>Ga0075160_10000318_pt1 | contig 30863 bp, 23 predicted proteins | sample JI91814C2DNA_FD_70969 | JGI IMG/M metagenome (GOLD analysis project Ga0075160, IMG submission 70969) | Wastewater effluent complex algal communities from Wisconsin, to seasonally profile nutrient transformation and Carbon sequestration -... | ecosystem: Engineered > WWTP > Effluent > Algae... | reverse complement strand
GATCACGGCGTGATCTGGCTGCTCACCCCGAAGGCTGGACGCGACGGTCACGTCGAACCCGCCGACATTGCGGAGGCCGCGCCGACCGCCGGATTCCAACAGACCAGCACCGTCAACGCGGCAGGCGACTGGCAGGGCACCCGACTGGTTTCGCCGCGCGCGGCTCGGTCGAAGTAGCGCCGTTTCCGGCGAAATCGACGCCATTCGGTGAGATCGGCCAATCAGGGCGCCAAATTCACCGAATGTTTCGCGAAGACCCACGAATGAGTGGCATCTATTGCCAAGCAACCCACGGCAGGGTTCGATTGGACTAGTACCAACGACTTGGAGCAAAGATGGCGCAACCCGAGCATGACTCCAGCAGCCGCCTGCCCAGCCAGTACTTCGATTCCGATCCCACCGAAACTGCCGAATGGCGCGATTCGCTCAGCAGCGTCATCAACTCGGCGGGGCCAACGCGCGCTCGTTACCTCATGCTTGAACTCCAGCGCCTCGCCGCCGAGCGCGAAATCGGGGTGCCCGATGTTCGTCAGACGGACTACCTGAACACCATCGCGCCCGAGAACGAACCCGAGTTCCCCGGCAACGAGTTCATCGAGCGCCGCATCCGCGCTTACGTGCGGTGGAACGCGGCGATCATGGTTCACCGGGCGCAACGACCCGGAGTCGGCGTTGGTGGCCACATTTCAAGTTACGCGTCCTCCGCATCGCTATACGAAGTTGGGATGAACCACTTCTTCCGTGGGCCGAATGCCCCCGGTGGTGGTGACCAGATCTTCTGGCAGGGCCATGCCTCGCCCGGCGCATACTCACGTGCTTACCTCGAGGGTCGACTCACAGACAACCAGCTTGATGGGTTCCGGCAGGAGCTCAGCCATCCCGGCGGCGGGCTTCCGAGCTACCCGCACCCGCGTCTCATGCCCGACTTCTGGCGCTTCCCCACCGTGTCGATGGGCCTCGGGCCGATCAACTCGATCTACCAGGCACGCTTCAATCGCTATCTGCAGGCGCGCGGCATCAAGGACACCTCCGACCAACATGTGTGGGCGTTCCTCGGTGACGGCGAGATGGACGAGCCGGAATCCACCGGGGCGCTATGGCTGGCAAGCCGCGAGAACCTCGACAACCTGACGTTCGTCATCAACTGCAACCTTCAGCGGCTCGACGGTCCCGTGCGCGGTAACGGCAAGATCATCCAGGAGCTGGAGTCCGTCTTCCGCGGTGCCGGCTGGAACGTCATCAAGGTGGTCTGGGGTCGCAGCTGGGATCCACTGCTTGCCGCCGACGAAGACGGCGCACTTGTCGCACTGATGAACCAGACTAAGGACGGCGACTACCAGACCTTCAAGAGCGAGGATGGCAAGTTCATCCGCGACAACTTCTTTGGCCGCGATCCTCGCACCGCGAAGCTTGTGGCTGACTGGACCGATGATGAGATCTGGGCGCTGCAGCGCGGTGGCCACGATTATCAAAAGCTGTACGCCGCTTACTCGGCAGCAGTCGCTCACAAGGGTCAGCCGACCGTCATCCTCGCGAAGACCATCAAGGGCTGGACGCTGGGATCACACTTTGAAGGCCGCAACTCCACGCACCAGATGAAGCACCTCACCGCTGACGACCTCAAGGACTTCCGCGATCGGCTGTATCTCGACATTCCCGACGCAGACCTCGCTGACCCCGACCTTCCGCCGTACTACCACCCCGGCGAGGACCACGAAACGATCGAGTACCTGAAGGAACGCCGTGCCGCGCTCGGTGGCGGACTACCCGCTCGTACCGTCAAGGCCACGCCGCTCGTACTGCCCGGCGACAAGGTGTATGACGTCGTGAAGCGTGGCTCCGGTAAGCAACCGGTTGCCACCACGATGGCGTTCGTCCGGCTGTTCAAGGAACTTCTGAAGGACGAGAACATCGGTGCGCGCTGGGTGCCGATCATTCCGGATGAGGCACGCACCTTCGGCATGGATGCCATGTTCCCGACACAGAAGATCTACAACCCGATGGGTCAGCAGTACTTGTCCGTCGACCGCGACCTCTTCCTGTCATACAAGGAAAGCACCACCGGCCAGATCCTGCATGAGGGAATCACCGAGGCGGGCTCGACTGCGTCGTTCATCGCCGCTGGCTCGGCCTACGCCACGCACGGCGAGGCGATGATTCCGGTCTACATCTTCTACTCGATGTTTGGCTTCCAGCGCACGGCCGATTCACTGTGGGCGGCGATGGACCAGATGACGCGTGGATTCCTGCTCGGGGCAACCGCCGGGCGAACCACGCTGAATGGCGAGGGGCTGCAGCATCAAGATGGCCATTCGTTGCTACTCGCCTCGACCAACCCCGGCGTCGTGGCCTACGACCCTGCATTCGGCTACGAAATCGCGCACATCGTCCGCGACGGGTTGCGCCGTATGTACGGCGAGCATGCGGAGAACGTCTTCTACTACCTCACGGTCTACAACGAGCCCTACCCACAACCCGCGGAACCCGACGGCGTCGACGCCGCTGGAATCCTGGCAGGGATGCATCTCATCAGTACCGTTGATGCCGATGCCACCGCGTCGGCAGTGCAGCTGCTGGCCAGCGGAGTAGCCGTTCCGTGGGCGCTTCGTGCGCAGGAGTTGCTGCGAGAGGACTGGAACGTTCCCGCCGAGGTCTGGTCCGTGACGAGCTGGAATGAGCTGCGCCGCGACGGCCTGGCCAGTGACCGCCACAACCTGACTGCTCCGGGTGAGCCCGCGCAAGTTCCGTACGTCCGCCGGGCACTAGACGGCCGCGACGGCAGCGTTGTTGCGGTGTCGGACTTCATGCGGGCGGTTCCCGATCAGATCCAACAATGGATCGATGCCGACTACACCTCACTTGGAACCGACGGCTGGGGAATGTCCGATACCCGCGCAGCCCTGCGCCGCCACTTCATGGTCGACGCCGAATCGATCACGATCGCAGCGCTAGCGCAGTTGGTTGCCAAGGGTGCACTGCCCGCCAACGTCGTTCCAGACGCCATCGAGAAGTACGACATGCGGTCGATCCCGGCCACTCCGCTCGACGCTCCTACCGAGTAGGGCCTCACAACCAGGCGCCGGGGCCACCTCACATCTTCGCCAACAAGCCGATGGGCGGGTACCGGTCTCTTGGACCAGTACCCGCCCATCAGGCGTTAGAACTTGTAGCGACTATGCCGCTGCGTGACGACGCCAGGCCCACACGCCCGCGCCACCGGCAACAACGAGGCCGAGGGCAGCGAGGCCGAAGACCAGACCATTGCTGGCACCACTGCTGGCCGGTGCAAGCACCAGTTGGTAGACGCCGGAGGTCTGTGTGTTCGGACCGGTTGCCGGGCCGTACGGAATGTTGGATCCCGACAGACCAACCTGCTGAATTGCCTCGATCTGCGCGACCTTGAATGCGTAGTCGGCCTGCGCAGTCTCACCAGAGGCTGCGAGCTTGTCTGCGCCCTCGGTCTTGAGCTGGCCTGCACCGGATTCGATCTGCTGCGTGCCATCCACCGCTGCCGGGAGGCCATCGGCGATCTGCGTTGCACCGTCGGCAGCCGTCACGAGGCCGTCAGCCAACGTCGCGTTTCCGTCAGCGATCTGGTTTGCGCCCGGAATAATCGTGCTTTCCAATCCGTCTTGCAACTGAGCGCCACCGGCGACGAGTGCGTTGATTCCTGGAGCGGATGGCGTACCGAGCAGTTGGCTCTGAACGCCGTCAAGCACCTCATCAATGAGGGCTGGAAGGCCCAGATAGAGCAGCCCGCCAAGTGTCTGTGCGCCCACGATGTAAGTATCCGCACCGGTTTGAAGTTGGGTACATGTCTTGCCTGAGCCACCGACGTTCGCACACGCTCCTGCGGCACCGCCGCCAGCGAGCGTCGCTGCCACTGCATACAAGCCGTCAACGGCGCCCTTCGCAGCTGGGCCATTGTCCGAAAGACTCTTCAGCCCGGCCAAAGCCGTCTGGTACGTCGGATCTGCCTCAAGCTGAGCCTTAACCGCAGCAGGCAGCGCATTGACCCCCGCCTGAAGCTTCTTCAAACCATCATTCAGCTGGGTCATTCCATCGTTGAACTCGCCACTGAGACCAGTCGCCAAGGTCTCTGACCCTGCGGCTAGTTTGTTCGCGCCCGGAACCGCCGTGCTGTTGAGGCCCTTGGCAAGCTCTGCAGAACCAGCAGCTGCCTTCTGCAGGCCGGTCGTCAGCTTGGCTGCACCGTCCTGCAACTTGAGCAGGTTCTCACCGATCTGAGTACCGGCGCCGTAAATGGTTTCACCGGTCTTGGCTCCCCCGGTGTACGCCTCCTTGGTGGTGGCGATGGTGCTGTTGTCGAGCGGAACGATCGGCAGGAACGTGAATTTCGCCTCTGGCAACGTGCCATCTTCGATGCGGGTCTGGTACCCGAAGTTTGCTACCCGGTTTCCAAGTGGCTCGAAGAGGACGAGGGAGTACGAGAGCTTCGTCGCACCGGTTCCGTCGCCACCGATGGATGCACCCTTGGCAGTGATCTCGTTGAAGCCCTGCGGCAGGACGATGTCAACGGTGCCACCGATTGGTGCCGCAACGTCAACTTCCTGTGTGACGTCGTTGCCCTGAGCATCCTTGTAGGTAACAGTCTGCTTCTCGGTCTGAGTGTTGACGACCTCGTAGTTGACCGCTAACACGCCGGTCTGGCCGACGATCTCACCTGGGTTGATCGGCTTTCCGTTAAGAGTGGCGGTCGCCTTCACCTTGATCGGGCCGTTGCTCGACTTGGTGTAGATGCGCTGCTCTTCGTTGCCGTTCGGGTTCAAGTTGAACGTCGCGGTCTGGCCCGAGATCGGCACTGACGAGAAGCCATCAAGGTTACGAGCGCTGTCGGCACCGACTGGAACCTGAATTGACGCCTGCCCGTTACCGACAGCAGACACCTGCGTGACCATCGCGCTGGCGCTGCTGTTGATGGTGCCGTCTGGGCTACCGCTGAGGGTCACCGACTTGCGGACCTGAGTCTGGACGCTCGAGGGAGCGGTGTTGGAGCTCGTTGTGCTCGTGCTGTCTGCGATAGCAGCGGGCGCGCCAATTGCAGCGCCAGCTCCGAAGACCGCGACTAGACCACTTGCAGCGACGACCTTCGTGGCGGTCTTGCCCATTCCGTGGCTTGTATTCTTCCCCATTTTGTTGCCGAGCCCTTCGTGTTGGGTTTCTTCCCGTGAAGTTAGAAGTTAGTTGGAGGAGGTTGGGAGGATGCTTGGATCGTTGGGAACCGTCGGCGGTGTTGGTGCGGCCGCGACTGGCGTTGCGGGCTTCGCCGTAGGCTCTTCGTCTTCGTCAGCTCCAACGAATTCCATGATTGCCGCCACGATCAGACCGAGTGCAACGCCGATGAGCGTTCCACCAGCTGAAGTCACCGACTCAGTGAGGAAGTTCTGCGGTGCATTGGCGAACTCGGTTTGGTAGGCCCCTACCATGGTGGCCGCACCAAGCAGTAGTGCCCAGAACGGCATCTTGTTACGAGTGAACCCGGCGATCAGCGTGATGATCGCGATGGTGACGACTGCACCAATGATCTGCGAGACGACCAGCTGCGGCAGCAGAGCAGCCTGCACACCGAACAGCGCCCAACTCAACACGAATCCGATAAGGAACGACACGATGCGAACGATCGGACCACCCTGCTTGATCAAACCAAGGACGGTACCAACACCGCCGCTGAACAGGATCGCTCCGAGTGGCAACTGAAGGGCCGCACCAATCCAAAGGGCGATAGCGGTGAAGACGGCTAGGAGCAGTCCACCTACGAAGATCTTTTTCATAATTCCTCCGGATTGAGTACGGCGTTATCGGTGAATCTATGTCACATGCAAGTCATTTCGCGCGATTTACGCGAAATTAATCCGGCGGGTTGCAAGTGGAGTAGGCCACATGTGGCCTACTCCAGAGCAAGGTTCACCCACTCGGGTTAATTGCGTCCATTCATATTGCGAACCGCCGATATCACTGGGTTGCTGTCGGGCTCGGCGATGGCTGTCCTTGCGTCGGGCCGTTCGGCCACTTCCGGTGCAAGTAGGCGGGGTTGTATCCGCTTTCCGAGCCGAGCAATTCCGTCGTGCTCGCTTCGGTCGGAAATTGCCCGTTGCGCACCCACTTGTCCAGGATGACAACAGTCCCGGCAACGGAAGCTGCGGTGAAGGTGCAATGGCCGGCTCCGACGCTGACTTCGCCTTCCTTGGCGAACAGCGGTGGAGAGATGACGTTCGCCTGAATCAGTCGACGTGAGTCGTTGCCCACCACGTTGGCCGCCGCGATAACTGCGCCTTCGTTCTGGACGATGGCATCTGCGTCGTACTCGGTATGCAGTGAGACAAATGGAACCTTCTGCTCTCCGGAGACCCCTGGGGTCGCATTTGCCGCGTTCAGCGCGGACTCATCGGCGGGGACACGCTTGCCCTTGCTGATGACCTTGGCGTACTTCACCAGAATGCCCGGCTTCGATTTGTTGATCTTCTCGATCTCCGCCTGGGTAGGACGTGCGTAGTAGTCCGTCCCGACATTCGACGAGGGGTTGCCACCAAGTTGCTGTTCAACCGCGTAGCGGTCGACGGTGCTGCGCGCGAGGACTATTCCCAGGTTCGCCGCTATCGCCTTCGCCTGGCCCGCGATGCCAGTTCCTGGCAGGGTCGCAGTCTTGGATGGCACCACCGCGATCAGTCCCAACACGGCCAGTTTCTGTGCACCCGTCCCGTACTGGTCCTTCGCCGCGGCATTCACCCGCTTCATTGCCTCTTTATAGGTGTCCTTGGCCTCGGCCAAGGACAGGTAGTTGACTAGCTTCATCTCTGGGTAGAAAAGCTGCTGAACCGAGAACGCGGCGTCCAGCGCGATGTCGTAGTTGCGAGTAAGGCCCGCAAGGTTTCCGCAGAGCGGAGCCGTGCCGTTGACCCAATCGCGATTCTGCGCGAGGTTCACGCTTGCGACTGCACCAGTCGACGGCCCCCAGGTGTAGACGCGGTCGGGCGTCGCGACTTTGTCCTTGAAGTATCCGTAGAGGGCGTCAGCCGCCTGGATCTGTTCATCGACCCGCCAGCCCAGATCAGGGGCGGCCGCGCCAGCCAGGGCAAAACCAACGTCGAGCAGATTCTTACCGACCTTTGCCTCGCCGACCGTCCACTCCGGCGAGAGCACTGGATCAGCACCCGCGAGCTTCCCGCCCGGCAGCGGCACGTTGGGCCGGTACTCGTGCGAATACAGCAACAGCGTGCCGTTCCACTTGGTCGGCATCTCAATCTTGAAGGGGAACTTGCCGTCCAACGTGCCGGCGCATAACTGCTCGGTGCATGCGTTGAACTTGACGTTCATGTCGCTTGAAGAAACTTGTGAGCTGGGGCTGCTCCCAGTCGAACAACCGGCAACGAGGGCAATCGACGCAACCGCAACGAGCAGAGCAACTAGACGGTTGCGCTGATTACTGCGGCCGCGCGACGTGGACTGATTCGGCATGTGAAACGAGAGCCTTCCCTGCAACGACAAGTTGTACGGCACACGGGCCGCCAAAACTCGACGACCAACGACTACTGCGACTGTATGCCGCATCGTGACACGGATTTGGACGTTTCCAGAAAGCCCGACACACCGAAGCTGTATGCGATAGCGAACAAGCGCCCCGAAGGCGCCGTCGCGCGGAGCGCCCACCCGCAAACGGGTTGCGTCGGACACTTTCATATTACGTTCATCAGGCTATGAGGTATGGTGCATTCGAGGGCGAGCAGCTCAGCCCGGAAGCGGAGGAACCGATGGCGCGCTACGGCAGCGAGCACAAACAGGTCACCCGTCAACGCATCATCGACGCGGCTGGCCGTCGACTCAAACAGGATGGCATCGACGGATCCGGCGTCGCCACGTTGATGGCTGACGCCGGACTCACCAACGGCGCCTTCTACGCGCACTTCGACTCAAAGGACGACCTCGTCGCGACGGTCGTCGGGGACCAGCTTGATCGGCAGGCGTTGGAGTTCAGCGAACTGCCCGGCGGCAGTGAGGGCCTGACGGCCTTTGTCGGCGAGTACCTATCCCCTGCTCACCGCGATCACCCTGAGGTCGGGTGCCCGTCTGCAGCCCTGCTTGACGAATTGGGCCGCGGCACGGACGCGACAAAAAGGGCATACACAACCGGCACCACGGCGATCCTGGATGAGATCGCCGCGCGCTTGAAGCCTGACGATCCCGACTCCGCGAAGGGCACGGCACTGGCGCTTTTCACCATGCTCGTGGGCTCGATGCAACTCGCTCGGGCCGTGGACGACAAGGAGCTCTCCGACACCGTCCTTGAGCAGGGAGTTCGCAATGCTCACGCGCTGATCCGCGGCGGGGCAACGTAGAAAGAGACCAAACGCCACTCGTTTGGAGGGGTTGCTGGTTTCGTCTGAACCTATTAAAGTACGATCATAATCTTATCCGAGGAGTTGCCCAATGATCACCACGACCGCCTACCAGGACACCCCGACCAAAGCCGTGGACGTCGAGGGCGTGCCATTCGCATATCGGGACCTGGGCCCTCGGACAGGTACCCCGGTCGTCTTCCTCAACCACCTCGCCGCCGTGTTGGACAACTGGGACCCGCGCGTCGTTGATGGCCTCGCCTCCCAACACCGAGTGATCACCTTCGATAACCGAGGTGTTGGCGCATCGCAGGGAACAACCCCGAGTTCGATCGCCGAGATGGCCGACGACGCAGTCGCGTTCATCCAAGCCCTCGGGTTCGAGCAGGTGGATCTACTCGGGTTCTCCATGGGCGGATTCGTGGCCCAGGTCATCGCAGCAGAGCACCCCGAGCTTGTCCGCAAGGTCATCCTCGCCGGAACCGGGCCTGCTGGCGGCGAGGGCATCGAAAAGGTCGCACCGCTGACCTACCTGGACATGGCCAAAGGTGCCGTGACTTTCCGCGACGCGAAGTACTACCTGTTCTTCACCTCGACGCCGACCGGCCGGGCGGCCGCGCGCGACTTCCTCAACCGGCTCAAGGAGCGCGCCGAGAACCGCGACGACGCGATTTCCATCTCGTCTTTCCGGGCTCACCTCAAGGCAATCCACGGCTGGGGCACGGAGGAGCCGGCCGATCTGTCTGGCATCGAGCAACCAGTGTTCGTCGCTAACGGCGACCACGACCGCATGGTGCCCACGCAGAACTCAACCGATCTCGCGCGGCGACTGCCGAATGCCACGCTCACCATCTATCCCGACGCCGGGCACGGCGGCATCTTCCAGCACCACGACTCATTCGTCCCGGAAGCACTTGACTTCCTCGCCGCCTAGCAAACCACCACAAAGGAGCCACCATGAAGGCATTCGTCGTCGAGAAATATGGCAAAGACGGTCTACGGGCCGCCGACCTGCCGACGCCCAGCGTCGGGCGCGGCGACGTGCTGGTTCGAGTGAGTGCGGCCAGCATCAACCCGCTGGACAAGATGACCCGCGATGGCGAGTTCAAACGAATCATCAAGCGCAAGCTGCCCTTCGTGCTCGGCCACGACTTGGCAGGTGTCGTCATCGAAGTCGGAGACGATGTGCGTGACTTCAAGGTTGGTGACGAGGTCTACGGTCGTCCGCGCGATCTGCGGGCAGGCACCTTCGCCGAACTGATCTCGGTCGACGAGCACGACATCGCGCTCAAGCCAGAGTCGCTGACACTTCCGGAATCAGCGGCGGTGCCGCTAGTCGCACTTGCCGCCTGGCAAATCCTGGTGGATCGCGCAGATGTGCAGCCGGGCCAGAAGGTACTCGTTCATGCCGGAGCGGGCGGTCTCGGCTCGACAGTCATCCAGCTCGCCAAGCACCTCGGCGCAACCGTGGCGACTACCACCAGCACGGGCACGGTCGAACTGGTTCGCGAACTTGGCGCCGACGTCGTCGTCGACTACACCACCGAGGACTTTGCCAACGTGTTATCCGGATACGACCTCGTTGTCGATTCCCTGGGTGGTGCGAACCTGGAAAAGTCCCTCACCGTGCTCAAGCCCGGTGGTCTGGCCGTCGGAGTCGCCGGACCTCCCGATGCCGGGTTCGCCCAGCAGGTTGGTGCACCGGCATTCCTTGGCATCGTCATGAACCAACTCAGTCGAAAGGTCCGCAAACAGGCCAAGGCCCTCGGCGTGCGCTACGAGTTCTTGTTTATGCAAGCCAACGGCTCACAGCTTCGTGAGCTTGGCGCCCTGTACGACTCCGGCGCATTGCGGCCGGTCATCGACAGGACTTTCGCCTTTGCGGACACGCTTGAGGCGATGGCCTACGTCGAGGAGGGTCGAACCAAGGCGGGGAAGGTCGTGGTAACGATCGAGCCTGATACCGACTCCGGGGCAGCCGCGGATTGACCTGCTGCGCTGCCGTACTGCTGCGCTGAGTAGCCCCGACGGGATTCGAACCCGCGCTACCGCCTTGAGAGGGCGGCGTGCTAGGCCGCTACACAACGGGGCCCTAGACATTTGCGATGGAAATTGCGAGCGAACCGGACTTTCGTGGTCGTCGCGAATCAACCTGGTACATCTTAGAGGTTGCTGTTACCGAACAATCCAGCGAGTTCCCCTAAGCGGGTGCGTCGCGGTTCAACGAGGGCGTCGTCGCTGCGGAATTCGTTCTGAGAAAGAAGAAGCTGGGGTACCAGGACTCGAACCTAGACTAACTGAACCAGAATCAGTCGTGCTGCCAATTACACCATACCCCAAGAGCCGGACGATCATATCTGCCTCAGATTTGGCGTCGTCGCGGGCATCCGGTTTCGACCTAGTTGCCGACCACGGCCAACCGCTCCAAAGATCGTTCGCGGCCGAGTAATTCCATTGATTCGAACAGCGGCGGCGAGACCCGGCGGCCGGTAATCGCCACCCGAACCGGACCGAACGCGAGCCGAGGTTTGAGGCCGAGCCCATCGATGAGCGCACGTCGCAGTGCGAACTCGATGTCCTCGGTCGTCCAGCTTTCCAGCGACTCCAGCGAGCTGCGTGCTGCCTCGAGGGTTGCGATCCCTTGGTCATCGAGGATCTTCGCGGCATCGTCGGGGTCAACTTCGAATGGCTTGCATCCCGGCTCACCGGCGAACAGGAAGCCGACCATCCCGGCAGCTTGGCCGAGGGTTTCCATCCGCTCACTGATGTGCGGGACCGCGGCGCGCAGTACCTCGAGCTGCTCATCCGTCGGCGGGAGCGGAACGATCTGCGCCTCGATGAGGTAGGGAACGATCCGCGCGGCTAGATCATCAGGAGCAAGCGTGCGAATCCAGTCGCCGTTGATCGAGGTGCATTTCTTGATGTCGAAACGCGCCGGGTTCGCGTTGACGCTGGAGATCTCGAAGGCTTCCGCCATTTGCGCCAGCGAGAAGAACTCGACGTCGTTTCCTGGGGACCAACCGAGCAGCGCCAGGTAGTTCGCGAGCCCCTCGGGGAGGAACCCGGCCTTCTCGTAGTGAGAGAAGCTTGCTTCCGGGTCACGCTTGGACAGCTTCTTGTTGCCCTCCCCCATGACGTAGGGCAGATGGCCGAACTTGGGGATCTCGCCCGTGCCGATTCCAAGCCGAGCGAGCGCACCGTGCAGCGCCAGTTGGCGCGGTGTGCTCGACAGCAGATCTTCGCCGCGCAGCACGTGAGTGATTCCCATCAATGCATCGTCCGTCGGGTTCACGAGTGTGTAGAGCGGGTCGCCGTTGGCGCGAACGAGGACGAAGTCCGGCACGTGCTCGGAACCGAACGTCACCTCGCCACGCACGAGGTCATCCCAGGTCCAGTCCTGATCGGGCATCCGGAACCGCGTGACACTGGTTCGCCCCGCTGCGCGATACTCAGCCGCCTGTTCTTCGGTTAGGTCGCGGCAGTGTCCGTCGTACCCGGAGTTCCGGCCTTCCTTGCGCGCAATCTCGCGACGTTCGGCCAACTCCTCCGTCGTGCAGAAGCACGGGTAGGTGTAACCGGCTTCGGCAAGCTTGGCGATCACATCGCGGTAGATATGGCCACGTTCAGATTGCCGGTACGGACCGTGGTCCCCGCCGACCTCGGGGCCTTCGTCCCAGTCGAGACCGAGCCAACGCAGCGAGTGCAGCAGCGCGGTGTAGGACTCCTCCGAGTCACGGGCGGCGTCGGTGTCTTCAATGCGGAACACGAAGGTCCCGCCCGTGTGCCGGGCGTATGCCCAGTTGAACAGCGCCGTACGAAGCATTCCGACGTGCGGATCACCGGTTGGTGACGGACAAAACCGAACTCGTACTGCGTCTGTCATCGCTCACTCCTCTTCCACCTCGTATTGGGTGGAGTTTCAGTCGCTACAGGGCTGCTAACCGCCACGTTACTGAGCGTTGGCGCCGCTCATCCCGAGGAGGCCATACGCAACTGCGTCTTCCAGTGCCATCCAGGAAGCGGCGATGACGTTTTCGTGAACACCGACGGTGGTCCAGGCGGCCTTGCCGTCAGTCGTGTCAACGAGAACCCGGGTGACAGCGCCGGTTCCCTTGACGCCCTCCACGATCCGGACCTTGTAGTCGGTGAGCTCGAACTTCTCGAGTTCGGGGAACGCCGTTGCCAGAGCGGAACGCAGCGCGTTGTCCAGTGCGTTCACCGGGCCGTTGCCCTCACCTACGGCAACCGTGCGGTCCGAGCCAACCTGCACCTTCACAGTCGCCTCGCTGCGAACGATGCCGTCGGCGGCCTGCTCGACGATGACGCGCCACGACTCAACCGTGAAGTCACGCACCTTGGCATGCGCACGGGCATCACGGACCAGCAATTCGAAGGAAGCATCGGCGGCCTCGAACGTCCAGCCATTCGCCTCGCGGTCCTTCACTTCCTTGACGACCTCGGTCAGGACTTCAGGCTCGGCACCGAGGTCGAAGCCAAGTTCGCGGCCCTTCAACTCAACCGACGCGCGGCCAGCCATCTCAGTGACCAGCACGCGCATATCTCCGCCGACAAGCGACGGATCGATGTGGTTGTAGAGCTCCGGATCCACCTTCAACGCGCTCGCGTGCAGTCCGGCCTTGTGACTGAATGCCGAGGAACCGACATATGCGCGGTGGGTGTCCGGGGTGAGGTTCGCCAGATCTGCGATCGCGTGCGATACGCGGACCATGTCCTTGAGTGATTCGTCCGGCAGAACCTGCCGACCCATCTTCAACTGCAGGTTCCCGATGACGGAGAACAGGTCGGCGTTGCCGGTGCGCTCGCCATAACCGTTGGCGGTGCACTGCACGTGCATCGCTCCCGCCTCAACTGCCGCGAGAGTGTTCGCGACGGCACACGCGGTGTCGTCTTGGCAGTGGATACCGAGCTGCAGTGAAGTCCGCGAACCAACTCCGGTCACGACGCGATGGATTCCACTCGGGAGCATTCCGCCATTGGTGTCGCACAGAACTCCGACCTCGGCGCCTGCATCGGCGGCGACCTCAAGCAGCGTCACGCCGTATTGCGGGTCGCGCTTGTATCCGTCGAAGAAATGCTCGCAGTCGACGAATACCCGCCGACCATTGGCGACGAGGAAGCTTACGGTGTCGCGAACCATCGCGAGGTTCTCGTCGAGCGTGGTGTGCAACGCGTCGCGGACGTGGCGCACATCGCTCTTGGCGACGATCGTGACGACGGGAGTCTCGGCGGCCAATAGCGCGGCGACCTGCTTGTCATCCTCGACGTTCACTCCCGCTTTGCGCGTTGCGCCAAAGGCAACCAGCAGCGCGTGTTGGAGTTCGATCTCATCGCGTGCGCGGGCGAAGAACTCGGTGTCCTTCGGCATCGCGCCGGGCCAGCCGCCTTCGATGAAGCCAACCCCGAGCGAATCGAGCAGTCGCGTGACCGCGAGCTTGTCGGAAACCGAGTACGAGATGCCCTCGCGCTGGGCACCGTCTCGCAGGGTTGTGTCGTAGAGGTGGAATTCATCGAGTGCTGGTGTCTCGAACTCGGACATGGTCTGTGTCTCCTACCGGAAGTATTTGTGGGTTCTGGTTAGCCCGGCAAAGAAAATGCCCCCGGGCACAGGGCAGGGGGCGAGCGCACCGGGAGCTTGGGTTTTTCAACCACGAAGCTGCGGCGCGCTAAATAATGATTCGAGCGACCAGAGTCACGCGTTTAGTGTCGCACAGGATGGCGCTGCGCGGCAAACCCCCTTCGTGTTGGGGTTACTTGCACCAAATGGTGCTGAGTAACCCCAACACGAAGGGGGTTTGCGGAAAAGGTTCAGGAGCTGCGACGGCTAGCCGACAGGTCGGACCCAGCCATGCTGGTCGGCGATTGCGCCGGTTTGCAGTCCAAGCAGGTGCTCGCGAAGCTGCATCGTGATCGGCCCGGGTTCTCCCCCGCCGATCGTCCAGTGACCTTGGCGGCCCTTGACGGTACCCACCGGCGTGATGACGGCAGCCGTCCCACATGCGAACACTTCGGTGAGCTCGCCCGATTCGCATGCCTTGCGCCAGTCATCGACGTTGATGCTGCCTTCGTCAACCTGATAACCGAGGTCCGTCGCGAGTTGAAGCAGCGAATCCCGAGTGACTCCCGGAAGCAGTGACCCAGACAGTGACGGCGTCATCAAACGCGCATCCGCACCGGACCCGAAGACGAAGAAGAGGTTCATCCCACCCATCTCCTCTACCCACCGATGCTCGTTCGCGTCCAGCCACACAACCTGGTCGCAGCCGTGATCGATTGCCTCGGCCTGAGCGACAAGAGACGCGGCGTAGTTTCCGGCGCACTTCGCCTCCCCCGTCCCGCCTGGCGCGGCGCGGACGTAGTCCTCACACAACCAGACGCTCACCGGCTTGACCCCTTGCGGGAAATACGGGCCGGCGGGTGACGCGATCAACAGGTACCGGTACTGCGAGGCCGGTCGGACGCCAAGCCCAACTTCGGTACTGAACATGAAGGGCCGCAGATACAGCGAGCGGTCCTCCCCCGATGGAACCCAGGCCCCGTCGAGCGCCAGCAGCGCATCGATGGAACCGAGGAACAACTCATCGGGGAGTTCCGCCATCGCCAACCGCCGCGCTGATGACCGAAACCGCTCGGCATTTCGCTCGGGCCGGAAGGTCACCAACGTGCCGTCGTCGTGCCGGTAGACCTTCAACCCCTCGAAGATCGCCTGACCGTAGTGAACGAAGTTCGTGGCCGGGTCGATTGCAAGCGGCGCGTAGGGCTCCACCTTCGCGTCGTGCCAACCAAGATCAGCAGTCCACTTGACGCTTGCCATGTGGTCGGTGAAGTAACGACCGAACCCGGGTTCAGCCAAGATCGCATCACGCACGTCGTCCGACATGGGTCGATTGCTGTGCTCAACTTCGAATAACTCGGACACGTCTGCTCCTTGGTCTGCGACTACGAGGGTATGGGAATTAGCTGCCCGATACCGCTGCAGTTAATGCATCGCCGATCTGCGACGTGGATCTTGGTTCGCTGCCTCGGGCAGCAAGATCAGCCGCGACTGCCGCTTCAATCTTCTGGGCCGCGGCAGTCAGACCGAGGTTGTCGAGCAACATCGCGGCGGACATGACAGCTGCGGTGGGATCCGCCTTGCCCTGCCCCGCGATGTCAGGAGCCGACCCGTGAACCGGCTCGAACATGCTCGGCGCCGTTCCGTCGATGTTGACGTTGCCTGATGCCGCCAGCCCAATTCCGCCAGCGATTGCAGCGCCGATGTCGGTCAGGATGTCGCCGAACATGTTGTCGGTGACGATGACGTCGAAGCGCCCTGGATCCGTCACGAAGAAGATCGTCGCTGCATCGATGTGGCAGTAGTCCACCGTGACCTCGGGGAACTCCTCCGCCACGTGGTTCACAACGCGTTGGTACAGATTTCCGGCATGGACAAGAACGTTGGTCTTGTGAACCAGGGTCAGCTTCTGGCGCGGACGGGCCTGCGCGCGAGCGAATGCGTTGCGCACCAAACGTTCGACGCCGTGCCACGTATTGATGCTCTCCTCGGTGGCGACCTCGTTCACCGTGTCCTTGCGCAGGAATCCACCGGCCCCGCAATAGAGCCCCTCGGTTCCTTCACGGCACACGACCATGTCGATCGACTCCGGCGTGCCCGCGGCGATCGGCGACTCGACGCCAACGGGCAGCTTCACCGGACGCAGGTTCAGCGCGTGATCGAGCTCGAATCGCATCTTCAGCAGCAGCCCGCGCTCAAGAACTCCCGGCGGCACGCTGGGGTCTCCGATTGCGCCGAGAAGGATGGCGTCGTGGCCACGGATCTCGTCGAGAACGGAATCCGGCAACGCCTCACCAGTGCGTGCATACGCGCGCGCACCAAGGTCGTATTCGGTCTGCTCGAAGGTCACGTCCTCGCCTGCAACGGCCGCGTTCAAAACCTTGAGAGCTTCAGCGGTCACCTCGATACCGATGCCGTCGCCGGGAATCACTGCCAATTTGTACGTCTGGGCCATGGGCGTAGAGGTTACGGGTTGCCATGTTCGGCCTCGTGAACCAGTGGTGAATTCAGGGTTCGAAAGGGCCTGATTTCGCAGCCGGACATCACCGCGGCCATCCACTACTGTTTCCGACAACCGAGATCCACTGCCGATGAAAGCTTCCCCAGCAGGAGATGGCGTTGTTCAACACCCGCACCTGCACGGTGGCAGCCACTCCTGTCCTGGCCGGGGTCTTCTTCTTCGCAGTGCCTACGGTCTGCGCGCACGCGACACCTCCGGTGATCTCGTTCAGGATGCTCGACCCTGTGCCAGCGGGCGCCCAATCTGTCGGCGTCGCCCTCGCTGACTACAACGGCGATGGCAACCTCGATGTCGCGAACACGAACTACGACAGCTCCGGTGACGACAACGTGGGCGTGCTGCTCGGTGATGGCGCGGGCGGTCTCGGCACCATGGCGAACTACCCCGTCAAGGATGTCTACAACACGGCCGAGTGGGTCCAGCCAATCGCAGCCGCCGACCTCAACGGAGATGGCGCACCGGACATCGTTGTCGACAATTACTACAGCGGGCGCATGTCGGTGCTGCTGAACAAGAACGACGGCTCCGGGACCTTCAACTCTGCGGTCAACTACGAGACAAGTCGCGCGCCGCACGCTGTTGCCACTGGTGACATGAACGGCGATGGCGTCGAAGACGTTGTGATTGTTGGTTACGCCAACACATCGGCGGGGGTTGATGTCTTCCTCAACAACGGCAACGGAACGTTCGCGCCGAAGATCACAACACAGTTCAACGCCTCCGCCACGTTTGCCGACTCACTCGCTGTTGGCGACATCACCGGCGACGGGAAGGCCGACGTCGTTGCTGGGAACGACGGCGGAGGCAACGCCATAACTTTGCTGGTCGGAAACGGCAGCGGCGGGTTCTCGTCGCAATCGCAGACCTCAAACTCAGGGAACAGCGGCCGCCACAGCATCGCGGTCGCGGATCTGACCAACAGCGGGCGCCTCGATGCAGTGGTGAGCGAAGACGACCTCTCGCAGTTCGCCGTGGCACTCAACAACGGCAGCGGTGGCTTAGCAGACCCGAGCAACGTATCGACGTCGAACGGCCCCGTCGGGGTAGCACTCGCCGACTACAACGGCGACGGATTCATCGACACGTCGCTCGGCCGAACCTACAACCTCTATGGGCAGATAGCTGTGCTCACTGGAGACGGACTCGGCGGCTTTGGGAACCAAGTCGACGTTTACACGAAGTCAATCATCAACGGAGCATCTACCACCATCGGCGCTGGCGACATGAACAACGATGGTCGCCCTGACATCGTCACAGTCGACAACCACAATGGATCGATCACGGTCAACCTCAACACAACGACGTTCGCTGCGCCGACGGTCGCATCGGTAGCGCCGTCGTCCGGCCCGACAACCGGTGGCACCCCGGTGACTATCACGGGCACGAACCTCGGATCGGCGTACTCGGTGAAGTTCGGCGCTGCGGCGGCAACCACGTTCACTGTGAACTCACCCACCAGCATCACCGCGACCACCCCCGCGGCAGCTGCGGCCGGTGCGAGCACCATCACGATCAAGACTGGCGGCGGAACTGCCACCGGCAGCTATACCTACACAGGTGGCACCACAGGCAAGAAGCCCCAGTACCCGGGAGCGTGCGCCGACTTCCCCGCGCGCCTGCCTACCAGCGGCACGAAGAAACTCATAAGCAAAACCTGCGTAACGAATGCCGGGCAAAAGATCACCGTGACTGCGACCGCAAAAATCCGCAAGCGTGGCGACATCCGTCTCTACAAGATCTACAAGAAGCGGGGGGCCACCTACATCCGCACGTACGGGCACAGCATCAACCTGCGCTTGACCTACAAAGCTCCCGCCACCAGCACGTTCAGTGCCTACAAGGCCACCAGTAAGGCGTACAAGCTGTAGCCCAGGCCCACAGGCCTCAACTACGCGGACCAGTTACTCGAGCGCGAGCAAGTGCTCGATCTCCTTGGTCTTGAACCCCAACGCCATCGGTCGACGTGTCCCAGACAACACCGCGACGTCGTACAACTCCGTGACGATGCCCTCGATATTCAGCCAATGGGCCACCGCACCAGTTTTCAGATCGATGATTTGCAGCCCGCATCGACCGGATACCTCAAGTTTCGCCAAGCGCTCCTCGAGTTCCAAACCGCTAAACGTCCCGTCATGTCTAGGACCCGACATCCCGACCACGGCGTAGTCACCGTGGAATGCCAGACCCCGCAGAAAACCCGGGCAGAAGGCGACCGGCTCGAACTTCCCCGAGTCCGGATCGATGAACCCGAATTCACCAGTTCCGGCATTGAGCAGCCAGAGCTTGCCGCCATGCCACCGTGGTGAATGTGGCATCGACAACCCCGTCGCAACTATCTCGTTCGTCGTGATGTCGATGACGCAGCCGCCATCGCGTCGGTGTTCCCGCCAGCCATCGATGACGTCCGTCCGCGACACCGAGGTCGCGTATCGCGCCTCGCCGTCTCGAGTCGCGAGGCCATTCAAATGACAGCGGTCCTCGGGAATGATCTTGCTGATAAATGGCGGCTTCCATACCGGTTTCAAACTGCGGGTCTCGCTCAACGTCGCGATGCAGTTGAGCATGGTCGACACGAATAGCACCCGCCCGCTGTCCTCAACAACAACATCGTGCGCGTCCACATCTCCGGTTGTGTAGCCGACTCGTGGCACGTACAGGCGGTCGTATCCGTCATGGACCGAGCCGGGATCAAGCGCGTTCTCAAATCGCCACAGTTGGTAGAGCGAACTCATCCACATCGTCTGGTCGTTCGCCCACAAACCCATGGATCGCGCGAACGTGCGTTCAAAGATGGAAAGTCGCCCATTGTTCTGCGATCCCACGAAGAACAACTTGCCCGCTTGATACGTCGTGAACGCCAGGCTGACACCTTGGGTTTCGAGCCACGCGGGCAAGGATCGCGAGCCGGTTATCTCAAGCGTCGGAGCCTCGGATACCCCGGGCGAATCAGCCATGGCTGCACCCTAGCGACAAGTCCGCGACGCGAAGGGTGCTTGTTCGCAGTTGTGCTGTTACCCTTTTTGTGTGGCGAGCTTGAGTCTCCTCCTTAGCCGCCGCGGCAGGGTCTGACCGACCGGTCCCCTCACCGCGGCGAATTTGTTGTGCTTGCCTGGCGCAACCAACCGGTCACCAGCCCACCACACTTCCACCTGGAGACCAGCACATGAACGCATATTCCGAACACAATCCACAGCAGCCCAGTGGCATGCCCATTCACCGCTATCAACCCTTTACCCCAGTCGGCCTGACGGATCGAACGTGGCCAGATGCCGTCATCACCAAGGCGCCGCGCTGGTGCGCAGTCGACCTGCGCGACGGCAACCAGGCGCTGATCGATCCGATGTCGCCCGCACGCAAGAAGCGCATGTTTCAGCTACTGGTCGATATGGGCTACAAGGAGATTGAGGTCGGATTCCCATCTGCCTCACAGACGGACTTCGACTTCATCCGCGAACTGATCGAAGAAGACCTGATTCCCGACGATGTCGTCATCCAGGTCCTGACCCAGGCCCGCGACCATTTGATCGAGCGGACCTTCGAATCAATCCGCGGCGCGAAGCAAGCGATCGTTCACCTGTACAACTCGACGTCCACACTGCAGCGTCGAGTTGTCTTCGGTCTGGATCGCGAAGGCATCAAGGACATCGCCGTTCACGGCGCGCAACTGTGTGCCAAGCACGCCGAGAACGCGGGCGACACAGAGATCTACTTCGAGTACTCCCCTGAGTCCTACACCGGCACCGAACTGGAGTTCGCCGTTGAGGTCTGCAACGCGGTCTCAGAGGTCTGGCAGCCAACGCCCGATCGTAAGGTGATCTACAACCTGCCCGCGACTGTCGAGATGGCGACGCCGAACGTGTACGCCGACTCCATCGAGTGGATGAGTCGCAATCTGAACCATCGCGACAGCATTGTCTTGTCACTGCACCCACACAACGATCGTGGGACCGCGGTCGCCGCGGCGGAACTGGCGTACATGGCTGGAGCAGACCGGATCGAAGGCTGCCTGTTCGGTAACGGCGAACGCACCGGAAATGTCTGCCTGGTGACGTTGGGAATGAACCTGTTCAGCCAGGGCATCGACCCGCAGATCGACTTCTCCGACATCGACGACATTCGGCGAACCGTCGAGTACTGCAACCAACTGCCGGTCAACGAGCGCCACCCCTACGGCGGCGACTTGGTCTACACCGCGTTCAGCGGCTCGCACCAGGACGCCATCAACAAGGGTCTGGCAGCGATGCAGTTCGATGCCGATGAGGCTGGCGTTCCGGTCGACGACTTCACGTGGGCCGTGCCGTATCTGCCGATCGACCCTAAGGACGTCGGGCGCACCTACGAAGCCGTGATCCGCGTCAACTCGCAGTCCGGCAAGGGCGGCGTCGCGTACATCATGAAGACCGAGCACAAGCTGGATCTGCCACGGCGTCTGCAGATCGAATACAGCCAGGTTGTGCAGCAGTTAACTGACTCAGAAGGCGGCGAGGTTTCGCCCGCGGAAATGTGGGACACGTTCCAGGACGAGTACCTGCCGAACCCGGCTGCACCTTGGGGTCGCTTTGCACTCGTCAAGCACGAGCTACTGAGCGAGGTCGACGGCGACACAAAGGTCAAGGTCACGATCACCGACCGAGGTAACGAGGTGACGCTTGACGGCCACGGCAACGGACCAATCGCGGCATTCTGCGATGCGCTGGCCTCACATGACGTAGCGGTGCGGGTCCACGACTATCACGAGCATGCGCTGTCTTCCGGCGGCGACGCAAAGGCCGCGTCCTACCTGGAATGTGCGGTTAATGGGCGCGTCCTTTGGGGAGTTGGCATCGATTCGTCGATTGTGACGTCCAGCCTCAAGGCAGTGGTCAGCGCCTTGAACCGCGCAGACCGTGATGCAGCATCAACGTGAGTCATATCGCTGCCAGACGTAGGAAGTGACCGCAGATGTCTAGCTTCTACGGAAGAGTCCTCGCAGATATCCACGACAGCGACTTCGCATTTGTGGCCCGGGCGGCGGCAGCAACGGCAATGAGCCTGCTGCCCCCTCCGGCGCAATCAGGAATCATCGTGGACCTCGGATGTGGTTCAGGTGTCACCGCTGAGATTCTGGACGAGGCTGGCTACTCCGTTGTTGGCATCGATGCCTCGCCCGACATGATTGCGATTGCGCGTGGTCGGGTTCCCGATGGCGACTTCATCACGTCATCGATCTATGAGGCGGACATCCCTGACTGTCAGGCTGTTCTGGCGATCGGGGAAGTCTTCAACTACAGCAGCGACGAGCGGACTGACGCTTCGTTGGCAGCGCTGCTGCGCAAGATCGCAGTGTCACTTCGTACCGACGGATTCCTGCTGTGCGACGTTGCCGGACCAGGACGTGCAGCCGCGACGCCAGCAGTTCAAGATGCCAGCGGTGACGGCTGGACGATCCACGTAACTGCGACCGAAGACCAGGCGCGCCATGAATTGACCCGCAGCATTACCGTCAACCTCTCCGAGGGTTGGCAAGGTCGCGCACAGTCACCCGAGCCACGCCCAGGCTCGACACAACTCCATGAAACGCACCTGTTGGACCTCATGGCCCCGAGCGACTTCGCAGCGCGCCTCGAGGCCAGCGGGTTGACCGCCCAGCAACTTCCTGGATATGTAGGGTTCGAGCTACCAGTCGGCTGGACTGCTTGGCTTGCTCAACCTCTTCGCTGAGCCAAGCGAACCATCGCCGGGTGATCTCACCTGGCGGCGAATCACTGCAGGAGATTGCGTTGAACGACCAACGGCACCGGCGCCCACAGTTGGCTCATGTGGCCAAGGCTGCAGGAGTTTCGTTGAGCACGGCATCTGCCTGTCTTCGCGACATCCCGGGCCCATCGGATGAGACTCGCGCGCGGGTCAAGGCTGCCGCCCAGCAGCTCGGATACCGAACGAACCTTCAGGCGAAGGCGCTTCGAGCGGGCCAACAACAGACAGTTGCTCTCGTCTTCGACCCAGTGATCCTCGATCCCCACCCGCGTTCGCCTCGGATGTTCTGGCAGAACTTCGTCAACGCAATCCTGCAGACCCTGGCCGAGGAGGACGTCTCGCTGCTCGTTGTCCCGGCGGCGAGCATCGATTCACTGCAAGGTGCCGCGATCGATGCCGTGATCCTTTCGGCGCTACCGGACGAGGCCTCGGCCTCGGAGCAGGTGGGGTTCGGAATCCCTGTCATCGCCACCGGAATTCCGCGAGCGGGAGTGACTGCGTCTTGCTTCGCATCCCACGACATCATCGCTGTGCATCGCGCTGCCCTGGATCTGCTACTCGAGGGCGGCAGCAAGCGTCCAGCGCTCATCCGAAATGTTGGCGTGGAGCACGTGTTCCGCGAGGTCGCCGTTTACACCGCATGGTGTAGCGAACATGGAATCGAACCGCTGGCATTGAACCTCGATGAATATTGGGACGCCGACGATGCGATCGCGTGCGTGGTGGAGGCCATCAACGAAGGTGCCGACGGGTTTCTGATCCGCAACGGCGACACCCAAGTGATCTTGGCCGGCATCGCCGAGGCAGGCAAGAGCGTGCCAGCAGACGTCCAGGTGCTCGCCGAGGCGGAAGGGACGATCGAGGCTCTGACAGCGCCGCCGGTCACAACAATTTCGCTGCTGGGCAGCGAATCAGGACGGCTTGTCGCCCAGGAAGTGCTGACGCAGATGCGCGAACCGAAGTCGGTCAACACATCGAACCCGCGATCGCTGCGGCTTCCTCACGAGCTGACCGTTAGACAGTCAACCCGCCGCAAGCAATAGCTCACGGCGGGTCGCCAGATTTGGTGATCGGTTAGTCGAGGTCGACGGCGTGAACCGCAGCTGCACCGATCTTTGAGGCGATCTCGTCCAACGTAGGGCTCGGAATCGCCGAGTCGACCGTCAGCGCGATGAGGGCTTCTCCCCCGGCCTTCGTGCGACTGACCTGCATGCCGGCAATGTTGACGTCGGCCGATCCGAGGATCTGGCCGACCACGCCGACGATGCCGGGCTTGTCGTCGTAGGTGTAGAACGCCATGTGCTCGCTGATCGGGACATCGATTTCGAAGCCGTCGATCTCGACGAGCTTCTCGATATCGCGAGGACCTGCGACGGTCCCGGCAACAGCCACGCTGCGACCATCCGTCAGGGCCAGCTTCACACGCACCAGCGTGCGGTGCTCGGGGCTCTCGCCATCTGTCGTCAAGGAAGTCTCGACACCGCGGTCGGCGGCCAGCACCGGCGCGTTGACGTAGCTGACCGGATCTTCAACAAGTACGGAGAAGACGCCCTTGAGCGCGGACAGCTGCAGCACGCGAACGTCTGCGGTTGCCGCCTCGCCAAGAACCTGAACGTCAACGGCGGCGATGGGTGACGGCGCCAGTGTTGAGGCGATGCGGCCAACTCGCTCGGTCAGTTCGATGAACGGGCGGACAGCCTCTTCGATGTTGCCGCCTTCAACGTTGACGGCATCGGGAACAAGCTCACCGGCAAGGGCTTGACGGACCGACTTCGCGACCGCGACGCCAGCCTTCTCCTGCGCCTCGTCGGTGCTGGCACCAAGGTGCGGGGTCGCCACAACGTTGTCCAGGGTGAACAACGGTGAATCCGTGCATGGCTCCTTGGAGTAGACATCGACACCGGCACCGGCCACCTGGCCAGCGACAAGAGCGTCGTACAGCGCCTGCTCGTCGACGATGCCGCCGCGGGCAGCATTGACGATGTGAACTGTGGGCTTGACCTTCTTGAGAGCGTCGGCGTCGATCAGGCCGATGGTGTCCTTGTTCTTGGGCAGGTGAACCGTGATGAAGTCGCTGGTCCGCAGCAACTCGTCGAGGTCAACCATCCGGACGCCGAGCTGAGCAGCGCGAGCAGGCTGAACGAATGGGTCGTAGGCGATCAGTTCGACACCAAATGCGCTGAGCCGCTGGGCAACCAACAGTCCGATGCGTCCGAGTCCGACCACGCCGACAACCTTGTCGGACAGTTCCACACCTGAGTACTTCGAGCGCTTCCACTCGCCATTGCGAAGTGCGGCATGCGCTGGGCTGATGTTGCGTGCGCTTGCGAGCAGCAGCGCGACAGCTAGCTCGGCGGCCGACACGATGTTTGAGGTCGGAGCGTTGACAACCATGACGCCGGCCTGGGTCGCGGCGTCAACGTCGACGTTGTCGAGCCCGACACCCGCGCGAGCGACAACCTTGAGGTTCTTGGCGGCAGCCAGCGCCTCGGCATCAACCTGGGTCGCCGAACGCACGAGGATCGCGTCGACGTCGGCGATTGCGGGCAGCAGTGCTGCGCGATCGGCCCCGTCACAATGGCGGACCTCGAAGTCCGGGCCCAAGGCCTCGATGGTTGCGGGTGACAGTTCTTCGGCGATCAGCACAATGGGCTTCGACACGCGCCAGGCTCCTTTGCCAACAGGGCAGTAAATGTGGGCCCCGCACAAGCGGGACACATCAAAAGTAGGTGAACCTCAAGTGTAACGACAGACTTTGTGAAAACTTTCACGAGTCCGACTCGAGTGACTACCTGACGACAACCGTGAGCCGTTTGATGTTCTTGAGGTCTGGCTGCTGGTTAGGCGGACTGAGCCTGAAAACCACAACGGCGGTGCCAGGCGTTTGCGCGATGATGGTCGTGTGCGACTCACCGGGCGCTCCGGGCAAGGCCTCCCCAGGCGAGTAGGTGGACTCCCCCACAGCAACAACCGGCGCCGACCCAGGCTTCACCAGAGGCGGGACCGTTGACCAGGTGTAGCCGGTTGAGACGTTCTCCGGCAGTACTACCTCGGTCTTCTGCCCAACGACGGCATCCACGGTCGCGGGCAGGTCCGTCACTACGACGGGAGCGGGAGTTGGCGACGCTGGGGGCGCTGGGGGTTGGTCCGAACCGCAACCAACGAGGCTGACGACGCAGAGGACAGCCACAAGCGACACATATCCGGCTTTGCGCACGGCAGCGATTGTAGGTTCACCATCAACCGCATCGTCGATCGAACGGAAGCGCCAGTGGCCCACCTTTCGCGCCGCCAGGTACTTGGCACCGGCGTTGCCGTTGCGGGAGGTATGGCCCTGTGGTCCTTGGCAGGTTGCGCGAGCGAGGCGAATTCGAAAGGTCTGGATGCACTTCGCGCCACCTTGAGCGGGACTCTCCTGCTTCCTACTGATCCGAGCTTCGCTGAGCAGAATCAGCCAGCGAATGATGAGTTTGCCTCGATCACACCCATTGCGATCGCGCTGTGCGCTAGTCCGCAGGACGTCGCAGCATGCGTCAATTGGTGTCGGAACGAAGGAATCCAGCCAGTGATCCGCGGCGGTGGCCACAGCTACGCAGGCTTCTCGACCACGCAGGGGTTGTTGATCAAGACCACGCCGATGAACAGCGTGCGCGTTGACGAAGCCAACCAAACGGTAACGATCGGCGCAGGTGCGCTGAACAAAGAACTGTTGGCGCACGTCGTCAACACCAACTTCATGGTTCCGATCGGAACATGTCTTGAAGTCGGCTTCACCGGATTGGTGCTTGGCGGTGGGCTCGGCGATAACTCCAGATGGGCGGGTGTCACCGCTGACCACCTCGTATCGACGGATGTGGTGCTGGCCAACGGTCAGTCCGTGACCGCGAACGCGACGCAGGAGGCGGACCTGTTCTGGGCAGCACGTGGGGGTGCTGGCGGGAACTTCGGCGTGCACACCTCACACGTGGTGTCGCTGGTCGAAATCCCACGTCGGCAGATTGGCGCCTTCGAGTTGAAGTTCCACGGCATCCAAGATTGCGTCTCGTCGTTCATGGCGTTCGACAAGATCATGCATTCGGCACCGGATCGACTCAGCGGATTCCTCGCCATCACGAACCTCAACAGGCCCGCCGACGGAACCAGGGGCGCCAACAAGTATCCGGTTGCCACGTTCTGCGGTTCCTACATCGGACCGGTCGACGAGCTACGCGACTTGCTTCGCCCCCTTCAGCGCTCCGGGAAGGCGTTTCACACGGAAATCGTCGCGCAGGAGTTCTGGCAGGCGCAGATTGACTGGCTTTCCGTACCGAAACTGCCGGTTCATGGGTTGGCGGAGACGGCCCATTTCACGAACCAGCCACTACCCGCAAAGGTGGTCGATCAGCTGATTCGGCGAGTGGCCGCGGCTCCTGGCGGCTCGCCGGATGCCTACTGCGAGGTGCGCCTCATGTGTTGGACCGGCGGCAAGGCCAACACCGTGGCGCCCGACGCGACTGCGTACGTACATCGATCGTCGACGGGGCTTCTTCGCCCGGCGATCTGGTGGCAACCGACCAGCTCACCTGGCCTGCAACGCGAGATGCAGGGCTGGTTCAGCGACACCTTGCGCTTCATCACGCCGTTCTGCCAGCCGAGCGCATTTCAGAACTGGCCGTACCGTGGCCTGCCTGATGCGCTGACCCAGTACTACGGATCCAACCTTCCGAGGCTGACCCAGGTGAAGAAGGCCTATGACCCGAACAACCTGTTCCACTACGAGCAGAGCATCCCGGTCGCTTCAGCATGAGTAATGAAGCGCGCGGACAAGCCGAGGCAGACTGGAAAGCACTGGCCAACCGGTGCATCCAGGCGAAAAGGCCCAACGAACTCGTCGTCCGTGAAGGCGTCGGACGGGCAGCGTCGGCGTGGCCAACCTCGCAAGTGATCTCCGCGGCTCTCGGACGCGCGGTCGCGCAACTCGGGACCGCCAAGGCGGATGACGCCGGCGACGATTTCCTGCGGCTCGATGCCGGACTGCGCCACTTCCAAACCGGAAGCATCTTCACCGAGTCGCGTTCGTGGTCCGTCCGACGCCGGCCGGTGTTCTATGACGACAACGCGTGGATCGCATTGAACTTCATCCAAGTCGCGCTGCTGCAACTGCATGGTGTGCTGCCGGGCGATCCAATGTCGAACATCGTGCGTGCGCGCGGAGTGCTGGCACTGCTGGTCTCCGGCCAAGACACTCGAGACGGTGGTGTCAGCTGGAAAGTCGGTGGCGATACCCGCAATGCCTGCTCTACTGCGCCGTCCGGACTTCTGGCACTGCGGATCGTCGAAGCTGAGCGCAACCACGGTGGGTTGCCACAGTCGGATCATGCGCAACTGATCGCGTTCGCCCAGCGATGTGCAGGCTTCATAGACCTGCTTCGTGATTCTCGTGGGCTCATTGCCGACCACTTGCGGCCCGATGGTCAGATCGAACCCAGCATCTACAGCTACAACCAAGGGACAGGGCTTGGACTGAGCTTGCAGCTTCATCGCGTGACTCACGACGAGGTGTCGCTGCAATCGGCACGCTTGGCGGCCGCTGCAAGTATCGAGTACTACTCCGATGGCGATCGACTTTGGCGCGAGAGCCCAGCATTCGTCGCGATCTTTCTGCGACACCTCGCGGTACTGCGCGCTTATGAGGGAAGCGATACCGGCCTTGAGCTGACCGATCGTTGGCTGGACCGACTCACGACGCAGGGACTTGATCCCGCCACAGGTTTCTATTCACGCGGAGGCATCGGCCGTTACGACGGAAGCGTCAGCCTCGACCAAGCCGGCATCGTCGCGGCTCGATACACCAACAGTTGGCCTGCAGGCCTAGTCCGCTTCTTGTGCTGAGCCAAATGCAAACCCCCGTCGTGTTGGGGTTTCAGGCCCGATTTCGGGCCCTGAAACCCCAACACGACGGGGGTTTGCGGAAACGTGCGGGAGGGTGCGTGCCTAGCGGGCAGCAGTTCCCTCGACGTAGTCATCGTCGCCGGAATCAACCCAGGACATGAGCTTGCGCAGTTCCTGGCCGGTTGCCTCGATCGGGTGCGTTTCGCCCTTCTCGCGCAGCGCCTTGAACTCCGGCGCTCCGGCGTCCTGATCGTCGATGAAGCGCTTCGCGAAGTTGCCGTTCTGAATGTCGGTCAGGACGTCCTTCATGTTCGCCTTCACCGACGGATCGATGACCCGCGGACCCGACACGTAGTCGCCGTACTCAGCGGTGTCCGACACTGACCAGCGCTGCTTGGCAATGCCACCTTCGTACATCAGGTCGACGATCAACTTGAGTTCGTGCAGGCACTCGAAGTACGCGACCTCTGGCTGGTAGCCAGCCTCGACGAGCGTCTCGAAGCCGTACATCACTAGCTGCGAAGCGCCACCACACAGAACGGCCTGCTCGCCGAACAAGTCGGTTTCGGTCTCTTCGGTGAAGGTGGTCTTGATTCCACCTGCCCGCAGGCAACCGATCGCTGCGGCGTACGACAGTGCCAATGCCCAGGCGTTTCCGGTCGCATCCTGCTCAACTGCCACGATCGCCGGGACACCGCGGCCGGCGACGTACTCGCGTCGCACCAGGTGACCCGGACCCTTCGGCGCAACCATGCAGACATCCACGGTCGCCGGTGGCTTGATGTAGTCGTAACGGATGTTGAATCCATGGGCGAAGAACAGGGCGTCACCGTCGTTCAAGTTCGGCTCGATCGCCTCGGTGTACAAACCGCGTTGCACGGGGTCTGGGACGAGGACCATGATCAGGTCGGCTTCGGCACACGCCGTGGCGGGGTCAACAACGCGAAGACCCTCTGCTTCGGCCTTCGCGCGGCTGCGGGAACCTTCGGCAAGCCCCACGCGGACATCAACACCGGAATCGCGCAGGCTCAGCGCGTGGGCATGGCCCTGCGAGCCGTACCCGAGCACGGCAACCTTGCGCCCGCGAATGATGGAAAGGTCAGCGTCTGCGTCATAGAAGAGCTCGGCCACGATGTTCAGATCTCCTTGCTTGATGTGATGAAAAGAAACTTCGGATTCGGGTAATGAGACTACGTGCTGGTTACAACTTGGTTTTCATCCGGTACGGACCGGCCTTGCGGATTTCGTCTTGCAACGAGGACGACTGCACACGCACTGACGAGCAGAACCCAGCCCAGGGCGAGCATCCAGCCGCCAACTACGTCACTTGGCCAATGGACTCCAAGAATCAGTCGGCTCGGCGCCATGAGGATGCCGAAGACGATCAGGCACCACCCAATGACCGTGCCCAGTGGCCGACGCAGGAGGTACATCAGCACGATCCCCACGACCGCCCAGACGTAGATCCCCGCCATCGAATGCCCGGACGGAAACGATCCGCCCGACTCAACGATCGCAGGATCCGGCCAACTAGGGCGAGCACGATCGATCGTCTTCTTCAGCACCTCCGAAATCACCAGGCCGCCGATGCCGCACACCACCACGTAAAGCGCCCACCCGCGCCGGTTGGCGATGAACAACCACACTGTGGCAACGAGTGCGAGGACGAACGATCCGCCCGGTCCTCCGGCGTAATGCCAGACGGTCGCCGCCTTCACAAGCACGGCGTTACCCAGCCCAATCGAATCGAACCACTCCCCGATTCGGTAATCGCTGGAAACAAGATCTGAATAGCCGAAGACCACACAGGACCCGATGACGGCGGCAACTACCCAGCAACCAATACCGAGGATCGCGAAAACATCGGCCGTGTGCGGCTGTGGAATCGCTCTACCGGACTTGGCAACGATCACCGGCGCGTACGGCGCGGGATCCTGCTGCGCGGGCTTACCCGGCACTGCGCAGACTCCGGTCGCTGATCGACCGCGACCCACGACCCACAGCGACCATTCCTGAACCAACCAGTTCCTTGATACCGAACTGTTCGAGGACCTTCAGGAGCGCGTCGAGCTTCCCGCGATTTCCGGTCGCTTCGATGGTGACCGTGTCGGGTGCGACGTCAACAACCTTGGCCCGGAACAGGTTCACGGTCTCAAGCACATGCGAGCGGGTCTCGAGGTCGGCCCGCACCTTCACCATGATCAGCTCACGCTCAACGGTGCTCTCTGGCTCAAGCTCAACGATCTTGATGACGTTGATGAGCTTGTTCAGCTGTTTCGTGACCTGTTCAAGGGGTAGCCCCGCCACGCTGACCACGATCGTCATGCGGGAGATCTCGGGGCGTTCAGTCGGCCCCACGGCGAGCGAGTCGATGTTGAATCCACGGCGGGAAAACAGCGCAGCGACACGAGCCAGCACGCCCGGCTTGTTTTCAACGAGCACTGAAAGTGTGTGACGGCTCATTTCTTCGGCCCTTCTTGGCAGTAGACAGATTGACTGGAGGCGGACACGGCGACTAGTCCTCGCGTTCCCACGCAGGTGCCAAACTGCGCGCGATGGTGATCATGTCGTTGCTGGTGCCAGCCGGAACCATTGGCCACACCATGGCGTCCTTGTGAACCTGGAAGTCGATGACAACCGGGGCATCGTTGAGCGACATCGCCTTCTCGATGGTTGCGTCGACCTCTTGCGGGGACTCGCAACGCAAGCCGTGACAGCCATACGCATCCGCCAGCTTCACGAAGTCCGGAATCCGATTTGTTTGCAGGTCGGTGTTCGAGTAGCGCTCGTTGTAGAACAGCGACTGCCA
>Ga0075160_10000317_pt1 | contig 30902 bp, 17 predicted proteins | sample JI91814C2DNA_FD_70969 | JGI IMG/M metagenome (GOLD analysis project Ga0075160, IMG submission 70969) | Wastewater effluent complex algal communities from Wisconsin, to seasonally profile nutrient transformation and Carbon sequestration -... | ecosystem: Engineered > WWTP > Effluent > Algae... | reverse complement strand
TAACAATTGGATTAGTATCATTCTTTATATTACAAATAATTTCTCTTGGCTCAATTTACAGCACACGGTTTTGGTGGATATTTTTAATCCTTACTATTATAATTATTATTCCATTTACCCTTTTATTTGTTAAAAATAAAAATATTGTTGAAAATCACAGTTATTTAAAGTCAACTGCCCTTCGCAACTTAATCCCTTTACTATTGCTATTGTGTTTAATTGTCCTGCCCAATAAAGCAAGAATAATAACTTTCTATGGCTCTGAATCAAATAAATATTATGAATTAATGCAAAGTGAATTAATTGACAAGGCTTATTCGGAAGTTGATAATGGAAATAGTGAAATGGCTATTAACACTTCGATATCATCTATTAACTATTCGAAAATGAGAAACGATACAATTGATGAATTGTATCAATCATCCTTAAATGCTTTGGGTTATGCTTATTATATCAACGGCAAATATCACAAGGCAGACTCTGTACTCCTCAAAATTCTTGAAATTGGTAATTCGCCTTTTCTTGGCAAAACTCCTCAATATGATAAAGCTATTTACTACTTAGGTCTAAATTATTCTAGCCTTGGTTATTACAATAAATCAGACTCCTTACTATTGGTTAGCTTAAACAATACTGATCAGCCTGTTACTTATGCCTATATCTATAAAAGATTAGCCTATAATTGTAATCAAAGAGGCGATTTATTTAAAGCAGATTCTCTCTATAATCTTTCATTATTAAAGCATAAGGAGTCCGACTTTAAAGATTTTGGCAATTACATTAATACCATGTGTGATTTAGCTGGCAATTACGTTGACATGACAAAATTCACATCGGGTGATTCCGTTTACAATATTTCTTTAAAATTAGCTACCGAACAATTTGGCTCATCAAGCATTGATGTGGCAGAAATCTACGACAATTTATCAAACTTAAATTCTGTCCTTGCCAAATACGAAAAAGCAAAAGAATATTGTACAAAAAGCCTAGACATAAAAGCAAAAACACTTGGTGTTCAAAGTCCCGAATATCTTTACTCACTGGTTAGACTTACGTCTATTAATATGTCACTCTCAGATTTTGACAAAGCTGAATTAACGTTGCTAAATATATTATCAATAATTGAAAACAGGTATAATTTGAACGGACCTTTAGCAGCATTGATTTATGACAATTTAACCCAGCTTTATAAAGACTTTGCAAATTACGACAAGGCCGAATATTTTGCAGAGAAGTCAGTTGAAGCAAGAAGCTATTGGTTTGGTTCAAGCAATTTACAAACCGCAACTTCATTACATCATCGTGCTTATATATACTATTGTAAAGGCAATTATAAAATGGCTGATAGTGTTTATTCCAAGACCTTACAAATAAAACGCTATTTTCTTGGAAGAGAAAATCCGAGTTATGCTTCTTCACTGAACGGTCTTGGATTAGTTTATACAGCTACTAATAAATTGGGTAAAGCGGACACTTTGCTTAATTATACTCAATTGGTTTTAGAAAAAGTGGTAGGTAAAGAACATCCCGATTATGCAACACTATTAAGTAATACTGGCTTTTTAAGACTAAAACAAATGCAATTTGAAAATGCAGAAATATGTTTTCAAAATGCTTTAACAATTAATAAAAAGGTTTTCGGCTCCAATCATTTAAGTGTTGCAGAAGATTTAATTGGATTGGCAGCTCTAAATACTGCAAAGAGGTTGTATTCAGATGCAAGAATTAATTACAATGACGCATTGACGATTTACAAAGAGCTTTTTAAGTTTATTCATCCAAAAATAAAAGTTATTGAAAAAGAAATTGAAAGTCTGCCTAAAAAATAAGCGGGTATCGCCTCTAGGCTCCTTAAAATAAACTGTTTGGTGCCAACTAAGCCCTAACAGCACCTACCAGTAATTGGCGCGGACGTGGTCATCGCAAAGCCATTTATTAGCTGCTTCGCAGACCTTTAATTTGTTTTAGCTTTGCTAACAAACATTTGTATCTTTAAATAAACATTTCGGTGGGTAGAAAAAGGATGTTTCATAAACGTCCTGCGCCTAGCCACAAAACGCTATGGGCAAGGCTAAAAGACAAATAAAGTGAAAGCAAAAGTATTCTCACATAAACAACTAATCGGGACGACTGAATTACAAGTTGGTGACGAAACTATGGGTGGAATTTTTGGAATCTTTGTTCCGACAGAATATTATTTTGACAAAATTCAAAAATCAGTTTGGAAGTTTTGGCAGACAAACAAGCCTGATTATCAAAAGTGGTATTCATTGCGACTAAATGTGCAATTAGAGAATGGAATTTTTCTTTTTCCGCAAGGAGGTTATACTATTGACGACATTAAGGAACTTCCTGACGAACCAAAACGAATTGACATTGTTGGTGTAGACTGCAAAATATTAAAAGATTTTTTCTTAGCAAATCCACCAAGACCTTTCGTAGAAGAACCTTGGAATGAATTGCAAATAGAACAGAAAACCGGTTTTGAAGACGAACTAAAAAAGGAATTGGGAATTGAAGACAAATCATTTTTTAACTTTATAAACAAAGCTGAAAGACACATTCTATTTGACAGCGAATTCTCAGCTTTTTGCCACAACCAAAGAAATGATGATGTTTTATTTGAAATTAAGAAACCCAACTTAGAAAAGCAGTTTGCATTAGTTCATTTAACTTGGACAGGTAAAAAAGAAAAAGAAGAATATCCAAAAACTACCTTTTATTCAGACTTAGATGACTTTAAATATTCAAGAATGTATGCCGACAAAGCTGAATGGGAAGACTAAAATGACGACTGAAAAAAGAAGCCCAGCTCATAACAGGCGTTTGGCAAAAAAGCGGGTTCAGTGCTTACACCGGGCATCTTTTTATTTTGGCTTTTCGGCCGGCATTCGTACATTTATTATCCATGAAATCAATCATCCCCCTGCTATTTGGCGTTTGTTTTTTCCTACTGAGCGCCTGTTCACCTAAACTGGCTTTTGTAGATCTTTCGCCCCGCACAAGTTCCATTCCAAAGAAAATAAACAAACCCATTACCATCTATTTGGAAAATTTGAAAGATACGGTCATTGTGCAAGGGGATGTAATGCACCGGCTTACAGTAACACAGTTTAGGAAAACTATTGAAAATGCCCTGACCAAAGTTTTTCTTACGAGTTTTTCGGAGGTGAGATTCAGTAACACGTTACCGTTGGAGGGTGTTGTATTGCATGTGCATAGCATAGAGCCATTTTGGAAAATAACCAAAACAGAGGAGTCTTATGATGCCAAAGGCAACAGGAGGACGATTTACTACGGTTCGGTGGCCACACTGATGCGTACAACTTTGTTTTATAATAACCAGGGGATATCCCGCGTCGATCAATCTATTGTGGGGAATGCTTCAGTAAAATCCTCCTCTTTCCGTACTCAAAAAACGTTTGCCGCAGGATTGACAAACGCTATTGAAGAAACGTTTGAATTTCTGGTTGTTACTGCTGAAGCTTACAATAAAATCAAAGATTAAAAATTACGTCGAAAACGCAGAAAGACCGTATAGTCGGGCCAACAAAAAAACTTGTTAAAATGTATGACGTTGACGCATCCGATCTGAAATCTCCTACTTTATGGCGAACTGTTTGTTGTGATGTGTTTTCAAAACAAACCTCTGACTTATTAACTAACACCCCTAGGTCAAACAACACAACAGAATCGGGGGTTTAGCCTGGTTTTATCCATTAAAAAACGGGGATTTATAAACAACTATCCGGCTTAGGTAAGTATGTTGTTTTAAGCTCCCCTGAAAGTTGACCATTTAAAAGTCAATTAAAAATAAAATAATTAACTCTAAATGAACCTCACAAAACAAATAAAATTCACGGGAGAGAGAGATGAAGGTACTGCCCGCTGACACCAATAAAAAAGCCCCTTAACAAGTAAGGGGCTTTTTAAATGCCTTTTTATTAGTGGGCGCCACCATCGTGTTCCCCTTCTTCTAAAGGAACCGTTTGTGGAATAAAATCTTTGTCTTTTCCTGGTTTGCTGTAATCGTACGCCCAACGGTGTACAGTTGGCAATGGACCTGGCCAGTTACCATGGATGTGCGCCATTGGCGTGGTCCATTCCAAAGTATTGGATTTCCAAGGATTTTGAGGCGCTTTTTCGCCGCGGAACATGCTGTAGAAAAAGTTGAAAAGGAAGATACCCTGGCCCAAAGCGCCGATAATGGCACAGATGGTTACAATTTCGTTGATGTCCACCAGGTTGTCAAACATCGGGAAGTTGCTGTTGGTATAATAACGACGTGGTACACCGGCCAATCCTAAGAAGTGCATTGGGAAAAATACGCCGTAAGCCATGGTAATGGTGATCCAGAAGTGCAGGTAACCTAATTTTTTGTTCATCATGCGCAGGAATAGTTTCGGGAACCAGTGGTAAACCCCGGCAAACATTCCGAAGATGGCGCTTAATCCCATTACAATGTGGAAGTGAGCCACCACAAAATAGGTATCGTGTACGTTAATGTCTAAGGTAGAATCAGCAAGGATAATACCTGTTACCCCACCGGTAATGAAGGATGAAACCAGACCAATAGAAAACATCATGGCCGGTGTCATTTGAATGTTCCCTTTCCACATGGTAGTAATGTAGTTAAACGCTTTTACCGCAGAAGGAATAGCAATCAACAAAGTAGTGAATACAAACACCGATCCGAGGAATGGGTTCATACCGGTTAAAAACATGTGGTGACCCCATACGATGAAGGACAGAAAGCCAATGGCTAACATGGAACCAATCATGGCACGGTAACCAAAAATAGGTTTACGTGAATTGGTGGCAATTACTTCGGAGGTGATGCCCAAAGCAGGTAATAATACGATGTACACTTCGGGGTGACCTAAAAACCAGAACAAGTGTTCAAACAATACCGGGCTACCACCTACATTGTCCAACGGACGGCCGCCGATGTAAATATCAGACAGGTAAAAGGAGGTGTGGAAACTGCGGTCGAAAATAAGTAATAAGGCGCAGGAGAATAATACCGGGAACGATAATACCCCTAACACGGCAGTAATTAAGAACGCCCAGATGGACAAAGGCATCCTGGTCATTTTCATGCCTTTGGCCCTTAAGTTCACAATGGTTACAATGTAGTTCAAACTGCCTAAGAGGGAAGACACGATGAAAATAGCCATTGACGCTAACCACATGGTCATACCCAGTTTAGAGCCCGGGATGGCTTCCGGTAAAGCAGATAAGGGTGGGTAAATTGTCCAACCCGCAGAAGCAGGACCGTCGTCGATAAAACAAGAAGACACCATGATGACGCTGGATACAAAGAAGAACCAATACGACAACATGTTCAGGAAGCCGGAGGCCATATCGCGCGCGCCCAACTGGTAAGGAATTAAGAGGTTACTAAACGTACCACTTAAACCACCGGTTAACACGAAGAACACCATGATGGTACCGTGGATAGTTACAAGGGCCAGGTACATGTTGGGATCGAGAATACCATCCTTACCCCATTTGTCGCCCAGCATGGCGTTAATAAAACCAAACTGTTCGCCCGGCCAGGCCAGTTGCATACGGAAAATGATCGACATGGTCATGGCAATCACGGCCATTACCACCGCAGTAATCAAAAACTGGCGGGAGATCATTTTGTGATCCTGACTAAAAATGTATTTGCTCACAAAACTTTCTTCATGGTCATCGTGATCATGAACGTGGTCGTGGTGAACCAGGTGATCGTGTTCTAATGAGGTATTGATTGGAGTAGCCATTGTTTGTTTATTTAATGTGTTTTTAAATGTTATTCTTTAATTGCAACAGTTTTAACGGCTTTTTGTTTTTCCGCCAGCCAGGCGTTGTAATCTGCTTCGGTATCCACAATTACCGTCATTTGCATGTTGTAATGGGAAGCGCCACAAATTTTGTTGCATAATAATAAGTAATCAAACTCCACCGGCTCTTTGTTAAACTGCGCACGTTGTTTATTGATGCCGTCCATCATTTTAACCACATAAGGGTCTTTACGCATTTGAGCGGTTGTTTTTGTCGGGATAAATTTAAAAGTAGTCACCATACCCGGTACACAGTTCATTTGTGCACGGAAGTGCGGCAAATAAGCGCTATGAATCACGTCGCGGCTTCTCATCGTTAACTCCACTTCGCGACCTACCGGAATGTGGAATTCATTTTTAATCATGACATCGTCGTGACCGGTAGCATCTGTGGTATCTAAGCCCACGGCGTTTACACCGGTAATCTGGCGGAAATCGGTAGATCCCAATTTACCATCTTTACCCGGATAACGGGCTGTCCAGTCAAACTGTTTCGCATACAATTCAATTACTACGCGGTTAGGTTCTTTGGCGTCGTCGGTAATTTCGTTCCAGTATTTCAAACCAAAAATGATGATGAAGGCTAAAGCAACTGCCGGAACAACCGTCCATAACATCTCTAATTTATTATTATGCGGGTAAAACACCGCTTTTTTGTTGCTGCCACCTCTGTATTTGTAAGCAAACCAAAACAACACGGTATTTGTGATCAAAAATACAACGGTAATGAGGTAAATATTGGCGTCCCACAACACATCTATTTTTTCACCATGCACCGAAGCGGCAGGTGGCAAAGAACGATCCATCCAACGGGCAACCTGCCAGAAGAAAAACGCGAAAAATAAAACCATGAACCAAAGCATGGCTTTGCCCATCATATTATTATCAGTGTCGGTAATTTGCCACTCTTTCGTTTTCTTTAAGCCACGACTTAGCTCAATAATTCTGAGTAATTGATGTCCGGCAACTATTAATAACACTATGGCTAACAGAACTAACAAATTCATTTTATCTTTTTATTTAAAGTTTTTAATTTTTTCTCTTTACACTGTGTTTATGATCATTAGGTCGAATGGTGCAGGCTCTCTTGTAAGAAAGGGTGATTCTTTACAAGTAAAGGTGCTTTTGTAAGTGCGTTTAACACCACATAAATAAACAAACCTAAAAAGAAAAAGAAGTTACCAAATTCCATCCAGCTTAACCCTGTCCAGTGGTGACCAACCGTTCCCGGCATTACGATCATGATCACATCCAGGTAGTGACCAATAAAAATGATGGTACCTACAAACATCAGGAAGAAGAAATTACGTTTGCTATCGCGGCTCATGAGCATCACCATCGGGAACGCGAAGTTCACAAAAAATACCGTCCACATCAGCGCCTTATAACTTTCCCAGCGGGTTTGGAAATACGTTACCTCCTCAGGAATATCCGCATACCAGATGAGCATAAATTGAGAGAAATACAGGTAGGTCCAAAGGAACGAGATGGCAAACATCCATTTACCCATATCGTGCATGGTACTTTCAGCCACAAACTCCATGTAACCAATTTTACGTAACCAGGTTACCAGAATGGTAATAGCGATGATAGCGCTGATCCACATGCCCGAAAAGATGTACCAGCCAAACAAGGTAGAAAACCAGTGGGTATCAATGCTCATTAACCAATCCCATGACGCAGTAGAAGAAGTTACGGCGAACAACACCATGAACCAGGCGCTTAACTTTACGTTCTTCCAATGGTAACTGTTATTGATGTCTACATCCAGTTTATCGGCTTCCAACGAATTTTTACGCAGCTTCATGGTAAACCACAACCAGCCGATCATGTACAACACGGTACGGATCCACCAGAACGGACCAAAATAACCAATTTTGTTAGCGATGATCTCATCATAATTCTCATGACCCGGTGTGGCAATGCCATCGGCCATCCAGTGATAAATGTGATGAACATGAAACTGACCCAGTATAAACAATAAAAACATAAAGCTGAGTCCCCATGGCAGATATTGTGTTACCGCTTCAATCACCCGTTTAATGGTGGTAGACCAGCCTGCTTCAGCGGCATATTGAAGGCCAAGGAAAAAGGCCGCGGCTAACGATAATGCCATAAAGAAAAACGATCCGGCAAAAACGTTGCTCCATGCACGCGTGTGATGGTAAGTTTCATCGCCCTCAACGTGATCCGTTAAAAACATCAAGATGATAGATATCAAACCCACTGCCATAAGCACAAACGAAAACAATTTCGCTTTTGATGGAACTGTAAAATTTAATTTTTCGGTATTCATAGTCTCTCTTAAATCTTATTAATATTAGTTTTTAGCAGTAACAGTAGTTGCAGCAGCGGCCACCGTTTTAGTGCTATCCGTCGCTACTTCTTTAGGGCCTTGTAATTTTTGTACAAAATAAACCAGTTTCCAACGCTCGGTTTGATCCAGCTGACTGGCGTGCGATCCCATGGTTCCTTTACCATAAGTTAGGGTATGGAAAATTTTACCTTCCGGTAAATTTTTTAAAGCACCGTTGTATGCAGGAGGAGGGCCTGGCAATTTAGCACCCACTTTACCATCGCCCGCGCCGGTAGCGCCGTGGCAATGCACACAAAATTTACCATAAAGCACTTCCCCTTCTTGTTCGTACATGGCACGATTAGAGGCCGGAAGTGGATTGTGTAAGGAGGTTCCTGCCATTTCATAACCTTCGGCGGTATTTGGATACGCGTAAGGCACATAACCACGCGCAACGCTTCCTTTTACCGGCAGTAATCGGGTACTCATGGCGTTAATGGTATCTCCATCCACCACAGTTGTACCATAAACTTCCATAGAAGGTGAACGGTACATGTCCGGCATAAACTCAACACCAGGACTATTCGGGTCTTTTTTTCCGCAGGATGTAAACCCGGCTAAAAGCAAACCTGCCAATGCAGCAGAAAAAGCAAATTTTATATTTTTATAATGTTGTCTCATCGTAAACTGACTAGTGTGTTTCTTCTAATGTATATTTTGGCTCTACCACGTAAGATCCTTTGTGGTTCACTTCTTCAGCATGGCTTTCATTCAAAATAGCTTCCGCTTTTACTTTTTGCTCGTCGTTTAATTCAAGATAAATCAAAAATTTATCATCGGTGGTACGGGGATCGGGGTTTTTTGCCTTAGCGCCCGGTACTAACCAGCAACGTAAAAAATAAGTAAGTGCCATCCCGTGAGCCGCGCAAAATACAGTAGATTCGAAAGTAATCGGAATAAATGCCGGTACGTTGAAATAATAGGCCCAGTTTGGCTTACCACCAATGTCATTTGGCCAGTCGTGCACGGCCATGTACCACATCATTAAGGTAGCCAGCGACAAACCGGTAAGTCCATAAATAAAAGCGCAGATAGCAATACGGGTACGGGGCACGCCGATCACACTATCAATACCGTGAATAGGCATTGGAGAAAATACATCTTTAATACGGATCCCGGATGCCCTTAATTTTTTACAGGCTTCCATCATTGGCTCTTCATCGCCAAAAACCCCGTGGATAATATGTTTGTTAGTTGCCATATCGTGTTAGATCTGTTTACTATTTAGTGATGATTATTTTTTGCGGCTTCTTTTTGTGACTGGCCGGATGATTTTAAAATGGTTTTTAATTCCGCCTGTGCAATTACCGGGAAGTACCGTGAAAACAGCAGGAAGAAAGTTCCAAACATACCAATGGTTCCAACAAAAATCCCGATATCAATAAAGGAAGGGGTGTAGGTGTTCCAGGTAGAAGGTAAGTAAGTACGGCACAAAGTAGGAACGATAATTACGAAACGCTCAAACCACATACCGATATTGATCACAATAGAGATCACAAAGGTAAAAGGAATGCTGGTACGTAATTTTTTAAACCAGAACAACTGTGGTGAGAATACGTTACACGACATCATGATCCAGTACGACCAGGCTAAAGGCCCCGTTGCCCTGTTTAAGAAAGCGTATTGTTCCCATTCAACACCCGAATACCAGGCCACAAATAGTTCGGTTAAATAAGCCACACCTACAATGGAACCAGTAACAATAATTACAATGTTCATGTACTCGATGTGTTTAATGGTGACATACGATTCGAGTTTATAGATTTTACGTACAACCAACATCAGGGTTAACACCATGGCGAAACCTGAAAATACCGCACCGGATACGAAATAGGGTGGGAAGATGGTGGTGTGCCAACCCGGAACCACCGAGGTAGCAAAGTCAAACGATACAATAGAGTGAACGGAGAATACAAGTGGTGTGGATAAACCGGCAAGTACTAAAGATACTTCTTCAAAGCGGCTCCAGTGACGGGCGCTTCCACCCCACCCGAATGATAGCAGGCCGTACATTTTCTTTTGCCAAGGTTTAATCACGCGGTCACGGATCATTCCAAAATCAGGCACTAAACCAATGTACCAAAATACAATGGATACCGTTGCGTAAGTAGACACCGCAAACACGTCCCACAATAAGGGAGAGTTGAAGTTAGGCCAAAGTGACCCAAATTGATTCGGCAAAGGAAAGAGCATATAATCTAACCAGGGACGGCCGGTGTGTAATAATACGAAGATAGCAGCACACAACACGGCAAAGATCGTCATGGCTTCTGCCGAACGGTTAATGGCCATCCGCCATTTTTGGCGAAACAGCAATAACACCGCTGAGATCAACGTACCCGCGTGACCAATACCGATCCACCATACGAAGTTGGTGATATCCCATGCCCAGTCAACACCATTGTTACTCCCCCAGGCGCCAATACCTACACCAATGGTGTAAGCCAGGCAGCAAATACCCCATAAAAAACACAGGGCACAAACGGTAGTAAGTGTGTACCAGCCTCGTGCGGCTTTGCCTTCAATTGGGGCAATAATATCATCTGTAATCTGGCGATACGTCTTATTGCCAAGTATTAACGGTATCCTGATTTCTGATTCTGCGTGCATAGTATCTGTTTAATTTTTATTCTTAATTGCTATTATGAATGTTTTTCTTCGTGGTGTTCTTCCGTTTTACCTTCGTGCTTTTCAGCAGCGTGGTGCCCATGAATTTCTTCATCTTGATTCCGTACTTTTAATAAGTAAGAAACAGTTGGTTTGATGCCGATATCTTCCAGTAAGAAAAAGTTCCTGTCATCATTACGTGATTTTACAATGCCAGCTTCCGTATCATTCAGATCGCCGAAAGTAATCGCGTGGGTTGGACAAGCTGATACACAGGCCGTTTTAATTTCTCCGTCTTTAACCGGACGACCTTCTTTTTTAGCCTGTAATTTGCCTGCCTGAATGTTTTGTACGCACATGGAACATTTTTCCATGACCCCACGGCTACGAACCACCACATCCGGATTTAACACCATGCGGCCAAGGTCTTGTTGTGCCGGGTTAATGTCGGCGAATAACTCGTTGGTGTTATAGTTAAACCAGTTAAAACGACGCACTTTGAAAGGACAGTTATTGGCGCAGTAACGGGTACCAATGCAACGGTTATAGGTCATCATGTTTAACCCCTCGGTGCTATGACTGGTAGCCAATACCGGGCAAACTGTTTCACAAGGAGCGTGATTACAATGCTGACACAGCATCGGTTGGAAGGTCACTTTCGGGTTAGCCGAAGGATTTTCCATGTTGATGTACATTTCTTTTGTTTCCAAAAGACCTTCTGCCTGAGCGCTTTCTTTTGTTACATCAGAACTGTAGTAGCGGTCAATACGTAACCACTCGGTGCTGCGTGTTCGTGACACTTCCAGCTTACCTACTACGGCAATATTATTTTCAACCTGACAGGCCACTACACATGCTGCGCAACCAATACAGGTGGTCATATCAATGGTAAGACCCCATTTATGGTTCATGCGTGGAAACGCATCCCAAAGGTCCACTTCACTCACATGTTTTTTATCTCCATGTACCGCAAGGGTCACCGAAGGATTCCAATCCTCTTTTGGTTTGTCGGTATATTCTTTTAAGGATACTTCCCTCAACAATTGTTCTTCACGACCCATGATCGTATGCTGAATCTGAGTAGCTGCAAAACGGTGTGTTCCAACCGGTTTTCCAAATGATACCGCGTAAGATACATTCTGAAGGGTATCATTGATCACAGAAACAAACGGGAAGGCATTTACTCCAACATTCGCCGCTACTTTAAGGCTCTCTGCAACACGGCCATAACCTAAGGCTAAACCGATGGTGCCTGGCGCCTGACCTGGTTGTGGATAAACCGGAACTTTAACCGTTGTTCCATTTACGGTTAATTCAACGATGGATCCATCAATGTCCTGACGCAGCATTTCGCTCAAGCCAGCTTTCACCACATCCAGTGGTGACATGGTAATGTAGTTATCCCAGGTAACTTTAGAGATAGGATCTGGTAATTCCTGCAACCATGGGTTGTTGCTTTGATTTCCGTTTCCGAGAGAAATTTTTTCGTAAATAACCAGCTCAAATTCGCTTCCTTTAGCGCTGGTGGCCATCGTGGCAGCTTTGTTATAGTCTGCGGTTGGAACTGTTGTTTCAACTGCCAAAGCAGATGGTAAAGTTTTTCCGGCCAATGGCATCTCAGCAGCAGGTGCTACTACCGAATCAGAAACGTTTTCCATAACAACCGATGCAACGCCCGCCATTACAGGTTTACCCGTAGAGTCGATCGCCAGCGGTGCTAATGGCGTTTCTTTGTAAACAGAAACTTTTAGCACGCCATCGTGCAGCGTTTGTGCCCAAAAACTTGCAAAATCTGAGTACTTACCTTGTTGAGGAAAAATATGGTTATTCCAGTAACCTTGCAGATAGGCTAAATAGTCTGTTTTTATTCCCGACCATTTTAACAAGGTGTCCTGTGCCTGACGGGTTCCTTCGTAACGCGGTTGCGCGTAAACGGGTTGAATGGTTGGTTGTTGTAATGAATAATGACCACGTTTTGGTTCAGCATCCCCCCACGACTCAAGAAAGTTATGATCCGGGCAAACCACGTCTGCCTTTGCGGCAGTTTCGTCCAGTGTTTGCGCAAATGACACTTTAAGCGCCACTTTCGTGTAAGCCGTTTCAAATTTGAGTGAAGCCGGACTTGTGTAAACCGGGTTACAGTTATAGGTAATTAGGGTTGCTACTTTACCCGAGTTCATGTCCGACACCAGGTCAATAAACTCCTTGTCGTCGGATTGTTTTAATTTATAATACGATTCGTTGTCGATGGTAGTGCCATAGTTACCAAGCATTTTATTAATGCCTGCCACCAATGTTTGACAATGTTCATCGTTTGAACCGCACACAACAAGGGAATTACCTTTGTGCGCGATTAATTCTTTTACTGCTTTTTTAAGTCCGGCGTTTGCTTCTTCGAAAGTCAATTTGGTGTTGGCCGAAACCGATGAGTTTCCTGTTGCCGATGCCACTTCGTTAAAGATAGCCGCTAACACTTTGCCATACTCCGAAGGTTTTACCATGTAGCGGTAATCAGCGTTGGCACCCGTTAAGCTCATGTTGGCCTCAAACTGGAAATGACGGCTCATGCTCGCATTTTCGCGCGACACTTTACGTCCTTTTGTATATTGCGCGGCAAATTCAGCCGGGTTTAACCAGGTTCCTAAAAAGTCACAACCAACACCCACAATGGTTTTTGCCTTGCTGAAATCATAAGAAGCAATTACCGATTTGCCAAATACATTTTTGTTGGCTTTACTAAGCGCTGCGTAAGACACGGCATCATACACCACGTGTTTGGTGCCAGGATGTTTCGCAACAAATTCGGCGATAACAGCCTTGGTGGATGGGCTAATAATGGTAGAAGATAAAATAACAGTGCTACCTTTTGTTAAGCCTTTAGCCACATACTCATCTGCATTTTTCCAGGTAGTTGCTTCGCCTTTCAATAATGGGCCGTTTAAACGGGCGCCATCGTAAAGACTGAGTACTGCTGCCTGGCTGCGAGCGGTAGAACCGCCGTGCGTTACTTTTGACAAATCGTTTCCTTTGATAAGGATCGGACGACCTTCACGGGTTTTAACTAATACCGAGGCATAATCATGTCCATCGTAAAACGTTGAAGCGTACCAGTTTGCAACCCCCGGAGTAATTTCTTCAGGTTTTACAACGTAAGGAATAGCTTTATTTACAGGAGTTTCGCAAGCCGCAAGTGTTACTGCGGCTGTAGAGAACCCCATTACTTTAAGAAAATCGCGGCGACTGGTGCCTTTACTGTCGTCCTCATCGCTGCCGGCAAGAAACTCCCCTATCGGCAAAGGTTCAGCAAATTCATTTTTTTTGCTTTGTGTAAATTCCGGACTGTCCGTTAGTTCAGGTAATCCTTTCCAGTATTTCTTTGACATAGTCATTGGGTATTATAAAATTCTTAAGTCTTAATTAATTAATAGTGACATTTCGCGCACTCTAAACCACCAATTTTTTCCACTGTGAACTTAACATCGTATTGCCCGGCATATTTTTCTTTCAGTGCTTTGTGCAGGCGGTCGTAGTAAGCATTACCTTGCATGGCCACTTCCGTTTTGCGGTGACATTCAATACACCATTTCATGGTAAGTGGCGCTTTTTGTTCAGCCACTGTCATTTCTTTTACGTTTCCGTGACAGGTAGTACATTCAATTTTACCAACTACCACGTGTTGCGAGTGATTAAAATAAACGTGATCCGGTAAATTATGAACCTTGATCCATTGTAACGGGTTTTGTTTGCTGTTGTCATAGGTTCCGGTTTTAGGATCGAACCCTGCCGCAGTGTAGATTTTGGCAATTTCTTTATCGCCATATTGAGGGCCTGTTTGAATTCCTTTGTGACAGTTCATACAGATGTTTACCGAAGGTATGCTCGCATGACGGGATTTTTCTACTGAACTGTGGCAATATTGACAAGCTATTTCATTATCGCCCGCGTGCAATTTGTGTGAAAATTTAATTGGTTGCTCCGGCTTGTAGCCTTTTTGCGTTTTCCAATCATAATAAACGCCGATGTTATAACAGGCATCCCAGCAACTTTTCATTCCGCCAAAAGCAAGAATGATACAAAATACCCCAACCAGACGACGGTGACCGGCCATCCACTGTTTCACCTCTTGCCAAAAAGTGATATCCGGGTTTTCAGATTTTCCTTCTTTCACATTGGCGGTGTTTTGTAATGAGGTGCGGATGCTACGCAGTGCTACCATCATGATGGCTAACACAACAATGGCTCCCAAAATCAGGTACAAAGGGTCAATTCCTTCTTTTACTTCTGTAGTCTCAGTGCTAACAACTGCGCTACCGGGGCCTTTATTTCCACTGTCAGGAGGAGGACCTTGTAAAAAGGCGATGATTGAGGCAACATCTTTGTCATTCAACTGGCCTTCAAAAACAGTCATTGCTGCTTTGCCGTTCTCGCTGTAAATTTTGTTCGCGTAAGCGTCGCCCGACTTAATCAGTTTCTCGTTGTTAAGAATCCATTTTGCCAACCAATCACCCTTTGGCGCACGGTCAAAAATCCCTTTTAATCCGGGGCCGGTTAATTTCTGGTCGGTATGTGAGGCGTGACAAACAGCGCAATTTTGTTTAAATAATTTTGCTCCGTCCTGGGCCTGAATCTTAAAAGAAAACGTAAAAACCGTAAAAACTAAGGCTAGTAGGGCTTTTACTCGAATTCGGGATAGTTGGTTTTTCATATAAAGATGAGAAAATTTAATCTTTTTAATACGTGATTATGACAAATTAATGACAGTAAAACGTTGGCAAATTTAACAGAAGATTGAGAATTATTAAGGTAAATTTTAAATTATTTTAACGAGTTGTGCAATTTATAATGATTCTAAATAAATTGTTTTGAACCAGAAAAATCAATAGAACCAAAAGTTCTGTCTACAAACCGTAAATAAGAAATTGCCGACTTTCTTCTGGTAAAAGTGGAATTGAATTACCAGGCATTTACTACCTGTAAAGTTTATTCTCCTTTCCAGGTATTGGCTTGTTTTTTAGAGAAACGGATTCCCAGCATGACTTCATGGGTACCCGATGAATATTTTTTGATATTGGTGGTGGTAAAATCAAACGAATACCCAATGAGCAGGTAATTTTTGTACATGTACCCGAGGAGGGCCGTAAAGGCATCTTTATGCCTGTAAGAAGCGCCCAGCCAAATTTGCTCCTGGTAAATACCCCTCACGCCAACATCCACTTTCGGAGGCGCCGGTTTCTCGTATTTAAAAAGGAAAGATGGTTCAATCTTGAAATCATCGTTCAAGTCAAATTTGTAGGCCCCGTTTAAATTTATCTGGCTGGTTAGTTTGCTTTTTTTGCCTGTACCGGAATACAAACCAATAGGCGCCTGATACAATTGCGGAACCGAAAAACCAAAGTAATACCGGTCTTTTTTGTGGAAATAGATGCCTGCCCCGAAATCAGGCACATAGGTAGTTTGATAGGTATTTAATAATCCCTGATCGCCCTCTTCCCTTAAAGTGAGTTTATTTCCGTCGATACCCCATTGCAAAATACCTGCGCTTAAGCCCATGGATAAATGCATGTCTTCCTCCAGTTTCAAATGATACGCGTACGAAAAGTTTAATCCGGTACGACGAGTGGGCCCTACAATATCCGTAAAAAGATTCATCCCTAAGCCCATGTTCTTGGACTGTATGGGTCCGTGAACAGATAACATATAAGTTCTTGGGGCATCGGTGATACCGATCCACTGGTGCCGGATGTTGGAACGCATATCGGTAAATTCATCTTTCCCTGAAACCGCAGGATTAATGGCAAGCTCGTTAAGCATATACTGCGAGTACTGGGGCAACTGCTGAGCTTTTGTCATCCCTGCAATAAAAATTAATAACCATATGTAATAGTTTCTCATCATCTGAATATGGTTAATGGTCCGGTATAAGGTTTGGTGTAAGCCGGATGGTTAAGGTGAATGATGTAATAGTAGGTGCCTACGGGCAGATCTTTACCGCGGTATTTTCCATTAAATGGAGTGGTATAGCCTTGCGAATGGAACAGTTGCTCGCCCCATCGGTTATATACCTCCACCGTATTATTAGGGAACTGATCAATATAATCGATGATCCATTCGTCATTTTTTCCATCACCATTCGGACTGAAACCATTCGCGATTTTCACCTCCGGGTAAAGTTCAACCAGCATGGTATCATTGGCGGTACAGCCGTTCGCATCCAAAGCGGTTACGGTGTAAATAACATTCAGCGTGTTGGAGGCCACGGGATTCTGAGAGTTGGCATCGTTCAAATAAATAGCTGGCGACCAGGTTAACGATATGGCACTAAAACTCGTTGGATTTCCGCCTATGGTAACGGATGAAAATACAGGAATAATAACACTTGGCCCCGCGTCCACCAGCAATTCCGGGTGAGCGCTAACGACCACGGTGTCACGGTCTAAACAACCAGGCACAGAGGAAACAGTTACCAACTCAAACGTAACGCTGGCCACAGAAACAGGCAAGGTAAAGCTCGGGGCGGCTGAAACGGTTGTGGTATTATCAGGTAATTGATACCAGTTAAATGTAACAGCTCCCTGCGAATTACCTCCATTTAAAACCACCTCATTTCCAACACAAACGGTGGTGTCGCGGCCGGCATTAGCAGAAATAGTAATGGTAGGGGCAAGTGTCAGGACGGTATCGCCGTTACACCCCGCGTTGTCGAACAACGTTAACGAATAGGTGCCCGAAAATAAGTCAGTTATATTTTGCGAAGTAGATGTGAAGGCTGATGGCCCCGTCCAAGCAAAGGTATAACTTGGCGTGCCGCCGGAAACAACAATGCCAATTGAACCATCTGCAACACTGCCGCAGGATGAATTAGCGGGAGTTACCGTTACGGTAATGGCGGCCGGGTTATTTAATTCCACCGTAGAAGTTTTCTGACATCCTTTTACGTCGGTAAGGGTCACAGAATAAATGCCTGCGCATAAAGCAGTAAGCGGGTTGGTGTTGCCACTCGGTTGCCAGCTATACGTGTAAGGAAGGACTCCACCATTTGGCACCAGGGTAATGGCCCCGTTACAATCCCCAAAACAGTCTGGGCTTTTAAAGTTTGGTAAGCCCATCACTAATTCGGGACTCTCAGTAACCGTAAAAGAACGAATGTTTACGCATCCATTGGAAGAGGTAACCGTTAATGTAACTACCCCTTTGCACAACCCGTTAATAGACGGTGTGGTAACCCCACCAACGCTCCAGCTATAGGTGAACGGAGCCACCGATCCGGAGGCCACAACATCAAGAGCCCCAGTACATGCATTAAAACAATTAATATTGGTTTGTGTGTAAGTGATGGCCGGAGCCGTCGCGCTGCTAATGGTGAACACCTGTGTTTTTGAACAATTAGTGCCATCCGTGATTAACAAACTGTAGGTGCCAGGTCCGATTCCGGTTAATGAAGGAGTATTTCCTGCTCCGGGCGACCATAAGTAGGTATACGGCAGTGTGCCTCCAATTACTGTAACATCAATGGAGCCGTCCGAATTTCCACATGACGGCAAAACAACCTGTGGTGTAAATGTAAAGCTTGGAATAGTATTGATCATTGTGGACGCAGTGCGTATACAGCCATTGCCGTCTGTCATTTGTACAAAATAGTCGCCCGGGCATAAATTACCGATTACCTGACCGGAAACCACCGGATTGATCCAATTGTAAGAAATAGGTAAAACGCCACCAATGGCAGTTACAGTTGCTGACCCGTTGCAGCTATTCGAACATTGTTCATCCTGCACATTAAACGTTTCATCGGTAATTCCTGTCGCATTATTTACAATCACATTTTCCGTAGCCTGGCAGCCGAGCGCATCGGTTATCTGCACCTGATACACTCCGGCACATAAATCGGTAGCGGCTGCTGAACTGGCGCCGTTTGTCCATAACAGCGTGTAAGGCAATGACCCTCCAAACACATTGATGGTGGCTAAGCCGTTACACTGATTACAGATTGGCTCGGTAATTTGTGGTAACCCCCATTGCAATGGAGGATGGTCGTTAATGGTGTACGATTCGATGGTCACACAATTGCTAGCATCCGTTACACTTAACGTGATCACCCCCTGACAAAGGTTCGTGATAACCGGCGAATTTCCTCCTACACTCCAGTTATAAGCGAATGGCGCGCTGGTGCCGGTGGCAACGGCGTCAATTATACCCGTACATTGGCCAAAACACGCAACATCTGTTTGAGTAGTTGTTATTACCGGACCTGAAAGGTTACTTACATTGATTTGCTGAGTGAGAGAACACTTATTAGGCCCGCTTTCAGTAACCGTTACGGTATAGCTTCCCTGAAAAATATTACTTAATGTTGGAGTCGTATTAGAGCCAGGTGACCAACTTACTGCATAAGTAGGAGTACCGCCTGAAATGAACACACTGGCCGAACCATTGTTGAGTCCACAACCCGGCTGAATAATTGTGGTAGCGATACTGAGTGTAGTTACAGCATCTACGCTCACGGACGCGGTGCGAATACAGCCCTGCTCATCCTGCATTTGAACAAAATAATCGCCAGCACATAAATTGGAGATAACTGAATTTGTTACTGCGGGATTTATCCAGTTATAGGTAATAGCTCCATTCCCGCCTTGAGCGCTCACAGTAGCGCTGCCATTGCATGTACCGCTGCAAGGTAATCCTTGAACGCTAAATGTTTCGCCCGTGATACCATTCGAGTTATTGATAATTACCGTTTGAGAAAGCTGACATCCAAACACGTCCTGAACATGCACCTGGTAAAGTCCGGCGCATAAGCCCACTACATTTGGACCTGTATCGCCAGTTGACCACGTGTATGAATAAGCGGGCGAACCCCCAAATACATTTAGGTTGCTACTGCCATTACATAAACCGCAACTCGGCTGTGTAATCTGCGGAGTACCTGACTGCATTTGCGGATTTTCATTTATGGTGTATGTTTCAATGGTCACGCAGTTAGTTGTATTATCCGTCACCGTCAGCGTTAAAACCCCCTTGCACAAATTGGTAAGAGCGGTTGCTGTGCTGCCATTACTCCAATTGAATGAAAATGGTCCGGGTGATCCCGAAGCGGTAACGCTAAGCGACCCTGTACAGGTGTTGAAACAATTAATATCTGATTGCGTGGCAGTAAGAACAGGCCCGGTGGTATTGCTCACATTTATTTGCTGGCTTTGCGCACAAGCATTAGGTCCATTTTCTGTCACAGTAATTGTATAACTTCCCTGGCTAATACCGGTTAATGTCGCGCTGCTACCAGACGGCGGGTTCCAACTAACAGTGTAAGGAAGCGCTCCCCCATTTATATCCACGCTAATGACCCCGTCAGAAAGGCCACAACCAGGCGGAGAAATAAATGCTGAAATAGTAAGCGTAGTTATTGGATCGATGTTAACCGAAGCGGTTCTTAAACAACCCTGGGCATCGGTCATTTGCACAAAATAAGTACCTGCGCACAGATTGGCAATGGCGGAATTAGTAGACACCGGATTAACCCAATTGTAACTAACCGGGGCATTACCGCCAATCGCGCTAACAGTAACGGCTCCTGCACACAAACCGCTACAAGGTAAGGGTTGTATGCTAAACGTTTCTCCTGTAATGCCATTAGAGTTATTGATGATGACCGTTTCTGTTTGTTGACAATTTAGCGCGTCCCTCACAACTACCTGATAAATACCCGCACAGGCATTGGTAATACTGCTTGTGTTTGCGCCTGTTGTCCAGGTATAAGTATAAGGGACAACACCACCCGCCAAAACGATGTCTGAAGCACCATTGCACAAACCACAGGAAGGCGACGTAACCGACACGGTGGAAGTAATGTCGGAAGCGGAAATAATGACAATGGGGAAAGAACTAAAACAACCATTGGCATCTGTAATTATCAAGGTATAGGTTCCATTGCACAGGTTATTAGCCGTAGGTCCAACCTGCCCGTTGCTCCAGTTAAAGTTATACGGTGCAACTCCCCCTTGCGGATTAAACGCGGTAGCCGAACCATTGCAGTCATTAAAGCACTGATTAGGAACAATACTTGTTGAAACAATAATGTTCAATTGACTAGGCAGGGTAACTGTTTGCGAGTACACGCAGTTATTTCCATTGTCGCCGATCAACACATTATAGTTTCCGGCGCAAGCGTTGGTAATTACCGGACTGTTTGGAGGTCCTGATGGCAACCATGTATAGGTGTAACCGGGTCCTACGCCACCGGTTGGATTAAGTGAAATGGAGCCATCGCAGGTGCCGTTGCAGGTTGGCAACCCAAAACTTGGAGAAAGATTAATGGCAGGCGGTTCAAGTATGGTTACCCCGGTAAAAAGAACACAATTATTCGCATCGGTTACCTGAGCGGTATATCCTCCAGCGCATAAATTATTAATAGGATTTGTGGAAGAAGGCGCAGGAGCCAGCCACGACACACTATAAGCCGGAGTACCGCCAGTAATTCCGGCAATGTCTACCGATGCTGCGCCGGTACACAATCCGTTACATGCAATACTGGTAGAAATAATCGGTACAAAATTAGGACCATTGGAATTGCTCAGTGGAACAGTGATCGTATTTGTACAATTATTCGCATCACTTACAATTACCGTATAAATGCCCGCTGCCAATCCGGATACAACCGAATTAGTACTTGAAACCGGAGGCGGCCAATTAAATGAATAAGCCGGCGTTCCACCAATCACATTTGCTGTAATTCCACCATTGGAATTATTGCAGGTAGATGGTATCGTAGACGGATTAACAATGAGAAGAGGTGGATCGGTTAACGTGAATTGCTGAGTAGCCTGGCAACCATTATTATCGGTTATTTGCAGGGTGTATTGGCCGGAACACACATTGGTTAAATTTGGCGTATTCGGGGCTGCCGGTGTCCAAACGTAAGTAATAGGACTGGTAGCATTTACAGGCGTACTGTTCACCATCCCATTACAACTACTTGCACAAGAGGCATTTGTTGTAGAAACGTTGGCAAGCAACAATGGCGGATTATTGAGAGTAACTACACCGCTTGTTACACAGAAGTTAGCATCAGTGGCAATTAAAGTATAAGTGCCGGGACACAAACCGGTTGGATTTTGCCCGGAACCACTCAATGCCCAATTATAATTAACACTGCCCTGAGCCCCACTCACAACCGTAGTGATACTGCCATCGCACGAAGCATTACATTTAGGATCGGCAGCGGTTAACGCTACGGTAAAGGTGGACGGCGATGAAACGGTAAACGTCTTTAATATGATACATCCGTTGGCATCACTCGCCGCTGCTATGTAGTTGCCCGGGCACAGGCCCGAAAGCACAGATGCTGTAGATGGCCCCAGGGACCAGCTATAATTGTATCCGGGAACACCTCCGCCGACTGAATGTGTCGCAATAGCGTCACAGGAATTAGAGCAGGTGGCATTTAAAAGTATTAATGTGCTGGTCATAGCCGGCGGCTCAGTTATCTGAACGGTAGCCAACACACTGCAATTAGGATTGCTGGCGATAACGGTATACACGTTAGGGCATAAATTCAAAATAGTTGGTGTAATAGCGCCGACAAAACTTCCAACCGGCAACCAGGTATAGGATACAGGTCCAAGTCCACCTGAACCCGTAGCTACGATAGACCCATTACAGGCCCCGTTACAACGCACATTTGTTGATGTAGTGGCCAGTGTGAGCGCTGTTGGTTCATTTACATTGAACGTGAAATTTGTCGAACATAGCGCCCCATCGGTTATCGTAAGAGAATATATGCCCGCGCCTAAACCGGTTACAGTTCCTGAATTTGGAAGGCCACCTGACCATGCAAATGAATAGGCCGGGGTTCCACCAGTTGGCGTAACCACAATCGACCCGTTACTGGCGCCGTTGCATTTCACATCCGAAACCAGCGCGTTGGTAGTAATAGACGGGGCGGACGTGATGTTGATGGTTTGAGTAGTAACACAGCTATTATTATCAGCGGCTGATATCTGATAAATGCCCGCCGAAAGCCCCGAAGCGATTGACGAAGTTGCGTTATTGACGGCCGGGACCACTGGTGTCCAGCTAAAGTTGAACGGACTGAGACCCGCCGCCGTAACGGTAATTCCTCCGGTTGCTCCTCCGAAACAGTTAATGGATTGTGAATTAATGGTTAATGTTGGACCGGTAGGGTTGCTTAACAAGGCGGCGAGTGTGGTGGTGCAATTTGCGTTATCCTTAATTATTACGTTATAATTACCTGCTACCAAACCGGTTGCACAAGCCGCATTGCCTCCCGTTGGCGTCCAGGTGTATTGATAACCCGGCGAACCGCCGCCAGCTAACACGCACACAGCGCCAGTTGAAAATGTACAGGCTGTTGGGTTGGTGGATGTAAAGGCCCCGGTGATCGGTGTGTTTTGAGTAATGGTAAACACCGGAAGACTTAACGCGCATAAATTATTATCCCTAATTAATAAAGAATAAGTTCCAGCGGACAAATTGGCAAGGACGGAGGTGTTTGGCGCGGAAGGCGTCCACGAATAGTTCAAAGGGCCGGTTCCACCGGCGGCTGTAACAGAAATGGCTCCTGTTAGTCCACCAAAACAAAGTACATTGGTTTGCGAAGAAGTAGCGGTAATGGATGCAGGTTGTGTTATGTTGATTGTAGCCGACCCGAGACAGCCAGGCTGATCCTGAACAAATACCACATAGGTACCGGCAGGAAGTCCTGACGCAACGTTTGTACTACTAACAACGGCGTTTGAGGAATTGGTCCAAGTGTATTGATAAGCCGGCGTCCCACCAACAGGATTAGCAACCGCTGTACCAGTAGATTGACCAAAACACGCAATTCCCGAGCCGCCCGCAAGCACCGATATATTTACAACAAGATCTACAAATACGGTTTGCGTAGTTACGCACAGGTTGTTGTCCGTTACAGTAATGGTATAATTGCCAGGACATAAAGATGACGCGGTATTACCGGTGCCAACTACAGCGCCTAAAGAATTTGTCCAGGAAGCAGGAAGATAAGGTGGTGTGCCACCGGAAATTGCAACAGTAGCAGCTCCCGTACACACATTACAACTATTCACGATCCCTGTAACACTCGCCGTTAATAACGTTGGTGAAGTAATGTTGAAATTAATTCCCTGAGTACACCCGTTTGCATCTGTTGCACTTACCAGGTAATTACCCTGTCCAAGGCCGGTTACAATTCCTGTAGTATTTGTAGCAATTGGCGCAGTTGGTGGTACTGTATTGAATACGTATGTAAACCCAGGCGTTCCACCAGAAGCTGTAATGGTGGCTGAACCGGTGAATCCACCCGAACAATTAACATTTGTAACTGCCGATACGATGGTAATGGGTGCTGGTTCAGTAATAGTTGCAGTTACGGCACTCGTACAACCGTTACCGTCCGTTACAATTAAACTGTAATTTCCTGCACAGAGATTGTTGTTCGGATTGCCAATTGGCCCGTTTGACCAAGATAAGCCATACCCAGGCGTTCCACCACCAACAATCGCCGATAATATGCCGTCGCAGTTTCCGGCACAGGTTGCGGGTGTGGCATTCACGTTAACGGTAAGTGCAGGTGGTTGGGTCAGCGTAGCGGTCAATGTATTATTTGTACATCCATTGGCATCGGTTATATGTAAAACGTAATTCCCTGCACATTGGTTAAGTAAAGAAGCTCCTAGAACAGTTCCGGTGGGCGTTACCCAACTAAGGGTATATCCGGGTGTCCCGCCTATCGGGCTCCCAACAAGCGAACCGTCGCACACATTAAAACAATTAAGGTTTGTTGCAACAATGGATCCCGAGAGTGTATTTGGCTCGGTTACCGCCGTAGTAAATGACTGCACACAGCCGGTAGCTGTATTTTGCATAAACAATGTATAAATCCCCGCACACAACGCGTTGTAGGGAGGGGCGCCGGTTGACGTAAAACCAGGAACCGTTAGTGTATAGTTAAAAGGGGTGGTTCCGGTAGGGGCAGCGTTAATTGCGCCCGTACATAAACCATGACAAGCGATATTGGTGGTGGTGATGTTGGGCGTAAAACTGGGCGCATTTAAAATATTGATAGAGGCCGTTTGGGTACATAACGAAACGTCACGCACCGTTACCACGAAAGCACTCCCTCCGCATAAGTTAGTAATTACCGAAGTGGTCTGCCCTGCGGGGGGATTCGGCGACCATGTATAGGTATACGCCCCGGGATTCCCACCGCTTGCTGTAACCGTTGCGCTTCCATTACAAGAGCCAAAGCAAGACAATGCTTGGGTAGCGGTAACTAAGGTGAGCGGAAGCGGCTGAGTAAGATTAATTACTACACTGGCTGTACACAAAGCGCCATCGCGAACATTTAACGTATAAGGGTTGGCGCAAAGATTAATAAGTGTCGGTGTATTTGCTCCCGGAAAAGCCCCTACCGGAGACCATGTATAGGTATAGGGTGCGCCATTTCCTCCTGAGGTTATAATGTCAATGGCCCCATTACAACTTCCATTACAAACTATGTTAGTAAACGTCGGACTTACCGTAACAGCAGGCGGCTGTGCAACTGTAAACACTTGTGATAATGTACACAGATTTATGTCCCTTGCATTAACAGTGTAACTGCCGGCGCAAAGAGTACCTATTACCGCAACACCGGTTGTACTGCCCGTAATGGGAGCCCCTACCGAAGGCACAACGGTATAATTGTAATTAGGGGTACCTCCACTCAAATTAATTGTAGCGGAGCCATTACAGGTTCCGTTGCATGAAAGACTTGTGTTACTAACCGTTAGTGAAAGAGCTGGAGGAGAAACCAAATTAGCACTCGTAGTAACTGAACAACTTTTTGAATCGGTAAGCGTTGCTGAAACCACACCGGCACATAACCCACTGGTTCCAACCGTCGATCCTGCTCCAATCGTAAATGTTGTTCCAGGATTAAAGGCAATTACATAAGGAGAACTACCGCCGGTTGGAGAAATGCCAAGAGAGCCAGTGCAATTGCCATTACAATTAATGTTTGTTAACACTGAATTGGTATTTAATGCTGCCGGTGAATTAAATGTCCTTGAATAAGTTTGAGTACACTGGTTGGCATCGCGCACAGTAATAGTTAAAACACCCGCGCAAAGGCCTGTCAATGCCAGCGATCCGCTTGAAGTCGTGATGGTTGGTGATCCTGAAGTTGGAGTTATTGTGAAATTATAAGGCGCAAGCCCGTTGAAAAAATTGACGTTTAACGACCCTGAACATGTTCCATTACAATTAATGGTTGATGTTCCCCCGGAAGCAGGACTGGCAAGAATCGGCGGGTTCCCAAATTGCGTGTTCAATACAACGGCCGTTGGATCAAACAAAAGGCCATTAGCGTCTTCCACCGAGATGGAAAATTGATCCCCATTGTTACAACTACAAAAATTTGATAACACATAGGTTCCGGGACCAACCGCCGTTAAACCATTTCCAGGATCCACACAGCCACCGGGACTCGTCACCACAATGTTATACGGTAAGGTGGCTGGAGGCGTAAAACAATTGGCAGGTGGTAAAACAATGGTTACCTGCCCGTCACAGCCGGGGTTACATGTTGTATTCACCGAACTTGAGGTGATACACGTAAAAAACACCTGATTGGGCGAAGAATTTACTTTACCCGATATAGAGGCAAGTCCACCGGGCGCCTGTATTAAACCATCAAAACGTTTATCACCAATTACCGACTTTTTGATCAAATAATTCGTGCAATTTTCGATTTTGATCTCATTTCTGACTTTTAAATAGGCGTAATTAAAAAACAAGTAATTGCAATTCTGCAGGTCTAAATTCCCCACTTCAATGGTAGAAAATCTAAACTCAACACTTGCGTTTTTAACGTAAAGCCCATGCGCGTTGGCAAGATTTGAATTGATAATAGACCACTTACCTCCGCTAATAACAAAATCGCAATCCAAAGCCGAATTATTTCCCTTAATTTCCCCTGTTTGCACAACAAAATTGTTATTAAACTCCAGCGTTACTTCGGAATTAAAATTGCCGTTATCGGGTAAATTTTCGAATTTACTCCTGATCGATAAGACGCCTTTTGTCAATCCTCCTAACAAATTAACCTTCTGATAGGTTCTAATTGTGATGGAATTTACCTGAAAATTATCACTGACAATGATGTTTCTTTCAGGAAAAGAAACTGACTCTTCAAAATAAATGTTGCTGGATGAATTCGGAACACTATTCGCCGAAGGGCCATCCGGAGAGAGGCTCCAATGTTGCGGGTCGTTAAAGTTGCCGCTACCCCCAACCCAATAGAGCGTTTGAGCATTGATAGCAACGTAAGTAAAGTAACTAACCAGGACCAGAAAAAAACGTTTGCTTCTCAAACACATACAATATTTAACTTATTTAACGAAAATAAGTGTTAATGGGTTACTAATTTACAAAAAATCCAGACAAATTTAACATTTTTGCTGTTCGTAAGTGTGCGTAAAACCGATAAAACTGAAATAATTGATGTCTGAAACAAAAGAAAATAATCCCTGGGTAATTTTAAAAGAGGAAATAAAATTTGAAACCCCCTGGATCAGTGTCTCAAAATTTGATGTGCTGAACCCCGCCGGAAACCCATCCCTGTATGGGGTTGTGAACTTCAAAAACCTGGCTATTGGCGTTCTGCCCTTGGACCCGGAACGAAATACCTGGCTGGTAGGGCAATGGCGCTTTCCTTTAAAACAGTACAGTTGGGAAATTCCTGAAGGTGGCGCTCCCCATGGAGAAGAACCATTAAGCGCCGCAAAACGGGAACTAAAAGAAGAAACGGGGCTCATTGCTGATAATTACCGCGAATTATGCCGCATGCATACCAGTAATTCGGTATCGGATGAATCGGCGATTATTTTCCTGGCACAGGATTTAACCCAAACCATTGCTGAACCGGAAGAAACGGAAGATTTACAAATAAAAAAACTTCCGTTTGAAGAAGCTTATCACATGGTCATGAATGGACAAATAACCGATTCCCTGAGCATGGTGGCCATTTTAAAAACCAAATTATTGTTGGATCAGGGACTTATTTAACTTTTACAGATAAATAAAGCGATTAGACATTAAATTTTTTTATTTTTACGCTTTTATTAAAATTGAATGAAGTCACTCGTCCAGAATTTCACCAACCAATTGCGGGAAGCGAAAAAAATAGCTGAAAAAGCTGTTATTTCGGATTCTCACGGTATTCATAATATCGTTATTAGTGGCCTCGGAGGTTCGGGAATTGGCGGCACCATTGTTTCAGAACTAATTTTTGATACCTGCACCGTTCCAATTACGGTTGTTAAAGATTATTTTTTGCCCGCATTTGTAAACAAAAATACACTGCTCATTGCTTCCAGTTACTCTGGTAATACCGAAGAAACATTGAGCGCTGTTCAACAAGGAATCGCCAAAAATGCGCAAGTAGTGGCGATTACCAGTGGTGGTAAAATACTGGAACTCGCTAAACAAAATCAATTTGATTTTATCGAGATCCCGGGCGGCAATCCGCCCCGTTCATGTATTGGTTACTCACTTATTCAACTCATACAAGTACTCATAACCAAAGGATTTGCTAACAAACAACTGTTATCTGACCTGGATAGAGCGATCAGCCTTTTAGATAAAGAAAACGAGAACATCAAAGCCGAAGCGCAAAAAATAGCCGCGACGCTCAATGGTAAAATTCCGGTTATCTATTCCCTTGGCACCTGTGAAGGGGTTGTGGTAAGGTTTAGGCAACAAATAAACGAAAACAGTAAAATGCTTTGCTGGCACCACACGCTCCCTGAAATGAATCACAACGAGCTGGTAGGCTGGACGCAACAAAATGACGACCTAGTGGTGGTTGCATTCCATTCATCCTTCGATTATGAACGGACGAAAAAACGTTACCAGATTTGTAAGCCCATTTTTGAAAAATACGCTTCCAGCGTTGTCGACATTTCTGCTAAAGGCGAAAGTAAATTAGAACAATTTCTTTACCTGATTAATATTGGTGACTGGATTAGTTGTTACGTCGCCGATCTCAGAGGAATTGATCCGGTAGAAGTCAACATCATTGATCACCTAAAAGCTGAGCTTTCCAGATTCTGAAATCCTGGTTACCCCACACACCATTGTTAATTATTATTATAGCGCCCGCGTTTTAAAAATGCTTTGTTACTTTTGTGAAGTAAATTAAACGTGCAAAATAAGGAAATACTATTTCGCGACCTTGGCCTGATGGACTACAAAACCTGCTGGGAGTATCAGGAGGATCTTTTTAATGGAATTATCCATCAGAAAATTCTTAACCGCGACTTACCGCCCGACAAACAATTGCCCACCAAAAACTATTTGTTGTTTGTTGAGCACCCACCTGTTTACACGCTTGGAAAAAGTGGAAACGAAAACAATCTGTTATTGAGCCGGGAGGGGTTGTTTGAAGAAAAGGCCGATTACTATAAAATAAACCGGGGTGGAGATATTACTTATCACGGACCGGGCCAACTGGTAGCTTACCCCATTCTGGACCTGGATAATTTTTTTACAGATATCCATAAGTATCTGCGTTTACTGGAAGAAACCATTATTCTTACGTTGAAGGAATACGGCGTTGATGGAGAAAGAAGTAAAGGTGAAACCGGCGTGTGGTTGGACGTTGACAACAAACTAAAAGCCCGCAAAATTTGTGCAATGGGTGTTAGGTGCAGCCGATGGGTTACCATGCACGGTTGGGGATTTAACGTGAATACTGACCTGAGTTATTTTAAACACATTATTGCCTGTGGAATTCCAGACAAAGCGGTAGCAAGCCTGAACAAGGAACTGGGACATGAAGTGAACATGGTGGAAATAAAACAGAAACTAAAGACACATTTCTCCCAATTGTTTGAGGCTGTTTTAGTGGACGAAACCGCACGCATTGCGACCGAAAAAGAATCCTGATTGCCCATCTTCCCTCGCTTCACGGTTCTTTCTTTAACCGATCTCTCACATCCTGGTTCTTAATAAGGACGTTGTTTACGGATAAGGATGCCGAATAGCTTTGGGAAAAACCGCTTTATTTTTACAATTGCTATTTCCTTGCCCCCCACGTACAGCTCTTCCTTTTTCTTACGGATGCCCTCTATGATTTTTTCTGCGCAAGCTTCCGGCGTCATCGCATATTGGTGGCTGGGGTCCATTTCATTGTGCTTGCCTCCATCTGCTGTGGTGGCGTTTAGAGAAATTGCCGTTTTAATTTTTCCAGGACAAACGATTAACGTTTCAATGCCTGCTTTTTCTGTTTCAAGTCTTAGCGAATCGAAGTACCCATGCAGTGCGTGTTTTGCGGCGCTGTAAGATGACCGAAGATAAAAACCAAACTTGCCGGCAATGCTGCTCACGACGACAATATGGCCACCTTTTTGTCTCTTCATATAGGGCAACACTGCCTTTGTTAATGCCACACTCGAAAAATAATTTATTTCCATTAATTTTCGTTCCAATTCCAAAGGCGTATCCATGGCGGCTGAACGCTGACTGATACCTCCATTATTGATGAGTATATCAATACGTCCAAACTTATTAATGACCTGCGCGGCGAAAGCGGTAGCGCGGCTTGTATCTTCAAGATCAAAAGGTAAAATTAGTAAATCCAGTTCGGGTAACTGAGTAGCCACACCTACCCGTTTTAGCTCATCTTCACGCCTTGCCGAGAGAATTAACCTGGCGCCACGCTGCGCAAACGCATAAGCCAATGCTTCTCCAATACCTGAAGAAGCGCCGGTGATCCAGATCACTTTATCTTTAAAATGGACGCTCATACGTTCTGCAATTTACGAATAACATTTTGTGGATCAATGCGCTGAATACAATCACAGGTTTTTCCTTCACTACAATTTTTGCATGTTTCATCAAAAACGAGAAACCCGGTATGATCACCAACTGGTGCCCAACGACCAGGATGTATTGGACGCATAGGGGAAAATAAACCCACCGCTTTTTTGCGGAGCGCAGCGGCAATGTGTAACGGCCCAGTACTTGCCGCAATTAATCCATCACACTGATAAATGAAAGCGATAAACTGTTGCAGAGAGAGTTTCCCTGTAATGTCCGTCACCTTCGGATCTAGC
>Ga0075160_10000302_pt1 | contig 31600 bp, 23 predicted proteins | sample JI91814C2DNA_FD_70969 | JGI IMG/M metagenome (GOLD analysis project Ga0075160, IMG submission 70969) | Wastewater effluent complex algal communities from Wisconsin, to seasonally profile nutrient transformation and Carbon sequestration -... | ecosystem: Engineered > WWTP > Effluent > Algae... | reverse complement strand
ACCGAGCACTGGGAAATTATTTTTCTTGCAGGCAAGACTAAAATTTTAAATCCAGAAAGATTAAAAACTTCATTTGAATCTGTTTCGGGAAATCAATTTTATCTCAAAGAAATGAACCAAAACCAGCCCAATGTAAATGTTTGGGGTTCTGATCAACTTGGCTCAGTGATTACAAATTCAACGATAGGCGGAAGTGTGGCAAGGATTCTAGAAGGCAATTTCAAATTATTCGTATATTACCAATATACGGAGACAGAATACAAGACGAGTGATAGGCAAAAAGGCATTGGCAGACTAATTAGTAGCATAGGAAATGATGGATCTATTTCATGGAATTCTGCTAATGCAGCTATACCGGATTCTGGGAATTTGCCTCATGCTCATTTAATTCGTGCTGGCGCTATGATGAATTTTTAGAAAACCAAAAAAGGAAAAGAAATGAAATTATCTATAAAACAAATTATCACAATTAGCTTTATTGGGCTAACAACGATTATACTAATATTAACGTCTTTGATTATATTACTATATCTAAATCAGAATCAACTGTATGAAAATCAAAATCGAAAATTTGAGTCTTATCTTCTCGCAGATGAGTTAAGACAAAGCTCGGATGATTTAACAAGATTGATGAGAACCTATGCAGTAACAGGAGACGAAAAGTATAAGGACTATTTCTTTGCTGTTTTAGATATTAGAAATGGCAAAAAAAATAGACCAGAAAAATACAATCGAATTTATTGGGATTTCTATACGGTTAATGAAAATAAGCCGCGACCGGATGAAAAGACTGTCAGTCTATCTGATTTAATGAAACAAAGTGGGTTCACGGATTCTGAATTTACTAAGCTAGAAGAAGCAAGAAAAAATTCTGACGGATTAGTGAGAACAGAAGAAATTGCTATGAGTGCAATGCAAGGCAAATTAGAAGAAGATGCAAAGACTATGATTTTGCCCAATGAAAATATGAAAGAATTTGCGAGAAGAATTTTACATAGCGATAAATATCACAAAGATAAATTTAATATTATGAAGCCGATAGATGATTTTTATGTGTTACTAGAAACTAGAACAAATCAAGAAGTATTGAATTCTAAGGAAAAACAAACATTTCTATTGCAAATGACTATTTTTGTTTTGGTGTCCTTAGTGTTTGTATCCCTTTTTTCATTTTATTTAATTCACAGAGAAGTAATAAAACCAATCTTGACCTTTAATGAAGCAATTCAAGAAATTACTACTAGTAAAAACTTAACTAAGCAGTTAATCAATAATAGCCGTAATGAGATTGGTGAGCTTGCAATTAAATTTAATGAGTTTATTAAAAGTATCCGCACTTTATTTTTAGCATTTCAATCTAATTCTAGGAGTGTGAATAAGCTCGCTATGACTTTGGAGGAAGCAATTCAGGAAACAAAGACATCTTTTGAGGAAGTTTCTATTGCGACTGATAGCGTTGCTGATGAGACAGGACAACTCATGCATTTTACGGAAACAATTACAGAAATGATGAATGAGTCTAAACAAAAAATTTCGATCGGTGCAAATCTTTCCAAAAATAATTTAAATAGCGCACAAATCTTGTTATCCGAAATTACAAGCGCATACGCAGCGTTAAACTCAGCCAATAAAGAACTAAAAACAATCAGTTCTCAATTAGATGAAACGGCAAAAGCTACTGAATCGTTGTCTGAACGATCAAGGGAAATTCACTTAGTGCTTATTTCTGTTAGGGAAATTTCAAAGCAAACTGGACTTCTTGCACTCAATGCAGCGATTGAGTCAGCTAGAGCAGGAGAGCACGGGAAGGGTTTCGCTGTAGTAGCCGATGAAGTAGGAAATCTTGCCGCACAAACTCAGCAAGCTACTACAAGAATTAGTCAGGTCGTGAATGATATTACTGTAGAAATTAACGATTCAGTTAATAAAATTCGTCTCACAAATGATAGTAGTAAAAAATTATTTGAGATCATTGCTAAAATTGAAAAAGTGATTTCGAATAACGTTTCGATTGTGAAAAATACACAAGAAGAATCTTCTCTCATTTCTTCGGAGCTTTCCGGTATTGAAAAAAACATTACAGAGGTAAATATCGTTAATGCGCAGATACTTGGAGCCAATCAGCATCTTGCTGCATCTGGAGAAGAAGTTAGTGTTGCCATGAAATCAAAAATTGCTGCTCTTGATAAGATTAATAAGCAGATAATTTCTTTAAATTCAGAAAACAAAGCTTTGCAAGCAGATATTATTCAATTTAAAATTTAAAAGAGTCTAATAGTAATTTACCACTTCGGCGGTATAGGTATCTCTACATTTCTCAAATACTCTGCACTTTCTTCTGGAAGAGATGGATTAATATACATACCACTTCCCATTTCAAAGCCTGCTTGTTTTGTGATTCGAGGAACAATAGAAAGATACCAGTGGTAATACTTTGTTCGCCGCTCTGCAAGAGGGGTTGACCGAATTGTAAAATTATAATCTGGATTTCCAAGACCAAAGTATAGCATAGATAAAACTTTCTTCAAAATTTTTGCAAGGTCTTTTAGTTCTTCCAATGTAGCGTCTTCATACGAGGATGTATGTTCCCTTGGAAAAATCCAAATATGAAATGGGCTGAGTGCGGCATATGGGACGAAGGCGATAAAGTTAACATTCTCTGCAATGATGCGAGTTCCGGCAGCAATTTCATCTAAAGCAGTTCTACAAAAGATGCAATCTCCATAGTCATCGAAATAGCGCATAACTTCTTGTATTCTCGCTCTGAAACTATAAGGCACAACGGGAGTAGCCGCTATTTGACAGTGTGGATGTTCTAACGATGTGCCTGCTGATTCTCCATGATTTTTAAAGATAACGATTGTCTCCATTCGTGTATCTTTTGCAATTTCTTCGTAACGTAACTTGAAAGCTAGGAGCAAATTGTAAATATCCTTTTCAGGTAATAGTGCGGTAATGGAATTATGCTTTGGGGTTTCTACTATTACATCGTGAACACCGACACCTGTAATAGTAGAATTGATTCCAATCTTCCAACGAAATCTTTCTCCCTCAGGAGAAAGTGCGGGATACTTGTTTGATATGACTCGAACCTTCCATTGATTTTCTTCTTCGATTCTTAAAAATTCTTTTGTCGCCAAATGCTCGTTACCCGGACAAAAGGGACAATCATGTCTGTAATCAGGGATTTCAATTTTGGGTGTGTCTTTTCTTGTAAATTCATGTGGTCTTTTGGCTCGATCGGTTGCAATAATTACCCAATCTCTAGTAATAATATTTTGTCTAATCTCGGACATAGTAGCCTTCTTATCATCGTCATACGAAACGTATACTTGCCTAATATCTAAAATCAATTCTAATCAAGCAAGATTTAATCGTAAAAAAATCTTTTTTCTTTCTATGATAAATATCAGCAAGATTAAAATGCTTCGAAGCTTAATCAAAAAAACCTATTGCCAAAAAAACAACATTCGCAATCATACAGGAATGAAAATAAAACTCAGTCTATTACTTAGTATATTGCTTTTCTCTACTTGCACAAATCCTATTGAGAAGAAACGAAAAGAATTAGAAAATTGTAAGATCACAGTTGATTCGCTTGAAATTAAAAATGTCCGCATGTTTATCGTTCCGCCTGTCCCAAAACTTTATTTTAAAGCAAATATTAAAATCGAAAACACGAATGATGTACCTGTTACAATTGAGAAATTTTCCTTTAAGATATCAACTATTGACGGCGGAAATGAAAACGCACATCTAGCCGAAGTTATCAATGCAAACGAGCATGAGATTCCTGCCTTTGCGACTGAGATTATTCAAGCAGATATGCAAACTTTATTTGAAGAGAACGTCAACAAGAAACTAGTTATTTTTTTTGCAGACTTGATTAAAGCAGTGTTAGGTGGCGGTGAAATGGAATTTGTTTTAGAAGGCACAGTTGAATTTAACACAATTCTTGGAAAGATGAATGTGCCTTTGAAAGAGAAAGTTAAGACAAGTCTCAGGAATAACAAAAAGTCTGAGAAGAAACCTTGACATCTAGGCTATTTCGAAAATTCTATCAGTAAGCATATCAAGAATTCGGGGATGACAAGTAAAGTAGTCAATCCCAAATATTGAAAAGAGGATTGACCTATGATTGATTTCACAATGACAGATGAACAAAAAGCACTGCGTGACCTTGCGCGTGACTTCGCAAAAAATGAAATGGCTCCTAAAGCTGAGCATCATGACCAAACAGGAGAATATCCAATGGACATTCTCAAAAAAGCATGGGAAACAGGACTTATGAATTTGCATATTCCTGCAAAATACAACGGTGCAGAGTTGGGTGAGCTTGACGATGTTATCATGGGTGAGGAATTATATACAGGTTGCTCCGGAATGGCAACAGCAATTCTAGCGAATAATCTTGCTTTGGCGCCGGTGTTAATTGGTGCAAGCGATGAAGTGTTAAAAAAATTCGTAGAGCCAATGACTCATGAATTTAAACTAGCGGCTTACGCGGTTACTGAGCCGGGTGCTGGTTCTGATGTTGCCGGTATCCGCACAACTGCTACTCGCGTTGGAGATGAGTATGTGATTAATGGCTCTAAGATGTGGATAACAAACGCAGGCGTTGCTGATTGGTTTTTTGTTTTAACAAAAACAGATCCCGCTGCTGGTCATAAAGGTATGACTGGCTTTATAGTAGAAAGTAAAACTCCCGGCGTTATCGTTGGAAAAAAAGAAAAGAACATGGGACAAAGATGCTCTGATACAAGAGGGGTTACCTTTGAAGATGTAAAGGTTCATAAAAGTCAAATCGTAGGAAACGAAGGCGATGGATTTAAAATAGCCATGGGTGCATTTGACCATACACGTCCCGGTGTTGCGATTGGTGCAGTTGGTGTTGCGCGCGCTGCTATGGAGCATGCGATACGTTATGCGAACACACGTAACGCATTTGGAAAACCAATTTCTGCAAATCAAGGAATTAGTTTTATGTTAGCTGATATGGCAAAAGACATTGAAGCAGGTCGTTTACTCTGCTGGCAAGCTGCTTGGATGATCGATCATGGTCATAAAAATACCTACCAGGCTTCTCTTGCAAAAGCATTTTGTGCTGATATGTGTATGAGAATTTGCACAGACGCAGTGCAAGTATTCGGTGGGTATGGGTATAACTCTGAGTATCCGGTAGAAAAATTAATGCGTGATTCTAAAATTTTCCAAATCTACGAAGGAACTTCTCAAATCCAAAGAGTGATTATCTCTAAATTCCTAAACGACGGAAAAGGAATCGAACACCCAAATAGCTAATAATGAGCTATATTATGGTCGATGTCGAAGCTGATGGTCCGATTCCGGGCGAGTATTCAATGATTAGCTTCGGCGCTGTTTTAGTAGATAAGACGCTCGACAAAACATTCTACGGCAAGTTAAAACCTATCTCGGAGAAGTTTATCCCGGAAGCACTTGCCGTTTCCAACCTCAGCCGCGAACAGACGCTGTTACACTCTGAGCCTGCTTCTGTTATGCAAGAATTTGCTCATTGGTTAAAACTAAATTCGAAAGGCAATCCAATGTTCATCTCTGACAATAACGGATTTGACTGGATGTTTATGTGCTATTACTTTCACCGGTTTATTGCTAGTAACCCCTTCGGTCATAGCTCTACTAATCTCGGCTCTCTCTATAAAGGAATTGTAAAATCTACTTTCGAGAATTTCAAACACCTACGCAAAACAAAGCATACCCACAACCCTGTAGACGACGCAATGGGAAATGCGGAAGCGTTACTTGCGATAGTGGATAAGTATGGATTGAAGATTAGTCTTTGATAAATGAAAGGTTTTTAAGTTTACTTTAAAGTCTTTATTTTTAGTTTGAATTTATGGATATTTATCTAGATACTTGTAGTCTTTGTAGACCTTTTGACGATCAAAGTAAATTGCGAATTAAAATTGAAACGGAGGCAGTTCAATTTATTTTTGAACAAATTAAAAAAAAGAAAGTTAAGTGGATTGCTAGCGAAGTATTAGAATTCGAAATTAATCAGATAAATAATTTAGAGAAACGAATTAAGATTCTATCCTTTCTAAAAATTGCGAATTCCAAGATAAAATATTCGGATAAAATAGAAGAGAAAGGTATTCAGATTGAAAAGAAGGGATTTAATTTACTTGACGCATTACATATTTCTTGTAGCATTTCTTCGAGTGCTAAGTATTTTATTACAACTGATTATGAAATACTTAGATTAGCCAAAAAGTATCAAGATAATTTTACAATAAAATTTGCAAATCCACTTGATATTACTGATAAAATTTAGGAGGAAGTATGAGTGCAACTTTAAATGATGTTAGATTGAAAGGATTAAAAATACTTTCTGAAAAATTAGATCCAGTTGAAATGATTCAATTTTTTCAGGTTTATGAGAATGGTATAGGGGACTACACTAATGAGCGTAAGAAGAAATACAAGAATATTAAACTCGAAGATATTCGTAGTGGAATTAGTTTAATGAAAAATAAGAAAAAAAAGGTTAAGGCTGATTAGCCGTTAACTATGACAAACTCAGCAGATAACAACAAGTATCCAATCGGACAATTTACTCATCCAGAAATGACAACAGATGAGCATGTTGCAGTGTGGATTGAAGAAATAGAAAAATTTCCAACTGTTCTCAGGCAGACAGTTGCCAATTGGTCTAACGAGCAATTATCCACAAAGACAAAGCCGGATGGTTGGATGGTGGCGCAGGTTATTCATCATTTGGCGGACAGTCATATGAATAGTTTTATTCGGTTTAAATTGGCATTAAGCGAAGACAGACCTACTATTAAACCGTATGCGGAAGATAGATGGGCTGATCTTGCTGATGGAAAAGATTTGGATATAGAAAACTCACTTCAGATACTAGAAGGTCTTCATAAGCGATGGGTGATTTTACTTAAGTCGCTCTACAAAGAAGATTTACAAAGAACTTTTTTTCACCCCGAGCACAAAGAGTTTCATTGTTTGGATGCGACTGTTGGCTTTTACGCCTGGCATGGAAAGCATCATTTGGGTTTCATTCAAAACTTAAAAGCTAGAATGGGTTGGTAAAAAAATCTTTTTTTAGAAAACTAATTTTTCTAACCAGGGAAATATCTTTTCTGCAAATAGTCTTTGTGCTTCTTTTGTAGGATGACCATCGCCTACGATAAAAAAGGTTCCTTTCGGATTTTCTTTGTAATACTTGTCTACCACATCTTTTAAATCAAGATAAGGAATTTTATTTTCTTTTAAATATTCTTCCATCTTTTTATTTGAAAATTGCGTTAAATCCCTATCTATCGCCCCTGCGAAGTTTGGGGAAAACGCTAAATAAGAAACATTTGTAAAAAATACTTTTATATTTCTCTTTTGACATTCCTCAAGAATGAAGTTAAAGTATTCTTTTGACAAATCGAAATTAACCGCATATTTATCTTTAGGCAGCGAGCGATTTTCTGAAAATAAATCTAGTTCACTTTGGTCTTTTACTAAAGATGGAATCTTTTTTAAATTGGACAAAATGATTTTTTCAATCTTGGATTTTGAATGAAAGAATTTGTAATATTGAAAATAAGTAAATTGAACAAACTTAAAATTAAAAACGAAGCTGGAATAGGATTTATCAAAAAGACTTGGATTCTCTAAGATTGGTAATTGTCTATATTGCATTTCGTGGACTCTATCATCTATCCAATCATTTTCATTTAAACAAAAAAGAATTGCGTCTGGTTTCAACTTAAAAAATCTTTCTAAGTTTACTGCATGAATTTTGAAAGAAGTTCCTTGAATCCCCATATTCAATACTTCGAGATTTTGTTTTTCAAATTCTTTTTTTAAGAAGTATGTAAAGGTCTCTTCGTATTCAACCCCATGACCTTCTACTAATGAGTCACCTACAACTAGCATTCTTTTTTTTGTTGGTTTAAAGGTGAAATCATTATCTCTAAATCCATAAGAATTCGTTTTGTAAGAAACAGAAAAATCTGCACGGGCTTGTGTGTATTCGATATTCGGATAATGAGAATGGATAAACTGTTTGGATTTTATAAGATAGGGATTTTTTTTGTAAGGGTCTATTACCTGTCCATTCTGTGGATACTCCACAATTCCTTTAAAGAATAATCTTGTTGCGACTTCGCCTATTAGAAAAATAAGGAAGAGTAGTAAAAATAATGCGAATGAATAAAAAATTTTAATCTTCATATGAAAATCCTAGATTGATTATTGTAATAAAAAATTTATCAAGGAAATTGCCTATTAAAAAAAAGAAGCAATGTATTTTGCCACAGAGGCAATGAGTAACGGAAACAATTGGGAATGCACAAGTTCAATCTTCGAATGCATCAAAGATACTATCTAGGATACTATTAAGCATACTATTAAGCATACTATTAAAGATAGTGATTTTGCCTTTCTGACTAAACTTAGTAGTATATTAGAAACTATTGTTGAAAGTAATATTGATGCATCGCAATAATTCAGACTGTTTTGAATTTGCTCAGACTCTCTTAACATCTCTCTGTGTCTTCGTGCCTCTGTGGCAATCCGTATTTCATTAACCCCCAATAAAGAACTTAATCAGAAAAGGTGGGGTTGGATATTTCTTTTTTATAAGCAGGATGAGGAGTGCTAAGAATAAGCAGAATAAAATTAAAAGAAAATAAGCCAAGAAAAACGTGTCCATGCTTAAATATACGTCAACCTCAGTCGTTTTTCCGAAGGCGGGTGCTATGAACTTGGAGATGATTAAGAAATGCATGAAATAAAAGAATAAAGGACTAACTCCGAGTAGCCGCAGCGGAGTATAAATTTTTAGATTAGAATTCCACTCGACAAGAAGATACAAAAGTAAAATTCCCCCGAAATAAGCGGAGTAGTAAGAAAGCGTTGGTGGATAGAATAATTCTGTGTAATTGCCTCTTGCAGCTAATCGAAATTCCGTGTTCCAGAATAAAATTCCTATGATTAAAAAAACAATTCCAAAAATAAAAACCAATCCGTTATCTCGCTTAGTCAGAATTTCTCTTCTCAATCTTAATTGGGCAAGCAATGCTCCTGTAAATGCAATTCCTATCCATGAAAAGATTGGGAACCAACCGTCAATAAACCAGTGCTTGAGGATAACAGTGAATTGACCTTCGAAAGGTATGAAATGTCCTTCTTTCCAAATGAGAGGAAAACTTGGTTTTTCCACATAACCAAAATAACCTCTAAGCATTGGAGCTGTTGCAAAGATTAAGATAACGAATACTATTTTAAATGGTAAATTCATTCGCATAAATAAAGCAGTCAATGGAAGTGCTAAACCTGTTAAATACAATACGTCTACTGAAATGAAAGGATAGCTCTTCCAGAGAAATGTGTCAATGCTAGCGGCAACTACCCAGGTGAGAAAGCCTCTGAGCAGAAAATAGGAAAGCGGATAATTCTTGTTTAACACTGAGAATCCAACCAAGAATCCTGCTATCATCACAAAGAGTGGAGCAGCAAGAGAGCCAAACACAGTTAGTATAAATGGGTGAGGTGCTTTGAGCATTTCTCCCGCAAAGTTTGATAGAATCATTGTTGCTATCGCGAGACCGCGTAACACGTCTAAGGTTTGGTTTCGTGGAGTAATTTTAATTTCTGTATTCGTCATTGGGTTTGCTACTTTCAGATTTTAATTCAGTTCTTTCTAGTCAATTGTAAAACGGAAAATATATTGCCAAAACCACCTTATAGTGCTTGATAGAAAATAAATTTTTGCGTGACTATTTAGAAGTATCACAATAATGTGAAATGTATGTCTGATTCGGTTCCTCTTAGGAAGTCGTTTTACCAATTTCTTGCATTCGTTCTAATCCTATTTTTTTTTACGATTCCTGTATTCAGTGAGTCTCCAAGGGATATTCCTTTTTTAAGGACTACGGAGACTGCTTTGCAAACATCTATTTATACTTTGGTCTCTAAAGATACAAATGTCCGACTCAAAATCATAGGAGTCGTTCATGTCGCTGACAAAGAATGCTATTTGAATATTCAGAAAATTATTAACGACTTGGATTATTTATTTTATGAAGGGATTCGAGTGAGTAACAAAACACAGTCGCAGGTTGTAGATGAGAAGTATCCTCTCAATTTGGTGGCTCAATCTAGCGATGAAACAGATACTCTGCGTAGTATCAAAAAATACTCCGATTTAAAATCCGAAATTGCGCGGTTTCTCAATTTTGCTGATCAAGCCGACCATTTAAGACCTAAGGCAAATTGGATCAATGCAGATATAGACTTTAATCAATTCGTAGAGCTTTTGAAGACTCATAGGATTCAGTTTGATTCTCTTTCATCAAACTTTTCTGGGGACAGCCAGTCTATTTCGAGAGACTATCTAGATATCATCAAGATGAATCCACGAGATAATCCAGAAGAATATCGCGCTAAGATTGCAAATTTTAAAAAGAAAATGTCTCAAAATCTTGTAAAATCCGCAAATGATTTGGCTTATTTAGAAGAAATGCGCCTTCCCCGTGAAGCTATAATCATCGAAAGAAACAAGATAGCCCTTACTTTTTTAAAACCCAAGTTTAATTCCCAAATTCCACTAGAACTCGGTCTACTTTATGGTGCTGCACATACTCCAAATTTTGTTGAAATTTTAACTCGTGAATACAATTTTGAAATTGAGTCCTGTGAATGGCTAGACGCGTGGAGTCTTGAAAATTAAACTTACTATATACTTTTCGTTTTTTATAAAAACAAATAATTTCCTATGGCAGATGGTGAACAAAATCAAATTTCAAAACAACTGGTCAGGTTTGTAAAAACATGGCTCTTATAGAAACATTTATTATTCTTCTTTTAGTTGCAATCAATGGCTTTTTCGTAGCCGCTGAATTTGCACTAGTGTCTTTGCGTCCTTCCAGATTGGAAGAAATGATTAAAGAGAATCGCCCTATGGCGAGTCTCACAAAAACAGTTCTCAATCGGCTAAACGATATGCTTTCTGTTTGTCAGGTGGGGATAACAATTGCTAGCCTACTTCTGGGTTGGCTCGGTGAAAAATATGTCGCCGTTGGTCTCAGAACTATTTTGGAGATGATAGAGTTTCCAGGCAAAGAAACTTGGGGATCTGAAGGTGTAGCGATTACAATCTCTTTTATTTTTATTACCTTTATGCATATTACACTAGGGGAATTGATTCCTAAGTCGATCGCAATTCAAAGCACTGAGGTTATTGCGCTTAATTCCTCTTTACCTCTATTATTTTTCTATTACCTATTTTATCCAATTACCTATTTCATGAATGGAATCACAAACCAGTTTATGAAAACGCTTAAGCTTAATAATCTAAATCATAAGTTTGTCCATAGTGCAGAAGAGTTGATGATTCTTTTAGAAGAGCATACCAAGCAGGGTAATATTGATAATGCGGAGTTGCAGATTATTCAAAATACGTTTGAGTTTTCTGAGCATGAAGCAAAAGAAGTAATGACTCATCGTTTGAGTATAGTTGGTTTTTCCGCAGAAGAAAAAATTAAAGAAATTCTACCTGTCATCGCTAAGAATCATTTTTCTAGATACCCGGTTTACAATAAGACAACTGACAAGATAATCGGTGTTATCCACGTTCAGGCTGTGATAGAATGGCTTGCTCGAACCAATCGAAATAAAAACGCAACTGTGAAATCAATCATGCAAGCTCCGGTATTTGTTCCTGAAACTCTTTCTATTGAAAAAGTATTACAGAAGCTTCGTAAATACAAACAGCATATGGCAATCGTAGTGGACGAATACGGTGGAGTAGCCGGTCTTTTGACTGTAGACGATATTATGGAAGAAGTGTTCGGTCCAATTCATGATGAGACAGATGTAAAGATAGAAGCTTTGCATGATGTAAAAACGGATTCTTATACCATTGATGGCGAAGCAGAGTTAGACGATCTAGAAGATATTCTAAATGAAGAGGAAATGGAAGGAATGAAAGATGTCCGAACCATTGCAGGATTTTTTCTTGAGAAACATCAGGACATGCCATCTGAGGGAAGTTCAATTACAATTACAAAGGGAACTCTCACTGTAGAAAAGATGCAGGGAAATAAAATTCTAAACATTCGTTTTGATTTAGCACCTGTTCACTATATCCAAACAAAAGAAGACTATGACTAATCCTACTAAAGAAATTGTAATTGCGGTTACTGGTAGTATAGCCGCTTACAAGACCTGTGAGCTTGTTCGTAATTTAACAAAGGCAGGATTTCCTGTGCGTGTCATAATGACTACTCACGCCACTGAATTTATTGGTCGTATTACATTTGAAGCGTTAAGCGGTAGACCTGTTCGTATCAATGAATATGATACCGGCATGGCGCATATCGAATTGAAAAATATTGCCTCCATATTTGCCGTAGTTCCTGCTACCGCAAATATCATCGGTAAATTCGCAAACGGAATAGCAGATGATCTGGTAACGTCTACTTATCTTGCATCCACTTGTCCTATTCTAATTGCTCCTGCTATGAATCCTGGAATGTATGCAAGTCCCGCAGTGAAACGGAATTTACAGACCTTAGAAAAAGATGGTGTTCATATATTGGATCCATCTTCTGGTGTTGTAGTTTGTGGCGATGAAGGACAAGGGAAATTAGCCGACATTAGTTTCATTCAAAACAAAATCATTGAACTACATAAGAAAGTAATTTGACTGAAATAATAATTTGATAATTATATCGTTATGGTATATAAATACTTTGCGAGTCTAAATTCAGATGAAAATTCCATTGTTCAGGATAAGATCAAATATTTATTTCTTTTTAATCTGCTGACTTTTTTCATTTGCCTGATATCTTTTCCTGTGGCTATTTACCGCAATACGCTTTCCGGTAGACCTGGATTATTTATCATGTCTTTTGTCTCTTCTATCACTTTAATTCTTTTATTAAATCGTAAACCTAAATATGCAATTGTATTTAGTTCGATAGGCTTTCTGCTTACAATGACTGTTGGAGCATTTTTTGGAACGTTTCATGGACATGAAGGAATTTATTTTCCAACCATTATCATATTCTTTCTTTTATTTACCTCTTTGCGAGTTACAAGTCTTACCATTCTTTATAATTTCTTCATGAGCATAGCGGTATATTTTATAAAAAGAGAAGAGCATAAGCTGGATTTGAAATTCTTAATTGATAACATGATTGCTCTAAGTTTATTTTCTGGAATGGCTCTGATTGTGGTGCATGTGTTTGAAAAACATATAAAGAAAATTCAAGCGCAAAAAGACAAATTAGCAGAATTTCTTAGTAGTGAAAAAGAGTTATCCAATTTACTTTTACATCAACCTAACTCATTTATTCAATCCTCTTCCGAGGAAGAAGTTTCTTTCCAAGATCGCAAATATGCGAAGTCCGGTTTAAAAGCTGATGAAGTGAAAGAAATTATCCATAAATTATTAAAGTATATGGAAGAGGAAAAGCCATATCTGAATGAGAATTTAAAAATAACAGATTTGGCAAATGAACTAAAAGTAAGTAAAAATAATTTGAGTCAGGCAATCAATGATGGGCTCGGAAAAAATTTTTATACTTTTTTAAATTCTTATCGAATAAATGAGTTTATTCATAAAATAAAAAAAGAAGAATATTCTGATCATTCTATCCTGCGTATTGCAATGGATTGTGGTTTCAATTCAAAGTCTTCTTTTAATTTTACATTTAAGAAGATTACAGGATTAAGCCCAAGAGAATTTAAAACAAGAAATATTGACAGTAATCCATAGTGTGGCTATGATAGCAAATGAGTGAAAAATAAGAATTTGTTTGAGCAAAAAAATGAGTTTACATAGACGAAACCATAACTAGGATAACGCAAATTATATGGAAGAAAAGAAAAAAGACTTCAAAATTTCAAAATTAACAATTCGAGTCAAGCTGATGTCGATCATTTCCTTGATTTTCATTGTATCCATTTCCGCCATCATTCTAATAGCGACCTATTTCTTTAAATCAGATAGTGAAATTCGAGTCCAAGAGTTAAATATCAAACTTGCAGAAGTCATTGGACTAAAAGTAAAGACAGACATTGAATCTGTTCTTGATAAAACGCGGCTAATGGCAAATGCTGAAGAGCAGAAGTTCAATTCAGAAAAAGAGAAGCAGAAATTCACGGAATCATTTTTTAAAGACGATCAAAATTTTATTCTATTCGGAATTTTTTCGGAGGAAAATGGAAATTTAAAACCAAAGCTAGTAAATTACAATGATAAATATCTTTCAGAAAACAGAGTAACAGAAGAAGATTTAACTAAAATTTTAAAACTTCATTCAAAGGAATTATTAAAAGCATTTCATGGAGAGCCTGTGATTCACAATGCAAGTCCTGGCTTTCCGTATCCAGTCATTGCTCTTGCGATTCCTCACCGAAGTGATTATGAATCTAGAACAATCCTGGTTACTATTTTTAGAATGGAGAAATTCTTAAGCGCGTTTAAAACATCCGGTATCACAGAAAATTTTATGGTGAATGGAGAAGGCATTGTTCTTGCGCATCCAAATTCAAATATCGTTTTATCAGGAACCAATCTATCAGAGTCTCCTATTGTGAAAGCAATGCTTAAGAGCACAGTGGATAATGGGCTAACGCGTTATGAAAACGAAGAGAACTCTAAAAAATACTATATGGGTTCTTTTAAAAAGATCGGCTTTGCAGGAATCGGTGTTATTTCAACTGTATTAGAAGAAAAGGCCTTTGAGCAAGTCTACAACATTCAAAGAAGAAATCTTCTCATCATGGCAATTACACTTTGTACTGCAATTTTAATTGTATTCTTTTATGCAAATTCACTTACAAATCCAATTTTAAATTTAGTATCCGCTACCAAGAAAATAGAAGAGGGACAATTTCGTGTAGATATAATTCCGGCTGCCCGTGATGAAGTAGGACTACTTACAAACTCATTCGTAAAAATGGGTAAGGGATTAGAAGAGAGAGAGAAAGTAAAGGATGCACTTGGTCGATTTGTAAACAAAGAAGTTGCAGAGATGGTTCTTAACGGAGAATTGAAATTAGGCGGTGAAAAGAAAAACTGTGCCATATTCTTTTCCGACATACGCTCATTTACCGCAATATCAGAAAAATTAGATCCGCAAGAAGTTGTCGAATTCTTAAATGCTTATATGACTGAGATGGTTCGTTGTGTAAATGAAACTAATGGAACGGTAGATAAGTTTATCGGTGATGCTGTGATGGCTACATGGGGTGCAGCATTTTCTCGTGGGAATGATGCAGAAAATGCTGTGAACGGTGCTCTGATGATGAGAACAGCGCTTATGAAGTTTAATGAAGGTAGAGGTGGAGATAAAAAACCAATTATTAAAATTGGTTGTGGTCTAAACTATGGACCTGTAGTTGCCGGTCAAATTGGTTCATCGGATAAGATGGAGTATACCGTAATTGGTGATGCTGTAAATCTTGCTTCCCGTGTGGAAACACTTAATAAACCGTTCGGAACCGATATTTTAATTAGCGAAGATTTGTATTTGATCGTCAAAGATATTTTCAAAGTAGAAAAGATGAAAGCGATTAAAGTAAAAGGAAAATCAGAGCCACAGACAATTTATGCAGTACTAGGAAGACAAGACGATCCGAATTGCCCAAAAGATATGGATGCAGTAAGAAAGTTAGTCGGTATTAAATACGAACCTCCTAAGCCTTCCGAGGGTAAAGAGGAAGAGGATGAAGAAAAGGAAGTAAAGTATGAAATCCTTGGATAGCAATAAGATTGTAGTATCTGTTTTGCTATTTTTAATAATTTTCTTTTCGCTGCTTCTTTATTTAGACTTCAAAAGAAAAATTGGAATTGGGGATAAAGAGATAATAGGAATTATCCGTTACAAGGAAAAGCTTATTCAGAGAAAAATAGATGGGCAAGTTGTCTGGGAAACAGTTGATAGAGATACACCGATTACAAATCTAGATTCAGTTCGAACCGCAGATCAGTCAAATGTGACTATAGAATTAAACGATAAGACTCAGATAGATATGGATCAGAATAGCATGATTCTATTGGATTTTTCCAACCAGAGTATTAATCTTGACTTCGCTTACGGAGCATTTAGCGCTAAAAGATCGGAAAATGAAACTGCAAGCGAATCAAAACTCAATATTAAGTCAGGAGATAAAACAATCGAGCTTCAAAACTCGGATGTTAAACTCACAAAGACAGATGACAAAAGTTTGAATCTAACTGTAGATAAAGGAAATGCCACTGTTAAAACTAAACAGGGAGAACAAGTAATCGAGAAAAATCAACTTGTAACAGTCAAGGAAGAGAAAGTAGAAGTTCAGGCTAATCCCGTTAAGCTGACAAAACCCTTGGATCGCTCCATTTTTATGACTGGCAAAGATTTAGTTGCTGTTAGTTTTTCTTGGGAGCCACAAAATTCCAGTCAGAAACAAGTAGACTCAATAACCAACCTTGAAATTTCTGAAGACTATCAGTTTAGTAAAAAGACAAAGAAAATCCCTGTTACAAAAGAGAATAGCGCAGAATTGCAATTACCTACTTCCACTTATTACTGGAGAGTAGTTACGAATAATCAAAATAAGCCTCCCGTCGTAAGCGAAGTAAGAAAGTTTTCTTTAATCAATGAAGAGCCTATTAAATTATTTTCTCCTGCGAATAAGGCAAAGTATACCTACGCAAACTCATTACCTATCGTTACCTTTTCTTGGAATAAAAGTGAGTATGCATCATCGTATAAATTAGAAATTGCGAGAGACAATGAATTTAAAGATATTGTTAAGTCGCTTGATTCACATACAAATCGGTTTGGTTTTGACGGACTCACCGATGGAAAATACTTCGCAAGAGTCAGTTCAAAATTTGTATCTGCGAATACGGCTGCGCAAGTCTCTGAAATTGTAATGTTTTCGGTGGAGAAAAAAGTAGACTTAGATCCTGTTGAGATTACTGCTCTTGAGACGACTACGACAACAGTTACTGCCGTAGAAAAAGAAAAGTTTATTTTGAATTGGAAAGGCTCACCAGAGTATACGAACTATGAAGTTCAGATTTCAGACGATAAGTCTTTTAATAATATTCTAGAAAATCAAAAAGTTACAAAGAACTTTCATGTTCCAAATAAGTATTTAAAAAAGAACTCTTATTATTGGAGAGTCAGAGGTATTACCAAAGATGGAAAAAACTCAAATTATTCTACATCCAAATTTGAAATTAAAGAGCCTGCGAGTCTTGAATTTATTTCTCCAAAGGATAACGAAGAGTTTGCGGTGAGACTATCGGACAAGATAGACTTCAAATGGAATAAGGTAGATATGTATGGCAACTTTAAATTAGAAATTTCAAATAAGCCAGACTTTACTTCTATCTATAAGTCAGAAACAACAGCTTCTTATGGGACTAGCCTGGATGGTTTTAATCCGGGCACTTATCATGTGCGGTTAAGTCTTGTTAATTCTGAGACCAATGAGGAACTCTTAAAGAGTAAGCCTAGGTCTTTTAAAATCCCTTTGCTATTGAACGAGCCAATATTAAAGAGTCCAAGACGATCAGAAGTTGTTGATATGTCAAATCTAGATACATTAAACTTTATTTGGGAGCCTGTTCTAAATGCTGTTTCTTATAGAATCGAACTTTTTCAAAAAGCGGATAACGGTGATAAGCTGATAATTTCAGATGATATAAACACGAACCAATATGTTGTAAAAGATTTAAATATTTTAGATGAAGGTAAGTTTAAATGGCAAGTTAAGGCTAAAGTTAAATCTACAGAAGGGAAAGATTTCTTTTCTCCGATTGCAGTAGATTTTTTTAGTATCGCATTAAAGTCATCACCTTCGTCTGCACCAGAGATTGTAACACCCAAGAAACAGCACATTGATAAGAAATTTTAGTGAGGTCGAGTTTGAAAAAAGTAAAGTCATTTTTAATTCTGATTTGTTTACTCCTAACGGTTAATGAGATTTTGCCTCAGGCTAATGATATTAATACAAGTAAGACAGTGATTCAGTGGAAGCCAGTCGAAAATGCAGAGAGTTATAAATTGGAAATTAGACCGGAAGACAATAAGCAAATACAACTTAGTCTCAAAGAAAACCAGGCACATTTAGATTTAAAACCCGGAAAGTATGAATATCGAGTGGGTGTATTAAATAAATTTAAAAAAGTAAAGCATTGGAGTAAATGGCTTTCCCTTGAAGTTGTATATTCTCAGCCACCTGTAATCAATGAAGATTCCAAGTATTCTTTTTTTCTTCCTGAGAAGGAAAAGGAAATAGTGGTTAAGGGCAAATACTTTTTGGAAGAAATGGAAGTTGAACTAGAATCCAATTCAGAGAAGATACCCGTAAAGAATCTACAAAGAGTTTCGGATACCGAACTAAGATTTAAAGTAAATCTTGAATCTTTTACAAAACCAGAAAATCTCCAGCTAACACTTAGAAACCCCTTGAATAAGTTTACGACTAAGAAATCTTTTCTAGTATTAGAAGAAAAACCAAAGCCTAAAGAGCCTGAAGTTGTAGTTACGGAAGAGAGAGGAAGTGGTAAACCAGAAGAGCCAGCAAAATCAGAAACCAAAGAAGTAAAAGAGGCAAAGGAAACCAAGTCTTATTCGGGGGAAGTTCTCCCTCCTCTTTGGAGATCTAGTTTAGTTCCGGGATGGGGACAATACTATAAGACTGAAAAAATAAAAGCATATACAATTGGTGGTTCTGTTCTCTTTTTTCTAGGCAGTTATTTTTTCTTTGAGAGTTACAAGGATTATTCTGTAGCTCGCTCGGAAAGGTATTCGAATCTGCTTTTTTTAATACCGGGAGATAAAAATCTATTACCCGCAGCATTGTATCTAAGAAATCAATCTGTCCACTCGCGGAGTGAAGCCCAAGACAATCTGGAGAAACAAGAAGCAGTTCTTGGTATTGCAGCTGCGATTTACATTTATAATGTTGCTGATATTTTATGGAATAGGAAGCCGCCAGAGAAAATCAGCGATTCAAATGAAAAGACTTCGGGACTTTTTTTGAATGTAGGCAATCAGGGACGAGGAAGTTTTCAATTTGGTTTTTCATATCGTTTTTAAAACTACTAAGCCGGAATTACCTCTACGTTAAATCCTTTGCCGATTCCGGATAAGAGTCTGAAAGAGGTCTTCTGCCAATTGGAATCTTTATTGTAAAGAATGGTTGCATCGATTTTTTTTTCGTTCATTGCCTTCATCCATCCAATGATGGCCGGGACGGAAGATGAGTTCATTGCTTTTAACTGTGTAAAGTCTATTAAAATCTTTTTACCTTTAGCCTCCTCAATTATTTCTAGATAATAAGGCTCTAGGACATTGATTAATTCTTTGTTATCACTCTTTCCCTGCCAAGAAAAAATAAGTGTATTTCCTTGTTCTTCTGCATTGATTATTAGATTTCCAAGTTCGAATGATTTCATGCTGCTTCCTCTAATTTTTTTGTAGCTATTACGGTTATTTTTTTTCCTGAAATTTCATATTTAAGATTAAACTCTGTTTCGTAGGCAATTCTAAATAAGCCCAACTGGCTTTGTCCGGTTTTAGGATTTTCAGCAATCTCTTTTAGTCGTTCCATGTAAAGAGCTTCTAAGTCCTTTGCATTCTTTATTTTATCTAAAAAATCTATGAAGGCTTGAACGCTTTCTACAGACTCAATTCCGTTTGAAACAGAAATATTTAGTTCGTGTTCTTTACTGTAGCTAATTTCGAGGGAGACGTCTGATGCATCGTCCGTGGATAATCCGTATTTGATTGCATTCTCAAATAATTCCATGCATACAATTTCTAATGTTTCGAGAGTATCTATTGTAAAACCTTTTTTTTCTATGAGAGAATTAATCTGTTTACGAATATCAGTGACGACACTCCAAACAGGCTGAGCACTGAACTTCATGAAAAACTTTATATCCATATTTTGCTTCATTTATTTTCGTTTCTTTATTTTCTTTTGCAAATCATAAAAGTGGTATCGTCTTCCGTTTTAAAATCTTCTAAAGATTTTAAAATGCTCTGTTTTATTACTTCGACAGGTTCACTTCCTTTTTCATTGAGTATTTTTACTAGACCGTTAATTTCATACATATGACCGTCAATATCTGTAGATTCAGTGATTCCATCAGTAAATAAGAATAATACGTCACCAGACTCCATATTAATATGATCTACCTGGAATTCATTGTGTAAATCATAATATCCAATCCAACTTCCGTTTGTTTCGATAATTTCTACAGTTTTTTTCTTTGCTACATAGAGAAGTAAATCTTGGTGCATGCCTGAATAATAAATAGATCCATTTGCTTCTTTCAAAAATAAAGTCAGGGTCATGTATTTTTTAAGTTTCATTTTTTGGATATTCGAACTGATGACCTGGTTTACTTTACTTAAGAGCAATGCAGGGTCTTTTGTCTCTAGAGAATTTAATATAGTATGAATTGCTGTCTGGGTCATCATCATGAGTAGCCCTGCCGTAACTCCGTGTCCACTAACGTCCCCAATCACAAACCATTCTCTTCCTTCCGTTTGAATTACATCGAAATAATCGCCCCCAACTAAATCGGCGGTCAACATATAAGTAGCCACATCGAAACCAGAAAGAGTCGGAGAGATTGGAAGAAGAGAGGTCTGAATATCCTTTGCAATTTCCATTTCAGTGGTGATTCTAGTTTTTTCTTTCGTTATGCTTTCTAGGTTTGAATAGAGACTTGCATTTTCGATAGAAATTGCAGCTTGAGAGGATAATATCTTAATTACCTCAATTCGGTCTTTTGTGAATGCGCCAGACGTTAGATTATTTTCTAGATAGACGATTCCTACAATTTTTCCTTTGCTCAAGAGTGGAATACATAAGACCGATTTAGGTTTATTTTTTCTAATGTAGGAATCTTTTAGTTTTCCTTCTTTTGTAACGTCTTCGATTACTAGTTCTTGCTTCGTTCTATTTACGAAGTTTACGATTGATGAGGATAATAGATCACTGTCTTCTCGGAATTCTTTTCGGGCAAAGTTGATTTTATTTTCATCCGCATTCCACGAAGTTTCAATGAACAGTTTTTCATTTTCTTCTAATAGTAAGAAACCTATTTCGGCACCTGCGTTCTCAGCTAGGACTTTCATTAGAGAGCCAAGCAGCTTGCTTAAAATAATTTCTCCCGAAATAATCTGGGAAGCTTTTAAAATGGAAACAAAATCAAGGGAAAGATTTGCTTCCATTTTAGTTGTGCTCTCTGTAGTTTTCTTTGAAATGTTCTTTTTTCCGCTAAAATAATCTAACTCGTTCTCATTGGTTTTTGTGTTTAGGAAAGGGTATTTATTTGCAAGTAGAGCTAGTTTGCCCTTAGCCCCCCAACTAGAATATAGATAATAAGCTTTTTTCAAATGCACTTGAGCAAATTCTTTTTTTCCCAATTGAAGCCAGAATTTTGCATATAGTTCATTGGCAATGGCTTCTTCTTGGGTATAATTATTTATCTTTGCGAATTCCATTGCTCGATCATAAAAGTCCTGTGCTGATTGTTTTTCTCCTAATACTCTATGTTTTTCTGCTTCTACAAGATTCCATTTATGAGAATAATTCATTGGGGCATAAGTAGCCCAATATTCTAGTTGTGACTGATTTTCTTCTATTCTTTTCCATTCCTTTGTATCAGTATGCGGTATATCTTGCTTATTCGCTTCTTGTGTTGATAATTGGGAGAGAATCAATAAAGAATCATAGGCATATAGATTCACTTCCCCAATTGTTCCACCACCAGCGGTAAGGTATTCTCTTGCTCGGGTTGCATCTTCTTCAGCTAGTTCATATTCTTCAAATAGATAGTGGACAAATAATTCGTGAATGTAAAAATAAAATAATCTAGTTCTATCATCGGAGGCTTTTGCTTCTTCTATTGTCTTTTGACGTGATACAAGAAAATCCGTTCCCATATGATCTTCTTTTCCGCTTATTTCTAATGCAGCATTCAAAAAGATAGAACAGTAATTAGCCGCAGTTAGTTGGTTTACTTCTCTTAGCTTGTCTCTATAGGCTAGAATTTTTGTTTTTAGAGCAGGTAAAGGATCCCCCAGCCAGAATGAATTCAGGCAGAGAGAATAACCATTGTAACCCACAAATTCCAATGCTCCCGTTTCTAGCCCGACCTGATAACCATCTTGCAAAATCGGAATTGTTTCGCGTAAATGAAATTTTCTATGGAGTAAAAATAATCCAATTGTAATATGTGTAGCCGAGCGCATGAGTTTATTCTCTGGCTCCAAAACAAGACGATAGGCGACATGTCTAAACTCGTCCATAGAAGGTATATCATGAAGGATATTATTCAGTAGTATGCCATAGGTTGCATAACTAAACGCAGAAATTTGACTATTGCCGAATTGAATGGATAGGTTTACCAAAAGTATAATTAGCAATGGAAATAAGGGAGAGCCAGAATTATAGCAGGATGGAATTAGACAGGCAGCAATATTCATAATCGAAAGTATTTCTGGATCTTTCATTTTTGGGAGAGAAAAAAGTTCTTCAATCTTTCTTTCTCCAAGCAGGAGATTAATTTCATTCATTCCCTCTAGGTAATTCTCCGGCGTAGGTTGTTCTGGAAAATGAATATCTAACTTGGATAATATGTATTTGCCGGTAGCAATTGCTTCTGGAAGTCTATTTTGTGATGCGAGCGCTTGGATTTTGACGAAGTAGATTGGAACTTGATCGAGTGAGTTACTTGCATTATTGAGTAAGTCTTGCATCCACTCATTCATTAAGTCAAAGTTTCCAACAAGAGAGGCAACCTCAGAACCAAGATCATGAAAAGCCAGATTCATTTGATAGTTTTCTTTCCATCCATTTTGACCGAGTAGTGCAATGCCAGTCTTCGCATAATCAATAGTAGCCTGATAAGCACTAGAAGCTCTTGCTTTGCGGGATGCTATTAGGTTGAGTGAGGCTAATTCTATTCTTTCCTTTTGACTTTGTAAAAGGGAGATTCCAAAATTAAGTTGATTGACGAGAGAAAAAATATTATCTTCTTTTTCTTCTTGGGACATTCTACTTTCAAGAAGCCTGCCTATTTGGAAATGAGTTTTTGCTCGTTCCATTTCTGGAATGAGAGAGTAACATGCCTGTTGGACTCTATCATGCGCAAATTTATATTCCGGAATTCTTTCTTCAATACTATTTTCGGAAGAAGGAATAAAGTCTGAATCCGAAATACTACCAATTAGAATAATAAAATTTTCCATGATTGCAGGATGTAGGTAATTAAAAGTATCCTCAATAGAATATCCTGCAACAAGCCCAACTGTCTTTAGATCAAACTGGTTTCCTATGCAAGCGGATAATTTCAATATATCTTGCGTATTCATAGCTAATAGCTGAATTTTTCCAGTCATGAATTCTACTACATTATCTGTAAAGCCTCTCTTTTCGATTTTTTCTATATCCCAAGTCCAGATTCTGCTTTTATCATCGAAGGATATTAGTTTTTCTTGAGCTAGAGATTTTAAAAATTCATTTAGAAAGAATGGATTTCCGGCTGTTTTTAGAAAGACTAATTTGGCAAGAGAAGTTACATCCATAATCGGCAAATTTAAAGTATCCCCTATGAGTTCAGTTACGTTCTCTAGACTAAGAGGGGAAAGAGAAATATAATTTAGAATAGCACCAGCACCTGCAATTTCTTCGAGGGTAATGGATAATGGGGATGTTGTGGATACCTCGTTGTCTCGATAAGCGCCAATTAAAAATAATCCAGGAGAAGGATGACTCATTAGCAGATGCATGAGTCTTAAGGAAGCTCCATCTGCCCATTGAAGATCATCTAGAAAAACAACAAGAGGATGTTCTGGTTTTGTGAAGACTTTAATGAATGTCTGGAACACTAGATTGAAGCGGTTCTGTGATTCATTTACTCCCAGTTCGGCTAATGGTGGTTGTTCGCCGATGATGATTTCAATGTCAGGAATTACCTCTACGATTACTTGCGCATTTTCACCAAGAGATATTATTAGCTTTTGTTTCCAATCTTCCAATTGTTGCTGGCTTTCAGATAATAGCTGTTTGACTAGGTCTTGAAATATGTTTACGAATGCTTTATAAGGAATGTTTCGATTGTATTGATCAAACTTTCCAGAAATGAAGTATCCTCTCTTTTCCGTGATGGGTCTATATATTTCGTTGACTAATGCAGATTTGCCTATACCGGAATATCCTGCAATGAGAAGCATTTCACTTTTATCAGATACAACTCGATCAAATGCATCGAGTAAAACTTCCAATTCTTTTTCTCTACCGTAAAGTTTTTGCGGAATCTGAAATTTGCTAGAAGTATCTTTTGTTCCAAGCTCAGTAAAAGAAGGGATATAATTCTCTATGCCAGAACTGATAATCGCAAGATCATATTGAATACCACTGCTACTCATGTATCTGCCTTCTGAAGTTTTGGAAATTAATTTCATAACTAAATCGGAAAGAGGAATTGGAATGGAAGGCTCAATTTCACAAGGAGGAATTGCATGTCTTGCAATATGGGAGTGAACCAATTCCATTGAGTCACTGTAGTCAAATGGTAATTTGCCGGTAAGAAATTCATAGAAGGTAATACCTAAAGAATAAAAATCAGTTCTGTAATCAATCGTTCGATTCATTCTACCCGTTTGTTCGGGAGAAATGTAAGATAGAGTTCCTTCTAGAACATTCACATTTTCTAATATAACATTTTCTATGGCATAGGTAGTAGAAATTTCAAAGTCGATTAGTTTCAAAACGCCAGTATTTGAATTGTAAATGAAATTGGAAGGGTTTATATCTTTGTGAATGATATTATTTTTGTGAACATCTTTTATCGCATTCACCATAAGACTTGCAATTTTAAAAAATTCGTCTAATCTGAATTTGCCTCTACGATATTCTTTTAGCGATATAGCGTCAATATCCTCCATAGCAATTGCTAGTCGGTTGTCTTGTTTTTCTAAGCTATACACTTTTATAATATAAGGAGAATCTATTTGAGAAAGAATGTTAAATTCACGATTTAGCTTTGCGATTACAGCAGGAGAGGGAAATTCGCTTTTGATTAGTTTTAGAATTGCTTTAGTGCCGGTCTTCTTATGAACTGCTTTCTGTATTTCTACAAAATTGGTTTCATAGATTTTTGTTTGAACTTCATAATTTCCAAATTCTTGCATATTGCGCCGTTAAAAGGGTATAAAATAAATTAGAAAGAAAAGAAAGGAATTTTACAAGCAATTATTAGAGAGAAAAAATAAAAACGAAATCAGTCAATGTTTACAAGCTCTGTTCCGTTATAGTAATGAGTCAGAATATCACGGTAGTCGTAATTTTTTTCAGCCATGCCCTTACTGCCCCATTGACTCATTCCTACACCGTGACCAAAGCCCTGTCCTTTGATTTTAAAAACCTCGTCTTCAAATTGAATTTCAAATAGGAGGGAGCGCATAACGGTTTGTCCAACGGCTCTTCTAAACTCGACTGCATTCATGAATACAGTTTTCTCTTTGCCTTCTATTTCTAATGTCTTGGCTCTACCGGACGGTGTTGACTCAAAGATTTTGATTCCTTTGATTTCTTCTAACTCAAGTGCTTTTAACTTTTCTTGCATCTGAGTGCGGCTAAGAGCAATCTTCCACTCAAAATTAGTAGCTTCTTTGCAATGAGGAGATTCCACTGCCACTAAATAGGTTAATCCAGTGTAGCCCCAGACATGCTCGGGTGATTCCGTTTTGCCCCCACTATTGCTGTGATAGAACGTCCTAGCAGGTTTATTTTGGTAAATTAGAATTTCTCCCGTTGTGTCTCGGACGGCTTGGTTAGATCTTACAGTCTCTCTCTTGATTCCACCGTAGACTTGTGACTGAGTAGTAGATTCTACGTGATAGGTGCTATTCGGAGCGGATAATATAGAGTCTACCGCATAAGTTCTTGCGGCGATGGCTTGAGCCTTGAGAGCTTCCATATGCCAACTCGAAGGCATTTCAGCAGGAACGACTCCCATGAGATAATCTTCCATTGGAACTCTATTGACGAATACAAATTTGCCAGTAGAAACTTCTGGAACGATTTCCAATTCACCGCGATAGGGAAGGTCTTTTAATACGAATTGATTTGTATCGAACGTAAATTTAACTTTTTCTTTTGTCTCGGCTGGAAGGAATAGATAGTTGTAATCCACATCAAGGTTACTACCTATTAGCTGTAAATGAATTTTTCCTTTTGATTTGATTTCGAGTGGTGTGTCAAATTTTCCAAGGTTTACTTTGATTGTCTTTAATAATTCTTTGTCAATCGGTTTCCATGATTTCTGAAAGAAAGAACTACAAGAATTATAAAATAAAATAAATGCAAAAGCTAAAATGTAGGTAATATATTTAATCATGGGGTTTAATCAATTATTTATTAATACTATTATCGGGAAATTGTCAATGGGAATTTAATTTTAAGATTTGTATATGCTTGCGATAAGTTGACGTTTTACCAAGTAGGGGTTAGGAAGGGCTTCCCCTATACCTGTCGGATAACTTCCGGTTGCCCCTCGAACCCCAAGGAAGAGTATAAGAGAAGCCCTTCTTAGGTGGTAGTGTGTGTATCGTTATCTTATACGATGGTTATAGCGTTCTTATTGTTAGGACTCAGCTCGGTAAATAAAAAGACAATCGGCTGCACCTTCTTTTACTTGCATGGAGCAAATAAAATTTTGATTTCACTGATGGCTAATATTCCAATTACCGCTTGCAACATTCTAAATAAATCATTCTCAATATTTTCAGACAAAGAAAAGATTGCCATAAATGCATCGCCAGCGGTTTGCACGACGTAACCCCCATGCAGTTTAAAATCAGGATGAGGATAATAAAAAACATATTTTTATCCACAGGGAAGCGACAGAGTTCTTTCATACGCGAACCATCTATGTCTGCAAAAATTCCTTACGTATTCCTCGAACTTTTAAAACTATAAGACTTGAAACCATTTAAATGTGATTCAGAAATGGAAGGATACAATTAAAGATGTGTGGGTAAGACCGGTTTAGTGACCAGTCATATATAATTCCTTGACGCTAAGCTTATGCGATTTTACAACAGTTTAAGAACTATAAATTATTTATTGTCCTAGTCTATCGCAAACAAAGAACCGAGAGGGAATATGGCATTTATTAACAAACAGAGCAGTTTTCAATCAGGAACAGACAAATCTAATATCTTTTATCAATCATGGATAAAGCCTAATGCAAAAAGAGTTTTAATTCTCCAACATGGTTTCGGGGAACATAGTGATCGATATGGAAATATTATTGAAAAATTGAAAGACGATGATTTTAATATATATGCTCTTGATTCGCGCGGTCATGGTAGGTCTGATGGAAAGCGTGGACATGTGGATCAATTTCAGTATTATATAGATGACCTAGCTGACTTGGTTCATATTGCTCGAGAAGAGCAGAAGATAAACAAAGTTAGCCTCTTGGGTCATTCTCTTGGTGGAGTCATTGCACTTCAGTATTCTCTCGAAGGATTTAACCAGGAAAATTTAGATGCTCTTATCTTAAGCTCTCCCGGTCTTAAAGTTAAGATGGACTTTGAAAAAGAAGTTAAAAAATTTGTCGGAGAGCTAGTTGCTTCTTTTCTCCCTGATACAACGATAGACGCAAACTTAGACTTGAATTATCTTTCCCATGATAAATCAGTTATTGATGCCTATAAAAAAGACAAGCTCACACACGGGAAAGTTTCTTTTCAAATGGCAACCAATCTTTTTAATCTCTCCAAAGCGTTATACGAAAAGGCAAGCCATTTACATGTTCCTATCCTAATCATTCATGGCGAAGACGATGGAATTATCGACGTAAATGGAAGTCGTGATCTATTTCGTCATCTAACAGTTGAGAAAAAATTCATTAAAACGTATGCAGGTCTATATCATGAATTAATGAATGAACTTCCTAAAGATCGTGAAATGGTTTTAACGGACATCGTAGAATTTTTACATTTTATTGGCTAATCGTTCTTTGACATAGCAAGGTTGAATGACCTTGCCCTTTGTTTATCAGTTCATCTTCTTATTTAGAAATCTTTTTAGTTTTAATGCTGGAATGTATGTGGGATCTAAGTTCAGAATCTTTTCTATTGCGTCTATCGCTTTTTCTGGATAGTTTTCCTTCGTAAAAGTCTTTGCAAGATTATATAACGCAGGGAGATTGCCACTTCTCAGAGAAATAGATTTTTGTAATTCTAGTTCTGCTCTTCCGTAATTTTCTAATTTATAAAAACAATATCCTAGAATGAGATGAGAGTCTGCGTTATAGGTTTTTAGGCTGTTATATTCTTCCAGGTATTTAATCGCCTCGTTATAATTGCGAATCTTTGCATAGCATTTGCCCAGAAGCAGCAGTATACTCAAGTCATTGGGTAAAATGCGATTAGCCTGAATCAGATGCTCTGCAGCTAATTCATAGTTTTCGCTATTAAAATTTCGTTCTGCTTCTAATTGGTGTTTATCAAAAGCTTCCATGTTTAAGCTGAGACCAATTCCGAGTAGTGTAATATCATCACCCTGGTCTGTTCCACGACAATAATGATTAAAGTTCTTCATTATGAATTCGATAGATGTCTTTACATCCATATCAGCGGATTCTAATATATATTTGATTAAGTTTTCTTGTTGAAATTGTTCCCCTACATCGTTTTGACCTTCAATGAGTCCATCTGTGAATACGAACAGTTTGTCGCCTGGCTCTAACTTTATCTTATAATCTTTGAAGTGTTCTCTTGCATCATCAAACATTCCAAGGAATGTTCCTTCTCCTTCTAGTATGATAATTTCTTTTGTTTTGCGTTTGAATAGTATGGGTCTTGGATGACCGGCAATCGAGTAAGTCATTTCATATTCGGAATCAAAAATTCCATAGAAGCAAGTTAAGTAACCCTGTTGTTTTACAAGGTCGAGTAGTTCACTATTAGCATTTCCTAATATTTCGGAAGGACTATCTAGTTTGTAATTTGTAAAAAGTAATTTCGAAATTGCTGTTATAAATGCAGCAGGCACACCATGACCTGATACATCACTTACTAAGACTCCTAGACGATTAGAACCAAAGTTAAAATAATCATAATAATCCCCGCTTACTTCTTGCATTGGCATGAAGCTAACGGCAAACTGTAATCCTCTCCAATCAGGAATTCTCTGCGGGATAATGCCGCGTTGAATATTGCGTGCGATCTTTAAGTCTTTTGTAATAGACTTTTGTTTAAGCATAAGTTCATTTCTTAAACTTTTTAAGACTTCGACTGCTGCTTCTAAGTCTCTATTCTCAATGTATAATTCTTTTGATTTACTAAATATATCATTTAGATCTATATAAGAATACTGCCCCTTATCCGCTTCATTTAAAGAAGAAATTACAAATGTCTTAGACTCAAAGGCAGGAGAAATTTTATTGATATTTGTCTTTCCTACTTTGATTTTACATTCTAACCAGGAGATTTCTACAATTGATTTCTTCGAGTTGAATTTGGTTTTATCTGAGTGAAGAAAAAAACGGGAATCTACTTCATTTAAACTTGTTTCTATTAGAGTAGTCTTACAACCGGATACTTGAAATAGAATCGCTGCTCCCTGTAAAATACCAGTTAGAAAAATTAAATCATATGCGTTTTCTTTTATCTTCTTGTGAAATTGAAATTCTATTTTCAGTTTGTTTTTAGAATAGCTAATTGTTTTAATTTCTATATAACGAATATAATGATCTATGAGCAGAGGAAGTCTAGAAATTAATTCTTCAAATTCAATTTGAACATCATCCGATGGAAGTATTTCAAAGCTATCTGCTAAAAAGAAATCTTTACCCATATTAAAAAAAGTTTCTGTTAGGGGGAGTGTCTCTTCAATTTTATTTAGAATTCTTCTTTCTAGTAAACAGGAAATCCAAAAGTTACTGTCCTTAAGGATCCTCGATAGCGTCATTGGATCTACTAATTCTTGTATAACAGATTCACTGGATTGGTTTTGGCTATGGTCTAGGTATACACGTATAATCTTGTTAAGCCTTCTAGCTGTAACTTCAGGTATTATATACAAGCCTTGCGAGGTAGAATCTGTTGTTTGAGTTTCTGACATGTTTACAATACATCCTAAATTATGGAAAAAACTTTTTCAATTAAAAATAGTTATATTCGAAATTTTAATTGGATTTTCAAGAATTGCCTAGAGTTAGAGAATGTATTATGGCAAGAAAAAATTTTATTTTCCTAATTTCCTTCGTTTTCATTCAAATACCATTTATTCTATTTAGTTTTTCTTTTTTATTGCAAGAATTTAAGGCGATATGCCCTAACCAGGACTTTTTAAGCTGGGATGCTGATTTGCGGTTTATTAAAACCTTGAAAATGCTAGACCAATTGCGACACTTCGAGTTCTTTTCTTTCCTCTTTCAGATTCTTGATTCCCCTACCTGGCCTATTTTACGTAACTTAGTGCAGATAATGGTGTTTTTATTGTTTGGAGTTTCTGCCTATGTGGATGTTTTGATTACTTTAGCAACCTTCGCTATCTTGATTGGTTTAGTGATGCATGTTCTTTATTACCTCACCGACGGACATTGGTCTTCGGGATTGTTGTTTCTTCCGATTTGGGCAATGCTTTTCTTATCTCCTCCCATTCTTATTTATACTTTTTCAGCTATGCTAGAAATTCAAGGTGCCGTGTTCTTTCTTGCAAGCATTTATTATCTTTTACTATTTTATCGCTCTGAGAATGCAACTTTAGATAAGTGGCTTCTTGTAAAATTGTCTCTCAGTGCATTTGCCTTGTTTAGCACAAAGTATCCCTATGGATATTTATTACTTCTTACAATTCTTATCATTCACACCAGTTTGTATTTAGAAGAAGTCGTTTTGTTTGTGACTCGATACATCGCTTTCATTACCCATGAAATTAAAAAGCAATATCGAATACTCGGAATTATCCTCTTAGTATTGATTTATCTGATTATTCCGGAGTCCATTCTAAAAGGAAAATCTAAGACCTATATAAAGTATATCATTGTAATGCTTGCATCCATTGATTTTTATCTTTATTTGTTTCGTCAGGCAAGTGAATTGTCTAATCTTAAGTTTGATAGGCTAACCAATATTTTCCGTTGGGTATTTCTTCCTATTATTGTTTTTGTATTGATTCATCCAGATCGTTTTTCTAGTTCTAGTAGCACACTCGCACATGTGCAATCGGAAGGACATATGGTAGGGGAAGTAGTGGAAAAGAATTTAGATTATTATCTTGTTTTCTTTAAAGCAATTACAAACGATTCCTTCTTGCCTGAATGGATAGGAATTATCCTATTCGTAATTATGCTTTTGTCTGTGGCTTACGGCTATTTTGTGTATTTCAAAGAAAAAAGAATAGAAAACCATTTCTTCTTTTCTTTATTCTCTTTCTTGACTATTTTGGTATTGACATTCTTTACTCCCAATCACCAAGCCCGTCACGTTTATCATCTATTACCCGCTATTGCTGTTGGAGCGTTGCTTTTATTTGAAACCTTTCGAGTTCGATCCAGTATTTT
>Ga0075160_10000299_pt1 | contig 31659 bp, 20 predicted proteins | sample JI91814C2DNA_FD_70969 | JGI IMG/M metagenome (GOLD analysis project Ga0075160, IMG submission 70969) | Wastewater effluent complex algal communities from Wisconsin, to seasonally profile nutrient transformation and Carbon sequestration -... | ecosystem: Engineered > WWTP > Effluent > Algae... | reverse complement strand
GTGATGATGGAACCGACCACCAAGAAGGCCACGCCGATGACCTTGCCGATCACCGAGAGCAGTCGCTTGATACCGTCCTCGAGGTCGCGCCCTGCGCCATGACCCCATTTCTGGCCACTTTGGCTCCAGCGGCGACCCATCTCCTCGGCCTCGTTGGCCACGGTACGTGAGCCTTGCTGGAAACGCTCGGCACCTTCCTCGAACATTCGCTTGATGTTATCGACCGTCACCGGCTCTCCGCGCATCTGTAGCATGTCCGCTGCGGAATCGGCCTTGGGCACCACGATCCAGAGGATCAAGTACAGGATGAAACCGAAGCCCAGGAACAGGAACACGAGGTAGATGAGGCGCAGGATCAACGGGTCGATGTTGAAGTAGGCTCCCACACCGCCCAATACACCGCCCACCCACTTATCCTCCGGATCGCGGAACAAGCGCTTACCGCTGCGACGGCCGGCCTCGCCCATGGTCCAATTGGGGCCTTTGTCCGACCGTTCGCTTCCGGTGCTGCGCTGCTCGCCTCCGGCGTTTTCGCCCACCATGTAGTCCTCGGGTTGGCCCATGATGCCGATGACGTGCTCCACATCGTCGATGGAGACCACCTGGCGACGGCCGTCCAAACGCTCCGTGAAGAGCTCCGCGATACGCGATTCGATGTCGGCCATGATCTCCTCCCGACCGTCCGTGCCCGTGAATTGGGAGCGGATGGTGTTCAGGTAGCGGTGCAAGCGATCATAGGCGTCCTCCTCGATGTGGAACACCGTTCCGCTGATGTTGGCTGTGAGGGTCTTTTTCATCGTTGTACGTTCTTCCGGGTGGTCTTCTTGACGGCTTGGCTCAGCTCGTCCCAGGTCTGGTCGAGCTCGTTGAGGAACTTATCGCCCACGGTGGTGAGCTTGTAGTATTTGCGGGGTGGTCCCGAACGGGATTCCTCCCAGCGGTAGGTGAGGAGGCCCGCATCCTTCAACCGGGTCAGCAGGGGGTACAGCGTGCCTTCCACCACGATCAGCTTCGCCTCCTTCAGCTTGCTGATGATGTCCGATGGATACAGCTCTCCCTGTGCCAGGATGCTCAGGATGCAGTACTCCAATACCCCCTTCCGCATCTGCGCTTTGGTGTTCTCGACGTTCATGGGGTTCGTATCTAGTACTTGACGATGCAAACATACGGGCATGGGTTGGTACTATGCAAGACAAAGTACCTTGAAGTGATGGACGGTTAGATCTTCGGGATGAGCGGCGGCAGGTGGGAGGAGGTCGAGGCGGCCTATCTTCGGCGCATCAAGCCTACAGCCATGCGCCAACACCTTTGGAAGATCATCCTCATCCTTGTTCTGGTGCTTGGCGGGGTTGGCTACTTCCGCTACTACTGGGTATTTGGCACCGGCGCCAAGGCGGGTGAGCTGAACTACGTGGTGCACAAGGGCGTGCTCTTCAAGACCTATGAGGGCAAGATGATCCAGACCGGTGTGCGCAGCCAGGCCGGCACCTTCCAAAGCTTCGAGTTCCTCTTCTCGGTGAGCGACCCCAACGTGGCCGAGCAGCTCATGGCCAACAGTGGTAACCAGTTCAACCTGCACTACCGCGAATACGTGGCCGCTTTACCGTGGCGGGGCCATAGCAAGTTCGTGGTGGACAGCATCATCTCCATGGATGTGGTGACCCGCTAAGGTACCTTGCGGGACGGGATCCACCGTCGTTCCTTCAAACGTGGTGCAACATCCACCGCGAAGCGCGATCTTCGCGGCCCGGAACAGGGTGGCTGCACCTGCCGGACCAACCTGGCAGCATTCTCAATCGCCGCCGCTCTCCACAGACCGGTGCCAACGCAACGACCATGGCAGAAGAAGGACGTCAGATAATCTTCAATATGGTGAAGGTGGGCAAGACCCTGCCTTCCGGAAAGAAGATCCTCAACGATATCTACCTCGGGTTCTACTACGGAGCCAAGATCGGGATACTCGGTCTCAACGGATCGGGTAAGTCCACGCTGATGCGCATCATCGCGGGCAAGGACAAGAACTTCGATGGCGATGTACACCTGAGCCCCGGCTATTCCATCGGCCACCTGGAGCAGGAGCCTGACCTGGACGAGACCAAGACCGTGATCGACATCGTGCGTGAAGGCGTGCAACCGATCATGGACCTGTTGAAGGAGTACGAGGATGTGAACAACAAGTTCGCCGACGAGGATATCCTCAACGACCCCGATAAGATGGACAAGCTCATCGCGCGTCAAGGGGTGTTGCAGGACAAGATCGAGGCCGCTGATGCCTGGAACATCGACCAGAAATTGGACATCGCCATGGACGCGCTCCGATGTCCTGAGCCGGACGCCAAGATCAGTGTTCTATCCGGTGGTGAGCGCCGTCGTGTAGCCCTTTGCCGACTGCTGTTGCAAGCGCCGGACATCCTGCTGCTGGACGAACCCACCAACCACTTGGACGCCGAGAGCGTGGCCTGGTTGGAGCACCACCTCGCGGATTACAAGGGCACCGTCATCGCCATCACCCACGACCGTTACTTCCTGGACAATGTGGCCGGATGGATCCTGGAACTGGATCGCGGCGAGGGCATCCCCTACAAGGGCAACTACACCAACTGGCTCGAGCAGAAGACCGCCCGATTGTCGCTGGAGGAGAAAGTGGAGAGCAAGCGCAACCGGATCCTGAAGCAGGAGTTGGAATGGGTGCGCAGCAACGCCAAGGCCCGCCGCACCAAGAGCAAGGCCCGACTCGAGAATTACGAGAAGATGCAGAGCGAGAGTGTGAAGGAGAAGGAGGCCAAGCTCGAGATCTACATTCCCAACGGACAGCGCTTGGGAGATAAGGTCATCGAGTTCAAGGGTGTGACCAAGGCCTTCGGTGATCGCGTGCTCTTCGAAGACCTGACGTTCAGCTTGCCGCCCGCAGGCATTGTGGGGATCATCGGCCCCAACGGTGCAGGTAAGACCACCCTGTTCCGCATGGTCATGGGCGAGGAGAAGCCGGATTCAGGTACCATCAACCTGGGTGATACCGTGCAGTTGGCGTACGTCGACCAGAGCCACAAGGAACTACTGGCAGAAAAGTCCGTGTACGAAGTGGTGAGCGGTGGCTTGGAGAACATGGCCATCGGTGGCACCTTGGTGAACAGCCGCGCCTACCTGGCCCGCTTCAACTTCACCGGAACCGACCAGAACAAGAAGGTGGGTGTGCTCTCCGGTGGCGAGCGCAACCGCCTGCACCTGGCCATGACCCTCAAACAGGGCAGCAACGTGCTACTGCTTGACGAACCCACCAACGACCTGGACGTGAACACGCTCCGCGCGCTGGAGGAGGCCATCGAGGACTACAGCGGCTGTGCCGTAATCATCAGCCACGACCGTTGGTTCATGGACCGCGTCTGCACCCACATCCTCGCCTTCGAGGGCGACAGCAAGGTGTACTGGTTCGAAGGCGGCTTCAGCGAATACGAGGAGAACTACAAGAAGCGTGTGGGGGATATCATTCCGCATAGGCTGAAGTACAAGAAGCTGGTGCGGGGGTGATCCACCGCCTTGTCAAGTTGCAGAAAGCCCGGTGATCAGCTGGGCTTTCTGCAAGAACGTAAGGTGATAATATTTGAGTATTTTAAAGTTGTACTTTAAAATACTCAAATATTTAGCCCGGTCCGATCACCCGAGCCAGCGTTCCAGTGACATCGCCAGAACCCCTGGTATCAGCGCCCGGGAAGTGGACTTCGTTCCCTTGCGGTGAAGCAGGATGGCGTCAACCTGGGTGCGTGTCTTTTGTTTCCGGGCGAGGTCGTTCTTCAGCTTGACCAGGTTCGCTGCCATGGCCGGGAAGGGCGATCGGGTGGCTTTGCACTCGATCAACGTAAGGGCACCGTTGCGGCCGGGCACTAGGAAGTCCACCTCCAGTCCTTGCTCGTCGCGGAAGTGGTACAGTTCGCGACGCTCACCAGCGTTCACCTGCCGTTTCACGATCTCCGCGGCCACGTAGCCCTCGAACAAGGCCCCCAGAAAGGGCGACCGTTCCAGTTCCGCCTTAGTGTTGATTCCCAGCAGATGGCACGCCAGCCCACTGTCGGTGAAGTAGATCTTCGGCGACTTGGTGAGGCGCTTGCCCAGGTTGTCGTAGAACGGAGGTACGATGATGAGCTGCTGGGTGGTCTCCAACACGCCGAGCCATTGGTTGATGGTCGGTACGCTCACCCCCAATGGTCCCGCGAACTCGCTGCGGTTCAGGATCTGCCCGTGCCGAGTGGCCAGTAAGGCCATGAACCGCCGGAAGGTTGCCAGGTCGCGCACGTTGGTCACCGCTCGCACATCGCGCTCCAAATAGGTCTGCACGTAGGAACTGAACCAGAGCGATGCGCTCTTGGGGCGGGCCACGGCTTCCGGGTAGCCACCGTGCAGGATGTCCACTTTGGAAGATTCCGTCGTGGACAAGGGGTAAAGGTGCAGGATGGCCGCGCGGCCCGCCATGCTCTCGGTCACGCCGCGCATCAAGGGTGCTTCTTGCGAGCCCGTGATGAACCACTGCCCCGTGCGCCGCGGCTTCGCATCGATGCGCGATCGGATGTAGTTCAGCAGTTCCGGTACGTTCTGCACTTCATCCAGGACCGCTGGCAAGGGCAATCCATCCAGAAAGCCCTGTGGGTCCGATCGCAGCCGCGCGATCACATCGGGATCCTCGAGCAGGGTATAGGAAGCCTTGGGGAACAGCTTGCGCAACAGCACGGTCTTGCCCGCCCGGCGTGGCCCGGTGAGTACAATGGCCGGGAAACCCCGAGCTGCTTTCACGAGCACGGGAGCCAGTTCGCGGTCGATGTGGCGCATGGTATGACTTTGAGGAATCTAAAGTACAACTTTAAAAAACTCATATCAATGATGCCTGTTCCAAGTGCTCGGTCCACCGTGCCGTATGACCTTTTTCCAGGTGCGCTATGGCCCATTCCACCGGTGGCTTGGGGGCGGTGAGTGCGACTCTTCCCATCCGTATCCAAAGAACCGGTAATGGGGGCTTCGGAAGCACGCTCGAACGATCACCTTTCCAGGTCGGGTTGTAGGTCCGTGGTCGGAAGGCCCTTACCAACCCCAGGCATCGCTGATGGGGCATACGCTCATTCGGTCCGTGGTCCGCTAGGGGATGTTCGTGCATGCTTTCGGTGCAGCGCGGCTCAGAACGAACGATTCAAACCGGAAACCCCTACCTTCGCCGCTCAATTCCAAGGAAACATGGCACAGGACCCACAAGCGCAAGCCAATCGCAAGCGCAACGCAACCCGCAAGATCGCCCGCCTCAAGGCCGCTGCTGCAGCCGCCAAGCAGGAAGCTCCCAAGACCGAGAAGGCCTCCTGATCACGGAGGTCCTCAACGCAAAAGCCCGGCCTCGGCCGGGCTTTTGCGTTCCTGTTCGTGTGGCCTAGGGCAATTGCTCCGTCCGGGTCTGGGTGGGCACCACACCACCGATGTTGAAGAGGATGGGGTCCCGATCATTGGAGGCACCTACATAACGCACTTTACCATCCATGTTCACGTCCTCCGGAAGATAACCCGCACTGGTGGCCGTAGGTACCGCGCCTCCCACGCGAGCGAGTATGGGGTCGCGGTCGTTGGTGCTGCCACTGTATCGTAGGATGTCGTCGACCAAGGTGTTGCCGCTCCAAAGCACGTTCCGGGAGCCCAAGCTCCGCGATGGCTCCGTCCCGAAGAGCGCCATGCTGCCATTGCTCAGGTCGTAGTGCTTTGGTGCCACGCTCACGCGCACGGCAGCTGCGGTCATCACACCCAAGTGGTTCCGGTGCCGGACCGCGATGTGGTAGTCCTTCACAGCCAGGTCGAATTGTACGGCCGAGGTGCCATCCGTCCCCACGATATCCCCATCCCGCTGGACCAAGGCGCTCCGTGTGCCCCGAACGATGGTGGGGTCCAGGGCATCGCGTAGTTCCACCACCACCCAATCCACAATGGCGTTGGGACCCGTGGCGGACAGCACCGTGGCCGAAGTGCTTTCTCCGCCGCCAAGCACATGTGCATAGCCCAGCCCGGTGTAGGGTTCGGTCAGCGGGATCAGGCCGTTCACACGCAACGAGTCATGCATCCTGTCCTCGCCTGGCACGTACGGCCCGTCGAGCATGGCCTTCACATGGAGCGAGAGCTTCGGCCGCAGCACGAACAGCCCTTCACCAAAGCTGCTCACGATCACGATGCCACTGGCGAAATAGGGGTAGTTGCCCCACGCTCCGTTATACGATCGTCCGTTGTTGGCCGTGTAGTTGTCGAAGGAGGCCACCAGCGTCAGGTTACCCGTTGCAATATCCGTGGGGTCCAGGACATGTAGTCCGCTGGTATAGTTGGCCTCCCACACCAAGCCCTGGTGCGTGTACAGGTTATGGTCGTAGCTGGGGTTGGGCCCGCTGAAGAAGCCCACATAGACCGGTACATCCAGGTTCTCCACATTGAAGATGTGCGTGCGCGTGTTGTAGTTGCCGCTCTGCTCATCGCCCTCATCGTTCATGAGCAGGAAACGGTGGTCCTCGGTGAGCCAGCCTTGGTGGCAAAGGCTTCTTACCTGATAGACCGGCGTAGTGGCGATCAGGGTGATGTCCGTCTTGTCGGTCACATCGGTGATGGTCACCCGGTCATTGGCGTTGATGTGGAAATTGAAGCTGATCCGTTTGCCAACATGCTCGGTATCCGGCCCTTGATAATCGAACACGGCGTTCTCGTGGATGTAGCCTTCGCTGGTGAAAGTGCCTGCCAAGGTGGGGGCCAACGGGTTGCTCACGTTCACCACGATGAGCCCACCGCTGAAAACGTTCGCACCTACCGCGTATACATAAGGTTCCGTCTTGTCCGCGAAGATGGTATGGCTGTTGCCGAAGCCCGCGTAGTGGGCATCCTCCGTGAAGGTGGCTGGTGGAGTGGTCACGGTGCGCAGTCTGGTAAGGTCGAACACCTGCATACCGTGTCCTGCAGCTTCGCTGCCTACGTAGCACCAGTTGCCATGTGTGTCCACGTCGCGCCAAAGTGACGACACACCGTTGTGCGCTGGAAGGAAGCCGATGAGGACCGGTGCCGTGGGTACGCTAAGGTCCACGAACGAAGTACCGGTGCGACCACCCACAATGGCGTACTCCGTGCCGGTCAATGGATCCGTCCAACCCCACAAGTCGGCCACATTGGTCGCTGTCCCCAGCTGCGCCAGGCTCATGGTGGCCAGAAGGTCCACGTTCTGGCACGCGTAAGGACCGGCGAAGCCGTTCACACAAGGGGTCTGCGCGGTCAGAACCGGGATCGCTAGGAGCGATAGGAGTGAGGAGATGTTCCGCATGGTGTTCCTGGGTCCGCCCAAGCTACACCATATCATCCGCTCAGCGCTTGCAGGACTCGTTCAGCATAAGCCGGTACTGCTCTTCGATGGAGCGACCGTTCTGAGCCACGGCCAGATCATGGTATTCCCAGGCCTTCACGCAGTTCATCCGCAACAGGTTCGTCACGAACATGAAATAGGTCGTGGTGTTGTCGGTCGGGTCGAGCGCATAGGCTTTGTTGAAATGCTTGTAAGCACCATCCAAGCACTGGTCGGCCTGCCGCGGACGCTCGTCCTGAAGGAAGGCATACCGGTCCTCCATCAGGAGCAAGGCTTCATCGCGGTAAAGCTTGGCGTTGGTGGTATCCAAGGCCAAACCGGCGCGGAACTGTTCATGTGCTTCGAGCGGACGCTCCATGGATTCGAACACGCCCCCGAAGCCCCGGTAGGCTTCGCTGTTCTCGGGCATGATGGCATAGGCCTGGTTGAACAGGCGCAGGGCCTTCACATGGTCGGTCTTCAACAGTGCCACGAAGCCCATGGCGACCACACTGTCGGAGGCCTGTTTCACCGTCAGTCCCTTGGATTGCAGTGTTCTGCGCAGGCTTACCACCTCGTCACGCAACGCTTCGGTGTTCTGGTACGCACTACTACGTGGCTTCAACAGAGGATCCTGCTCCGAACGGAGTTGCCATTCGGGGAAGGAAAGGGTCTGGGCCTGGGTGGTGAGGGCGAAGAGGGCGATCAAAGCAACGTGCAGCGTTCTCATCGTCAGCGGTGTTTGCTCGGGTGCAGGCAAGGATGATGCCGGAAGATCAAGCGGCAGTGGGACCACTGATGCGTCGGCGGGTGAAGCTGTTGAATATGTGTCGACGAGCGAAACGCGGGTTCGCGTCCGTATTGATGAACTTGTTGTACACGTTGCTCGGTACGCTGAAGTACTCATGGATGCTACCATCGCCGAAGGTCACATGCAGGGTCTGCGCCTTGTAGTGCCAGTCCTTGATGGGGGAGGTGCTGATCGTGCGCTCATACTCCTCCTCGTTCTTGGCATGGGTCTCCGTGGAGATGCTCACCAGGAAATGATAGGCTTCGATCACGTGCTTGCTCGTCTCCTCTGCGTTCAGGCGCTCTGCTTCATCGGTGAACCGGTCGGGGTGATGGGTCTTCATCAACGTCTTGTACAGCTTGGAGAGCTCGTTCAGGTCGCTCTTCGCGGTGGCCCCCAGCAGTCTACGACTGTCGATGATCTTCTTCATGGTCCCGGTTTCGGACCGCGAAGGTCGCACTTCCGGGCCGGATGACCATGGACCATGGTCTATCGAGCCATACCTGGCGCCTCAAGCAGGGGACATTCACGGTCCATCAAGGCCTTGGTGGCCAACAGGTCGGTCTTGTCTCCCGAGGCCAGGTACAGCGCCATCCACGCTCGGGCGCCCTCGCAGTCCCTGAGTACGGCGTGGCACACGGTCAACTTCATCAGTACCGCAGCGTCCTCCGGTGCTCGTGCATGTGCCCGCTTCAAGAGGGCGACCGCCGTCCCGGTCATGGTATCCGCTTTTTCGGGCTTTTCGGAACGCAACTCATATTGCCCGGCAAGAAGGGTGCTCGCCATGTCACGGAGCAGCGGCACGTGGGTGCTGTCGCGTTCCAATCCCAAAGCGAATTGCGTTACAGCCTGCGTCTTTCTGTCCATGGCCAGGAAGAAGAGCCCGAAGCCGTGATAACCCGACGCGTTCGTACTGTCCACCAACCAGGCGTGGTTGAACCGGTACATGGCACTTACCAGATCGCCCTCCACCAAGTGCTGGCGTCCAAGTCCGACCAAATGATCCGATGCGGTCCGTCGGTCGGTCCCCACCTCCAACACCTTTCGCACCAATTCCAGGTTACTGGCCTTCTGTGCCGGTGTCAACTGATGTCCCTTGAACCCGGGCAGAAGGCGTGCATCCTTTGCCGAACGCGCCTGCCATTCGCCATACGTGAGGGACTGGGCGGTGACCGGGATCATGATCACGATCGTCATTGCCACCAGCACGGATCGGAGACGCATTACAAAGGCTGGCATAGGGTGCGGGTCTAGTTGCACGGGTTCAAGCGAAAAGCGTTCCGAAAGGTAGTGGGTCACATCGCCGGACCTGTATAGAACGGACGCGGAAGGGGGACTGTTCCGGTGCCTGGAGCCCCCATCAGGTCCTATCCTTGTGCCGAGCGAAGGTCCGCCGCAAGGTGGATACGTTCTGGACGGTGGACCGCCCTTGGGCTTAGCCTGGGCGGTCCCACTGTTTTCAAGGGGTATGATCCAAGGCATGGCGTCCAGGAGAGGGTAGCTTCGCGCCTTCAACTGCTGCTCATGTCCCCATCCCTCGAACTCGGCCTCGACACTTTCGGTGATGTCACGGTGGATGCATCCGGCAAGCCGCTCCACCACGCCCAAGTGCTCCGCAACCTCGTGGCCGAAGCCGAACTCGCGGATCAGGTGGGCCTCAGCTTCTTCGGGGTGGGCGAACACCACCGCGACGACTTCGCCGTTTCCGCGCCGGAAGTGGTGCTGGCAGCCATCGCCACGCGGACGAATCAGATCCGCTTGGGTAGCGCCGTCACCGTGCTCAGTTCCGATGATCCCGTGCGGGTCTTCCAGCGTTTCTCCACACTGGATGCGCTGTCCAACGGCCGTGCGGAGGTGATCATCGGTCGGGGCTCGTTCACCGAGTCATTCCCGCTCTTCGGCTTCAAGCTGGAACAGTATGAGCAACTCTTCGAGGAACGCCTGGACCTCTTCGTTGAATTGTTGAAGGAAGGCCCCACCACATGGAGCGGTGGAACCCGCGCAGGCTTGAAAGACCAACGGGTCTATCCGCCCACCGAAAGCGGGCACTTGCGCACCTGGGTGGCCGTGGGTGGCACTCCGCAAAGTGTGGTGCGGGCCGCGCAATACGGTCTTCCCCTCATGTTGGCGGTCATCGGCGGTGATCACCTGGCTTTCACACCCTTCGTGGACCTCTATAAGCGGGCCTTGGCGGCAGCCGGTCGAGCGATGCTTCCCATCGGCGTGCATTCGCCCGGGTATGTGGCGGAAACCGATGAGCAGGCCAAGGAGGACCTGTGGCCACACTTCCAGGCCATGCATGGGCGGATCGGGAAGGAGCGCGGATGGCCGCCATTGACCCGACAAGCCTTCGAGCAGATGGCCGGTCCCAGTGGTGCGTTGTGTGTGGGTGCACCTGCGACCGTGGCTGCCAAGATCGTCCGCGCCGCAAAGGCCTTGGGTCTGGCGCGCTTCGATCTCAAGTACAGCGCTGGGACCTTGCCGCATGAGAAGATGATGCGGAGCATCGAATTGTACGGCACCCAGGTGGGCCCGTTGGTGCACGCGCAATTGGGCGCCTCGTCCTGAACGCGTCCCGTACTTTCGCGGCCCATGGCACAGAAGCCCTCCATCCCCAAAGGCACCCGCGATTTCTCCCCAGTGGAGATGCTGCGCCGCAAGTACATTTTCAGCACCATCGAACAGGTGTTCCAGAAGTACGGCTTCCTGCCGCTGGAAACACCGGCCATGGAGAACCTTGAAACGCTCACCGGGAAGTATGGGGAGGAGGGGGATCGGTTGATCTTCAAAGTGCTCAAGCGCGGTGCCGAACTCGACCGTGCCTTGGAGGACCTCAGTAAGGGTTTTGCGGATGAAGCCCTCCGTTACGACCTCACTGTTCCTTTCGCGCGTTATGTCGTTCAGCACCAGAACGAGATCGCCTTCCCCTTCAAGCGCTATCAGATCCAGCCGGTGTGGCGTGCCGATCGTCCGCAAAAGGGCAGGTACCGTGAGTTCTACCAATGTGATGCGGATGTCATTGGAAGTGCGAGTTTGATCAGTGAGGTGGAACTCGTTCAGCTCTTTGATGATGTCTTCACCGCGCTCGGACTTCAGGTGGTGGTGAAGATCAACGACCGTAAAGTGCTGAGTGGCATAGCCGAAGTGTGCGGGCAGCCGGACAAGGTGGTCGACATCGTAACGGCGATCGATAAGCTGGACAAGATCGGGCGCGAGAAAGTGGAGGAGGAGATGCGGACGAAGGGCGTTTCGGAGAATGCGATCAAGGGCATTGCTCCCTTGTTCGATCTGAAAGGAACCTGGAGCGACCAACGCCCGGTGTTGGAGAAGTGGTTGGCATCCTCTTCAACCGCGCAACAAGGTCTGAAGGACCTATCCTTCACCTTCGACGCGGTAGGTGCATTGAAGTCCGCACTACTGGAATTCGACCCGACCCTCGCCCGCGGTCTCGACTACTACACCGGTGCCATCTTCGAAGTGAAAGCACGCGTAGGCACGTTACAGAGCAGTATCTGTGGAGGTGGCCGGTATGATGATCTCACCGGCATCTTCGGTCTGAAGAATATGAGTGGTGTGGGCATCAGCTTCGGAGCGGACCGCATCTACGATGTTCTGTTGGAGACGAACAAGTTCCCAGCGGATCTCGGTGGAAGCACCAAGTTGCTCTTCGCCAATTTCGGGGAAGCGGAGGCCATGCATTGCCTGAAACTGCTGCGCCAGGTGCGCGAAGCGGGCATCGCTGCCGAGCTCTATCCTGACCAAGTGAAGATGGCCAAACAGTTCAAGTACGCGGACGACAAGGGCATCCCCTACGTGGCGATCATCGGCGAGAACGAGCTGAAGCAGGGCATCGTGACAGTGAAGGACATGCGGACAGGTGAACAGAAGGCGATCAAACAAGACGAACTCATCCATGGCATCCACTAAGCGCAGCAAGGCCTTGAACAAGGGCGGGAAATTTCCCTCCCCGACACACCCCATCGGAACCGTCGGCCTTGAACTCGCTGAGTTGGCCCACCTCCTCAGCAGCCGCACACCCCTCGCCCTTGCACCGGAAGCGATAACCGCGGTGAAGCGCAGCCACGCCTACTTGACCGATCGCCTGAAGCAGAGCGATGCACCCATCTACGGTGTGAACACCGGCTTCGGATCCCTGTACAACACCTCCATCGCGAAGAAGGACCTCGCCCAGCTTCAGACCAACCTGGTGATGAGCCATGCATGCGGCAGCGGTGACCCTGTTACAGCCGAGATCGTGCGGGCCATGCTGGTGTTGAAGGTGCAGAACATGGCCTTCGGACACAGCGCGGTGGCCCTGCCCATGGTACAGCGCATGGTGGACATGTACAACGCGGACATGCTCCCGGTGGTCTACGAGCGTGGCTCACTGGGGGCCTCCGGGGATCTGGCGCCCTTGGCCCATTTGACGCTGCCCATACTTGGTCTTGGTGAAGTGGTGCTGGCAGGCAAGCGGATGACCAGCGCACAAGCCTTGAAGAAGCTGGGATGGAAGCCGCTTGAGCTCGGTCCCAAGGAAGGACTGGCGCTGCTCAATGGCACCCAGTTCATGAACGCCTATGCTGCGCTATTGGCACTGAAGGCCACGCGGCTGGCCAAGCTCGCGGATATCATCGGTGCCGTTTCGCTCGATGCTTATGACGGGCGGATCGAACCCTTCCATCCCTCGGTACACGCCGTGCGCCCACATCCGGGGCAGGCCGTGGTGGCTGGGCATTTCCGCGAACTGCTCAAGGGCAGCGCGCTGATCAAGCGGAGGAAGGAACACGTTCAGGACCCCTATTCGTTCCGCTGCATCCCCCAGGTACATGGTGCATCACGCGATGCCATCGCCTATGTGGAGCGGGTGGTGGAGCGCGAATTGGAATCGGTGACGGACAACCCTACGGTGTTCGATGATGAGGACCTGGTGATAAGCGCAGGCAACTTCCATGGACAGCCGCTGGCTTTGGCCCTGGACTTCCTGGCCATCGCGGTGGCCGAGTTGGGCAGCATCAGTGAACGTCGCACCTACAAGCTTATCGGTGGCCAGCGCGGCTTACCCGCCTTCCTGGTGGCCGAGCCTGGCCTCAACAGTGGCTTCATGATCCCGCAGTACACGGCCGCCTCGCTGGTGAGCGCCAATAAGCAGCGCTGCATGCCGAACAGCGTGGATACCATCGACAGCAGCAATGGTCAGGAGGACCATGTGAGCATGGGTGCCGCTGCCGCCATCAAGACCTGGCAGGTGGTTCACGACGTGGAGCGCATCCTCGCCATCGAGCTCTTCACCGCCGCACAAGCCTTGGAGTTCCGGCGCCCGTTGCACAGTTCCGCGCGGCTCGAGTCCTTCGTCACGGCCTTCCGCGAGCGGGTGCCCTTCGTGCAACGCGATGTGTTGATGCACACACCCATGGAAGCGGCGCTGGACTTCGTGCGGGTGGTGGAGGTGGAGTGAGGGTCCCACTTCCGTGGCGTGGTCCTGCTTCGGACCTTTGTACCATGGACGTGTACCTGATCCCGGGCTTGGGCGCCGACCATCGCTTGTTCGATCGGTTGCAGTTGCCAGGTCACCGGATGGTGAAGTTGGATTGGCCAGAAATGCCGCCAGGAAGCACGCTATCCGACTTCGCGCGTGACTTGGCGGGGCAAGTGGACGCGACCCGTCCACACGCGTTGCTGGGGGTGAGCATGGGCGGCATGGTGGCCCAGGAGTTGGCCAGCATCACTCATCCACAGCAGGTGATCATCATTTCGAGCTGGAAGGGGGCGCACGAAATGCCACCGCACCTGAAGCTTCTGCGCGGCACCCATCCTGAACGGGTGTTGAACAAGACGTTCATGAAGCGTTCCATGCCCATAATGCGCTGGCAAATGGGGGTGGAAAAGCCCGAGGAAGTGGAATTGCTCGACCGCTTCATGGAACTTCATCCGCTGGAGCAACTCCGTATCCAGATCGCGGCATGCTTGGAATGGCAAGGACCTCAGGCACCAGTGGGGCCCCTGACGCACATCCACGGAGATAAGGACCACCTGATGCCCCTGTCCTCCATCAAGGATGCCGTTACAGTGAAAGGGGGTGGTCATTTCATGGTCTATGCCCAAGCCCAGGAAGTAGCCCATAAAGTGATGGAAGTTCTGGGGCATCCGCGATCGGTAGGGTAGGTCGTTCCCGGATCCGGCAAGCAACGAACAACGAGCACGGCACGTCCCTTGAAGGGAGTTCATGAACATCGGGGGCGTGGATATCCCGGCCGCGGAGGAGCGACGGTGCTTGGATCAACGGCCTACTTTCGACCCGATGCGATGCGCCCATGTGGACCGATAGGGATCTTCTGACCTTCTTGCTGGGGGTATCGGTGATGGGGATGAACATCGATGCACGTGCCCAATGCACCGCCAATGCTGGCGCGGCCACCTATACGATCTGTGCCGGTGGTCCATTCACGTTGAGCGGATCTGCTGGTGGAGGGCAAGCCCCGTACGATATGGTCTGGACTCCTGCTACAGGCTTGAGCGACCCGAACATCGCCGATCCCGTCTGCACCGCGAACAGTGACATCACCTATACCCTTACCGTGACCGATGCCAATGGGTGTGTGGCCTCGGATGTGGTGAGCCTGACGATGCTCCCTGATGCCGATGCCACCATCACCAGTTCGAACGCGGCATACACGGTGTTCAATGGATCTCCCACCTTCTATCGGTGCACGCCCAATGCCACGGCATTGTTCGCTTTCGACTTCGGGGGGGCGGCCCAACCGGGTAGTACCCATACCATCAATTGGGGTGATGGCACACCGGTCGATGTGTTCTCCGGTCCCGGTTGGCCGAGCCAGTCCCATACCTACCCACAAGGGATCCATACGATCAACTACACACTGACACAGACCAACGGCTGCAACGACACGAGGGTGTACCGCGTTTTCGTCGGGACCAACCCTGCTGGCGCCCTGGTGAACCCGGGTAGTACCACTGGGTGCGGCCCCATCACACTCACCTTCCCCATCGTAGGCTGGAACACCAACACGCCGGGAACCATCTACACCATCAACTTCAATGATGGGACCGCGCCGGTCATCTACACACACCCACCACCCGGGTCGATCACCCACACCTTCTCAGTGGGCAGTTGCGGCACCACCAGCACCGACGGTGTGAACACCTACCAGAACAGCTTCTCGGCCAACATGCTGGTGGAGAACCCCTGCGGTACCAGCGGAAGCACCATCCTTCCCATCGTGGTGAGCCTTGCAGGACAGGCCGACTTCACCATCTCCCCGAACGACACGGCTTGTGTGGCCAGTACGATCACCTTCAGCAGTACGAGCACCGGCAATGAGGTGTTGGGCAATAGCTGTGATGTGACCCCGGCACTGCTGTGGAGCATCACACCGGCCACAGGTTGGTCCGCAGTGAGCGGGACGCTCGGCAACGACAATGGGTTCGGAATCGGCAACTACGATCCCGGCTCTTGGAGCACGGGCAGTTCCGTTCTGGGTGTGAATTTCGCTCAGGCCGGGACCTACACGATATCCATCGTCGCGGGGAATGCCTGTGGTGGAGACACCTTGTCGCGCACCATCTGTATCGAAGAGCCACCCATACCCGCCTTCACGCTGAGTGCGACCACCGGTTGTGTTCCGCTGAACGCCACCTCGATCAACAGTTCGACAAGCCTCAACAGCTGCCTCACCACCTACTTGTGGACGATGAGCGGTTCCGCGGCCGCATGTGCCACCGGGCCCGCGTCATCGAGTTCGTCCACGGCATCCCAGCCCGCGTTCCTGTTCGATCAGCCCGGCACCTACACCGTCCAATTGCGCGCCATCAACAGTTGCAATGTGCCGCCGATCAGCCAAGTGGTGACCGTGAACGCGGCACCACAGGTGTCCGTGTCCCCGCTCTCTGGCATCTGTGCAGGCCAATGTGTGTCCCCAACCGCCTCGGTGCAGGACTGTGGTGCGCCGGTCACCTTGTTATGGACCTTTCCGGGAGGGGCGCCGGCATCTTCGGGGAACCAGGTACCCGGCGCCATTTGTTTCGCCAATGCCGGTTCACCTACGGTCTCGTTGACCGCCACCAATGCCTGCGGCAGCGCCACCTCCAACGCCAACTTGGCGATCGGCACAGCTCCGACCGTCCCGACCGTATCGAGCAACAGTCCGGTCTGCCAAGGCCAAACGATCTCACTCACCGCCATGGGTGCGCCAGGCGTGAATTACATCTGGCGCGATCCATCAGGCACCATCATCGCCAATACCGCTGCGCACACCATACCCGGTGCTTCCGCATCGAACGCCGGGACATACACGGTGGTGGCGGTGAGCAACGGATGCGAGAGCGCACCAGCATCGGTCACCGTCGTGGTAACGCCCGCTCCCTTGGTGACCGTCACGCCATCCAGTGCTGCGGTGTGCAATGGTCAGAGTACCACATTCACCGCGAACGGTGCAGGGAATTACCAATGGTTCATCGGTGCCACGCTCGTGGGATCGGGTCCCAACTTCACCACGAGTCCTGCGGTCACCACCACCTACACGGTATCGGGCAACGTGGGTGGCTGCCCTGGTTCGGCCACGGTTACGGTAACGGTCTATCAACCCACACCACTCGATCCTGGCGTTCCTCCCACGTTCTGCGACCAATCGATCGCCGTCGCGCTTCAAGGAGCATCTCCTGCGGGGGGGGCTTGGAGCGGTCCAAACGTAACGGCCACCGGTGTGTTCACTCCTGTGCCGGGTGACTTGGGCGTGGTGGTCCTGACCTACACGTATGTCAATGGCAATGGATGTCAGAGCACGGCTACGCTTCCGGTAACGGTCCAATCCGTGCCGGAGTTCGCCGATGCAGGCACTGACACCATCTTGTGCCAAGGTGCAGTACCTGTCGACTTGTTCGAGGCACCGCCGGGTGGCACTTGGGTAGGAGCGGGGCCAGGCGGTTCCTATACTCCGGCATCCACAGGTACGTTCACCCTCACCTACAATTATGGCAGTGGTACCTGTGCGACCAGTGATCAGGTGAACGTACAGGTGGTCCCGTCGACCGCGCTTACCGTACCGCTTGACCTGGAGCGTTGTGTGGATGCTCCGCCCGTACTGTTGACCGCAACGCCGGTGGGTGGGACGTGGACCGGTATCGGGGTGAATGGACCACCGTGGGAGTTCGACCCTGCGGTTGCCGGCCTGGGCGGGAATGTGTTGACCTACACCTACACCAACGGCGCCAACTGTGTAAGTACGGCACAATTCACTGCCACGGTGAACCCACTACCTGTGTTGAACATCGGGGGGGACATCACCCTATGCGACCAGCCGATCGCGTACCAGTTGGGCGGGGATCCGGTCGGAGGCGATTGGTCCAGCACGTGGATCCCCATCGCACCGGACGCATCCATCACCCCTGCAGGCGTGGGGTCCGATGTGCTCACGTATACCTACACCGATGCGAATGGATGTACGAACAGTGCTTCCATCCAATTGGACATCGTACCGGTGGTTGTCCCTGCATTCGCTGGGAACGATACTTCGGTGTGTGTGAATAGCGGTGACGTTGCTTTGACAGGAACTCCTGTCGGGGGCACGTGGACGGGAGCACAGGTGGCTTTGGATGGCACGTTCAACACCTCCTTGCCAGGTACCTACACGGTCACCTATTCAGTAGGAAGTGGTACATGCCTGCTCATCGATCAAGTGACCATAGCGGTGGAGGCTCTCCCTTCGATCACCACCGGAGGTGATCTTGATGTATGTCTGGATGGCGGGATGCAGCCACTAAGCGCCACTCCTGCTGGAGGGATCTGGAGCGGTGTTGGAGTGGATGCGGTCACGGACAGCTTCGATCCCCTCGTGGCCGGACTTGGTGTGCACAACATCTCCTATGCCTACACGGACCCGATCACCGGATGTGCCAATAGCGCCGGTGTCACCGCTTCGGTGAATATGGTACCGGTTGCCTCGTTCACCCATGGACCTGTGGCCTGTTCAGGCGTGCCGATGTCCTTCACGAATACGAGTTCCGGAGCTTCATCGTCGGAATGGGACCTCGGCGATGGCACGACCCTGAACACTTCAGATGCCGTGCATAGTTACTTGAACACCGGAACGTTCACCGTGCGTTTGGTGGTGGGTACCGGTGCGGGTTGTACCGATACCATCTATTCGACCATCGCCGTACACGATGTTCCCGTGGCAGATGCGGTGCTCGATGTGGAGGTCGGTTGCGGGCCCTTGGAGGTGACCTTCGGACAAGCCTCGGTGGGCGATGGACTGACCTATGCCTGGGATATGGGTGGGCTGGGTGCTTCATTGGATACCATCCCTGCTCCATTCATTTTCCCAGTGGACCCCGTGGATGCGGTCGTCTACCCGGTGAGCTTGACCGTGACCAACACCTGTGGGTCGGACACCGAGGTGGTGCCTGTCACCGTACTTCCCGCACCAACAGCGTCGTTCGGGCCCAACGTCAACCTCCATTGTGCTTACGCGGACGTTCCCTTCGGAAATGCGAGTTATGGATTGCCCGATGGCTTCCAATGGGACTTCGGTGATGGTACCACCTCCACTTCCAGTGATCCAGCGGTCATCCATGTCTATGCGGTGGACGAACCGGTGACCACCTTCTTCACCGTTACACTCATCGCGACGAACAGTTGTGGAAGCGATACGGCCCAGCAAGTGATCGGGGTCGTTCCCAACGAGGTCACAGCCTTCTTCAATACCGATCCGGTCGTGGGCTGTGGACCACTCACGGTCGATCTGACCAACTTCAGCGCAGGCGATACCGCACTCTATTGGGATCTGGGTGACGGGAATGGCAGCATCGCAGAAGACCTGAGCCACACCTTTGTGGATGCGGGCACGTATTCCATCACACTCAGTGCGTTCGGATGTGGGTTCGACACCTACACGACAGAGATCACGGTGTTGCCCTATCCGGAAGTGTCGTTCACCGCAGCGCCGCTTGAGGTATGTGCCGGTGAGGAGATCGCCTTCGCCAATACAACATCGGGTACCAACGGACTGCTATGGGCCTTCGGCGATGGCGCTTCCTCCACCTTGAGCGCCCCCGTACATGCCTATGGCTCCAGCGGATCATACACCGTCGTACTTACTGCCACCGATGCGCTGAGCGGTTGTCCAGCCTCTGAAAGCATGCAAGTGGTGGTGAACGCAACGCCGGTGGCAGCATTCACTGCCGACCCGGATAACGGTTGCATCGCGTTGGAGGTGCAGTTCCAGAACAACAGTACCAATGCGCAGTTCCACCAATGGGACCTGGGCGATGGGAACACCTCCGGGGCCTTCGCACCGGTCCATACGTACACCGATGCAGGTACGTACGTGGTAACGCTGGTCGCGGAGAACCTCAACGGATGCACGGATACCCTGTCCATACCCGTTGTTGCTCATCCACTGCCCACCAGTGCGTTCAGTCTCAGCCAAGAAGAGAGTTGTTACGTCCCGGTGACCATTCAGACCAGCAACACAACCACGGGTGCGGTGTCGTATACCTGGAGTTTCGGGGAAGGCACCACCTCCATCCTGAACCAGCCCTCCATCACCTACGATGCCGTGGGTACGTATGTCATCGGTCTGACCGCGACCAACCAGTATGGGTGCGAGGATCAGCACTTCGAGGCGTTCACGGTACATCCTACACCGGTGGCCGTGTTCACCGCGGACCCGATACCGGGCTGTGTGGGCTATCCCATCGCGTTCGCCAATCTATCGGTGAATGCTGATTCCTACCGATGGAACTTCGGTGATGGTGAACAAAGCACCGTGCCTGCTCCCCTCCACGTCTATGATCAGCCGGGTGACTATACCGTGTCGCTCATCGCGAATGCTTCGACCACCTGTTCCGATACGCTCGTACTGATCGATGGTGTGGTGGTGAACCCCACGCCTGTGGCAGCCTTCACCTCGGATACGCTGGTGAGTGTTCTGAATGCGGTCCGGTTCAGCAACCTCAGCACCGGTGCTGTGAGCTATGTATGGGACTTCAATGATGGTACCACGGACATGGAGGCGGACCCCATTCACGTGTTCCCGGCCGATGGTGGGACCTATGCGGTGACACTGATCGCGATCAATGCCTTCGGGTGCCCGGATACCGTACGGACCTTCGTAGGTGTGGCAGCCGACCCGCTGATCTTCGCACCCAACGCCTTCACGCCGAACACGGATGGGCGCAACGATGACTTCCTGCCCGTACTGAACGGATTCGTCGGTTGGAATTTCACCTTGCTCGTTTTCGATCGCTGGGGGAAGGTCGTGTTCCAAAGCAACGACCGGGACGCAGGTTGGGATGGCCGTGTGAACGGGCGTGAGCCGGTGATCGACACCTATGTCTGGAAGGTGTTGCTGGAGCGCGATGGCGATGCCCGCGATTTCGTGGGTCACGTGTCGCTGATCGACTGAACGGTACCGATCACTTCAAGTCGAGCTTGTTGCCGCATTGGTGGCAGAACCGGGCATCGGCCAAATGGTCCGGCTGCCCGCATCGTTCGCATACCTGCTCGGTGCTCTTCCTTGATCTGCGAGCCACCTCCACACTCACGATACCCGTGGGAATGGCGATGATGGCGTAGCCAAGGATCATGATGGCCGAAGCGATGGCCTGACCTAGCGTGGTCACCGGTGCGATATCCCCATAGCCGACCGTGGTGAGCGTGACGATGGCCCAATAGATGCTCCGTGGGATGCTCGTGAACCCGGCCTCGGGGGATTCCACCACGAACATGATGGCACCGAATACCGTGACCAGTGCAAGGACCGCCAGCATGAACACGATGATCCGATGACGGCTGGCCAACAACGCCAAGAGCAACAGGCGTGCCTCCCGGACATAGTTGAACAGGTTGAGTATTCGGAACACGCGGGTCAACCGAAGTGCTCGGACCACCGCCAATGATCCCAGACCGGGCACCAGCAGGTTCAGGAAGCTGGGCAGGATGGCCAGTAGATCGATGATGCCATAGAATCCGGCGATATAGCGCATGGGCTGTGGGGAACACCAGATCCGGACGAGGTATTCCACGCTGAACAAGCACGTGATGACCCATTCGGCGCCACGCAGCCAGACACCCCATTCGGCCTCCACTTCCTCCACGCTCTCCAACAGGACCAACGCCACGCTCAGTAGGATGAGCCACAGGAGTACCACATCGAAGCGTCGACCGGCAGGCGTGTCAGAACTGAAGATGACGCGATGAACGCGGTAGCGAAGCGTGTGCCCGTGCCCTTCCTCCGTGGTCATACTCCGCGGAGATCAAGTGCCGATGTCGAAGTGCGTTCCGTCACCATCATCGATCAAGCACTGGTCCAGCTTCTGTGGAGCGTCGTGGATGGTCCTTGGGGAGATCCTTCGACTCCAACTCCTGTGCGGGTTGGGGGCCGATGGTGGGAGCGAAGCGCTCTTCTGCGAATGACCACGTGGTGCCATCCGGATGGACCACGTTGGCCCTGTTGGCGGTGACTGACCAATGGAACGCTGTGTTCGAAGTGCCACCACCCAGTTCGATCACATCGAAACCTGCTGATGTCTCATGGGTCACGTACACGCCATTGCATTCACCGCGCACCTGCACGAACACCCGTAGGGGATGTTGGTCGTTCACCAGGATGTTGCGGGTCAATATGGGATCCAAGGCGATATGGGCCCTTCCATTCACCAATCGTGCGGAGCCGAAGTCCTGGAACAGGTTCTCCGGAGCCTCAGGGGCGCTCAAGAGCACGTGGTCCCCGGCCGCGTCCTGCACCACGGTGTTCACCGTTCCGTTCCCCATCACCTTCCGAGGTACACCCGCTCCCTCGTAACAGGCCACGTAGGTGAACGCTTGGGCAGCGGCCCCGCTGGTGAAATAACCACCGGCCCTTACCGGTGCGCCGGCCGTTCCGTTCGCGTTGCTCGACGCGATACCATAGACCCCGAAATTCACTCCCGATCCGGCCACCCCTGACCCTACCAGCAAGGTGTTCGCACCTGCCCCGTTGCCCGCACCGATGACCCCGGTCCCGGATGCCACGGTGGCCGCATAACTCACCAAGCCGGTACCCGTGCCTCGGAACGCTGCGCCACTACCGTTCACCAAGTAGGTGCCAGCGATGTTGTTGCCAGTGGCTATGAGCCCGGTGCCTTGCGCTGCGGTGTTCACACCTTCAACCCCGAACGCGGTCCCGCTGGCAGCTTGCCCATATACGCCCACCGGAAAGCCCGTGGTCAAGGTATTCGTCGCAAAGCCCGCCACACCGATCCCATTGTCCGATGGTGATGCACCTTGAACGCCCCGGGCATCGCCTGTGGTGACCGTGGCGGCGAAGAGCCCTTGTACACCGATACCCAACGCAGTGCCGGCCAATGTGCCATTCACCTGGCCGATGACCGCTCGCGCATTGGTCGCAGTGGGGACCGCACCTGCGCTGGTGTTACTGATCCCTATGATGGCCAATCCGTTCACCGATGTTGCCTCGCCACGTATGGCGTTCACCGCACCCGTTGCACTCGTCTGGGCACCGTAAAGACCGAACGTCGTTGCCGTGGTCCCCGAAGTGCTTCCGTGAACACCGTAACCGGTGCTCGTGTAGCCGTTGATGGCGCGGGTACCAAGTGCACCGGTGTTGGTGGTGGTGCCGTTGGTGGTTCCCGTGGCATAGACGCTGAACACATCGTTGGTGAACGGGCCGACCCCTACGTTGTTCACGACCACCTTGCCAGCAGAGAGCACGCGCATACGCTCGTTCGCGGCTGTGCTTCCACCGGTCTTGATCACCCAATCCTGGGCATCGGTAGTGCCGATGAAGTTGGTGCCAGCAACGGTCCCGGCGTTCCCGGTGGTACTCCAGCCATCGGTGCTCATCGCAAAGCGGACCCATAGTGCACCGTCCCATTGGTAATACCCAGGTGTAACGGCATTCACGCCAGCACCTGCCGAGGCGGTATTGTAGATGAGCAATGATGTGGCAGGTGCTACCACCGGCAGGGCCACGTTGGCTGCGGTAAGCGCAAGCCGGGGAACCAGAAGCCCCCGTTTGTTATTGGCTGGCAGTGCACCAGCATCGATATCCAACAAGGCGGATGCGGCAGGGGCGGCCCCATCCGCGTTGATCGCCACATTCTGCGCCACTGTGCTCAGGGCGAAGGAACTCATCATCACTACGGAAAGGATCGGTCGTATCATGGTCATCGGGGCTTTGGGACCACCACTTCCTGCTCTACCAGACCTGACATCCGGGTGGGATAGGGGGAAGTTACACCGGGCCGGGGTCAACTCCAAATCGGTTCTTGTGGCCGCGCCTGCCTGGGCAAGGCGCACAAGTACATTTGCGTCATGATCGCAATGCAGGTGGACGGCGCATTCATAGCCGCACTCAAGGATGCCGTGCCCACGGGTGATGTTTGGACATCAACGGAACAGCGATCGGCATATGGTCACGATGAGACGGAGGACCTGAACCACCCACCGGAGGTGGTGGTGAGACCGCGGAATACCGCCGAGGTGAGTGCCGTGGTACGCTTATGCGCCGCACATCACATCCCGATCACGCCGATCGGTGGTCGTACGGGGTTGAGTGGCGGTGCCCTTGCCGTGCACGGTGGCGTGGGGCTTGCATTGGACCGTATGGATCGGATACTGGACATCGATGAGCGGAACCTGCAGGTCACAGTGGAACCCGGAGTGATCACACAGGTACTACAGGACGCCGTCGCAGCCAAAGGCCTCTACTACGCTCCTGATCCGTCCAGCAAGGGCAGTTGCACCATTGGCGGGAACCTTGCCGAGAACGCAGGAGGGCCACGCGCGGTCAAGTACGGGGTCACCCGCGACTTCGTCCTGAACCTGGAAGTCGTGCTCCCCAATGGCGAGGTGATCTGGACCGGCGCCAATACGCTGAAGAATGCCACGGGCTATGATCTCACGAGACTGATGGTGGGTAGTGAGGGGACATTGGGCATCATCACTCGCGCGGTGCTCAAACTCGTACCATTGCCCAAGCACACCCAGTTGATGCTGGTGCCCTTCCCGGATGCGGTCAAGGCCTGTGAGGCGGTAAGCGCGGTCTTCCGGGCAGGGATCACCCCAAGTGCCATGGAATTCATGGAACGTGACGCGATCGGTTGGACCATGCGCTTCACCGATGGACTTCCCACGCAGCTTTCCACCGGACCCGCAGCATATCTGCTGATCGAGGTGGATGGAGATCATTTGGAGGTGCTCATGCAGGAGTGCGAGACCATCCTCGGTGTGGTGGAGGCTCATGGTGCAGGTGAGGTGCTCTTTGCGAGCTCGAGTTCAGAGAAGGATGCGCTATGGCGATTGCGCAGGAGTGTGCCGGTGAGCGTGAAGGCCCACAGCGTCTACAAGGAAGAGGATACCGTGGTCCCCCGGTTCGAACTACCCAAACTGTTGCAAGGGGTGAAGGAGATCGGTGCCCGGCATGGATTCTCGTCGGTGTGTTATGGGCACGCGGGCGATGGCAACCTCCACGTCAACATCATCAAAGGCGACCTCTCGGACCACTACTGGGAACACGAATTGACCCACGCCATCCGGGAGATCTTCCAATTGACGGTCTCCTTGGGGGGCACGCTCAGCGGTGAACATGGTATCGGCCTTGTTCAACGGGAATACATGGATATCGCGTTCAACCCGGCCCAGCTCGCTGTGATGCGCGCGATCAAGGACGCCATCGACCCTTTGGGGATCATGAACCCGGGTAAGGTGTTTCCCGACTGAAAGGCCCTTGAAGGTCAGTTGCTGCCGTCCAAGGCAGCGATGACATCCCGCATGCTCTTGAACAGGTTCATTCCTGTTGGAACGTCCATGGGCGCCACACGGGCCAGTTGGCTCCCGGTCACCCAGAAGCTCACCCGTTCATCCGGGATCATGGCGCGCAGCTTCAAGAGGTAGGCAGGCACATCCGCCGGGGCCGGATTGGCCATCAGTACGGTGATGAAGACCAGCGGACCACCATGCAGTGCAGCCACTTGACGTAGATCCTCCATGGGAACACTCTGGCCGAGGTAGATGGTCCGCTCACCCTTGTTGCGGATCACGTGGTTCAGATACAAGAGACCCAACTCGTGGATCTCATCAGCAGGCAAGTACAGCACGTGGGTGGTGCGCTTGGTGGCCGATGCCGGTGCCAAGGCATGCGTGGCCACGATGAGTTCGTGGCGGATGATGTTGCTCACGAAGTGCTCTTGTGCTGGACAGATGGCATTGGTCTGCCACAGCACGCCGATGTTCTCGAGCAGAGGTACGTACACTTCTTCGACCAACGCTCGGAACCCATGGCGGTCGCCATAGGCCTTGGAGGTGCGCATGAACAACAACTCGTCGAAGGCGAGCATGGCCATCTTCAAGGTGTTCAGCACATCCCCGCCCGTGCCTTGCTGGCCTGCAAGCTCCTGGACCTTCAACTCCCGTTCTTCCAGGCTCATGGCTGCGATGACCGAGATCTTCAGGCCATGCTGGTTCAGGAAGCTAACGTTCAGGATCGTCTTGAGCTGTTCGAGTCCATAGAAGCGGATGTTGGTGTCGCTGCGTTCCGGCTCCAATAACCCGTAACGCTTCTCCCACATCCGGATGGTATGGGCCTTCACGCCGGAGAACTCCTCCAGGTCGCGTATCTGAAAATGCGTGAGGAACGGTCCCATGTGCTCGGACGAAAGTAAACCTCTTTTTGAAGCAGGTCGATGCAGTGTAACGCAATGATGTACAGAGTGTTCACCAGGAGAAGAAAAAGAAGGGCCGCCCCCTTAGGAGCGGCCCCTCACAGGATGATGAATGGGCTTATCGAACCACTTGCACAGGAATGGAACGGCTGGTACCCTTGCCCTGGATGGACACCAGGTAGCTGCCATTGTGCAGGTCGCTCACATCCACTGCCACACGGCTCTCACCGGCAGCGATGCTGCGGCTGGCCAGGTTGCGGACCTCGCGGCCGGTCATATCCATGATCCGGATCTCAGCCTGCGCGTTCTCCGTGCTGTTCAGGTCGATGAAGAGCATGTCATTCGCAGGATTCGGGAAGGCGGTCAGGCTGCTGATGAAGCTGGACTCTTCGATCCCCGTGGCGAGGTCGAGCGGCAACATGGCGCCACCGCTGGGCAAAGCAACCCAGATACCGAAACCGGGACCATTGCTATTATTCGCGGGTGCAAGGAAGCCGGAAGCGACAGCCACGAGTGCGGCATCCTCCAAGCCCAAGGCAGCGAGGGGTGCATCATAGGCCACCACGGGGGTACCATCGGGCAATTGCACTTCCAAGGTCAGGTCGACAGCAGGAACTTCCAAGTAGTCGGCGCTGAACTCACCGAAGCTGAAGGGAGGCACCACCACGGCACCACCGAGCACGGCGGTCTCTGCCACTTGCACGGTGGGTGCATCGGTGCTGCCATGCAGGACCAGGATGTCCACGTTGCCTGCGGTGGCAGCAGCCTCACGACCGGGGGCGAAGATGTCCAGGCCGAACGCAGGAGCGGGGTTGTAGCCGGTGGCGCTCACGATACCGTTCGCCACGACCACGTAGGTCTCCCCATCGGTCAGGTTCAAGGTGGTGGTCAGGCTTGGAATGATGTCCTGCGGTCCGGCGCTCGTGCCGGGTGCGATACCGATCTCCAGGTCCACACCTGCGGGCAGGTCGATGAACGGGGTGGAGGTGCGGAATGCGAAGTCGTTCACTGCAGGTTCATCACCACCGTTGATGTAGATGTCAACCACTGCAGCGGCCGCATCGGCACTGTTATGGATGATCTGCACGCGCGCGCTGGGCTCGGTGGCCAAGGGCAGCTCTACCAAGGGACCACCGCTTGGCAGGGCCACCCAGATACCGAAAGCAGGACCGTTGCTATTGTTGGCAGGAGCCAAGAAGCCGGAGGCCACGGCTACGAGCGCTGCGTCAGCCAGGCCCAAAGTGGCGAGGGGTGCATCGTAAGCGACCACCGGGGTACCATCGGGCAACTGCACCTCAAGGGTCAGGTCCACGGCAGGCACTTCCAAATAATCCGCGCTGAACTCACCGAAGCTGAACGGGGGCACCACCACGGCGCCACCGAGTACTGCGGTCTCTGCCACTTGCACGGTAGGGGCATCAGTGCTGCCGTGAAGCACGAGGATGTCCGTATTGCCGGATACGCTGGAAGCCTCACGCCCGGGGGCGAAGATGTCCAGACCGAAAGCAGGGGCAGGGTTGTATCCGCTTGGGCTCACGATACCGTTGGCCACGACCACGTAGGTCTCACCATCTTCCAAGTTGACGGTGGTGTTCAGTGCAGCGATGATGTCCTCAGGACCGGTGCTGGTGCCAGGGGCGATACCGATCTCCAGGTCAACACCTGCGGGCAGGTCGATGAAGGGGGTTGCGGTGCGGAAGGCGAAGTCGTTCACAGCGGGCTCGTCACCTCCATTGATGTAGATGTCGACCACGGCAGCGGCCGCATCGGCACTGTTGTGGATGATCTGCACACGTGCGCTAGGCTCGGTGGCCAAGGGAAGTTGTACCAGGGGACCGCCGCTAGGCAGGGCCACCCAGACACCGAAGCCAGGACCATTGCTATTGTTGGCAGGGGCCAGGAAGCCGGAGGCCACAGCGACGATCGCAGCGTCGGCCAAGCCCAAGGTGGCGAGCGGTGCGTCGTAGGCTACCACGGGGGTGCCATCGGGCAGTTGCACTTCCAAGGTCAGGTCCACGGCAGGTACTTCGAGGTAGTCCGCGCTGAACTCACCGAAGCTGAAGGGAGGCACCACCACGGCGCCACCGAGCACGGCGGTCTCTGCTACTTGAACAGTCGGGGCATCGGTGCTGCCGTGCAGGACCAGGATGTCCACGTTGCCGGGGACAGCAGAAGCCTCACGTCCAGGGGCGAACACGTCAAGGCCGAAAGCAGGGGCAGGTGAGTACCCTACTGGGCTCACGATGCCATTGGCCACCAGCACGTAGGTCTCGCCATCAGCCAGGTTGTAGGTGAAGGTGAGGCCAGGGATGATGTCCTGGGGGCCCGCGCTGGTGCCCGGTGCGATACCGATCTCCAAGTCCACACCTGCCGGCAGGTCGATGTAGGGAGTTGCGGTGCGGAAGGCGAAATCATCAATGGCTGGCTCGGCACCACCATTGATGTAAACGTCCACCACAGCGGCAGCCGCATCGGCGCAGTTGTGGATGACTTGTACGCGGGCTTGTGACCAGGCCGTGGCGCTGGCCAACGAGCCTGCCGCAAGAAGGGCAAAGGAGAGTCGGTTGTGGGTCATGAGTCTGTTGATTTTGTGTTGGACAACACGCTATCAACAGAGGCCTCCCTTCTTTGTTCAGACCTTTCGACAGAACATTAAACAAACCTGACACCTCGATGACAATCGCCTTAGCGAACGATGGTCACATGGCCATGGAGTTCATAAGGCTCCTTCTTGATGGCGTCGAACATATATGCCCGGAACCCATAGACCCCATTGGGAACGGCCTTACCGTTGGAGGTACCATCCCATCCGGTATCGAATGGTCCAGGGGCTTGCCAGATCACTCCACCCCAGCGATCGAAGATGGCCAGGTCATAAGTGGCCAGGTCCACCACGTTCACAGCAGGGTGCCAGAGGTCATTGTATCCGTCCCCGTTGGGGCTGAAGGCGTTGGAGGTGTAGAACACGTAGTCCTGCGGCTTGAGGTATGCGATGATGGTATCGGTGGTCCACCACTGTGCCGTCAATTGTCGCTGGGTACTATCCGCAGGTAGATAGTCCGTGTTCTTCACGAACCAGTGCAGGAAATCGTAGTACATGTTCGGGCCTACCGTGAAGTCCAGGTCCACACCTTCGGGAACGGTGATCAGTGTAGGGAAGGAGGTGTAGGTGTTCCCACCGATGGTGATACTGGCGCTGTTCCTGGGTTCCACATCCAAGAGGATCTCATAGCGTGTAGGTGGAACGAAATGCGCTACCACACTATCCGCGCTGAGGAAGTCGACCGTGACCAAGGAGTCCGTCAGGCTGGGTAGTACGGCGTTGGTGCTGAACACCTCCCAATGACTGAAGATCCAGCCTTCTGCTGGTAATGGCGCCAGCGTGGTATTGATGCCCCCGTAGTAGAGGCCGCTGAACGGATAGGTCTCCGGTGCAATGGAGTTGATCTGGATGGTCCCGCTCATGGGGGGATCCACATTGAAGACCACTGGGAAAGGACCTTCCAGGTCGTAGCAATCGACCATCCCGTCCTGAACTTGCACACACCGCTCTTCGATGAAGTTGCGCAGCACCAGGACGTTCGCTTCCCACTGTGCCATGGAGCCTCCCCACCGCGCTACTTGACCGGGCATTTCCGGCCGGATCAGCGCGACCAAGCTGTCCAGGAAGGGCAACATATGATCACAGCTGAACAAGGTGTTTCCGAGATCGATGTAGCGGTTCACGTAATAGTCATGGACCATCTCGTTCTCGGTGATGAGCTTCTGAAGGATGACCGTGTGTCCTTGTCCTCCAGGGTCCCCTAGTTCCTCCGCATTGCAGGGGTCGGCGGTGGGTGTTTGATCCGGAATGCCGGTGAAATTGGTATAGTGACCGAAGGTGGCATCCATATCCCATAACAGGTAGCGCCACTTCTTCTTGTCGCCATCGGGGTTACGTCCACGCCACCATGCGGTGTTCCAGTTCAACCAGTCCGCACAGACCGTATAACTGTTCAGGCAGAAATAGTCGACCAGGCTCTGCCAGTTGTATTGTTCATCGACATAGGCGAACGCGGTGGGGTCGCCCATGTTGTTGCTGTTGATGTAGGTGCGCAATGCATCCCAGTCCGCTTGGGCTTGCCCGCCGCCATATTCGGACCAGGTCCCGCCCCAGGTCTTAAGCATCTGGATGTTGAACTTGTCCTGATCGTAATAGTAGTTCGTGAAGTCATGGTCATCGACCTTTTCACGCACATCATAGACCCCCCAGTATTGACCGTTCACATACAGTACGGCAGGTTCGTAGCTCCGCTCGTCCACCGCCAGACCACCGGTCTGGCTCAGTGCCTGAACGTAGGCATCGCGAATGTGCGCTGGTTGACCTGGCCCGAAATTGAAGTTATCGCCTGCAGAAGCCTTGATGATCAAGCGCTGGTACTTCTCGCGGTCCTTGGTGCGGAACACCGGGTAGCGAATGGCGTCGTTGTAACCGGTCTGATCGCGCGCGATGTAGTCGAAGCCCCGCTGCGCGTAGGCCCAACTATCCTGACCATGTTCGTTGAATTCACCGACCGCTTCATCGCGCAGTACCCCGTCGGGTCCGAAGTACTCCATGTGTCCGAAGGGTTGGATACCACCATTCCCTCCCAGTAGATCATCCAACTGGCTACCGGCGATACTGATCACCGCAACCGTATGGTCGTTATTGATGAAGTAGGAGTTGGTGGTGGTGAAGCTGGGAGGGGTGCCGGCCGGCCCGAAAGCAACAGCTCGTACCACCGTGGTAGTGTTCACGTTCACAGGCCCCGCGTAGAGTGTCGAAGCGGCAGTGGGCTCGGAACCATCCAAGGTATAGCGGATGGTGGCGCCTGCCACCGCGGTCATGGTTATCGACTGGCTGCCTGCGTAGAAGCCCGCTGCGGGTGAGAGGTTGGGTGGTGCCGCATAGCTGGCGGATGCACCCGTGTTCGATGCCCCCGGGGTGGGGTTGGTGAACAAGCTCCATGCAGCGGCGCCATCCGTGGTGCGTCCACGGGAGTGACCCAATTGGGTGCGCTGTCCAAGGACGAACTCGAAGTCATCGACTTCGGTGCCCGCAGCGTTGCTCAGTAACACATGATCCTCGTCCGTTTGGTTCAGGTTGAAGCTCGTGTGTATGGTGGCACCTACCACGATGTCGCGCTTGCTGCAAATGAACACGCGGTAACCATTCGCGGGGATGGTGGTTCCGACGGGAACCTGCCACTTCAACGGATTGCCGGCGCGGTTGCTCACCCACCATCCGCTGATGTCCACTGCTGCGGCACCACCATTGTACAGTTCGAACCAGTCCTCGAACTCCCCGTAGTTGTCCGCGTAATCGTTCAGGTTCGAGGCGCACACCTCGTTCACCACCACTTGGGCGCCAAGGTGACCAGGGCCGGCCACGATAACAGGAAGCAAGAGCGTTCGGAGGACGGTTCGGAGCGGGCGCATGGTGTTCACAGGTCCGGAAAGATAGTGCGTTGGATCACAGGGCCTTTCATCCAGCGATCGACGTTCGCAAGCCTTCTCTTGGGAGGCTGACGTAACGTTATGTTCACAAGACGATCAAGGAACGCTTTCCGGCGCCTGAGGTTCGTACGACGAACGGCGGCCGTTGAAAGGGCCGCCGTTCGCAGAGGAGTGGATTATCGACTTCGACCTACTTGGCCGCTTCGACCTTGTATCCGGAACCGATATGGGTATCGAGGAACTTTTCCATGGCCGCATAGAACTCGAAGCGGTTCTCCTCATTGCGGAACCCGTGGCCTTCGTCGTCCTTCACCATGTAATCCACGGTGACCCCCAGCTTCTTGAGGGCTTCCACCATCTGGTCGCTCTCGTCCTTCAC
>Ga0075160_10000295_pt1 | contig 31785 bp, 27 predicted proteins | sample JI91814C2DNA_FD_70969 | JGI IMG/M metagenome (GOLD analysis project Ga0075160, IMG submission 70969) | Wastewater effluent complex algal communities from Wisconsin, to seasonally profile nutrient transformation and Carbon sequestration -... | ecosystem: Engineered > WWTP > Effluent > Algae... | reverse complement strand
GATAATTTCCTTCTTCCTTCTTCCTTCTTCCTTCTTCCTTCTTCCTTCTTCCTTCTTCCTTCTTCCTTCTTCCTTCTTCCTTCTTCCTTCTTCCTTCTTCCTTCTTCCTTCTTCCTTCTTTCTTCTTCCTTCTTCCTTCTTCCTTCTTCCTTCATTCCAGTGCTACAAATGCCATGAAACAAATTCCGTAATCCATCGGGGGAAAAATCAGGTTTTTTGAGATTCAATGAGAAATTCAAAAATTTGGCCTTGAGAGCTGCCAAATTTTAACAACATTCCTGATGACAAAGGTATCTCTTGATGATGAATTCTTTGCCAACCTTCAGAACCGAAAATAAGAGTACCATAACGAGAAAAATCTCGCAAAAAGTAAGTGGGTTGATTTGGAGTATCCGAAACTTTGTTTCGACAGAAAATTTCCGCGTGTTTTTGGGATACCCATTGTTCGCCGACGATCGCGATATCATTATCTTCCCCACGTCCGACTCGCACCAGTCCTCCCAGAATAGGCCACATTTGTTGGGGGGAATTACGCGATCGTAAATACGCGGTGGGCAGAGATCGTCCCACCCAAGTCGGAGAATTGGGGGGAAGTTCCGTTTTGATATCATCGAGAGATTCAATCAATGCCCCATTAAATTCGGGGTGCATATAAAGGACAGGTAAAGTCCATGCTGGTTGATTGAATTTATAAAGTGTTAATAACTGTTGTCGGGCAACAGCTACCGCTTGATCAATAGTAAGACGTTGAATTAAACCTTGGGCAAAACCTTGAATAAAACTTAACGCTTCTCGATCCGCGATCGCGTCACGCATGGCTAAAACAGCTGGGACTCCATGATGAATTAACACTTCTGCTAAACTACTTTGAGGAATCGGGTGAAGTTGATGAGTATTGGGAAGAAATTCTACAGCAGGTTGAGCCCCCCAACAAGCATTAAACACCCCCAGAGTAATGCGACATCGTACCAAAACTTGGGCTAATTCAGTACCATTGAGGGTGGTATTTGGACGTAAAAATAATAATCCGCCATCGGGACCTGGTTTCCCATGCCCCGCGTAGAATAAAACATTATAATCTCCCGTTTCCAGTTGGGCAATTAACTCAGAAGGTGTCGGTTGAATCAGAGTATCAACACGACAGGGGACTCCACCATGAGTTTCTTCTATATTTGTGGGAAGTTGAAGCACTTGCGCTAAAGTCGCGGCTTCTTCTTCCAACTTTAATTTACCTTTCTCTTCCTCCCCTAAAACCAACAAAATTTTTAAACATTGGGCCGGTTGTTGAGTCGGTAAGGGGTCAACATTACTGGTAGTACGACTAAATAATAATTGTTGACTCAGGGAAATCGCGCCTTGCCCCCCTAGGGGTTGCATAATTTCCCAAGGTAAGGCGATTAAATCCGCTTCCCGCAAGTCGAGACGCACCCGTAATGGCTGATTTTGCCCGATCGCGATACCCCGACTTTCATGAAGACTGGTTTGGATCGGCCCATCAAACAACCATTGCCAGAGATTAATCCCTAAATGTTGCATCAGACGACTACTATAACTAAGATTTTTCCCAGAAGTAGAAGCCGTCGGTAAATTTAAAGGGGACTGGGGATTCGATAATTGATGAAGAACACCAACGGGCATAGTTTGGCCTTGGGAAAACATTTCCAACCACGCGTGCCAAGTTTCAGATAAAGTTTCTGGCCAAACACAATCATGGTGGACATAACCGCTGGGATTGGGGGCAAGTAAAACCCAAGAGGCAAAATGATTATTCCCAGGGATTTTCAAGCGGGCGATCGCAATACTAAGACAAGGACTATCAGGGCGAGACATTGAATCATCGCGATTTTAAGTATCATTGTCATCATAGCGATCGATGATACTCACTACAAGCCTCTTCCCTATAAAATTACCCAAACTTTCGCGATCTCTGATTGACAAAGAGACTCGACTGTGATATATAATTATTTTAATAAATTGAACTCCTCCTCAAGAGAATCTTCAAGCCTATCCTGAAAAAAATTCTCGGCAAGTGTCAGAATAGATGGACTTTAACTAGCTTTTCTTCTGTAGAACCACGAACCTTGTTATTTTTTAATCTTTAACAGTTTGATCCTATGTTGATATCCCAGGAAAAATTGCATCAAACCCTACCAATTCTCTATCTCAGTTTAATTTTGGCAGCCTGTTCTCAACCGCCAAAAGCGGCTACTATGCCGCCGATTCTTGTGGAAATTGGGCAAGGAGAAAATGAAAAAATTTCGACGACTTCAGAATATATTGTTGGGGTAAAATCTTTAAATATCGCGAATATTCGTCCGCGGGTTACTGGTTATGTGAAAAGAGTTTTAGTGAAAGTGGGCGATCGCGTTAATAAGGGTGATCTTTTATTTGAAATTGATCAATCCAAACAAGAGGCCCTTTTCGATAGTAAAGTCGCCGCGGTGGGAACAGCAAAAGCTAATTTAGAAAGTGCTCAAGCTACTCTCCAAGCACAAAAAGCGGAACGTCAGAGAATTAGCTCGGAATTAGAATATAATTCTCAACAGGCGAAATTACAAGGCTCTCAAGCGGATTTAAGTTCCCAACTGTCGGAGCGCGATCGGCTCAATGCTGAATTACAATTAAACTCTTACCAAGCGAAATTAGACGAAGCCAAAGCCAACCTCAATTCTCAACTATCGGAAAAACAAAAACTGCTCGCGGAATTGGAATTAAACTCTTACAAAGCCAAATTAGATGATGCTCAAGCTGTTTTGCGTTCAGTCAAAGCCCAAAGAGACAAAGAGAAAGCCGCGTTAGATTATCAAAAAGTCGATTATCAACGCAATCAACAACTCTACAAAGATGGAGTTTATGCCAAAGCAAACCTCGATATAGCCACCAAAAATCTCCAAACCAGTGAAGCAACACTTCGTAGTCAAGAAGAAGATGTACAAGCCTCCGAAGCTAAAGTTGCTAGTGCTCAAAAAGATTTAGATCGCTTTCTGGGAACCACCAAAGCACAAATCGAAACCCAAGATAAAATCATTCAATCCTCTGAAGCTAAACTCCTGAGTGCTCAAAGAGATTTAGAACGCTTTCTCAAAACAACCAATGCACAACTAGCCAGTCAAAATCAAGTCATTCAATCAAAAACCGCAGCCGTTGCCAGTTCCGAAAAAGATAAAGATCGTACCATTACTTCTCTACAAGCACAATTAGCCAGTCAAGATCAAGTCATTCAAGCACAACTGTCCAATATTGCCAGTTTACAAGATCAATTAAGAACAGCCCAAGCCAACGCGACTCAGGAACAAGTGCAGTTAGAATACTATCAAATAACAGCACCATTTTCGGGAACAATTAGTGCTGTTCCCGTCAAAGAGGGTGACTCCGTAGAAACCCAAACACAATTAACTACAATTAGCCAAAGTCAACCCCTAGAAGTATCAATTCAAATTCCTTTAGAGCGACTGTCTAAAATTAGAAAAGGGACCCCCGTTTTACTTTTAGACTCGTCAGGAAAAGAAATCGATCGCGTCAGTATTTCCGATATTTCCCCCCAAACCGATGAAAAAACCCAGACAATATTAGTCAAAGCCCTTTATAGTAATGCGAATAATAAACTACGCACAGATCAACAAATTCGTGCCAAGGTGATCTGGGAACAACAGCCCGGAGTAACAGTCCCCTTTGCCGCGGTGAAACGCATTGGCGGACAAGATTTTGTCTTTGTTGTAGAAGAAAAATCTATAGATGGGAAAAAGACAATGCTTGCCCGTCAGAAACCCGTAAAATTAGGCCCATTACAAGGCAACAATTATGAAATTATTAGTGGATTAGAAGGAAAAGAACCCATTGTCATTTCCGGGGTTGTGAAACTGAAAGATGGTGCGCCTATTATGGATAAGTCTAAAGTACCAAAAGAACCAGAAAAAACTCCATCAACTCCTGGGGAGTCGAAGGATAAAAAATAGGGCGCGTTGCACAATTGAGGGATGATCTGGTAGGGGCAATCCCCCCGTGGTTGCCCCAAAACCCCACCCCCGCAGCCCTTACAAGGGTAGGTTTTTCGGGTAGAAAAATCCTGACTTCCATACTGGGTAAATATTTGGGCGATTCCCTTCCCCATGAGGCAAAACGGTTACGGCATCAGGGTTTTAGAAAAAAACCTACCCTTGTTAGGGGGGGCTAGGGGGGAGCAAGCTTTTGTACCTCAGCAGACAGAGAAATGCTATACATAGAAATGGTCACTAATGGATGCTCCCCAAAAACAAAAAATGTAGGTTGGGTTCCATAAATCAAGGGAGTCTTAATCCAAATTAAAATCGCGACACCCAACCTACAAAAGTTGATATTAGGCTAACGCGACTTGCCAACCTTTGGCACTTTTCCTGACTTTGAGAGAACGACAAGACTGTAAAAATTCCAGAAATTTACTCCCTAAATTAAAGTCTTTAATCAATTGAGTAATAGTTTGCCCATATTGGCGAGTAAATTCACTACCGACATTGGCTAAAAATACATAATTATTACTGGTAGAAGACGTTAACATTGCTACAATTTCAACGATCGCGCTTTCTAAATCCCCTAAAGAAAAAATATTTTTCGGAGTGAGGCTATTGCCATTATTTTCGGATAAATCTGAAGAATTTTCATTGATATTAGGAGAAGAATTAATCTCAAATAAAGTCACATAAGCTTGGGAAATATCCGCCGGTTTATGAACAGCAAAATCATTCGGATGTTTGGTAAATATCTCACTGGCCTTACTTCCGGGGAAATAAGTAGTAACAACTTGAGTTAAAGTCATATCATATTTTTCCTTATATAAAGTTGCCACTCTTGCCAATTTTAACCACTGACAGTCGGTGCGTTGCTGTTCTTCTTTTATTAATTCTTTTAACTCCATAATTAATTCTTCAATAGTTTTCATTTCTGGTGAACCATTGGGGTAATATTTGATAATGTCTCCTGTTTGACTATTTAAAACCGTAATTTGTTCCCGTTGTTTGCGAACATGATAAACATTTAACCCATGCACTTGTAAGGTATTACGAAGATGAGTTAAAGCTTGATCCGAAGAACAAACAAAAATTTCCTTAGCCGTAGGATAATGAATAAAAATTGAAGCCCCTACCGCGGCCATTTTCATATCAGCACTATCTTTACCAGGGGGAACATGAATTAATTGATAACCTCTTTCGTGAAATTCCGCATCTTTTTTGCCTAAACTGCGCCAATTGGCAAATCCCACTTTAATTTGAATGGGATATCGACAAACGCCTTGCAAAAATTTCTCGGTTTCTACATCTAATTGTAAATTTTCTACATCGAGAAGTAATATCGCGATCCCCGGAAAATGAAATCCATTGCCATTAACAAAACCATTACTCTGATGGGAAACTAAAGAAGAAACTATGGCATGAGTCTGAGATATCACAGTTGGTGATATCAGTTGATTAAGTTTCTTAATGATTTTATTATAATTGACAGAATCAATAAACTCAGGTGCGAAAAGGATATTGAAGTATTTAGTGGCAAGTAATAGCAAAGAAGCGCGATCGTGTGCTTTCCTAAAAATCTTAGATAATTTATCAATCAAAGCCAACTGATAATCAGATTTGCCCCAAGGAGTCTTACGATACTTTTCATTCACCCATTGAGGATGGTGTTGTTGAATGAAAACAAGAGTTTGGGCAATATAGCGGCTCACGGTATCGATCAGCTTAGATTCATCAATCACAGGTACAAAAGATAAAGATGACATGATCCTTACTTAACAAGGAGTTTTCTCCATACATCATAAAACCTTATTTCGCCAAAATGGGATAAGGGACTTAGAAAAAGTTGAAAAGGGCTGTAAATGGAGCCATTGGTGTCCCTAATATTATAGGGTGAATAAGACGCGTTAAATCCTTTATCTCCATGTTACAGGTTTTCTGCGTCTTAGCCACCCAAAGGACAGTCCTAATTATTTGACTTCCACAGATCCAGAAATTTTGGGGGTAAGAATAGGGACTGATGGCAGAGTTTGAGGTGAGCGGATCATGTCAAAACTAATCTTAATAAAACTGGCAATGGGAACCGCGACTAAAAGACCTAATGGGCCTCCGACTTTTACGCCAAGATCTAAAGATATTAACATCCAAACCGGATTAAGTCCTGTTAATTCCCCGACAATTCTCGGACCGATTACATTTTCGACCAATTGAGTCACAATAACCGTGGTAATTAACACCTTAAATCCTAACCAAAAGTTTTGTAAAGCTAAGAGAAAACTGACAACAATAATAGTAGAAGTTCCCCCTAATGGAATCAGACTCGCGACTCCTATCCCTAAACCAAAAAGTTGCGCGAGGGGAATCCTTAATATTAAAAGTGCAGTGGTTTGGGAAATTGCTAAAATGGTGGCTAAGGTAAATTGACCCACAATATACCGTTCAAAATTTAGGGGTAATGATTCGCGTATTTGCTGACTCCATTGGGGGGATATCCAAGATAAAATTCCATTCCAGAGACTTTCCCCTCTTAAAACAATGAAAATGGTAAATACTAGGGTTAATAAAATATTGACAATGCTACCGATCGCGGTAAAAGTAAAACCGATCAATTGACTGGTTAAAGAGCGCAGAAGACTGGTTAACTTTTCGATAAATTGATTAACGGTAGTGGTGACATCAAAGGGCAATTGTTGATCTATAACCCAAGTATTAAGATTATTCAATTGTTTTTGACCAGACTTTAACCATTCTGGCAAACGGATCACCAATTCATTGGCCTGTTGCCAAATTAAAGGGCCCAAAAACAGAATCAATGTGGTCAAGATCAGGAAAAAAACCAGTAGGACTCCACTGGCTGCCCAACCACGCTTTAGTCCCCGTTGCTCAATAAAGCGAATAGGATAGTCTAGTAAAAAGGCAATGAGAGTAGCTGCGATTAAGATGCCTACTAAGGGTTGTAGCTTCTCGGCTAAGGAGAGGAGAAGCCAACCATTGAGGAAAATTAGGGGAAATGTTAGCCCCACCGTTAGTCGGCGGATTAACTTATCAAGGGACTCATTCATTGGCTTTTGATTAAAAGATATCTAAGAATATGAAAGTAAAATGATTTTAAACTTTTTGGTAAAAAGATTGATCTCTCCTCAGAATTGGGTAGTTTTATCCTTGAGTGGGGCGACTCTGGTTTGGGGCAACATGGGGGTGGGGTATTCTCTTCCCCTTCCCTCTCTGAGGAGTTTGGGTGACGCAAACACGATAACCCAATTATTGCGGAACCGCCCGGACTTTTTTGAGCAGGGCCAACAACAACTAGACGAAGAAATCCGTCAGCTACAAAAACCCTCAACCCAGAATAGTCCTTTATTAACCATTGAGGAAAATTCCCAAAAATGGCAACCTCTCCTGATTAAGGCGGGTGGGTTTTCCATCTGGGCTCCCCTAGGAGTATTATCTCAGGAAGTTAAGACGTTATCTATGCCCCAAGGCACTCTTAATTTTCAGGTTTTGGGGGTTCACTCCGGTACTTCCAGGTTTGTCGCCGCTTTTAGCCAAAGTTTAACTCCATCTCAGTTACAACAACCTGATCTTTTGTTAACTAGAGTCACGGATGCCATTAAAAAGGATAGTCATTTTGAGGTTAAGCGCGATACGGTATTTTCGCTCAATGGTTATCCGGGGCGAGAATTGACCCTCAACCAAGGGAATGAAACCATTATTTTGAGATTATCTCTGATCAATCAACGTCTCTATGTTTTGGGTGTAAGTCAGTCTGGGGGTGTTACCCTTTCCGAAGCCGCGATCGCTTTTTTTAAGTCATTCCATTTGCTAAAATAGGTATCATTACTATCTAAATTAAGGAAAAATAGTTATGGAAATTTCACGACCGAATGCTAAAGAATTGACACCGGAAGAAAAACAGGAATTAGCTAAACTTAAAGCTATGATCGAACGTGCCGTCGCGGATGCTGTCCTCACAGCCCAAGAAATTGAGGATCTGAGAAGTGTTACCCAACGTCACACGGAAACAATGAGTCAGGAACTCCTCTATGAGGAGTTAGAGTTGTATCGAACCTTGGTGACGGAGAAAGTCAGAAAGGGAGAACTTGGCTATACGGACTAATTAGCCGGTGAATGGTTTTCACTGTCAAGTTAGATTTTGGGTGCTCTCTTTTATGAGGAAATTTCGGTAACAGGGCTTGTTAATAAGCCCTTTTTCTCTTACTCTGCGCTCAGGGTAGCAAAAGAGCACGATCATGATCTTTTCCTGACGACACTCCACGGAAATAAAGGATATAGTAATTCCTAATAAGAATGAAACCGGTAGGTTGGGTTGAAAGCTAGTGAAACCCAACTTTTATGACATGATGGGAAGTTCCCACTTTAATGGGAATTACTATAATTAAAAAAATAATAAAACCCCATAAAAAAATGCGATCACTCCTAGGAAAACAGAAAAAAAGATATGAATCGTTATCGTTTTAACCTATTTATTGCTATCATTATTATTATCCCCCTAGGCTTGGTCAGTAAATTTTATAATAGTCCCCTATACCAGTGGTTGAATAATTATTCAGGAGGCATTTTTTACGAAATATTTTGGATTTTATTAGTAATTTTAATCAACCCAAAAATCCCACCACTGATCGCGGCAATTTGGGTATTTATGATCACCGCGTTACTAGAATTTATGCAATTATGGCATCCCCCATTCTTAGAAGCAATTAGAGCCACATTAATCGGACGACTGCTAATTGGTACAACCTTTGACTGGTGGGATTTTCCCCATTATATCCTGGGATGTACTATCACTTGGCTGGGTTTAAAAACGCTGAAAAATCAACTTGATAAATGATAGTTTGATCATAAGCTTTCCTTTCTTTTCTCCCTTCCTCTCTTTTCTAAAAAACTCTCTCTCTGTCCTAGTCGGCCTTTGTGGTTCAAATTCCATTACTCAATAAGCTAAAACTTCACTCAGAATAACAACAGGTAAACGAGGCCCTCGATCAAACCCTTTATCATTAGTAAGAAACTTAGTAAAATTGACACTAAAAGCAGTAGCAGCATGAATAGCATCAGCCGTTTTTCAATTGGTAGTAGCCCGTAAATGTGCAGTTTGTCTTAAAATAGATTGAGTAATGGGAATAAGTTGTACTTGGGTCGATAAAAGTAATTGTTCATAGGCATTAATCCAAATAGAATCCTTCATTTTGATAGGAAAAACTAGACATTCCATCAAAGTTAATTCACTACTGATGATTTCTCTGTCACCAGTTTGGAATTTTAACCAAATCGGTTAGAGGCGAGAAAACTAATTGGGTAACTTTTCAAGGCTATAGATCACAACCGATGTATCAAGAGAAATTCGACTTGAGTCTGGAATATTTAATCGTCCCATGCGTTTCTTTCCTCTTGAAGGTATTGCTCTACTTCTTGTGAAGTTTTAAAGAGTCTTTTGCCTGGTAACTCATTCAGTATATAGTAATTCTAATTAAAGTTGGAACTTCCCATCAGTCAGAAAAGTTGGGTTTCACTACCGTTCAACCCAACCTACCTGTTTCATTCTTATTAGGAATTACTATATCTATCACAGAACGAGTTTCTAATTGATTGTTATCTGGGAAAACAACAAATACATCTACTATTTCACCCTCTGGACATTCGGGTAAAGTAATCGAAAGCTGATGTCCCGGTAAAATAGTCGCTTTTGTGTGGAGTGCTGATTGCATGAAGATTCTTCTTTTATTAAAATTATCTAAACCAAGTTGCTAGTTAAAACGAGAAACCCGGTTTCTCAGTATTTTCCTTCCGGGTACGGAATAAAAAACTATCAAAAAACCAGGTTTCTTCAAAAGTCCTAGACTATTAAGAGGCCGCACGCGCCGCGGTGCGAGGGCGACGTCTTCCTGTTAGTTTCACTTCCGGCGTTTCCGGTTGTGTTTCCGGTGTTTGCGCTCTTTCTGTTTCAATTAGGGGTTTTTCTAAGGTTGTCGCCCTCGGTATTATTACCGCTTCATCCGGTATTTGCATTAAGAATACCAGTAGGGGATTACTTTGTAATTCACGACGTAATACACGCTGAATAGTACGCTCTAACTGAGTTTTCACTCCTACCCAGTCCACATCTACTTTCGTCGCGTCAAAAGGTTTAGCAAATTCGGACCAACGATCGCTTAAAACGTGTTCTATTGTTTGCGTGACTAACTTTTGAAATTCCATTTCTGATACGGTTGTGACAACTCCACGCAAATGCAATTCCGGTTTCGCGACTAATTGCCCTTCCCAATTTAACGCGATCGCGACGGTGATAACCCCATCTTCCGCTAATTGTTGACGCTCCTTAAGAACATTTTGTTTTACCATACCCGATCGCGAAGAATCAACTAATTCTAAACCCGCGGGAACTTTGCCACCAATACGAATGGCATCTTTGCTTAATTGCACGATATCGCCATTATCAATAATGACCATATTTTGTGCAGGAATCCCCATACTTTGGGCGGTTTTAGAATGTTGTACTAACATCCGATGTTCGCCATGCACAGGTAAGAAAAACTTAGGACGAGTTAACGCGATCATTAATTTTTGATCTTCCTGACAACCGTGCCCTGAAACGTGAATACCCTTGTCACGTCCATAGATCACATTTGCCCCTAACATCATTAACTTATCAATGGTATTTACCACTGCAATCGTATTCCCAGGAATGGGGTTTGCAGAAAATACCACTGTATCGCCCTGTTTAATCCTTAATTCGTGGTGTTCCCCATTGGCAATTCGTGTTAACGCGGACATCGGTTCCCCTTGAGAACCCGTTGTCAAAATTAAGACTTTATCATCAGGAAAATTGCGGATCGCTTTTAAGGGTAGGAAGAGACTATCTTCACATTTGATATAACCTAAATTGCGAGAATGCGCGATCACATTTAACATTGATCGCCCGACGACACTCACATAACGACCATGTTTTTTCGCTAATTCTAAAACAATTTGGAGACGATGGACGGAGGAGGCAAACGTTGTTACTAATAACCGCCCAGTCGCTTGACCAAAAATGCGGTCTAAATTGGGAGTAACGGAACGCTCCGAAGGGGTAAAACCAGGAATTTCGGCATTAGTGGAATCACTCACTAAACATAAAACACCCTTTTCGCCATACTCAGCTAACCGTGCTAAATCGAAAAATTCACCATCAACGGGTGTATGGTCAATTTTGAAATCACCTGTATGAATTACTACCCCTAAAGGAGTATGAATGGCTACGGTAAAACTGTCAGCAATCGAGTGAGTATTACGGATATATTCAACTAAGAAATATTTACCAATGCGTACCATTTCACGGGGACGAACTGAACGTAATTCCGTGCGATGGGCGACACCGGCTTCTTCTAATTTTCCTTGTAATAATGTCATCGCGAGCCGGGGGCCATACATCACCGGAATTTCAAATTGTTTCAGGTGAAATGGTATTCCGCCAATGTGATCTTCATGGCCGTGGGTAACGATCATCCCCTTAATTTTATGACTATTTTCCCGTACATAAGTCATATCAGGAAGCACAATATTGACTCCGTGCATTCCATCGGTAGGAAATGCTAAACCGGCATCTAAAAGTACCATTTCATCATTGTACTCAAAGACACAGGTATTTTTGCCAATTTCATGTAAGCCACCCAGGGGAATAATTTTTAAGGTGGGTGTTTGATCTATACGTTCATTTCGTTCATTACGATCATTTCTAATAATGCGTACTCTTTCGTTATTGGCTCTCATCTTTGTGCTTATCCTTTTAGGTTTGTTGTCTGTGGTTGTTTTTGCTGTTTTTTTTAGTTACACGATGTCATTTATCCTCCTTCTTGAAATAATGGGAATAAAAACGCGATCGCGTAATTTATTAACCCCAAAGGTTAATAACAGTTAATCAAGGACTAATGAGCCTTAAAAAACGATCGCGATCAAAATTGACCTCTGAGACAATATTCAGTTGTCAAAAAACCATAGTCGCGCTTTAGTTAGCCGATAATAAACCGAGTTGACTCATCACATCCTTTAACTTTTGAGTCACATCAGGGGGCGCGTCACATAAGGGCAGACGAGTTGAACCCACATTCCAGCCTTGTAAATTTAAAGCCATTTTTAGGGGAATGGGATTGGTGGTTAAAAATAGCACTTTAAACAAGTCTAACATTTCCAGATGGATTTGAGTCGCGACTTTGACATTACCTGTTTCAAAGGCTTTAATCATTTCTTGGAGTTTATCACCTACCAGATGGCTGGCTACACTCACAATTCCAGAGCCTCCCACCGCCAAAATTGGCAACGTCAGAGAATCATCTCCAGAATAAATGGCAAAGTCAGGGGATGTCAAGCGACGAATTTGACTGCTTTGCTCTAAACTTCCACTCGCTTCTTTTATCGCGACAATATTAGGTATTTCTGCTAAACGTGCCACCGTTTCTGGTAGGAGATTTTGACCCGTCCTCCCAGGAATATTATACAATATTATTGGTAATTCGGGTGAACTTTCCGCGATCGCCTTAAAATGTCGATATAACCCCTCTTGTGGTGGCTTATTATAATAAGGGACTACTTGTAATGACCCATCTAAACCTAGTTTACCCGCTTCTTGGGTTGCCGCGATCGCTTCTGAGGTCGAATTTGAACCCGTACCCGCGATAATTTTGACTTGACTGGGGACTGCCTTTTTAATCACCTGAAATAACTCATATTCCTCCTCCCAACTCAAAGTCGGAGACTCACCTGTTGTCCCACAAATGACCAAACCATCAGAGCCATGCTCCACTAAATAAACTGCCAACTGTTGCGCGACAGCATAATTAACACTGCCATCTTCCTTAAACGGCGTAATCATTGCCGTTATCACTCTACCAAAGTTTACCACACAAGCTCCTATTTTAAATCTGAGATTTTAGAGTTAGGATTTTTGATGAACTCTAATTTTTTCATCAAAAATCCTCAATAGATTGGAGACTTCCACTTTTTCAAGTTCCGTAGAATTAGCATTTCAGTAAGTCAACTTTATTTAGTTCACCGACTGCGCTTGTTCTACGTTTTTCACACAAAATCGGCATTTTTTCGTCGATTTTGGGTGATATAGTGTTGACCTTTCAGAAGTAAAACTTGTGGCACAGGCATCTTGCCTGTGACGGGCAAGATACCCGTACCACATTTACATCTCAATTGGAATTGCTATAGTGTTGACCTTTCAGAAGTAAAACTTGTGGCACAGGCATCTTGCCTGTGACGGGCAAGATGCCCGTACCACATTTACATCTCAATTGGAATTGCTATAGTTACCTTTCTCAAAGGTTGAATTTACTATCACTCTTAGATAGGGGAAATGCGATTCTGTCAACTTAAAAAATCACAGAAACCCGGTTTCTCTAGGAAGAAATCACGAAATTTTCCTCTTGGCTTGATGAGAAACCCGGTTTCTCACTCGCCCAAATCTCTTAAGTAAGTTGACACTAATATCTGGGGCTCCTAAAAATAGCCCTGTTACAGAAATAATGAGTATAAACTGGACTCTACTCCTTGCCTGTAAATTTTGTGACAAACCAGAACCAATTTTACCAGTCAGGACAGTTTCACCCAAATTTCTGAAGATTTTTTTTATACTTTTAGCACACTCGCGGGAACTTTCAACCAATTTTTCGCGACCAATAACTCAGCAATTTGTACCGCGTTTAAGGCTGCACCCTTGCGAATTTGGTCGCCACTAATCCATAATTCCAACCCACAGGGATGAGAAATATCTTGACGAATCCGGCCCACAAAAACATCATCCTTACCGCTGGTTTCCATCGGCATAGGGAAATAATTTTTCTGCCAATCTTCTAAAAGTGTAACACCCGGAGCGTGACTTAACAATTCCCGTGCTTTTGCCACCGGAAAAGGAGAAGCAAACTCTAAATTAATGGCTTCGGAGTGAGCGCGCATAACCGGAACGCGGATACAAGTAGGAGAAATCTGAATATCTTGAGTCCCAAAAATCTTGCGAGTTTCATTGACCATTTTCAGTTCTTCCTCACAATAACCTATTTCCGTCAACGCGGAATTATGAGGGAACAAATTAAAGGCCAAAGGATAGGGAAAAATATCAGTTTTGGGTGTTTCCCCCGCCAAAATCGCCCGCGCTTGTTCCTTCATTTCCTCCATCGCGCGCGCCCCAGCACCACTGGCCGATTGATAAGTCGCGACGACAACGCGTTTAATGGGTTGGACACAATGGAGAGGCCACAGAGCCACACTCATTAAAATAGTAGTGCAATTGGGGTTCGCGATAATACCTTGATGAAACTGTGCGGCCTCTGGGTTGACTTCCGGCACTACCAGAGGGACATCGGGCATCATGCGAAAGGCACTAGAATTATCAATAACCACCGCGCCTGCTTGGACAGCTTTAGGGGCCCAGAGTTTAGAGGTAGAACCTCCCGCGGAGGCCAAAACCAAGTCCACATTGTGAAAAGATTCCTCTGTGACGGCTTCAACCGTTAAAGATTCCCCTTGGAAAGGTAAGGTAGTACCCGCGGAGCGCACAGAAGCCAATAACTTCAAATCCCCCAGGGGAAAATTACGGGCTTCTAATAATTCTAGCAACTCTGTGCCAACGGCTCCAGTGGAGCCTAATATAGCTACTCGATAGGATTTGGGCAAAATCGTGTCCTCCATTAACTTAGACAAAAATTAAAATAAGGATATTACCTAGAAGCAAAATTTAATCTTAATGCAATGTTAGGTGACTTCAGGATCAGTTACGATGATCTATTGCACTATTTGAGATGTTGCGCGATGGCTCACGGGCTAAGTCCAGATTATACCCATAGCTGGTGATGTAAGCAATTATCCACCTTATCAAAAGGCGGATGATCAGACAAAACTCCAAGAAAGGGGGTTTTCGGGTAAACGTCAGTGACGGAAATAAAGGGACTCCTGAGATGAACCCTGTTTCAGCCTCAGTCCGCAGACTTCAGCCGATCGCGTCCATGTGTTCAAATGTATTGTTTTTATAGAGTAAGAAAAAGCTGATGAAAGTAACCCAGGAAAAGCTTCCCTCCAGTCAAATTGGTTTAGAAATTGAAATTACCCCAGAAATGTCGAAGAACGCCTATGAGAAGGTGATTCAGCAGTTTACACGCTCTGCTAATATTCCTGGGTTCCGCAAAGGCAAAGTCCCGCGCCAGATTTTACTCCAACGTATCGGTCAACGTAACCTTAAAGCTGCCGCGTTAGAGGATTTAATCCAAGATTCTATTCGCAAAGCGGTTGCCGATGAGAAAATTCAGGTCATTGGTGAGTTTGAACTCCGTAGTCAGTTTGATGATTTAGTCAATAACTTTGAATCTGGAAAACCCTTAACTTTTGCTGCCGCGGTGGATGTTGTCCCAGAAATCACTCTGGGTGAGTATAAGGGATTACAGGTAAAGGCCGAAGAGGTCAAGTTTGATGAGAATGAGGTCAATAAGACCTTAGATAATTATCGTTCGGAAAAGGCGACTTTAATCCCGATCGAAGATCAACCCGCCAAAGAAGGTGATATGGCCTTAGTTGATTTTCACGGACGTTTCGCCTATGCGCCAGAAGGTGAAGAACCCCAAGAAATTCCGGGGGGTAAGGCAGAGGATTTCCAAGTAGAGTTAACAGAAGGTCAATTTATCCCTGGTTTTATCGAAGGTATTCTAGGGATGAAACCGGGTGAAACCAAGGAAATTTCGGTACAATTCCCTACGGAGTATGGTAGTGAAGAGTTAGCGGGAAAAGCCGCGGTATTTAGCATTACTCTGAAGGAATTGAAGGGGAAAGAGTTACCGGAATTAACGGATGACTTTGCCCAAGAAGTGAGTGATTTTGATACCTTAGCCGAATTACGGGAATCTTTAGAAACCCGTTATAAAGCGGATGTGGAACGTCGCACCAATGCCAATAAGGAAGAGGCCTTATTAAAGGCGTTGGTAAAATTGGTAGAGGTGGAATTGCCCGCGACGATGATTAATCAAGAAATTGATTATCTCTTAACTCAACAGGCGATGCAGTTAAGTAATTATGGGGTTGATATCCGTCAATTCTTTACGAGCGAAACCATCCCTGTTATGCGCGAACGTAGTCGCCCAGACGCGATCGCGCGTATTAAAGAATCTCTGGCAATACGGGAAGTCGCGAAACGGGAATCTCTCACCGTCACTGAAGAAGAATTGCAAGAAGAGATGAAGAAAGTGCGTCAACAACTGGACCCAAATACCGATGTTGATCCCGATCGCCTACGGGAAGTAGTACAAGCGGACTTAGTGAAGCAAAAAACCGTAAAATGGTTAGAAGAAAACGGCACCGTTGAGCTCGTCCCCGAAGGAACTCTCAATCCCCCCGCGGAAGCGGGCGACGAAGGCGAAGACGAAGGCGAAGACGAAGGCGAAGACGAAGGCGAAGACGAAGCTCAAGGCGAAAGCCAAGGCGAAGGCCAAGAGTAGTCTTAATGACTCGTGAGGGGGTGAAAACCATTATCCACCAGGTGGCCCCCCCTGGTTCATTCTTCCTTCTTTCCTTCTTTCCTTCTTCCTTCTTCCTTCTTCCTTCTTCCTTCTTCCTTCTTCCTTCTTCCCTCAGCCAATTGTCAGAAGTTAAGGCATAATGAAAGATAGAAAAGTGGCTCAAAAGAATCAAAAAAAGTCACATAATTAAAAATATCCTTGACTGGTATCCTATGCTTGTCTCTCAGTCTTCCAACTACCAAATCACGAGCCATAAACAATTCGATCTCTCTTGTGGCCCTAGTAATGTCGTGCCGATGGTACTCGAACAATCGGGGATGGGGGAAAGGGCTTTTGATCTGTACTCGCGTCTATTGCGAGAACGCATTGTCTTTTTAGGAACCCCCGTGACTGACGAGGTTGCTGATTCCATCGTCGCTCAATTACTATTTCTGGATGCCGAAGATCCTGAAAAAGACATCCAACTGTATATAAATTCCCCTGGTGGTTCCGTCACCGCGGGCATGGCAATTTATGATACCATGCAACAAATTCGCCCCGATGTCGTGACAATTTGTTATGGTTTAGCTGCTAGTATGGGCGCGTTTCTGCTCTCAGGGGGCACCCAAGGAAAACGGATGTCCCTTCCCAGTTCCCGTATTATGATTCACCAACCCTTGGGAGGGGCTCAAGGACAAGCCGTAGATATTGAGATTCAAGCCAAAGAAATCCTTTATCATAAGCGTAAGCTCAATGAATTGCTCGCGCAACATACGAGTCAACCGCTGGAGAGGATTGAGGCTGATACTGAACGAGACTTTTTCATGTCCGCGGCGGAAGCTAAAGACTATGGCTTAATCGATCAAGTGATTAGCAAAAAAGATATTCCTTCCGCGGCAGATAAAATTACTGCAATTAAGTAAGAGGCTGCTGTTATGTCTAAGTACGACTCCCATCTAAAATGTTCCTTTTGCGGCAAGTCTCAGGAGCAAGTTCGCAAGTTGATTGCTGGGCCTGGAGTTTATATTTGCGATGAGTGTGTTGACTTGTGCAATGAAATTTTAGATGAGGAGTTGTTTGACGGAAATTCCGTCAGCGCTCAAGCTCATCGTCCTGAGATGCCGCCCAAACGTCGCAATGGTGTCAGTAAGTCTTTATCTCTTAATCAAATTCCTAAACCTAGGGAAATTAAGAAGTTTTTGGATGAGCACGTTATTGGTCAAGATGAGGCGAAAAAGGTGCTCTCGGTCGCGGTTTATAATCATTATAAACGTCTCAGTTTTATTCAGGCAAAGGGGACGGCTAAACCGCCTGGGGATGATGTTGAATTACAAAAATCCAATATTTTGTTAATTGGGCCAACCGGATGTGGGAAAACTCTTTTAGCCCAAACTTTGGCAAGTTTATTGGATGTTCCTTTTGCTGTGGCTGACGCGACGACATTGACTGAGGCGGGTTATGTCGGGGAAGATGTGGAAAATATTTTATTGCGTTTGTTACAAGTCGCTGATTTGGATGTCGAAGAAGCACAACGGGGCATTATTTATATTGATGAAATTGATAAGATTGCTCGTAAGAGTGAAAATCCTTCTATTACGCGGGATGTATCGGGGGAAGGGGTTCAACAAGCTTTACTGAAAATGTTAGAAGGTACGATCGCGAATGTGCCACCTCAAGGGGGACGTAAACATCCTTATCAAGATTGTATTCAGATTGATACGAGTAATATTTTATTTGTTTGTGGGGGTGCTTTTGTCGGATTAGAAAAGGTGGTTGAACAACGCATGGGTAAAAAGTCAATGGGGTTTGTCCAACCCGGAGATGCCTCTCTACCGAAGGAAAAACGCGCCGCGGATGTGTTGAAAAACTTAGAACCGGATGATTTAGTTAAGTATGGGATGATTCCTGAATTTATTGGTCGTATTCCGATGGTCGCGGTGGTGGAACCCTTGAGTGAAGAAACGTTAATGGCGATTTTAACGGAACCGAAAAACGCGTTAGTCAAGCAGTATCAAAAATTACTGAAAATGGATAATGTCCAGTTAGATTTTAAACCGGATTCGATCCGGGCGATCGCGCAGGAAGCCTATCGTCGCAAAACGGGAGCGCGTGCCTTACGGGGGATTGTGGAAGAATTAATGTTAGATGTGATGTATGAGTTACCCTCGCGTAAGGATGTGACACGGTGTATGATTACTAAGGAAATGGTAGAGAAGCGTTCGACGGCAGAATTGTTAGTCCATCCCTCATCTTTACCAAAACCGGAATCGGCATAAATTTGGTCTATTAACACGGGGTTTCTTAATGGGAATTAGCACAAATTCTGTACTGTATCCCATTAATCGCCAGTTTTTTTGCCCAAAAATACCCCTTTAATGGGATAATAGTTTCAGACTTGAAAAAAACCTTAAGTCTGATATTCCCATTTTCGCGTGCTTTGAACTCGGACAGAAAATAATTATGACAACTGCAACTTATCCCAATGCACCTGATCTCGGCCTTGATGACTATATTCTCTTGGGTTTAGCGAATTGTTTTATTAAGGATGATGGTGAAGTTCATCAAGTGAAAGTTTTAGAACCCATCCCCTCCGCGGCTTTAGAAGCAATTTTAAAGGGTATTCCTACTTCCTATGAAATGGCCTACGCGACAACATTAGGTCAATTAATGCCGGATCTTTCTCCTCAAATTCCCCCGGTTTTTCCCCCAGAAACTCAATTCGCGGATGATTTTACTTTCCGCGCGATCGCGGCGGCACGAACCTATAAAACCCGTGTCTCATCTCAATCTCATATTCCTGTAGGCACTATTCGCCGTGATTTTAATTTCTCTTTAGAGCGCAAGCGTGTGCTCAATTCTCAACGCATTATCCGCACCGAAGATAATGTAAAACAACACGAATATACTCACCAAGTTCTGTAAAAACGGGGGAATGGGTAATCGGTAATGGGTAATAGTTTACCCCGAAGAGAGAAACCGGGTTTCTTTGGTATTGATATGAGAAACCGGGTTTCTTTTCACCTTATCGGAGTCGGTTGCGTTTAAGCATCCCGATTGGTGTGTAGAGAAATTTATTTAACCGCAGATAAACGCAGATAAACACAGATGTTTTTACTTGATGGAAGTCGGGGTCAAATTACTTGAATAAAAGGGGAGCAAGTAAGGCAAATAACCAACCTCCTAAGACGATAACTTCGATAATTCTTAATAAGATGTTTGGTTTCATAGCTAATTATACCAACTTTGACGAGTTTGTAGGGGATCTTTCGCCCGGAACTTCAAAAAATCACCCGAATACAAGTTAACCCGCCCCTACTATCAACTAGAGGAACGATTAAAAAAAGCACGAATCTTTTGTAACCAAGTCGCGGGAGAATCACTCTGTCTATATTTTATATCAAATAATGAGAGCATTAAAGGAACTCCACCCACTCGCGCGATCATTAATAGATGAAAGGCTAAACAACCTACTAAAATTACCCAGGAAATTAAATGTAAATTATACCAAATTTGGTCAAACTCTTTTTTGAATAACCATTCTTCTTCCATCCGACTTCCCGTGATGAGGGCAAAGGTAATGGCTAATAACATTAAAGTATTCGCAACACGATGGAGACTATACCACCAAATCGGTTTTCCTACTTCTTTGAGTTTGTCAAAGGTATCCGGTTGAATCAGGCGTTTTTCCCCTAGATGAAAACTATATAAGGCAAACGCGGGCATAATGCCTAATAGTAATAATTTCCCGAAAGTCCCATGAATGCCGATAATACGTGGAATTTCAGGAATGCCTAAATTGAATAATCTATGATCGTAGATAATGTACACTAAGAATGATGTTAATACTGCCAAGAGCGCGATGGAGGCATTCGCGCCATGTAGCAGTCTCAGTAATAAAGGTTGATAGGGTTTAGAAGGAGACATTTTTCTGTCTGAGAGTCAGGAATGATCGATAATTATATCATAAGAAAGAAGGAAGAAGGAAGAAGGAAGAAGGAAGAAGGAAGAAGGAAGAAAATCAAGGGTTTGAGCTATTAAGAGAATCCTCATGGTTTGGGGGCTATATTATTGTAATATATACTCTTTTCTTTCCTTTGTGTCCTCTGTGCCTTTGTGGTTCATAAAAAAATAAAAAAGCTCAAAATTTATCAGGAAAATTCAATAAAAAAGAGTGGTTTAATGGGCAAATTTTTGTTATAATGATGTTGATAGGGCCAATATCAAAGAAAAGGAGAAATGTCTGTGTTGAAACTCTATGGCGGTGCTCGCAGTCGGGCTTCTATTGTTAAATGGTATTTAGAAGAAATTGATGTAAGCTATGAGTTTGTATTGCTTGATATGCAAGCTGGTGCTCATTTACAACCGGAATTTTTAGCGATTAATCCCATTGGCAAAGTTCCCGCGATCTCCGAGGGTGATTTTAGCTTATGGGAGTCGGGCGCAATTTTACTATATTTAGCCGAAAAATATGGTAAATTGCCACAATCTTTAGAGGAAAAAGCACAAATTACTCAATGGGTATTTTTTGCTAATGCCACTTTGGGACCGGGAATTTTTGTCGAAGCCAGTCGGGAAAAAGAAACTCCCCGTTTGTTATCTCCATTAAATGAAATTTTTAGCAAACAACCCTTTTTAATGGGAGATCAATTTACGGTTGCTGATGTGGCTGTGGGGGCTATGTTAGCTTATATTCCGATGATGTTAAAATTGGATTTAAGCGCGTATCCCGCGGTTTTGGATTATATTAAACGGATTTCCGAACGTCCGGCTTTCCAAAACGCGATCGCGAATCGTCAGTAACAATCACAGAACCGGAATAAGTTAGGGGCGCGACAATTAGACCTATCATAAAGGTAAGAATACCCTTATTATTATCCCATTGTTTCGCCCCTGATGGATCACTGGGAGATAAATTCGGAGAACGCGAATTTATGCCGAGAAATCTATCTGAAACCAACGGCTGCTTGCCACACAAAAGCCAGCAACAAGAAAAAGACGGGAATTACGGGCAAAACATCAACCAAGGGGTCAAAGACAGAATAAGCTTCGGGCAGTTTTGCCAAGAGTAATGCGGCTTCCATTTATGAATCTACCTCTCCAACACAGTTTTTTTCTTGACATCCTCCCCGATCTCAAGGATCGGGGATTCCTCACCACGCCACCTTGTTTAGAGGTGGTCGCTGAATGGGGTTGACGCTTCGTAGACTGTTGCTACTTTAGAAGTAGTCTTACACTTTCTCCACGTCCGTTTTGAGTCTCCGAATGCCCTCCGGCGACTAAGTTCAATCTTTTATTTGATTTTAAAGTGCATTCAAGGGTGGATTTTAGACCATTGCCTTACATCTGCTTCCCTGGACTGGTCTCAAAGATGTCAATTCAACCTAATCTTCTGTTGAGAAGTATTTACGACCCAGGGCGGGTGTTTCAACCACCCCTATTCTAACATAAAGCCGTCCTAAAAGGACGGGGTTTTCAACCCAATTTCTCGATCACCTCAATCCTATACATTTTTTGGGAAACATAACCTAAGTCAGAGGTACAGGTTAAAGTTCTTACCTTGGGGGAGTGCGAAGTCCGAAGCTCTAACACTGAAGGGTTAAAGTGGTTTACGATGGAGCAAGTCACAAATACTATAGACGATCTCACTCCGACCGCAAAAGCCATGTCAAGGGAAAGTCAGGAAGTTTTCTCGGTTAAACCTAGTGTTTTGACCCCACAAGAGAATTCTGTTACTTATTCACCACGATCGCGTCTGATCGGGGCGCGTCAGGTTCGTCCTCGGAACCGTCGTGGCAGTCATACCACCAAGGACCCTATTACTCTTTTTAAGTGGCTATTGCACTCTTTGACAAGCTCTCAAGGCTGGCTACTGGCATTAGTAATTTTAATTTGGGGACTGTGGAATGGCAAACTTTTAGTCTCCACTGGGGCTGGAGTCCTAATGATGATCTTAGTCTATCGGATGCAAGATTGGGATTGGCAGAGCATTCAAAGGGATTTAGCGCGATCGTTGGGGGGTTCCAATCGTCAGTTAACCCTCGCGGTAGGATGTGGCGGTTTAGCTACCTTGGGTACTTATATGGCCCTGTCCATCTGGGCAGACTCCAGTAACCCTTGGATGGCTTCGGGGATGATTTTACAAAATGTCGCGACATTTTCCCTTTTAGGATGGTTATTGTCGCGGGGAATTCGAGGTAAGGATAATCTAGCTGAAAGTCGTTTTCAGCAAATGTTAACGGATCTGACTCATGCCGATCCGATGACGCGTTTAATTGCTGTACGACAATTAACTAATTTAATTACAAAAGGCCATGTATCTAAAACTCGTCGGATCAACAGTTTACCTGTTGCTTCTTCTGTACCCCGATCTCTGTCAGAAAGTCATTTACCCATGACAGAGGGGGCAATAGCTGATTGTTTTCGTCTCATGTTAAGTCGAGAACCCGAAGAAGTGGTGCGAGAGGCGGTTTTAGATGCTTTACAAGTCTTGGATCATTTTCCCCATTCTAAAAGCTAAAGGTCAAGTCATCGACTATTAATTGACCATCAAAGGCATAGAAGGTGACTTGATAAATATTAGTCGCGCTAATACTTAGGGGGGTACTAGGGGCAATACTAGAATTTGACCCTACTAAATTGGGCCCCCCTAGTTGTACTTGATCGAGGAGGTTTCCTTCTCGATCGCGTGCCGCTAATATTGCCCGTCGGGAACTGGTGACTAATCCTGAGACAAATGTCACGGGAGACTCAAAGAAGATTTCGATGATTCCATGTTGAGGTGCCCCCATTAAGACTGTAATTCCGGGTTGATTGACAAACACGGGGTTTGAAGGTTGAATCGCGATCGTGTTGTTAAAGGTAATCCCCCAATGGGCAAATTGATTTTCCACTACTTCAAAACATTTTAAGTCTTCTAGGGCTATACGGATATAAGTGGGTTTCTTTACAGGACATTTTTCCCAGCCCGATTGGGGCGAACCCACACTTCGGGAGCGGGTTCCTCTATCGGGAGTCGCGATCGCGATATCCCCTACACACAATTCACTTTCCTCTTCACCCGTTTCCATATCTAGGAAGTCGGGGCTATAAATTGGGCTGCTTTCTACCATAAAAGCTTGTGGTTTTCTTGTCTGAAGTAACTGCATAGTAGGCAACCTCTTACTTAAATGTGAATATATTTGCATTTATCCTGATGTCCCTATCGAAGAGTTTTCATCTTCTGACACCTACATTGAGAAATACGATTATTCCTATCCCCGATCCGGATCGAATCCCCCACAAAACCTGATCAAAATTTTTGATTTTGTTTTTTGATTGTCAATATCTCACCTTAGAGTTTGGGCAAAGGGACGGGGTGAGGGGTGTTACCCCTCACTTAGTAATTATGACTTATCTTTGGGTATTTGGCGAGAGATATGAGGTGGTAGGAGGTAAGGCGTAAGTCGTGGGTTGTACGTCGTCGGTTGTAGATGTTAGATTAGTCAAAGTGTGAGGTAATAGGTCAAAACCTCAAACCTAACACCATTTCACTTGAAAGTTGATACCAATATCTGAATGTATGTTGTTGGTAGTACCCAGGTCCTCACGGGCTGTGATGTACCTGATAAAGGACGCGAATACTTCCGAATCGTATCATCATGTTCGGGAAATGCTATAACAGCTAAAACCTCAAGAAAACGCACAAAAAATCCCTAAAATTATGTTAATACCAATTGGTTTTCATCAAAATTCCCTTGTGACATCTCTCGGTAGAATAGTGTATTATACAGGGGATAAAAATCTTTGGCTAAATGAGAATCAAGCAAGTTTAGAAGCCTTGCCAAACTTAATTTTTTTACATGGTTTTGGCGGCGGTTCCAGTGCTTATGAATGGTCAAAAGTTTATCCTGCTTTTGCCGCGGATTATCGTATTTTAGCCCCTGATTTAATTGGATGGGGACGTTCAGAACATCCCGCGATGAATTATACCGTGGATGATTACATCAAAATATTGATCGAATTTTTAGAAGAAACTTGTCAAGAACCCAGTACCGTTATCGCGTCATCTTTAACGGCTGCTTTCACAATTCGGGCGGCCATTTTACGTCCTGAATTATTCAAATCATTGATTTTAACGATCCCATCGGGGTTATCAGATTTTGGACAAAATTATGCTCGTAATTTCTTAGCTCAATTAGTTAATATTCCCATTATAGACAAATTTTTTTATAATGTGGGAGTAGCGAATAGTGAAGGAATCAAGATATTTTTAGAGCAACGTCAATTTGCGGATGCACGTCGGATTTATCCAGAAATCATTGAAGCTTATTTAGAATCAGCATTACAACCGAATGCGGAATATGCAGCCCTGTCTTTTGTGCGAGGGGATTTATGTTTTGATTTATCCCTATATATTTCTCAATTAACAATTCCCACCGGGATTATTTGGGGTAAAAAATCGGAGTTTACCAGTCCCGAAACCGGACAAAGATTAGCAAATCTCAATCCTGACGCGATTCGGGTGTTTCAAGTAATCGAAGATGTGGGTTTAACACCCCAGTTAGAAATGCCTGGGGTAATGGTTGGATTAATTCGACGTTTTTTGAAACTTCTCGAAGAGTGAATTATAGCAGAAGGAAGAAGGAAGAAGAGAGAAGCAATGAAGAACGAACGTCAATCGCGTGCCAAGCGTAGTGCTATACCACTTCGCACAAGTGATTTTATGATAAATTTGTGTCTCTATTTTGTCATAAAATGGTGTTCTTGTAGATTTTTTTAATAAACCACAAAGGCACAAAGGCACAAAGGAAAGAAAAAAGAGAAACATTTAGTGTTTAATAGGGAAAGAAACCCTGTTTAAAGTTCCATCAAACAAAAATGATGCACTTAGGTGAAAAAGCAGGGTTTCTGGGTAAGTAGCATAAACAAAGATAAAAAGGTACAAAAAAATCCCTGGGCGAATGCTCACAGGGATTTTATAAACCAATGATATATTTTTGCCATTCTTGATGGAGTCCACTTTTAACGTGTTTACTCACTTCAAAGTAGAGACTACTGTGAGGTTTACGCGGTGGATATCGTAATATCATTGCGGCTTCCTTTGGTGTGCGACTTCCTTTTTTCACATTACAAGTCACACAGGCTGTGACTAAATTTTCCCAGGTATCTCCTCCCCCTCGCGATCGCGGAATGATATGATCGAGAGTTAAATCATCACCTATATAACCGCAGTATTGACAAGAATGGCCGTCTCGGTGCAGAATATTGCGGCGGCTTAAGGGAATATCCTTATAGGGAACTCGGACATAGTGACGTAAACGGATAACAGTTGGTAATGGTAAACCCGCGTAAATGTATTTACCATTATCTTCAACTTGTTCCGCTTTTCCTTTTAGCAACAACACAACCGCTCTCCGCCAATTGGTGATGTTGAGGGGTTCGTAGGAGGCGTTTAGCACCAGTACATTGCCCATTGTGGATTGTTAAAAATAATCTTTTCCGTGATATTAACACAGGTTTCTCAATGGGTAATGGGGAATGGGTAATGGGGAATGGGGAATGGGTAATGGGTAAGAGAAAAAATTAGTAAGGGATTTTTAACGGATGAGTTATCTGTTATTTCCCCAGTCCCCATGCCCTAGTCTCCTATTCCTAGTCCCCAATCCCTAATTCGTCGGATATAGTCGTTAGATATAGTGTGAGTGTAGGAGTGTTAAATTGTGTTAAGTTCGGACAAGTCTATGGTGGAAGCCTTGACACAAGAAACTAGCCAAAGGATGCAATGTGATGCTTATGGCGGTTTATGTCAACGTGCTTGGGTAGAAATTGATTTAATGGCTTTAGCCCATAATGTTCGTGAGATTAAAGGTATTTTATCACCTCAAACGGATTTGATGGCTGTTGTTAAAGCTGATGCTTATGGGCATGGAGCTTCTACTGTTGCCCAAGTCGCGTTAGACGCGGGGGCGACTTGGTTAGGTGTGGCGACGATCCCAGAGGGCATTGAATTACGTCAAAGTGGTATTACCGCGCCGATTTTGGTTTTAGGGGCAACTCATACACCCCAACAAGTGGACGCGATCGCGTATTGGCAATTACAACCAACACTTTGTACTGCGAAACAAGCTTTAGTCTTCTCCGAAGTTTTACATCATAAAAATCAGACATTACCTGTTCACATTAAAATTGATACGGGTATGTCACGTTTAGGTATTCCTTGGCAAGAAGCCGCGCAATTCGTCCAATTAGTTCATAGTCTGCCTAATTTAGAAATAGCCAGTATTTACTCTCATTTAGCGACGGCGGATAGTCCGAATGAAACGGTGATGCGACAACAACAAAAATGTTTTGAGGACGCGATTTTATCTCTTCAATCTACGGGGATAAAATTACCTCGTTTACATTTAGCCAATTCTGCCGCGACATTGCGCGATCGGAGTTTGCATTATAACATGGTACGGGTAGGATTAGCCAATTATGGTCTTTATCCCGCGCCTCATTTATCTGCAAAAATTGACTTAAAACCAGTCCTGCAAGTGAAAGCAAGAGTAACACAAGTAAAAACCATTGCCAGAGGAACAGGGGTAAGTTATGGATATAAATTTGTCGCGCAAAAAGAAACTCAGATCGCGGTAATTGGTATTGGTTATGCCGATGGAATACCGCGTAATCTTTCTAATCAAATGAAAGTGTTATTACGCGGTAATTTAGTCCCTCAAATAGGCGCGATCACGATGGATCAAATAATGATAGATGTCACAGATCTTCCCGATGTAGAAGTAGGGGAAGTTGTCACATTATTAGGAAAACAGGGAGATGAGTCTATTTCTGCGGAAGATTGGGCTGATAAATTAGGCACAATCTCTTGGGAAATTCTTTGCGGTTTTAAACATCGTTTACCTCGCGTCACGGTGCGAAGTTTGAGTCAAGGATGAACTTCCCTAACCTCCCGAAATTAGGGGGGATTTATCAAGATAATACCACAGGGGGAACCTAGGACAATTCAAGGGTGAATCTTCGATTACTTCGAGGTTAAAGGATGAAGAGAAAAAGCGCAATTGGGATCGGGTTTCTCTTTTCCACTGTTTTTCTATTTTTAGTCCTTAGTGCCTTAGTGTTTATCCTCTCAAAAAAAGCATCTTAGTGCCTTAGGGCCTTAGTGTTTATACTCTGCCAAAAGCATCTTAGTGCCTTAGGGCCTTAGTGTTTATACTCTGCCAAAAGCATCTTAGTGCCTTAGGGCCTTAGTATTTATACTCTGCCAAAAGCATCTTAGTGCCTTAGTGCCTTAGTGTTTATACTCTGCCAAAAGCATCTTAGTGCCTGAGTGGTGATACTCTCAAAAAAACATCTTAGTGCCTGAGTGGTGATACTCTCAAAAAAGCATCTTAGTGCCTTAGTGCCTTAGTGGTTATACTCTATATCATGCAAAATTCTCAATTCTGGAAAGAATTACTGCAATTAGCGTTTCACATTGTCCCCCAAATTCTTTGGGCTGTAGGTATTATCTTACTCACCCGTCTTGCCATTGGATTTGTAGGTGGTATTACCCGTAAAACTCTGAGAGGAATCGAACCTACTTTAGGGAAATTTATTGTACAAGCGGTTGAAGTCTTCACCCTTTTAGTTGGTATTATTGCCGCGCTTAATGCTATTGGGATTCAAGCTACCAGTATTGTTGCTGTTATTGGTGCGGCGGGTTTAGCTATTGGTTTGGCATGGCAAAATACTTTATCCCATTTTGCCGCGGGTGTGATGTTAATCAGTTTACGCCCCTTTGAGGTTGGTGATGTGATCGAGACAAGTGGTATCCCCGGTGCCACTGGCGTTGCCGGAGTTGTCGATGCTATTGGCATTTTTAGCACTACTCTTCATACCCCTGATAATGTCAGAATTACGATTCCCAATAGTCAATTATTTAATGGCACTGTGAAAAATATGACCGCGTTGGGTACTCGACGAGTCGATATTGAGGTGAATATTGGCGATCGCGCTATTGGTACGACGATTAGTGAATTATTAGATGTGGTAAAATCCCATCCCCTTGTCTTGGACGATCCTTCTCCTACTTGTTTAGTTACCAGTCTCTCCCATGATGGTACAATTATTAACTTAAGACCTTGGTGTGCGGCTCTTGCTTATGAGCCAGCGCGATCGCAAGTCCAGCAACTTATCAAAGAAAGCCTTGATCGTAATATCCCCAGCGCGATGATCGACGATCAGATCATCTAAAATCTACAATTTACTATTGCGTAGTCTTATGTTGGAAACTTTCTCACCCCAAAAAATTCTCCAAGAAAACGGGTTAAGACTCACAGACTCTCAAATCAAAGCCATCCACCAAAAAATGCCTCCAGCCGATAGCGAGGGGCAGAGGTATGCAGATGCCGTTTTTGAAGGCGGTGGCGTGCGAGGGATCGCGTTTTTAGGAGCCCTACGGTGTTGTGATGATATTGGCATCCGTTGGCGAAAAGTAGCAGGAACCTCCGCGGGTGCAATTACCGCGTCTTTACTCGCGTCAAACTTTTCGATGGAGCAACTCGAAGATGCTGTCGGAAAACTTGACTATATGCGTTTTTTAACCAAAAAAAACAGTCCTCTGATTCTCAATGGGGACCCCTCTGATGATTTACAATTTCCCCTTCAATTGATGATGTCTTTGGCCGCGACTCGTCAAATCGGAGAATATTCTTCAGATCCTTTTCGTGATTGGTTAGCAGAAACTCTCCAAAGAGCTAATGTTAAAACCTTTGGAGATATTGAAAAAAGAGGTGATGGGCGAGAATTAAAAGTTGTGGTTTCTGATATTACTCGTGCCGAAATGTTGGTATTACCTGATGACTTAAATAAAATCAACACTTCCAAAGATCCGACTTTTGTGCAACAACTAAAATTAAAGAGTTCCCAGGATTTTAGTATCCCCGAAGCTGTGCGATTATCCATGAGCATTCCCTTATTTTTCACCCCCGGAAGACTGGGCAAAAGTATGATTGTCGATGGTGGTATTCTCAGTAACTTTCCTTTGTGGATTTATGATAAACAACCGGGTTACAACTCTCCACTGCCCCGTTGGTTTACCTTTGGTTTCCGCTTTATTGATCGCAACCTGGAGAAGAATATTACGATTGAGGAACCTTTCTCCCTCTTATCTGCCACTTTTAGCACGATGCTCAACGCGCGCGATCGTTATCACGGACGGGAGATGGATAAAGGTCGTATTATCAATATTGATGTCTCAAAAGCCAATGTGACGACAACGGAGTTTAATCTGCCGGCGCAGAAAAAAAATAGCCTCTATCGTATGGGATACGAGGCCGCGAAAACGTTTTTCCTCGCTCCTAGTTTTAGTTGGCAGCAACACCTGGTTAGTCGCGGCTTTGGTCCCCTCCTTCAAGCTCACGCGAACACGCCTCCCCCTGTCTAACTGGCTTGGGCAAGGCATTTTCCTTAATTGAGAAAATTTTTTTCCCAAGGCCTTGCTAAATCTAGAAATGTTGTGTTATATTATGGAACTGTGACCCTGGAGAGGTGGCTGAGCGGTCGAAAGCGGCAGATTGCTAATCTGTTGTACGGCAGGTAACTCCGTACCGAGGGTTCGAATCCCTCCCTCTCCGTTCTTGGTTTGATTTAACCCTATTCCGATAGAAGGGTCTCCCAGCGAGAAGCCAGGAGATTGTCAATCATTTAAACCAGTACCGCGGTTTTCATTTCCACGATGCGATTAATGGTATCTTCAACGACTTTATCAGGGGTTGAGGCACCGGAGGTGACACCGACAACGATTTTACCATCGGGCAACCAGTTTTCTTGAATTTCTAAAGCGCCCCCTAATGGTTTATGTTCAATGCGATTTCCTGATAAAATGCGTTCGGCACAATCAATATGATAGGAGGGTATTTTTTCCTCGATCGCGATTTCTTGTAAATGAGTGGTATTAGAGGAATTAAAACCACCAATCACAATCATAACATCGAGTTTTTCTTCTACTAATCCAAACATCGCGTCTTGACGTTCTTGAGTCGCGTCACAAATCGTGTTAAAACTGAAGAAATGTTCATTGAGTTGATCGGGGCCATATTTCCGCATCATCGTGTGTTCAAAAAGTTTACCTATTAGTTCAGTTTCGCTTTTTAACATGGTTGTTTGATTCGCGATGCCCAAACGTTCCAAATCTTGATCGGGGTCAAATCCCGCTGAACACGCGTTCTTAAATTTGGCAAGAAATTCCACCTTATCGCCCCCATTGAGGATATAATCACGGACATATTCTGCCTCTTTCAGATTCAAAACAATCAGATATTTATTGGCAAAAGAACTGGTGGCGACGGTTTCTTCATGGCTATATTTTCCATGAATAATTGAGGTATAATCTTTCTTTTTGTGTTTTTCGACGGTATTCCAAACTTTAGATACCCAAGGACAAGTGGTATCGACAATTTTACATCCGCGATCGTTCAAAATTTGCATTTCTTGAACACTGGCACCAAACGCGGGTAAAATTACCACATCTCCTTGAGTTACGACAGAAAAATCTTTATGATTTTTTTCCACAGGAATAAATTCAACATTCATATCGAGTAAATGTTGATTAACAGAAGGATTATGAATAATTTCATTGGTAATCCAAATCCGTTGTGTGGGAAAATGTTGACGGGTTTCGTAGGCCATCGCGACGGCGCGTTCAACTCCCCAACAAAATCCAAATGCTTGCGCGAGTTTAATGGTAATATCACCCCGTTGTAAGGTGTAATTATTTTCGCGAATTTCTTGAATGAGTGGACTTTGATAAGCCGACTGCATCACTGACGCGACTTCTTCTTCATGGCCAAATCCTTTACGGTGGTAGTTTTCTGAATTATGGAGCGATCGCTTAAATGCTTTGGTATCCATAGATTTGTGATTGGGGGTTGGTGATTGGTGATTCCAGACTGGAGAATAAGTCTTAGGTGTTAGATCTTATCGACAAACTACGATCTATAATCTACCATTGACAACCTACCATTGACAATCTAGCATTGACAAGTTATCATCTCACTCCCCAATCCCAAAATCTCATAAGCTGTTACCCATTTAAAATTCCTATTTGTAGCACAGGCTTCGAGCCTGTGAAAAGTAGTCTTCGAGCCTGTGACAAGCAGGAGGCTCGTCCTACTTTTTGTGGTTGAAATGTGTCTTAGGAATGAAAATTTAATAAAGTAGTGCAGGCATCTTGCCTGCTTTCGAGCTCAAGGGTGCCCCGAAAAAGCCAATGCTCAAGTTATTTAATTTCCATTCCTTAGCTTATCAGTTAAAAAAGTCTTGCCAGAGTGGTTGTGTTGGGTTTCACTTTGTTCAACCCAACCTAC
>Ga0075160_10000293_pt1 | contig 31868 bp, 23 predicted proteins | sample JI91814C2DNA_FD_70969 | JGI IMG/M metagenome (GOLD analysis project Ga0075160, IMG submission 70969) | Wastewater effluent complex algal communities from Wisconsin, to seasonally profile nutrient transformation and Carbon sequestration -... | ecosystem: Engineered > WWTP > Effluent > Algae... | reverse complement strand
GCTGGCCGTCGCTGTAGGCCGCCATCACCAAGGGAATGCCTGGCACCAGCCATCCCATCAACACTTGCAGGCGGTAGGCGACCAGGCCGATCCACAACCAGGTCGCGACGATCCGGCCGTGCGCCCAAGCGCTGAGGTCGGAACTCCCAAAGGGTCCCTGCCCTGTCGATTGAGCGTCAATGATGAAGCTGCGAAAATCCGACGCCAGCGATTTTTCCATAAGGAGATGCGGCGTACCACGACTCTCATCACCTCAACTACTCGAACGTCCCGGTGCGGACCCGCATGCCGGGTGGTGTGGGAGGGGTCGGTCCGGTGCCCCTATCCCGATTGTTGGACGAGCCCGGGCCGGAGCGCGGGGGCACCTTCAGGACGTTTTGGATGAACTCGACCTTGGTGTAGGGATAGGAAAACAGGTTGTTGATTAAGTCCTGTAGGCTGCTAGGTTCCGACCTGCTGGCAGCCTTGCGGCCCTGCCTCATGTCGCTGGCCGCTGGCCCGGGTGATGCCGCCAGTACCCGCCAACAGTGTGCGATGCCCCAGGTCGCGCCGCATTTCGACGACGAGTCTACGAAAACCGGATTGCATCGCATCGCGATCGGCGCCACTTTCAATCGCCCGCTCCAGTCGCTGGCGCGCATCCATGATCTGGCGACTGGCCAGCAACGCGATATCGACCTGCAGTGATTCCAGTGCGCTGGCCTGTTGTGCGCGTTCGCTTGCTGATGCCGCGCTCAGCAGGTTTTCGTAGTGCTCCAACAGTCCGCGATACAGCGCCAGCCGCGCATCGAACAGGCGCGCCCGCTCAGCGCCCTGCGCCACCGACCTGATCGCCCCGCCAATGATCAGCGCGCCCAGCAGCACCACCACCAATGACGACAGCGCCACTAGCCGCAGCGTGGCATCCAGCGCCATGAAAAGCTGCCATACCTGTTCGATGGCGACATAGCCGCCGTAGAAGATGGCGGCAATCGCCGCCAGCACCAGTAATACGCCGCTAAAGGTCATGATCGTTTTCATGTTGTGCTCCTGTGTCAGTTGCAGTTCGGTTATTCGTCAAGGAAGAAGGTATAGGAGGCGTTGACCTTGCCATACCAGTTGGTACTGGTGCTGTCCCACCACATTGGATGGCTGTTGCGAGTGGGATCATTGTAGTCCGGCGCAAAGCCGCCCGACCAGGACGAGGTATCTGTGTGTTCCGGACCCCAGTAGCTCGACACCTGGCGGTTCCAGTCCATATTCGCCGAGCGTTCGTTGGTGTGCCCGGTTTGGTTCCAATAGCCGGCCGCCCCTTCGTGTTGCGAGTCGTCGTGGCCCATGATCGCCGGCCCCCAACCGAAATAGGGGTTGCGCGTACCTTTGCCGTGGCGGCGGCGCGCGCATTCGAACACTGCGACGGTCTTGCGGAAGCTGTCATCGCCCAGCGCTGAACCGTACCAGTTGGGGTTGGCACGCACCTGCTGTGCCGTCTTGTAGCCGCTGGCGATGGCGCTGGCCTGGGAGCGATCGCGATCTATGGTCTTGACCATGACCGCCCAGCCGCTGGAGGAATCCTTCTCGATATTGCTGCCGAAGCCGAACAGCGTGCGACGGCTGGCGGTGGGAATGGAGCGCGGCTTGCTGGCTTCGACGAAGGAGAATTTCTTGTAGGAATCGTTGTCGTTGCTCTGCCAGCTGCGGATATCGCCGGAGTTCTTCCAGGCGCTGACGCGATTGCCGACGGTGCTGCGGCTGACGCTTTCGGTGGTCATGATGAACTGGTACAGGTCGCCGGGGCGGAACCAACCGGCATGGAAATCGGGATGGATCTTGGCCTCGGCCAGGGTGTCGCTGCCCATCAGCGCCTGAGTCTGGGTCGACAGCTCATTCAGCACCTGCTCCATGCTGCGCGGATTGGTCGCCGTGCCGGCCTTGATGGCGTCGATCTCGGTGGCCAGGCGCTCGACATTGCCGAGCGCGGCCTGTTTCTGGGCGGACAGGTTGGGCGTGGCGCGCTTCAGTGTGATCCAGCGCCGAATCTCGACCGGATCGCTCTCCACGATCAGCTGTGCGCCGGCGCCCTGACCCTGGAAATGCAGGGAATGACTTTCACCGTTTTCGGTGCGGAAATCCTTGCGCGAACGCCACCAGTCGACCACCGACGCCACCGCGCCGCGCGCCATGTTGAGTAGCGAGCTGCCGGCACTGACGGCGCGGTCCACCAGCCAGGTCAGGCCGCGGTCGACCATCTCGCGCACACGTTCGATCATCTCGCCAATGCGCCGGCCGATGCCGCTCAGACCGACCTGGTTGGCGAGGAAGCCGATGGCCACCGGCATGCCGCGAGCGAGCGCGCCTTCGAGAAAATTGGCGGCGCTGCCGACGCTGCCGCGCGCGATCTCGGCCACCCCGATGACGAAGGAGTTGACGATCTCCAGCATCTCGCGCAGGTAGCGGATGAAGGATTGCACCGCGTTGTAAAAGGCGATGAAGCCGTTGATGACGGCCATGATGCCGGTCGGGTCGAGCATGCTCAAAAGGCGCGTCACGACGCGTTCGACGATGCGCGTGACGACCCAGTTTCGCACCGAATCGAGTACCGTGTCCCACAGGCTGCTGAGGCGCTCCTGGATGTACTCCCAGATTGCCACCGGGCCGCGCGTGGCGACGTCGCGCACGAAGCTCCAGATGCCGGTGAGGCGATCGAGCATGCCGCGGATGCGCGCCACCCGTTCCTCGCCGATGCGCTCGGCCAGCTTCTGCCAGATGCGCTCGACGGTGATGCCGAGCACCTCCAGCACGAAGCCGAGGATGGAGCTGAAGCTGAGGTCGGCGGGTGGGTTGACGCCGACATCGCGCAGCTCGCTGAACAGCCAGCCGGTGAGTCCGTTGAGCAGGTGTTGCAGGATGTTGGTGAAGAACTGCTCGAAGCCGGTCTTGACCGCGCGCAACAGGTTCTTGAGGAAGCCGATGGGGTCGCGCTTGATGTCGTCGATGGCCTGCATGGCACGCGTGATGATGTTGCGTATGAGGTCGATGGGGAAGCTCATGACCTCCATCAACACCTCGATGACGACGCGGATGATCTCGCCGACGAAGGCAACCAGGCGCAGGATCGGCGCGCCGAAGATCGCCATCAGCCGGGTGAAGGCCTCCAGCGGCGCGGCCAGGTCCTGCAGGCTGAAGGCGTTCCAGGCGCGCTCGAACAGGCCGCGGATGTACTCCCAGGTGAAGTTGAGCATCGCCAGCGCGGCCTCGATGCGCGCGCTCATGCGCGCGATGGCGCCGCTCTGCTCCATCTCCTGGTACTGTTGTTCGCCGTTCTCCATCAGGCTCAGAAAGCCGCGGATGATGTTGGGCGTGGTGCGCTCCACCGTCTCTTGCGAGAACGGGTCGCGGCCAAGGATGACGGTGATCAGCGGGTAGCCGCGCACGGTGCGCGCATAGTCGACGAGGCGGCGGATCAGCGCATCCTTGATGAAGCCGAGCACCGCCACCGCGATCTCCCAGATGAAGGCGAGGATGCGCCCGACCGGGCCGGAGAAGATGCTGTACAGCTCCATGAACAGCGCCGGCGGATTGAGCAGGGCCTCGATGGTGACCGCCTGCCAGGCCGCGCTAAAGGTTTCGCGGATCACCTCCCAGCTGATGTTGAGGCGCTCCACCGCGCCGTCCAGCCACTCGGCGGCGCGTTGCAGGCTGCCACTCTCCTCCATCTGGCGCAGCTGTTCCTGGCCCGCTTCCGACAGCTGCATGAAGCCGCGCAGCAGCGCGATTGGGCTGCGCTCGACCGCCTCGCCGGAGATCGGGTCGCGCCCCAGGATCACGGTCAGCAGCGGGTAGGCGTTGGTGTGCTCGCGGATGAAGCCGATCAGCGCGTTGACGACGTAGTTCTTGATGATGCGCAGCAGCTCGGCGGCGACATTCACGGCGAAGCGCCGGATGCGCTCCAGCGGTTCGAGGAAGATGTTGGCGAAGCGCTGCATCACCTCCGGCAGGCGCGTCACGTCGGCGATGCTGAGACCGCTCCAGAACGCGGCGAACTGTGCGGCGATCTCGCTGGGGCTGAAGTCGAGCGCCAGCAGCTCGTTGTCGAGCCACTGCGCGGCTTCGGCCAGCGCGCCCTCCTGTTCCAGCTTCTGTTGCAGCGACGCGCCGCCGGGGATGATGTCGAGCCCGGCCTCGATGAAGTTGCGGCCGTTGCGTTCGACGTGCGCGCCGCTGATCGGATCTGAACCGTAGACCACGGTGAACAGGCGGTAGCCCGGCATGCTGCGCACGAACTCGGCGGCGCGCTCCTTGACGTAGTTGACGGCGTCGCCGACCGTTTCGCCGACCCATTCGACAGCGCTGCTGACGGCACTCGAAATGGCCGAGACCGGGTTCCACCAGCGCTGCACGCGCGGCGTGGCGGCGCTGATCTCGCGCTGCGCGGCGCGCATGCCGCCGCGCTGCTGCACCACGTGGGTGGCCTCGTGCGCCATCAGGTGCAGGTCAGATTGCGACTGCCCCTCGCCCAGCCAGATATCACTGCCGTGGGTGAAGGCGCGCGCGTTGATGGCGGCGGCGGCCTGATTGGCGCTGCTGTCCTCGTGCACGCGCACGCTCGACAGGTCGGCGCCGATGCCGGCTTCGAGTCGGCCGCGCACATCCGGGCGCAGCGGCGCGCCGGCCGAGGGACTGCTGACGGCACGCGACGCGGCCTGCACCGAGGTCGCGTCGCCCTTGGCCTGAACGGGTTCATCCTCTTCCTCGGCCAGTCGTTGCAGCGGATGCGTCTGCACCGCTTCCTCCTCCGCCTCGGCCTGGCGCTGTAGGAAACGCGCCTGTACCGGCTCTTCCTCCTCCTCGGGCTGTCGTTGCAACGGAAGGGTCTGTACCGTCTCCTCTTGCTCGGATTCGGCCTGACGCTGCAGCAGCCTTGCCTGCACCGGCTCTTCCTCTTCCTCCCTGGTCTGCGCCTGGATCTCGCCCTGCTCGCGCTGATCTGGGGCGTTGTCGGCCTCCACGGCGCGGCTCACCGGCCCGGACAGCTGGCTGCCGACCGGGCTGATGTCGGCCACCTGGCGGTTGCCGACGACATGGTCAGCGACGCGATCGGCCTCGCGTTCGAAGTGGTCGTCGGGCTGGCCGATGCGCAGCTTGGGCTGCACGATGCGACGGATGGTGGCGAATTGCGCGTCGCCAGTCTTCAATAGGGGTCGGTGTGGCTGCCGCCGGGCGCTGCCGGCCGGCTTTGATTTGTTATCCCTGACCGAGAAGGCTTTCATTCGCGCGTCCGTGGCTCATTCAACCAATGAAACCCATGAACTTCGACTTCTCGATCGGGCGCGCAATGCCGATGTGCAACGGCGTGTAATCCGGCGGGATGAAATGCGGAAAGGGGGAGGAGTAAAACGACTGTGGGGAGAGGGCTGAAACAGGCGGCCTGAACGGCCGCCCCGTTTGCGCCGGGCTCAGGATCGAACTAACCCTCAAATCGGATAGCGGAACGAATGAATAAACACACGCGGCTAGCGATCTTAACGAGGGCCCCATACCAACACATATAGGGATAGAGCCAGCGATTAAAGACATTAAGGTTATCATCGCAACAAGTCAAGCATTGTTTTCCACCAGGAACATCGAACCCGGATCGACCTGAACCCTGGTATCACATCTTTCCAGCAGATTGTTGATTACATGCCACAGCGGTGGACGGGTGCTGCCATCTCCATTGGGATCGTCCAGTATGGCCCTGACCCGAATGCCGCGCCTGAAATCACTCATATGATTGAACCGGATCAACAAGGCCCGGCCCTGATAACCGTATACCCGGATACCATCCGCGCTCCTGGGCTTATCGGTGGGGAAATGCGTGATGCTGATACGATTGGATTCTACATCCAGGCTGTCGCAGTTTCCGACCAGGATGCCATGCCGCTCGCCGGCGTATTCCGCCGACAGGTAGTTGCGTATCACGTTATCGCGAATTTGCACTCGGCCACCTTTATATATGGCCGGATTTTCCTTGTCATTGTCACTCAAGCCGATGTGTATACCCTGGCCCACGCCAGTGATCGTGTTGCCGAACACACGGATCTCTTTGGCCTGACGACCGGCAACAACTATGCCCTGGCGCGCGATCGCCGGCAGGCTCGAAGTCACCACATCGTACCATCGCCTGAATTCGCTGAATCCATCCACCTCTCCCTGCTTGAGCAGGATCTGATCGGCCAGTTGCCTGACATGACGAAAGATGCCGTATGCTCCGACCCCTTTAGCCGGCGGGTTCAAGACCAGGTAGCGGACCCAGCTTTCGACCAGGTCCGCATCGGTGGAAAAATAGAGCCTTACCCCTTCATCCTTGAAATCGATCGCGCCATTGCGGCGTATGCCGGATACCGCCGATTCCTGGCTGCCGCTCAGACCCTCTCCCTCGAAGCTGAGGTTGGAGATCAAGACCCTGCGCAACGCCTGCCGATACTTTTTCTGTTCAAGCTGCGTAGTCAACCTCCAGCCCTTGGACTTTTTTCTGACCTGGATTTCATTGTCCTCGACCAGCGCGCGGTCGGCATTGACCAGCAGTATGCCGATCTGGTTGCGACCCGGATTGATGCGGCAGCGTTGTATGCGTGTCGAGCTGCGCAGGCCGCCGCCGACCTTGCTGTGCAACACGCGCAAACACGCCGCGGATCGCTTGTCCGCCGATTGCGCGCAACTCAGGCTCGCGTGGTCGACATCGACCTCGGCAACATCGACTACATCCAGCGTGCCGTTCAAATTGTCCAGGCTGTCGCCTGTTCCGGCCTTGCTGCTGAGCATGGCGATATCGCGCACCCGCAGGCTGGCGCAGGCAACGACTTGTATCGCGGATTCGCTTTGCGGCGCCAGCACCCGGCTGTGCGGGCCACAGCCGATAATCGCCACATGGCCCAGGCCCTGTAACACCACGCGGTCCTTGAGGTGATGGTCACCGGCGCTGAAATGGATCTCGACATCCTGACCCGCCGTCACTCCGGCCAGCCTGGCATGCACATCGTCATCGGGTTTGATGCTGATGCGCTGGCAGGAGGTGTCGTTGCCGGAGCACGCCAGCTGGTCGATCGCCTGTTGAACCGTATTGGGCCTGTTGGCGCCGTTACCATCGTCGATGGATTTCCAGCAGGCCTGCTGCGCCGTCGGATCGTAGGGCAGCATGCCGGCATCGAAACGACACAGCAACGCATTCCACAGCGCGCGCAGGCGGTAGCTGCCGGCAGGGTCGCCGGCGCGGTGTTGCAGCTGGCCCTGCAGATGTTGCAGAACGGTGTTGGTGTCGGGCGCACAATTGGGCAGGCTGTAGCGAATATCATCGCTGTCTAGATTGTTGAGCAGGTCATCTATGGCCTGCTGAACCGTCAGCGGACGCGTCGGCGACTCGTTGACATCATCCCAGCGGTTGCCATTCGGCGCCGCGTCATACGGAATATGCCCGGCCTTGAGTTCGCACAGCAGCGCGTCGAGTACTTCCTTAACGCTGTAATAGCCGTCCAACCCGAGACGCGAGGCGTCCGGCCCCAGCAACAGGTGATGGACTGTCAGTGGTGTATCGCTGGCAGGCTGGCAGGCCGGTGCCGGTGCATAGGCGACCTGATCGGCGGATACCAGATTGGCGTAGAAGTGCACCGGCGGGGCGAAATCGGCGCCCGGGTTGGCCGGGTCATCGGGGTTGACCAGCGTGGCGCGCACGCGGCAGGGGACGTCGATGACCGCGTCAGGGGTCCAGACACAGGCGGCGATGCCGAGGGCATCGCTGATGCCGCCGTTGACGGGGCTCAGCGTGCCGCCGCCTAGCGTGCCGCCGTCCATCGCGATTGTCTCGATGACGAAACGCACCGTGGCGCCGGCCACCGGCCATTCGCCGTTGGCGACACCGACGCGCAGCGGCTGCGGCAGAGCATGGCCGGGCACGATCTCCTGGCCGTCGCCACCGGCCATGGTCAGGCGCGTCATCTCGCTCAGGGTCGGGAAGGCATACTTGCGATCGAGCTCGGGGTTGGGCTGCAACACGCCGCCGACCACGCTGCCAAGCGTCAGGTAATGATGCAGGATGCCGCGCGGCGGCGCATCGACCAGCAGCGTGCTGCCCTCGCCGTGTATCGCCTCGCGCACCTCGGCCAGCCAGTAGTCGCCGGCGATGAAGGAACGTCCGGCGAGCGCCAGGCTGAAGTCCATGGAGTTGAGGATCATGTCGAGCGTTGTACCGATCTCGACATGGCCGAGTGCGTCCACGTCGTTGACCTCGGACAGGTCGACGCCGCGATCGCGCCCGTCGAGCAGCGCGTTGGCGGCGAGGTCGATGCGGCAGTAGCCATCCCAGCGCCGCACCAGCACCGGGTTGTCGGTCGGGTTGGAGTTGGGGATGGCGCGCACCGCGTAGCCGCCGGAGGATTCATCGAACACCTGGAGCGCCAGGCGCGACGGCTGCCATGGACCGCTGGCGAGCTGCGCCCCAAGATGGCGCTCGCTGGTCTCGTCGTAGAATTCGTAGACCCATTCGGTGCCGATGAAGCCGGCCGGCATCAACGCCGCGCTGGCCTCGGCCACAAACTGTTCGGCGCCGTTCTCACTCGACCACTTGAGGGTGATCTCGCTGGGGTTGTCGGCCGGACCCTTGACGTGGTGCACCTCGACCCGGAACAGGTAGTTGCCGACGCGTGAATCTATGTCCAGCTCGGCGGCGCAGGGATCGCAGGCGTCCGGCTCGGTGGTTTTCTGCGTCAGCGTCAGGCTCAGCGGCGCATCGCCCCGGCGCGGGTTGTGCGGCGATTGCTCGGGGTCGACAGCGGCCGGGCACCACTTGATCTGTACCAGCATCTGCTGGCGAGTGCAGGTATCGGCGCCATGCAGGCCGACATCGCGCAGGCGCGCGTCGCCAAGCTGGGTGACGCTGCGTTCCCACACGTCGGCGTATAGGCGATAGTCACCGGCGGTGGGCGGCGGGCTGGGAAAATCCGGCTGCGTGGCATAGGGCTGCGGCGTCTCGCCCCTGAACTTGGCGGCGGCGCCGTCGACGTAGACATGGCCGGGGCGGACCTTGATGGCGCCGTCATCGATGATACCGAGCGCACGATGGCGCGGCGTGCCGCCGATGCTGCCGGCGCTGTTGCCGATGACATCCTTGAGCGCGTCGGCCAGACGCCCCTTGAGTATGTCCACCAGCTCGTTCCAGTCGGCGTCGGTCAGCATGCGTCCCTGTTGCTGGTAGACACCGGTATAGTTTTTATCCGGTTGCACACTGTCCCTGGAAATTTCGGTTTTCATGTTGATCCCCCATTACTGGAATTCTTGATCTCGGGCGGCAGGCTGAGCAGGCGCCGATCGACGATGAGCACCGGCTCCATGCCGACCGGCAGGAACTCGATGAGCTTGTCCTGCATGGCCTCGAATTTGAGGCTGTAGTAGCGATGGTGATGCGCGCCCATCTCGCCGCCATCCTCCGCGCCGAAGCGGATGGCCGGCGGGCTGTGGCGGTCGAGCACGCCGTAGCCGGCCTCGCCGTAGGCCGCGACGCGCTGCTGGTGCGCGCCGCCGCTGCAATAATCGAAGCGCGCGAATACCGGCCCCTGGCGCGTGTTGGTGCTGTTCCGCCCGGCGCCGGCATTGAGCGATGTTCCATCCAGTGTGGCCGGGATGCGCGAATAGCGCAGGCAGCCGGATTCCGGTTCGCCGCCCGCGCCGTCACCAATGTCACCGGCGAAGATGCAGTCGCTGGCCTGTAGTTGCAGGCAATGCGCTTGCTGCATGACGGTGCAGTATTCGAGCCGCGCCAGACCGCTCGGCAACGCGATACGGGTGAACAGGCAGTCCTGCGCGTCGAGCGCCGGCAACGCCGCGTCGTCGGCAGCGAAGGCCAGGCCCGTCTCCATGGCCAGGTTGGGCAGCACGCAACGCCGCAGCGCGAGACGGCCGCCGGCCACCGCCACGTTGCCCTCGAAGATGACATCGCACAGCACCAGCCCGCCTGCATCCGCCAGGTGCAGCGCGTCGGGCCCGGTGAAGTCGCCTGCCAGGCGCACCGGACGGCCCTCGCGACCGCGGTTGAAGCCGCCCATCTCGCCACCATTGGCGGCGCCCTGCCAGATGCCTGGCGGGCAGTCCGGAGCCAGCACCGAGCGCGCCGCCAGCCCGCTCTGGTGATCGAAGAACAGCGGTGCGTCGGTGACGCAGTCCTCGATGGTCATACCGTCGGCGCTGAACGGCGCATCCGCCGGGTAACGGCTGAACTCGATCACGCCGCGGATGTCGCTGCCGACGATGGCCGTGAACAGGCAGTCCCTGGCGTCGAGCGCGGTAAGGAAGGCGTCATCGCGCACGGTGCAGCGCTCCAGTTGCACCAGGCCACCACACGACAGCTCGCCGAACAGGCAGTCGCTGGCGCTGATGACAGGCTCATCCAGCGCCGCCGTCGCCACATCGACACGCACCGCCTCGACCGCGCCCAGCGTCAGCCTGCCGCCGCTCGCCACCTTCAGTTCACCGGCGAAATTCAATCCCTCGATGCGATACAGCCCGGCCGCCAGCTCGACATTGTTGCTGATGGTGACGACGCGCGCGCTGTTGTTGCGGATGACCTGCACACCGTTCTCGACGCTGTGGCTGATCAGGTGCTGATACAGCGAATCGAGGCGCTCTTCCCAGACCAGTTCGATGGCGTCGAACGGGATCAGTCCGTCGGGCGGCGCCACGTACACCAGCACGCGCTTGTGATGGTAGCGACCGTGGCCGCTGTCAACGTCGCGCAGGTCGACGCTGCGGCGCGATACGTCGTCGAAACTGCCGGGGAAACAGGGCGCGCCATGGCGGTTGAGCTGGCGCCACGCAAGGCTCAGCCCGCCGAAGCGCGACACCTTGGCCGCCGGGTTGGTCGGCAACGCTTCGACCGCGCGCGACGGGCGGCGCAGGTCGACGGTGGCCGCCGGCAGCGACGGATGGCGCGCCATGCGCGAGGCGAAGCGCTCATCGATATCGAGCGCATCATCGACCACCGCCACCGGGGTCAGCGGCATGCCGATGCGCGGCGTCACCGCCACGCGCTGCCAGCCTTCCTGGATCTCCGCCTCCATGTTGCCGACCGCCTCGACGATCTCCTCGGCCACTTTGAGGGTGCCCTTGCGCTGGCGCCACGACACCGCGTGCGCCACCTCGTCATGCTTGCCCTGCGGATCCGGCGATACGATGTTGACCGCCAGCAGCTGGGCGAAATAGGGCAACAGCCAGGCCTGGCTGGTGGCCGGCAGGGTATCGTCGAGCTGCCGGCGCAGCGTGGCCTGGATCAGGTCGAGCAGGTGACCGTGGGCGTCCAGATACCTTGCCAGGTCCTCGCTGCCGGCATCGCCGTGTGGGTCATAGCGGTCGCGGGTGCGGTACACCTCCGGCAGCATGTCATAGAGCTGGCGGCCGAAACGTGAATCGAAGCTGTAGCTCATGGCCGGTATTCCTTGCTACCGACGACCAGCGTCGAGCCGGCCGCCAGATCCAGGCAGACGACCTGGTTACGGTTGGCCGGACGCACCACGCGGGCATTGGCGTCCAGCACGCAGATCGAGTTCTCGACGCCCTCGATGCCTTCCACCGCCTTGTAGATCTCGCTCAGGTAGAGCGGCTGGCCGAGGCCGCGCTGCTGCAGCGCGAAGGCGCGCTTGAGCTCGGCCTCGACCGCGGCGGCGACCTGGCGCGGCAGCCAGTCCGATGAATCGACACGCAGCGTGATGTGCATGTCGACCGGACGCGACGTGTAGGATTCGACGCTGACCGTCACGCCGGGCAGTGAATGGCGGCCGAGATGGGATTCGAGGGTGTCGCGCAGATCCGGGGTCAGCACGCCGCCGGCCGGCACCACGATGACGGTGATACGTTCCATGCGCCCGCCCTGATCCACCTCGCGGTAGGCCCTGGCCTGCCAGATGTCGCTGCGCGCGGTGGCCAGATGGGCGAAGTCGCCGAGCGACACCGCGCGCTCCAGCGCCAGCAGCGTCGGCGGCGCGTTGTTCCTGAGCGAGGCCAGGCTCTCCATGTCGCCGCAACCGGCAGCCGGCATCGGTTGCGACACCGTATCCACCAGCGGGCTGGGCTTGATCGCCTTGTTGAGGCTGCCCGCCGCCAGGTTGCCGGCGCTGCCGTTGCCGACGCGGTAGCGCAGGCGCAGGTTGTTGCTGCCGCTTGGCAGGCGACGGCCGTTGACGCCGTCACCGAAGATGATGCGCAGGTAGCCGTCCTCGGTCATGCGCACCTCGTAGTGCGTGTCATCGGACACCGAGTCGCGCAGCGTCGACACCTGCTGCCACACCCGCCCGGCCACCTCGACCTCGATATCGGCGGCGACCCCGGCGGCCTGGGTGGCGTCGGGGGTGAACGACAGCCCGCTGACCTCGATGGTGAAGGCCTGGCCCGATTGCGCGGCATCGCCGCTGCCGAAGATCTTCTGCGGCTGCGACTCGCCATGCCCGGCCGGCGCCACGTTGCCGAGCAGCAGCATGTTGCCGGCGATGCAGGGCTCAAGCTTGGGCTCGAAGCTGATGACGCCATCGACGATGTCGGTGACGGTGACGACATAGGGTTCGCCGCAGCCCGTCACCAGCAGGCTGCGGCCGATGGTCAGCGCCTCGGGCAGCAGTTCCAGTATGAAGTTGTCGGGATCGATCGGCGCGGCGTTGAAGTGGGCATTCTCGGCCACCAGCGCGCCACGAAAATCGGCCTGTACGCGCAGCAGCTCGCCGCTGTCGTGCGGCGCGCCAATGAATTCGAGGGCGAAGCTCTCGGCCTTGTCGGCGGCGACGAAGGCCTCGATAGCGTCGATCTCCAGCGCGCAGGGGCCGTTGGAGAACTCGGCCACCACCCAGTCACCCTGGCGGATGCGATCGGCCGCGCCGTCGAACATGTAACGCGGATCGCTGGCCACCACGCGCGCCAGCTCGACGGCGCCCTCGGGTATGGCCAGCATCGGGCCCTGTAGCTCCAGCTCTTCGCGGATCTGCTGGAACAGCGGGGTGTCGCCCTGGGCGGCGGTAACCAGCAGCTCGCGCAGCGCTTCCTTGCGCGCGGCCTCGGTCGGCAACTGCCATTCCACGATCTTTACCCCGTCGGCCTCCATGCCGTCGAGCAGTGCGTACAACTTGTCGGTGGCGTCATCCAGTCCGATGGCGGCGGCCAGGTCGGTGGGTGGAAAGCCCTTGATGACGAATTCGCCGCTGCTGGGGATCATCATCAGCCCCAGGCTGAGCATCAGCTCGATGGCGGCCTTGACCAGGTCGATCGGCAGGAACGGTGACGGGAACAGGAACGAACCTATGCCCGGCAGCGCGCCCGGCAGCGGGAACGGCGTGCTGGTGGGGATGGAAACCTCCGGCAGCTCCTTGATTTTGAAGATGTCGCCGGTGCCGGTGGTATCCATCGCCACCGCCTCGGCCGGCGCCGGCACCGCGCCGGCCGGGTTGTCACCATCCAGCAACACCACCACTTCGAGGTTGGCGCCGGCCTTGCCGCCGCTGATCGGGCTCAGGTTGTACAAGCGGTCACCGGGCAGTGGCAGCGGCGATGTGGTTTGTAACCGCAGGTTGCGGGTATCCGACTCGATGATCTTCGCGTAGCGCCACTGACCCGCTCTGCGCCAGCCGACGTAGGCTTCGGCGGCCAGGCCATGCGCCGCCGCGGTGCGAATCACGTTGGCGCCGTTGAGCCAGCACTTGCGCTGCCAGCGCGGCGCGTAGTGCAGGCGGGTATCACCGCTGGCCCAGCCATGCCATGCGTTGTGCAACGGGCTGTCGGCCAGTTCCAGCGCCAGCGTCGGCGGCTGGCCGTCGATGGTTTCAACCCGGTCAATGGTCACCGCATTGGCGCGCTGGTGGGCGTCGTCGATCAGCATCGCCACCTCGCCCGCCTCCACCGCCGGCTTGGTCGGCATGATCCAGCGCGTGCTGCCAGATGCCGCAACCGATGCCTGGCCACCGATCAGCTGGCGCAGGCGCAGCGCCACGAAGTGCGGATGATCGAGGCACACCTCGACCATGCGCAGCTCCTGTTGCAGCGCGGCGGCCTGATCCACGGTATTGCCGCTGTGCGTGGCCAGCTCCAAGCTGGACAGCGCGGTGATTTCGGCGAGTGTCGCTTCAAGCATGGCCGACCAGTCACCCGGCGATGCGAACTGGCTCAGGAAATGCGCCTTGGCCTTCCACTCCCACAGCAGCGTGGGGGCTATGCCGAGCGTGCTGGTGGCCGGGTCGAAATTCAGAAAATCGAGGATGCGAAAGCCCTGTTCCGGCCGCAGTGTATCCAGCGCAGCGGCATGCACCGCGCCTATGCCCTGCAACGTGATGGCCGGGCCGAGCATGACCTCGGCGATCTCCAGCGTGACCGCCTCGCCGGCACTCGCCGCCGTGCCACCGAGCGGTGTGCCGGAATGGTCCCAGCCGGCCGGCCGCAGCGCGTTGAGCGTGGCATCGATGGTGACATCCTCAAGGGTTTCGAAGATGACCTTGGCGGCGCCCGCGGGCGGGCTGTTCTTGACCTGGAAGCCGCGCGGCAGCACACCAGCCTTGCCCGGCTTGGCATCGAAGGCCAGCCAGGTCGAGGCCGAGGCGGGCGGCGCCGGGTGGTAATCGAGCATACCGACCAGGCGGCGCACATGCTCCCATTGGGTGGCAGTGCCAAGGAAGCCCTCGTTGGCGTAGGCGTCGGCATGCGCGGTCAGCATGTGGCAGCAGCGCGCGAAGCTGCGGCTGATCTCCCAGGCCCAGTCGCGCCGCTCCTGATGGTAGGTTTCGAGCAGGCGCTTGTTGCGCAGCGCCAGCCGTTGCTGACGCTCGACCAGGGTTTCGTCGTCCACTTCGATCTCGCGCGGCGGTACCTGCTGCGGCGGGTTGATCCAGTCGCACAGCCCGCTGTCGGGGTCGGCAAAATACCGCACCAGTTGCTGGCGCAGCGTCTCCAGGTACTCGACGGCGTTGCCGTCGACATACTCGAAGCGCGTCAGTCCGGCCCGGTTCCAGCGCGTCAGGTCGTTGCGATCGCTCATCCGCCACGCCCTCCGTGCAGGGTCAGCCGGTAGTAGCCGCGCGCCGGATCGGCCCGCGAATTGTCACACAGCGCCACCTCCAGGCCGTCGAGGGCGATGAAACCGGCCTCGACGCGGTCGGGGAACTGGCTGCCGACGCGCTTGAAGCGGTTGAGGCAGACGTTGTCGATCCCATCCAGGCCCATCAGCACCTCGATGATGTCGCTGCTGTACAGATCCTCGCCGAAGCCGTGACGGCTCGGCGCGAAGAAGCCCTGTGGTCCATGGCCGAGCGCCTGGGCGATGGCGTGGCGCACCTCGGACTTGAAGTGGTTGGCGCCGAGAGTCACCGACAGCGCCATGCTGATACCGACATAGCGCGGATCGCGCAGCACCACCTCCTGGCCGGCCATGCGCAAGGCGTCGACATAGGGACGCAGGATCATGCGCACGCTGGGCGGCGGCGTGGTATCGAGCGCGGGCGCGCGCAGGCCGGCGCGCTCGTGGAAGTTCTCGATCAGCGGCTTGAGGTCATCCTCGTAGGGCAAGGGCGTGTCGCCCGCGACGTGGTCGAGCCGGCGTCCGCCCTCGGCGATGACCGCCACGTGCAGCGTGAACCAGGAACCGCTCCACTCGCTCCAGGCGTGGGCGGCGGCCACCAGCGGGTGTTCGCGCAGACGCAGCGCGTAATCTTCGGTGGTGACCATGCGCTTCTGGGTGTGGATCTCGCGCGGACCGGCGCGCCGCGCCTGGTCCATGGCGTGGGGATGGCCGCGCCAGTAGTCCTCCAGTGCCTTGATGGATGCCTGCTCGGACAGGTCGCTGGCGATCTGGTCCTTGCTGCGCGCCACCGCCAGCGCGTCGTAGCCGATGAATTGGAGCAGGTTGCGCACCGTCTCGGGACGGCGCGCGGTTTCGAGGAAGGCCTCGGCGAAGATGCGATCCTGCATGTCGGACAGCTGGTCGAGCACCGCCGCCAGCACCTCCACCAGTACCACTTCGAGATCGGCCGGGGTCCAGCGCTGGCGCTCCGGGAAGCGCGCATGCAGCTCTTCGAGCATGAACATGCGGAAACCGTCGTAGTCGCGTACCCGCCAGTCGAAATCATCGCCGGCATCCGGCAAGGCCGCCGGCAGCCGCGCCTCGCGCACGCCGCAGTCGGGGCAATGACCCTCGAAGAGCAGTTGCAGCCGTGGTGCGTCAGCCATTGCCGGTTCCTCCGATGCTGAAGGCCTGTGATTCCTGTCGGTTGATGGCGGCCAGCTGGTAGGAGATGAGGATCACCAGCTCGGCGTCGCGCTGCTCCAGGCTGACCTTGAGGGTGCGCGAATCGACCTCGCCGTGCAGCGCCTCGGCCAGCGACGACAGCAGTTGCTTGTGCGTGATGTTCCACAGCGCGGCGTTGTTGGGCTCGAACACCAGGCGGCGGATGCCGACGCCGAACTCGGGTCGGAACACGCGCTCTTTGGGGCTGGTGAACAGCAGTTGCTCGATCTGCTCGCGCACGTGGTCGGCGCGCGACGAGGTCAGCGGGCCGTCGGCGCCGATGGCGAACGGGAATTTCAGGTACTGGGTATCGCTCAGGCTTGCCATGTGCCGTGCCTCATATCGTCTTGACCGTGGTCGACAGGCTGCTGGCCTCGCCCTGCGGGATGGGCGGCGAGGTCGGTCCGCCCACCGTCGGCGCCGAGGTGTGGATGTGGCTGGCGAACAGCGACAGGAAGGACTGACCCTTGATAACCGGTTCGCCGCCCTCGTCGCCGAGGTGTACCTGGCCGCCCTTGAGCACGATCTTGGGCGCCTCGGCGGTGATGCCGGCGGCGGCCATCTCGATGATGTTGCCGTTGCTGTCCTCGACCTTCGTTCCGCTGCTGTTCATGGTCAGGGTGTTGCCGTTGGCATCCTCCACCGTGACGACGTTGCTGGCGGCGTCCATCTTCAGCACCGCGCCGGAGGCGTCGGTCAACGTGATACTGCCCTGCTTGTCGATGATCATCTCGGCGTCGGCCGGGTGGTAGAGGCGGAACTGCTCCTCGCCGGACTCATCGTCGAACTGCAGGATATGTCCCGAGCTGGTCTGGATCATGCGCGTGGTCGGCTCGTCCTTGGACGCATCCTCGGGCACGTCGTCCTGCTGCTGCCAGAAGCTGCCGACCCAGATCGGGCGGCTGATGTCGCCCTCCTCGAACTCGACCCACAGCTGGGCGTCGATGTCGGGGATGAAGAACATGCCCTGCGATTTGAGGCCGCCGTAAGGCAGGCAGGGCAAGGCCCAGTCCGAATCCTGATCGGCCAGCACCGACGGGATGCGCAGCTTGAGGCGGCCACGCTTCTGCGGGTCCTGGTTGTCGACCACGCTGGCGCGGTACTTGCCAAAGCGTTTCTCGTCGACGAAGCGGGCCAGGCGGATGACGGTTTCTTCCATGGCTCCCTCCGCTACCTCACGCCGGCCAGGGCATCGCTGCCCTCGGGCTCGGTATGTTGCCCGGTGGCGTTGCGCAGCAGGCGGAAGGCCTGGCGATAACCGGCCTGGGCGAACACGTGGGTGACCCGGTCGACGTAGTACAGGCCCCCATAGGTGTCGCCTATGCCGTAGACGCCGACCGGCTTGTGGGTCAGCAGCACGTGGCCGTACAGCGAGCCGTCGAGCTCGCCCTCGGCGACGATCTTCCAGGCACTTTCGTTGGCCTTGGCCTGGGCGCGCGCGCGCGCCTCTTCCAGCGAGCTGCCGGCCGGGCGCGGCATCTGCCACACGAACGGTGACAGCCCCATGGCGCTGCTGTCGGCGGCGCTGCTGCCGAGCAGGGTCAGGTTTGGGCTGAAGGTTTCCTGCTCCAGCTCGGTGCCGGTTTCAGCGGCGCGCACCAGTGCCACCTGGTCCGGCTTGTGGCCGTCGTGGCGCACGTTGATGCGCAGGCAGTTGGAGCGCTCGCCCATGTAGGCCATGATCGAGGCCTGCGGGTCTTCGTCGAGCTGCGGCGGCTTGAAATGAATGACGCCCTCGCGCAAGTACAGCTCGTAGCCGTTGGCCTCGGCGCGCTCGCGCAGGAAGCGGATGCTGGTGCCGTCCTGGTTCAAGGCCACATTGCTGAGCCCGGCCTCGTGCTCGGTATCGAAATCGCTGCCGGCGATCTCGGCCAGGATATCGCCGTCGGTCATGGCCTCGTCCTCGGTCGACCACACGCGGCGGATGTGTTCGCGGTCAAGCAGCAGGCTTTCGTCCTGGCACAGCACCATGACCTTGGCGTTGCCCATCTGCTCGGGGGCGTCGGTGATGACCTCCTTGACGTAGCCGCGCATGACCTCCTCGGAATAGTCGCCGAAATGGGCCTCGATGCGGAACGGCTTCCACGGCAGGAACACGCCAGCGTCCTGCACCTGCCAGCTGTCGTCTTCGAGGCGGAAGTTGTCGAACACCAGCGTGCACACCGCGGCCTCGCCACGGCTGGTCTCGACGGTGGCCTCGACCAGATAGGGTCGCAGTTCGACGACCTCCTCGTCATCGACGTAGATCCGGCACAGCGCCGGCTGGCGGAAATCCTGCGCCGCGCTCATTGGCCGCCTCCCGCTTCGCTGGCGCGCGGAATGAGTATGGTGCTGCCGACATAGTCGTCGAGGCCGAGGTCGGCGCCGCACACGATCTCGGGGTTGGCGTCGAGGATGCGCCACCACTTGCGGCTGTCGACATAGAAGTTACGCGCCAGCAGGTCGAGGCGGTCGTCGGCCTTGACGGTGTATTCGAGCACGCCGGCGGCGGCGCCGATGTGGCGCGCGCGGCCACCCTTGAAGGCCGGCTGGCGACCATCTTCGGCCACGAACGCACGCACCTGCGCGTAGCGACTGCCCTTAGCGGCCATGCCCACCTCCGTGCCGTTGCTGGATGCGCCGCATCACAACCCTCCGGTGGACTGAAAGCCCTGCAACGAGCCGACCGCACCCTGGGCCGAGTTGAACATGCGCTCGATCTCAGGGGTATAGAAGTTGTTGCGGCTCTGGATCACCTGCAGCGTCAGCGTGGCCTCGGCGCGATAGGGCACCAGCGACGGCAGGTAGGCCTTAACCTCGAACTGCACCTGGGTCATGAACACCGGCAGCACCTGCCTGCCCCAGGTGAACAGCAACACCGACGGATAGGGCTGGGCGTCGTCGCCGCTATCCGACAGCGCCGCCAGCGTCGAGGCGCCATCCGGCGCCTGCAGCTTGGGCTCGACCATGCTGTACAGGATGTCGAGTTCGGGCTGCACCCCGTCAGTGTTGGCATCACTGTCGTCCGCGTTCATGCGGTCGGTGGCGTCGAGCAGGATCTTCAGGGTAAAGGTTTCTGCCTTGACGGTGGCGCCCTGGGCGACACGTCGAATCTCCTCGGTGCCATTGAAGTCGCGGCCGCCAGCGGTGTTGGTGCCCTCGCCGAACTCGATCTCGATGGCGCGCGAGCGCGTGATGGTCGACGGGTTGAACTCGAAATGCAGCTCCAGCGGGTTGTCTCCGGCGGTGTACTCCTTGAGCATGCCGCGCGTGACCTTGAGCGCCGACTGGTTGCCGCTGGGGATGTTACTCATGGGGCGCCTCCGGCCTGTTGGGCGACGATCTGCAAGGTAATCAGGCGCGCGATCTCGTCATCGCTGGTATGGATGCGGATCTTGAGCGGCGACAGGGTCACGGAGTCGATCGCCAGGTCCTGGCTGACCGATTGCTCGGCCAGCATCTCGCCGACGCGGCGCGCGATGCTCAGCGCGCGGTGTTCGAATCCGGCCGGCAGACGCAGGCGCAGTCTGTCGATGCGGATCATGGCGTCACCCCGCCGTTGAGGTACTGGGCGAAGCGGCCGAGGCCGGAGGCCGATTGTTCGCCGCCCTTCTTGGAAAACTCCGTGTGCACCGCGCTGGCGATATGGGCGAGGCCTATCGCGCGGCCCTCGCCGGCGGCGAGGAAGGCGGCGTGCAGCGCGGCATTGCGGATCTGCCCGCCGCTGAGGTTGAACTCGGCACCGAGCAGGCGCGTATCGACCTCGGCCTGGCGCGGCGCACGGGGCGGGATATGCAGCTCCCACATCTGCGCGCGCGCCTCGGCCTCGGCGCGCGGAAACTCGATGATCATCTGGAAGCGGCGCGTGAAGGCGGCGTCGATGTGCTTGCGCAGGTTGGTGGTCAGGATGCACGGCCCGTTATGGCGCTCGATGCGCGACAGCAGGTGGCTGACCTCCATGTTGGCGTAGCGATCGCGCGCCTCCTTGACCTCGCCGCGCTTGGCGAACAGCGCGTCGGCCTCGTCGAACAGCAACACCACCTGGCGACCGGCGGCGCCGTCGAACAGCGCGTTGAGATTCTTCTCGGTCTCGCCGATGTACTTGCTCACCAGCAGCCCCAGGTCGACGCGCAGCAACGGCCAGCCGAGGGCATTGGCGACGACCTCGCTGGCCAGCGTCTTGCCGGTGCCGGATGGCCCGGAGAACAACGCCACCGGTCCGCCGTCGATGCGCGCGCCCCACTGCTGTTCGACCTGCCGTCGATGCGTCACCCACAGGATGAACTCGCGCAGCTGGCGCAGGCAGTGCTCGGGCAGCACCAGGTCGGGCCAGCGCGCGTTGCAGGCGACTTCGAGCGCGCCCGGCGTGCCGATCGGCTCCATCGATGGCCAGCCGAGCAGCTGCTGGCGGGCGCGCGGCGAGGGTTGCAGCGGCTGGAACAGCCCCGCCGGCTCGCCCTGCACCATGCCGCTGCGCAACAGCGGCGCGCCCGGCGTCAGGCGCTGATGGAAGCGCTGTGAATCGGCGGCGCCGAGCACGAACAGCTCGCGGATCAGCGCCGGCGTCGGGTAGGGCGAGGCCAGCCCCTGCTGCAGTTCCTGGTACATCCAGCCGAGGCGCGGCTCCACCTCCGGCGCCAGTGAACAGGCCAGTATGTCCTGATCGATGGTATCCAGACCGTAGTGGCTGCTCAGCGCGTGCCACGGCTCGCGCTGGCGCAACGCCGCGACATCCTGTTGCACCCGCTCCAGCCGCTCGGTGATCTGGCCGGGTATGTCGGCACCGCCGCGCCAGGCGCTGAGGCAGGCGCCGAGCAGGTCGATGCGTTCCCATTCCGGGGCCAGCGTGGCGGCGTTCATGGCCCAACTCCATACAGCAGCACGGTATTGCTGCGGATCGGCGTGACGCGGGTGATGTCGGGATCGGCCGGGTCGGGGTGGCTCCACTCACGTACCGCGCTCAGCACCGCCTGCCAGGATTTGGTGTCGACGGCGCCGACCTCGGCCGGCAGGCGCGCGTGAAACACGATGCGCGCATCGATGTCAGCGGGATCGATGCGCGCTGGCGAAAAATCGTCCGCAGCGGCGGCCAGGGTCTTGTCCGCCGGCAGCTCGACATCGGCTATATCCTGCTGCCAGGCGACGATGCTGTTATCGGTCTTGCGCCGCCACAGCTTCCACACCAGGCGCAGCGTACTGCCTGCCTTGCCGGCGATGACGATATCGAGCGCCACGTCGGTGTCGCCGTCAACGGGATGGATGTAATGCAGCCGCGTGCTGTCATCCGCCAGCGTTTCCATGATGGCGATATGCGGCATCCAGTCATCGGCTGCGGTATCGACCTCGACCGATTCGACCCTCGGGCGCAGATCGATGATGCCGTCGCGGTCATGCCCCGCCGCGCGCGCGGTATCGCCCCAGGACAGCATCTGCGGATCGCCGACCAGCGGCGAGCGCTCGACGCGCGTGTTGCGCGGTACCGGCGCCAACGCCATCTCGTAGGCCACCGACAGGCGATAGGAGATCTCGTTCTGGGTCGACCAGATGTGATTCAGGTTATCGAGGTTGAGGGTATGCGGCACCACCTGCAGCATGGCGACCTGCTCACCCTGCTCGTCGTCCACCGCCAGCAGCGGCTGTTGATGCAGGATGCGCATCACCTCGCCGATCATGCGCAGCTCGTTCTCGCCCTTGCTGACGTCGCGCTCGCCGGGGCCGGGCGATTCCGGCTCCTTGGTCTTGTGGCCGATGGCAGTGATGAGGCAGTACAGGCGCACGTAGAACGGGTCGTCGCTGGAGCCGTCGGCCGGATAGCCGTCGTAGCTGACGTTGTAGAAGAACAGGTTGAGCGCGTTCTCCTCGGCATCATCCAGGTCCTTGATGTTATCCGCCGGGTTGCCGATGCGGATGTTGTTGACGTCATCCAGCTCGTCGATGTTGTTCAGGAACAGGTGGCGCAGGCTGTAGGCGGCGAAGGAAAGCGCGCTGGTGGGCAGCATCACAGCCCCCTCAGGTAGTGGCGGCTGGCCAGCGACACCGCCGGCCGCGCGCTGGAACGCGCGGGCGAGGCGGCGCGCGCCGGGCGCTCGACGAAGACATCGACCTGGCCGATGCGCACCTCGGGGCTCCGCGGCACCTCGATGATCTGCGGCGGGGGCCTCGGTCGCTCTACCCGCACCGGCGCCGGTGGGCGCAGCGGCTGGGGCGCGGCCCGGGCCGGTTGCGGCTGGTCGGGCGAACGCGGCGTGGCAATCGGCTGGGTGGCCTCGGCCGGTTGCGGGCGCGCTGCGTCCGGACGTCCGAGCGGTTCGGTTTGGTGTACCCGGCCTGGGCGCTGCTCCGCTACCCGGTCTGGCGCAATCACGGGCGGCGGCATGACCCGCTGTGTCGATTCCGGCGGCGCGCCGGCGACCCCATCGGGCGACATCGCGCGCGGACTCGGCGGACTCGGTTGATCGGATGCCGGCTGCCGGGAGGGCTCGGGTTCGGGCCTCCGCTCGGCGAAATTCGGCGATTGCGCGGCAGCCTTGGCCGTTACGCCTTGCGGATCGATCGCCGCCCGGGCTTCGACATGCGGGTCGTTCGACTGGCGCGCCGGGGGCGCGTATTGCGGTCGACCCGGCATTGCTTGATCGGGGATCGAGGATACCTGTCTCTCGTCGGTGACGGCTGGCCGGGACGCCACCACGACGTCCTCTTCCATTGTGCCGCTGAGCGGCGTGTGCACCGGCGCAGGATGGATCTGTATCGCTGTAGTCGGTATGTCAACGGTGGTCGGCACAGCGGGCCTCACGGTGTCGATGTCGATGCCATCATGCGTGGCCGGCGACTCGCGCTGGGTAAAGCTGTGCGCCGCGCCCGGCGTAACCGGCGAGTGCTCGCCGCTCATCTCACGCCGCACCGGAGGCGACGCCTCGATAGGCCCGGGGAAACGCCCGGGCGTTGCCGTGGCCGGGCGCGCCAGGGCGCCGGACGGCTGCATGTCGCCGCGCGGCGACTGATGATCCATCGGCGTCGGGGCATGGCGCGGCGCGGCGGCCTGGGCCAACGTATCCAGTGGCGCTGCGGACGGCATCGGCGCTGCCTGGTGCGGAGCGGCGACGACGGCGCGCGCCACCGGCGCGGCGGGCCGCGCATCGTGTATGACCGATCTGAACAGGCCCACGCTAGCCTCCCCGCAGCGCCGCTGAACGGCTGATCAGGTCAAGATAGCGCTGACGCTTGCTGCGCGGCAGGTCGAGTATGTCGGCCTCGCTCCAGTGGTAGTGGCTGGCCAGGGTATGCACCTCGTCGTAGAACACGTATTCATCGATGCCGAGTTGAGCGTAATGGTCAAGCGGCGCCTGTTGCGAGTGGTGACATTCGGGACAATCAACCTGCAGGCGGTCGCACACCGCTGGCGCCAGGTCGTCGAGCGCCTCGTCCAGGGCCTCGATATCGGCCTCACTGAGGCGGGCGAAAAATTCCTCGCCGGGCGCCGCACCATCGACACGGCGGATGCAGCGCCGCAGCAGCCGCTGCATGGCCGCGGCATCGTCGAGCGCGGCGATGGCCTGCTGATCCTCGCCGTTCGGCACCACCGCCTCGATGTGCCGCGCGCCCAGTTGCAGACTGATCCACGGATAGCCCTCGGCGGCCGCCCTGACCGGCAGTTCATTGCGCCGCAGGTCGACATCGAACCACGCGTCACAGGCAGCGCAGCGCAGCTTGAGCCACAGTTGCTCGCCGCCCAGCAGCGCCCCCAGGCGCAGTATCAGGTACTGACGATCGGCCACGCCGAGACGCGCCACGCTGGCCTCGTCGGCCGGCCCTGCGCCAATGCTGTCGAGCGCCCGGCACAGCACCGAGGTGACATAGGCAGGGCGGTCGGCAACATCGGAGGACTCGATCACCGCCTGCTCGATGCGCCCGGTCAGCGGGCGGAAGCGGGCATGGCGTTCAAGCCGTCCGTTGACGGGCAGGCCACCCGGAAGCAGGACTTCCATCGTTCTCACCCGGTCACGCCCGCATCAGGACTCGCTCGGCTCGGATACCGCTTCATCGCGGTCCCAGCCCTCGTGTTCGAGCTTGATGGTCTGGATGCCAACGGTGTTGGTGGTGCCGGCATCGAGCTCGGGCAGGGCCTGGTACTCGGATACCCAGGCGCGTTTGATCTGGTAGCTGATGGCCACCGTGCCCTGCAGGTTGAGCACGTTGATGACGATATCCTTGCGGAAGCTGACCAGCGACATCGCGGCATCGCCGTCGATGTTGTTGACCAGGTTGGCCCATTGCTCGAACACCGGATCATGCGTCAGGCCCTGCTCCAGCGTGATCGGTTCGTACTTGGTGCCGCCCGGCAGCTTGCGCACGTGGGTCGGGTCTCCGCCGGTGCGCCATTCCACCGCTTCGGTAGTCTTCTTCAGGGCGCCCATCTTGCGCAGCCCGGCGACCGGCTTGCCGTCGATCAGAACCTGGAATTTGAAGGTGCGATACGGATCGTGACGATGCGCATTCGCTGGAAACATTGGTGCCGCCATTTCGAATCTCCTTTATTGCAGGTTTACTTTCTGTTGAATTCGAACGATGACGAACTCGGCCGGCTTGAGCGGTGCGAAGCCGACGATGACGATGACCTGGCCGGCATCGATGTCGCCCTGCGTCATGGTGTCGCCGAGGTTGCAGCGCACGAAATAGGCATCGGAGGCCTTCTCGCCCTGGAATGCACCGGCGCGGAACAGGCCGTTCATGAAGTTGCCGATGTTGGCGCGCAGCGATGACCACAGACGATGGTCATTGGGCTCGAACACCGCCCACTGGATGCCTTTGTAGATGCTTTGTTCGATCATGATGGCGGTGCGTCGCACCGGCACGTAGCGCCATTCCGGATCGGCCTTGGTGGCCAGCGTGCGGGCGCCCCAGATGACGCGTCCGCCGCCCGGCATGTTGCGGTAGCAGTTGACGCCGAGCGGGTTGAGCTGATCCTGCTCGCCGTCCTCGATGATGTACTCGAAGCCGGTGGCGCCGAACAGCCCCGCTTCCATGCCGGCCGGTGCCTTCCACACCCCGCGCTTGCCGTCGATGCGCGACCACATGCCGGCGGCGAAGCCCGAGGGCGGGGCGCTTAAGGTCTTGCTGGCGGTGGGGTTCTTTTCCGCATGGTAGAACGGGTTGGCGACCTTGACCCAGGGGTAGTACAGCACCGAGTAGGTGGAGGACGGCAGCGCCAGCGCGGTGACGGTCGCCTCCTGATCGAGCTCCAGCCCGGGCGGCGGATCGATGATGACGACGCGATTCTTCATCTTCTCGCAATGCGCCAGGGTGGCGGCGATGACGGCGTTACCGGAGCCATCGGCGGCCCAGTATTCACCCGGCACCAGCAGGATGCTGACATCGCGCACCTTGCGCAGCACGCTGTCGTAGAAATCGCTGTAGTCGTTGGCGGTGGGCGGGTTTTCGCTGCCGCCAGCCATTTCCGAGCCCTGGTCATTCAAGCCGAGCGCGGCCAGCGGTACCACATGAGCAGTGCCCTGCGCCACGCTGCGCCCGGCGGTCTGGGTGCCGGTATTGAGACCGAGGATAGTACGCAGTGTACCGCCCGGCACCGTCAGCGACGAGACGCGCGCCGAGCCGTTGCCCGAGGTCAGCCTGAAGCCGCGCGAACCCGCCGGGGTACCGATGTAGACGCATTTGAAATCCTTGTAGGCGGCGATCTCGGGATTGAGCGCGCGCACCGCGTTCTGTATCGCCAGCGCCACCGCATCGCCATCGTCCGGGTTGGACACGCCCTGCAGCCCGATCTTTGACTTGGTCAGGCTGACGGTAACGACGCCATGGCCATCCACGTTGAGGGTCAGGTCGCCATCCACCACGTTGCTGTTGAAGTAGGTGGCGGTGCCGAAACTGCCCGGCGCGCCGGTGCCCTTGAACTCGGCCGGCTGGCTGCCGCCGATACGGATCAACCTGGCGAAATCGCCGCTGCCTGCCTCCAGACTGGCCAGCGGTTTGTCGGCATTCCTGGCGGGTTCGGGCGAGGTCAGCACGAAATGGTCGACGCTGTAGGCACAGGTGAACGACTGGTAGGCCTGCTCGGTGCTCAGCGCGCGCACCGCCTTCTGGATCTCGAAGGCGACGGATGCACCGTCGGTGGCATGCGCGGCGCCGGCCAGCGGGGTGGTGAAGCTGGCGGGATTGAGCGTGATCTGCTTGGCGCCGAGGGCGTTGATGTTGAGGCTGAGGCTGACCGGTGCAGTTATCGCAGCGGAAAACAAGGTATTCACCGTGGCATCCAGGGCGCCACCCGTCAAGACCGCGGCCTGATACTGTTCGCCCGCCTTGTCAGGGTCGGCGGCATCACCCAGCGACAGACGTACCCGGCTGGAGGCGCCGTTGACCACCGACAGTGCGTAGTTGGCGTCGCCCGCGCGCATGCCAAGCCCGCTGTATTGTTCGTCGACGACGAACTTGCCCTTGTCCTGATGGCCGACCTCAAGGGTGAAGGTCAACGCATCCTGGTCCGGCTTGAGGAGGCGGACATACACCTTGTTGCCCCACGTGCCCTCGCTGGATGCGGAGATCACCAGCGCCGGGCTTGTGGTGGGCGTGCCACCGCTGCCTTCGCCGTTGACGCTGATGGAGGCCAGGCTGGAGCCCTCACCGGCGAGGCGGCAGATGAACGCCGACTTGCCACCGTTGAGATAGAACGACTGCACCGCGATGCCCATGGCGTCGCTTTCAGAGTCGATGTCGCCATACAGATTGTTGTAGTCATCGAAGCTCTGGATCAGCTCGGCCTCGCCGACCGGCCCCTTGGCCGCCTTGCCGATAAAAGCGGCAACCGAGGTTGCCACGCTCTCGATGGGCTTTGAGCCGCTAGGGATTTCCTCTACGTAAACGCCTGGGTGTAAATATGCCATTGTGAACCTCCGGACCAGTTAATTTGTTGACCGCACGGGTAATAGATTCGTTATCTCGACTGGGCGCCGCGGATAAGCGCCAACCAAGGCCGATAAAGAACGCTCATGCCGCTCACACCTTGGCGTAAGTCAACCGCTTCCTAATTGCCATGGCCGGTTCTCCGTGTAGGCCGCGCTGATCTGATCAGTCGGGGGATGTATCCGGGACGGGGGACTGGGCCCCGCGGACGCGCGCTGACTCTCGCCTCCGGCCCCGTGGCAGTCCGCACCCCGGATGTGAGGTTGTCAGCGTTCTTCATGCTTGACCTCCCGAGGGAAACACTGATCAATTGACCGCCAACGCGCGGACCACCGCGTGACAGCGGATTCTTCTAAAATTGGCCGGCATTTTCGTCAATCCAGCCGCGATTCCGGCGTTTTTCTACATTTTCTGCCCCATTCCTGGCCTTTCGTCCTATTCAGGACGCAACTTGGCAATCAATCGCCAACAGCCGTCGCTTGGCCAGCAACAGATTGGCGAAGGCGAACAGGGTGTGCAGGTGTGCCGTGTTCTTGGCCAGCCCCTTGTAACGCACCTTCCGGTCGTGGAAGAGGTTCTTCACCACGTGGAAGGGATGCTCTACCTTGGAGCGGATGCCGGCTTTCAGCGATTCAAGCTGGCGCAGTAGTTGGCCGACCAGCGTGTCCTGCGGGACGACCTTGAGCTTGCTGCGCTTCATGGCGATCTGCCAGTTGATATCCCGGCCCTTGAGCTCTTCCCGCTTCTCGGCGCCTACATAGCCGGCATCCAGGAAGACGTCCTTCTCCTCACCGTGCAGCAGATGCACGGTCTGGGTCACGTCCGCTTCGTTCGCCGCGGTACCGACGACGGTATGCACCAGACCGCTCTCGGCATCGACGCCAATGTGCGCCTTCATGCCGAAGTACCATTGGTTGCCTTTCCTGGTCTGGTGCATCTCGGGATCACGGGCCTTGGCTTCGTTCTTGACCGAGGGCGGTGCGGCAATGATCGTGGCGTCGGCGATGGTGCCTTCGCGCATCATCAGCCCCGCTGCCGAGAGCTTGCCGTTGATCGCCTCGAACAGTTTCTTGGTCAGCCCGTGCTTCTCCAGCAGGTGCCGAAACTGCAGTACCGTCGTCGCGTCCGGTGCAGCTTCCCGGGACAGGTCAATGCTGACAAAGGCACGCAATGCCTGGCTGTCGGTGATCGCGTCTTCGACGCCTTCATCCGACAGCTTGTAGCACACCTGCACACAGTACACGCGCAGCATCCGCTCGAGTCCGACCGGCGGCCGGTCTCGCGCACCCTTCGAGTAATAGGGGAAGACGATAGCCAGCAATTCAGACCACGGGATGAGCTGTTCCAACTCGGCAAGAAACACCTCGCGCCGCGGCAGCCGCTTCTTGCGTTCAAACTCAACCTGCGAAAAACTGATCTGCTTCATCGTGGGCGCTCGTGCATGATTTATCGACAGGTTATAGCATCCGGATATGCGGCGATTTGATCAGTGTTTCCCTAAAACGAGTCCACGACAGTACTCTATACAGCTTCCCACGGTCGTCGTTTTCCTTCGTAGCAGGTCTTGCTAAGCAACTCTGATAATAGCGTTTAATCTTCACAAAACAACTGAGTATTTTGGTCGGGAAAAGGGGAAGTGGTAGGAAATCCATGACACTTTGGACAAAAGCCAAAGCAAGAGAGCCTCTTGCACAACTTCCCTGCGCGAATTGCTGCTCCGCGGGATTCGCTCTCTGGGAGGGAATTTTGTCGCGAGGGAAGTTGCTTTGGCCGAGCGGCCAACCTGATGGCAGTATTTGTCTCATTGGGGACAACGACCGCCCTGCATCATCGGATGCACACAGGTCGGAGAGGAAACGCTGGCGGTCACTGTCGTAATCGCATCAACTGGTCGGCAGTCAGCGCCAGGACACCGAACATCAAGTGTGCCATCACTTTGGCGTCACCCTTGACCATAATGGAGTGGCCGCCGAATTCGTCCTTGAGCCGCGCATTGCTACGCTCGGCGACGGTACGCTCGTTGTAACGAATGGCCTGGGCTGGCGGGAATTCGATCTTCTCGCCACGACGCGGGTTGTGATCGATCAGCGGAACGTGGCCGAGACTCCGGCTGTGCTCACGCAATTCGGTACTGCAATAGGCCGCATCCATGAGATCGTAGAGGTTGGTCACCCGCTCGGCACTGATCAGCGATAGCGGGATGGCGGCACGGCTATCGTGCATCCTGATTAGCAATGAACCTCAGCCATCCGAATCGTGCCCTCGGGGTGCGGGCCACAGCGAGCTGCGGCGACAAGCAAGCGCTGATGCAGCGTCCTGAGATCGAATCGGCGGTTGAAGCGGTAGGTGAATGCGGCCAAGTACCGAGCGGCATACTTTCGGAAGTCGAATGCATGGTAGCTGCCACTCAAGCTGGTCTTGAGGTTACCGAGGACGGTGTTGATCCACTGGAACTCGGGCAAGTCTTTCGGCTTTCGCCCCGCGACGACGGTGCGCTGATGCACGCAGCCCGCCGCGGTGACCGCGCTGAAACAGGACAGCCCGTCGGAACAGACGGTGCTGCCCACGGCCAAGTTCGTTCTGGCCCACGCCGCAATCGCCTTGAGGGTGAAACCGGGTACCGGCGAGAGCTTAACGCGCAAGGGATGGCCCTCATCGCTGAGCGAGACGGCGGCCACGAAAGGAACCTTGTTCTCGGAGCCGCGACCAGCCTTGCCGCCGCTACGCTCGCCGCCGAGGTAGGCATCATCGACCTGGACCTGACCTTCGAGAACGTAGCGTTCTTCGCGCGCGGCCATGGCGTGCATCCGCTTGTGGTCAATGAGCCACGCCGTTCGATAACTCACCCCCAGCTGGCGTTTGAGCGCGAGTGCCAACAACCCGGTCTTGGCCTGACTGATCAGGTAGATGGCAAGGAACCAGACCGTCAGCCCAAGCTTGGTGCCCTGAAAGATCGTGCCAGCAATCAGCGAGGTTTGATGGCGGCAGGCGTTGCACTGGAACATCTTGCGGTTCGCACCGTGAAGAACGCAATACGCCGACGTTCCACAGCAAGGGCAGCGGAAGCCCTCGGGCCAGCGCGCGGACTCAAGCGCCGCTTCGCACTGGGGCTCGGACCCATATCGTCCAAAAAATTCAGGCATCGACAGGCCTGGCTGGAACTGAATTCGATTCATCGGCATGGTGAGCTCCTCTGGGCGCAAACTGTACGTGCGTACAGTATATGCTACCTTCGGGCTCTGAAAACACGCGCGGCTGAGGTTCATTGCTAATCAGGTCGTGCATTGAGGCACTTGAGAGCAGCGCCGCGATGGGCACGCCACAGTCGGCGGTGTCGAGATGCAGCTTATAGCCGTTCCAGCTGACCTTGTAGCCTTGGGCATTGCACTTCGTGCCGCGATCACAGGCCGTGGGGATCTCATCGAGCATTTGTGCCAACGTCTGCCCGCGTTGGCGCTGGATCGGCGACTCCTTCGCGGGTGGCCGCACCTCACCGCGCCGAGGGCGGCCACGTCTCTTCGCCGGTGGCGGCGTTTCTGCCGCTGGCGCGCTCGCTTCGGAAGGGCTCTCTTCCTTCGGGAGCACCGAGGGCTGCGCCGCCGGGACCTCTTCGGGCACGGCCGCCTCGCTCCGGGACGGATGTTCGCGTGCTTCGATGGCCGTGCCGTCACGGCTGATATGTCCGATCAGTTCATCTCCGAGATGTGTTTTGACGAGGGCTTCATGCACGCGCTGGCCCAACCCCGCCTGAGCAAACTCGTCGAAGGCGCGCGAGAAGGTGGCTTCAGAAGGCAGTTTCTTGCACAGCTGAAAACCACAGAGGCGTCGCAGCACCCGGTCTATTGTCAGGCGCTCAATCAGCCCTAGCGTGGTATTCAGCCCCAACACCGATTTCGCTACGAAGGCGTTCGCCAGCCACGCCCGCTCTATCGGCGGACGCCCCACGCCACACCAGCGCGATCCCGTGAATTCCTCAATGCGCACCCATTCCAGAATATGCACGACCTTCTCCAACTTCGGTGTCAGCGGACCTTCAGCCCTCAACTCGGGTAGCAGTTCGTGCTGAATCACGTTCCAGCGTTGCATGATCAGTTCGCGTTGGGTAGTATCCATTTTGCGGGCGTTATGATGTTGGTCTTGAGAAACCCATCATGCCAGAAATGGCCGCCTGCGTCCTCCGCGTTAGCCCCCAGCGGCAAAAAAATCACCCCTGCAGTGTCAGTTTTGAAAGCGGCTCCTTCGTGAGCGGCAACAAGCTCTTCAACCAGTCCTTCGCCTCGGGGCTTGAGAACGAAGACACGCGGCGCTGGCGGGGGAGGACAGCCTGGGCGGCTATGGACCCATCACTTGTCGCGGATCGCGCTATTACCAGGAGAAGCTCAGCGGCACAACCGACCAAGCCCCCCCCTCAAAGCCGCTTCTGCAAATTGCTCACCCACAGCCAGAGGGCATACGAGATCGAGACGATCAACAAGGGTGGCAGCAGCGAGGGCATCGGCAACGGCACGATTATCCAGACGGCAAGCCCTACCAGAACGGCCCATAGCACGCGCACCCCGAGGCTGTGTCGGATCGGGCTCTGGGCCACGAAGGAATACTTGCGGATTTCCCGCACGAGCTGGCCGTCGCTGTAGGCCGCCATCACCAAGGGAATGCCTGGCACCAGCCATCCCATCAACACTTGCAGGCGGTAGGCGACCAGGCCGATCCACAACCA
>Ga0075160_10000286_pt1 | contig 32266 bp, 28 predicted proteins | sample JI91814C2DNA_FD_70969 | JGI IMG/M metagenome (GOLD analysis project Ga0075160, IMG submission 70969) | Wastewater effluent complex algal communities from Wisconsin, to seasonally profile nutrient transformation and Carbon sequestration -... | ecosystem: Engineered > WWTP > Effluent > Algae... | reverse complement strand
CGACGGACGGAAACAGACATGAGGCTTGCCGCGACAGCGCGGCCGAGGTTACGAAGCATGGATTTCCCCTGGTGCGGTGGTGGTGCCGCAGCGGCGGCAGCCAGTGGATTCTGACCCAAAACGTGGGTCGGCAGCATGACGGTCAAGTACGCATAATGTATATTATGTCAATATCAGAATACCTCTTGGGAATTCGCGCGCCCCGTGTCCACAATGATGACGGTGTGACGATGGTCACAACCGGGGCCACGCAAGGTCCCATTCCACCCACCCAGGAGGTTTGCATGTCGCCCCGGACTACCCCGTTCACTTGCCTGGCATCGCTGGCGATGCTGGCCTTCTTCTCCACCGCCCAGGCGGCTTCGTCCCAGCCCGGCGTCATCGGCACCCGCGAGGCGCCGCAGGCCACCGCGTCGGCCAAGCCGCTGTCCACCCGCGAGCGCACCCAGCTGACCCGCGCTCTGACCACCCAGTGGGGCAACTACGTGCAGCGCGTCTACGGCGTGGAAGCGGACGTCTGGGCCCAGCGCATGGCGCCCAGCCTGGCCAACGCCGACGCCAGCAACCTGCGCAACGCCCTGGCCCGCGACACCTTCGAGGGCGCCATGGCGGAACTCGGCGGCGCCGGCGCCAGGCTCAGCGACGACAAGGCCATTGACCTGCTGGCCGCGTCCGCCGGAAGCCCCACGCCGCAGGCCCTGGGCGCCCTGGCCAATGACCTGGTCTACACGCCGGTGCAGCCCTGCCGCATCCTCGACACCCGATCCACTGCCGCGGGCGCGATTGCGGCCAATTCCACCCGCAACTTCATCGCCGTCAACGCCAGCAACTACACCTCTCAGGGCGGCAGCGCGACCAACTGCGGCACCCTGGGCCTGGTCGCCACGGCCGTGGCCATCAACCTGACGGCCGTCCTTCCGTCCACCGCCGGCTTTGCCACCGCCTACCCGTTCGGCACGGCCCAGCCGCTCGCTTCCAGCGTGAACTACACCGCGGGTGCCATCGTCAACAACGCGCTCATCGTCCAGATTCCGAATCCGCTGTCCTCGTTCGACTTCACGGTGTACACGTTCGCCCAGGCCCACTACGTGGCTGACATCGTCGGTTACTTCGCCCCGCCGGTGGCCACTGCGCTGCAGTGCGTGGAAACCGCCAACACCGACCTGGCCATCGCGGCGGGCGGCACGGGCAACGCCGTTGCGCCGGCTTGCCCGGCCGGCTACACGCAGACGGCCACCAACTGCGAGTCGTCCACCTGGCAGATGCCGTTCGTGTACTTCCAGAGCGGCACCTGTTCGGCGCAGAACAACTCCGCCGGCAGCGCCACGCTCCGCGCCTCGCGCACCTGCTGCCGCGTCCCGGGCCGCTGAGCCTTACCGCAGCGCCTTGAAACAGGAAGGGCCGGGATTTCCCGGCCCTTTCGCTTTTCTGGCGGCCCTCGCCCCTGTCTCGCGGCCGGCCGCGCGGCAACGTTGTCGCGGGGCCCGGTTGAAAGACTACAATCCCGGCATGCCGATTCCCGCCTTCCTGCTGCGCTGCCTGCTGGCCCTGGCCCTGGTGGCCGGCGGCATGCCGACCTACGGGATGGCCGGTACCAGGGCGGTTGAAGCGGTCGCCGCGCCATCGGGCTGCCATGACGCCGTGACAGAGCCGGACGCCAGCATCGCCCCGTCCACCGTCAACGCCGATTGCTGCGGCAGCGCCGACTGCCTGTGCGACTGCCTGCACCACATGCCGGGCGTGGTGTTCGCGCTGCTGCCGATCACTGCACCGGAGTTCGTCGCAGTGGCTCCCGTATCGCGCGCCTTGCCTCGCTACGGCCACTTGCCGGCGACATCCCTCCGACCTCCCATCGGCTGATCGCACGGCGGCGGACGTCCTTGTCCGCCATCGCTTGCTTGTCCGCGCCTGGCACCTTGCCGGGCCCTGGCCTTGGCTGGGCCGATTCCCCCGGAGAAAACACCATGCCTGCTTCCCCCGCCCGCGCGCTGGCCGCGCTGGCCGTGGCCGTCGTCCTTGCCGGCTGCGCCAGCCTGTCGCCGCAGCCTCGCGGTGACGACATTTCGCCCCTGCTGCAGTCGCGAGGCGCCCACGCCCTGGACTGGGACACCCTGAGCGCGCCAGCCGACGAGCGCGCCACCATCGACCAGTGGCTCACCCAGCCCATGACGCTGGACGCGGCGCTGCGCGTGGCCATGCTGCGCAGCCCGCGCCTGCAGGAAGAGTACGCGCGGCTTGGCCTGGCCCGCGCCGAGGTGCTTGAGGCCGTGCAGGTGGATAACCCGCGCCTGTCGCTGTCGCGCCTGTCCGTCGACGGCGGGGGCGACAAGCACACCGCCGGCGTGTCGCTGCCGCTGCTGGACCTGCTGCTGTTGCCGGCCCGCACGCGGCTGGCGTCCGCCGACTACGAGCGCTCGCGGCGGGAAGTGGCGTCGTCGGTGCTGAACGTGGCCGCGGACGTGCAGGTGGGCTGGTATGAGTACGTGGCGGCGCGCCAGGTGGCGGCGATGCGCGCTGCGGTGGCCGAGGGCGCCGCGGCGTCGGCGGAACTGGCGCAGCGGTTCTTCGACGCCGGCAACATCAGCGAACTGCAGCTGCGACAGGAACAGGCCATCGCCAGCCAGGCGCGCATTGACGCACTCCGGGCCAAGGCCGATGCCGGGCGCCGGCGGCTTGCGCTCAATTCCCTGCTGGGCCTGAGCGGCGCGCAGGCAGCGTGGGAAGCCAGCGACAACCTGCCCCTGCCCGTGCCCGCCGAGGACGATCCCGAGCAGCTGCTCGCGCTGGCCAGCGAGGGCAACCTGGAGCTGCTGGCCGCGCGCCAGGAAGCCCGCGTGCTTGCCGATGCCCTGCGCCTGACGCAGCGGTGGCGCTGGCTGGGCGGCAGCGAGATTGGCTACGAGAGGGAAGAAGAGGCCGACGGGAAGCGCCTGCGCGGCCCGCACCTGGCGCTGGAGCTCCCGGTGTTCAACCAGGGCCAGGCAAAGCTGGCACGAGCGCAGGCGCAGCTGGCCGGTGCGCAGGCCCGCGTCGCCCGCGCCGAACTGTCCACGCGCAACGGCGTGCGCCAGGGCGCCGAGGCGGTGGCGGCGATGCGCGAGGTGGTGGCGACGCACCGTGAGTCGCTGGTGCCGCAGCGCGAGGACATCGTGGCGCGCCAGCAGGAGCGCCAGAACTTCATGCTCATAGGCGTGTTCGAACTGGTGCAGGCAAAGATGGCGGAGTACGACGCCTACCAGGCCTACCTCGAGGCCGTGCGCGACTACTGGCTGGCGCGGGTGGAGCTGTCGCGCGCGGTGGGCCAACGCCTGCCCAGCGACGCCGACGTGGGCCCGCTGACGCCGGGTGTGCAGGACATCCTCAAACCCGCGGGAGCGACGATGGACCACTCGATGCACGGTGGAATGGACCACTCCATGCACGGCGGAAAGCCCGCCGCCGCACCGGACGATCACTCGGGGCACGGCGCACGGCCCGCGGACGCGGATGCCGATCATTCCGGCCACGGGGAACCCTCGCCCGCCGAGCCGTCGAAGGATGACGGGGAAGAAGACGAACACGCCCACCACCACGGAGCCACGCCATGAAGCTGACCCGACGCAACCTGCTGATCGGCGCCGGCGCGGGCCTGGTCGGAAGCACCGCGGCCCCGGCCATGGCGCAGTCCACCGGACACGAAGGCCACGCCCTGCCCGAAGCTGCCGCGCCCTCCCCCGCCGCGCGTCGCGCCGGAAAGGTGCGCACGCTCAACGGCTGGTCCCTGCCCCACCGCATGGACGGCGGCGTGAAGGAATTCCACCTGGTGGCCGAGGAGTTCGAGCACGAATTCGCACCGGGTTCCAAGGCCACCTGCTGGGGTTACAACGGCGGCACGCCGGGCCCCACCATCGAAGCCACCGAGGGCGATCGCGTACGCATCCTGGTCACCAACCGCCTGCGTGAGCCCACCACCATCCACTGGCACGGCCTGCTGCTGCCCAGCGGCATGGACGGCGTGGGCGGACTGACCCAGCCCAAGATCCAGCCCGGCGAAACCTTCGCCTACGAGTTCACGCTGCGCCAGCACGGCACCCACATGTACCACCCGCACGCCGACGAGATGACCCAGATGGCGATGGGCATGATGGGCCTGTTCATCATCCACCCGAAGGGCGGCGACACGGTGGACCGCGACTACGCCCTGATCCTGCACAATTTCGCCCTGCATCCCGGCACGCGCCGCCCGGACCCGGCGGTGATGCAGGACTTCGACCTGTGGACGTTCAACTCCAAGGTCTACCCGGCCATCGAGACGCTGGTGGCGCGCACCGGCGAGCGCGTGCGCATCCGCGTGGGCAACCTGAGCATGTGGAACCACCCGATCCACCTGCACGGAGTGCAGTTCGACGTCACCGGTTCGGACGGCGGGCGCTGGCCGCGCGCACAGTGGCGGCGCGAGGTGACCGAGATCGTCGGCGTGGGCCAAATGCGCGACATCGAGTTCACCGCCGTGCCGGGCGACTGGGCGTTCCACTGCCACATGTCGCACCACACGATGGGCCCGATGGGCCACGATGTCCCCAACACCCTGGGCGTGGACCAGTCGGGCGTGGAGGAAAAGATCCGGCGCATGCTTCCCGGCTACATGGCGATGGGCCAGGACGGCATGTCCGAACACCAGGCGCACACCGACAGCGGCCACATGAAGGGGCCGGAAAACACGCTGGCCATGATGGCCGGCAAGGGCCCGTTCGGTAACATCGAGATGGGTGGCATGTTCACCGTGGTCAAGGTGCGCGACGACCAGGCCCCGGGCGACTTCAGCGACCCGGGCTGGTACCGCCACCCGGCCGGCACGGTGGCCCGCCGCGTCAGCACCGATCCTTCCTTTGGCCAGCCGCCGCGTCGGCGCGGCTGACCCCCTGCCCTTTCGAGGAATCGCGATGAAACCGCAACTTATCCTGCCCCTCGTGGCGCTCACCGCCGCGCTGGCCGGCGCCTGCAGCCCGGCGGCCGCGCCGGTCGCTGCCGTCGAAGCACCCTCCGCCGCACCGTCGACGGTCGTGGCCGACGTCGCCCCGGTCACCGGCGAGGCCGATGCGGCGCAATCGCCCCCATCACCCCAAACCCCCGAAGCCGCGCCGCTGCTCCCGCGCTTGACCGTGCACAAATCGCCCAGCTGCGGCTGCTGCAGCGCCTGGGTGGACCACATCCGGCAGGCCGGCTACCCGGTGGACGTGATGGACGGCGAAGAAGACCTCACCCCGCTCAAGCTCGCCCTGGGCGTGCCGGCTGGCCAGGGCTCGTGCCACACCGCCATCGTCGAGGGTTATTTCATTGAAGGCCACGTGCCGGCCGAAGACGTCGTGCGCCTGCTCGCCGAGCGCCCGGACGCGCGCGGCCTGACCGTGCCCGGCATGCCCGTCGGCTCGCCCGGCATGGAAGTGCCCTCGGGAGAAGTGCAGCCCTACACCGTGTTCCTGGTGAACCACGACGGCAGCACCACGCCTTTCAGCGAACACGGCGGCCAGGCCGCCCGGCTCAGTCAGTAGATTCGAGGTAGCGCCACGGGCGGGCTTCGTCCGTGGCGCCGGCCACCACCACGCGGGCCCCGACCGACGCGGCCAGCGCCAGCGTTCCGCCCTCGGGCAAGGCCCAGGTCCAGGCTTCGGCCTCGGGGGCATCGCAGGCCCGGGCCGTGCAGCGCCGCGCGCTCTGGCGCTGCAGGCCCAGGCCGCTGCGCTTGGCCCAGGCTTCCTTGAGCGTCCAGGTGGCCAGGAACTGCGCCGGCCGCGCCGGTTCGGCGGTGTCGGCCAGCACGCGCACCTCGTCCGGCGAAAACATCGTGCGCGCCAGCGCCAGCCAGTCGCGCGGCGGGCCGGGGGTTTCCACGTCCACGCCCAGCGGCACGCGGCCCACCGCCACCGCCAGCGCGGTGCGGGAATGGCTGATGGAGGCGTACAGCGGCGCATGCTGCGCGTGTGCCAGGCGTCGGCGTCCGTCCGCGGCCACCACGAAACGCCACTGCGATGCGCTGCCGCCGCCCAGCTGCGCGGCCAGTTCGCGCGCCAGGCAGTGGCCGGCCACGAACTGCGCGGCGCGCGCGGGATCGGAGATTTCCGCCAGCCGCGCCTGCTCGTCGGCGTCCAGCCATGCCGGCTGTGCGGGCGCGTCGGCCATCGTCGTCAGGTGCAGCAGCAGGGTCATCGTGCGGGCATCGGCGGGTGCAGGGACACGGGATGCCTCATCTTGTCACCCGGCCGCCGGCAATGAAAAAGAAAAAGCCCGGCAGTGCCGGGCTTTTTGGTCTTGCTTGAAGCTGGCGTCCCCACGGGGATTCGAACCCCGGTCGCTACCGTGAAAGGGTAATGTCCTAGGCCTCTAGACGATGGGGACTTGAACCGTGTTGCAAATTAAGTGGTGGAGCTAATCGGGATCGAACCGATGACCTCTACAATGCCATTGTAGCGCTCTCCCAGCTGAGCTATAGCCCCACCGAAGGAAGAAGCGGAAGTTTAGACAGGCGCCGACGACTCGTCAAGCGCAAGCTGCATTTTTTTCTCCGGCCGACTCGGGCTCGATGCCCGACAGCGTGTGCGGGCCGTGTCCCTGCCCGTCCAGGTAGTCCAGCCACTTGTTGAGGAAACCGTTCATGCGCAGGCGATGGCTCACCATGGCCTGCACGCTGGGCCGCAGCCCCAGCACGTCCTGCCAGTGCCGGCCAACGTAGCAGTGCGTCACCTCGGCCTGGCGCGCGTCGCGGTAAAGCCGCACGTAGGCCGACGGGTCGGGCTGGCCGGTCAGGGCGTCGCGCATGCGGTAGCTCAGGCGCAGCTCGGCGGTGTAGGGATGCTGCCCGATCACTTCCACCAGCAGGTCCAGGCCGCCGGGTACGCGGGAAACGTAGGCACCCGCGGCCAGCGACTGCGGCTGGAACATGCGGGTCAGGCGCTGGAAGTTCTCGCCGTAAAGCCCCATCAGCCAGGCGAACCGGGACATGCGGGGAAGGGCCTGGCGCTGGACCGGAGTGAGCGGCATGGCCCGATGCTAGCACGGGCTTTTTCCGACCCGCGCGCTCAGAACATGTGGCGGTGGATGCCCTTGTGCGCCAGCACCTTGCCGGCGATTTCCTCGATGGAGGTGTGGGTGGTGCTCAGCGCCGGGATGGACTCCTGGCGGAACAGCGCCTCGGCCGCCGCCACTTCGGCGCGGCAGGTTTCCAGCCTGGCATAGCGCGAGTTGGGCTTGCGCTCCTGGCGGATGTTCTGCAGCCGGACCGGGTCGATGGTGAGCCCGAACAGCTTGCGGCGGTGCGGCCGCAGCCGCTTGGGCAGTTCGGCCGCCTCCAGGTCGTCGTCGGTGAGCGGGTAGTTGGCCGCCTTCACGCCGTAGTGCAGCGCCATGTACAGGCAGGTGGGCGTCTTGCCCGACCGCGACACGCCCACCAGGATCACGTCGGCGTCGTCGTAATGGATATCCATGCCGTCGTCGTGGGTCAGGGCGTAATTGGTGGCGTTGATGCGCTGCTCGTAGGCCGCGAAGTCCACCATGCCGTGGGCCCGGCCCACCCGGGACTCGCGCCGGATGCCCAGCTCCTGCTCCAGCGGGCTGATGAAGGGCGCGAACACGTCCAGCATCAGGGCGCCGCTTTCGGCCAGCAGCAGGTTGATTTCCGGGTTGACCACCGTGTTCACCACCACCGGGCGGCAGCCGTTGGCCTCCCCGGCCCGGCGGATCTCGGCCACGGTGGCGTTGGCCTTTTCAATGCTGTCCACGAAGGCGATGCGCCGGGTCTCGAAATCCACCCCGATGAACTGGGTCAGCAGGCTGTGGCCGATGGTTTCGGCAGTGATGCCGGTGCCGTCGGAGACATAGAAAACCGGTCGCGTGCCCGCCATGCCCTGCCCTCGCCTTGCGCGGCCCGCGCCGACGCATGAAATCCCAGATGATTCAAGCTTGTATGGGGTAGCCCCCGGGTCGCATCATACGCAGCTTGAAACCCATCGTATGCGGGCCCGCGCCACCCGGCCACCGCCCCGCCCCGAGCGCACGGAGACCCCCTTGAACGCCGACGTCCTCTGGCTGCACGAACTGCGACTTTCCGACCTGGCCCAGGTGGGCGGAAAAAACTCCTCGCTCGGCGAAATGATCGGCCAGCTGGCCCATCTGGGCGTCTCGGTGCCCGGCGGCTTCGCCACCACGGCCGACGCCTTCCGGCGCTTCATCGCCCACAACAACCTCAGCCAGCGCATCTTCGACCGCCTGGCCGGCCTGGACGTGGAGGACGTGGACGCGCTGGTGAAGGCCGGCGGCGAGATCCGCGGCTGGGTGATCAACGCGCCGCTGCAGCCCGAGCTCGACCGCGCCATCCGCGAAGGCTACCGCCGCATGCGCGACGAAGCGGGCGATGAATCGCTCGCCGTCGCCGTGCGCTCCTCGGCCACCGCCGAGGACCTGCCCGACGCCAGCTTCGCCGGCCAGCAGGAAACCTTCCTCAACGTCACCGGCGAAGACGACGTGGTGCGCAAGGTGAAGGAAGTCTTCGCCAGCCTCTACAACGACCGCGCCATCGCCTACCGCGTGCACCACGGCTTCAAGCACGAGGACGTGTTCCTGTCGGCCGGCGTGCAGCTGATGGTGCGCTCGGACATCGGCGCCTCGGGCGTGCTGTTCACGCTGGACACCGAATCGGGCTTCCGCGACGTGGTGTTCATCACCTCCAGCTACGGCCTGGGCGAAATGGTCGTGCAGGGCGCCGTGAATCCCGACGAGTTCTACGTCTACAAGCCCACCCTGGCCCAGGGCAAGCCGGCCATCCTGCGCCGCACCATCGGCTCCAAGCTCATCCGCATGGTGTATTCGGACGCGCCGGGCGAGCGCGTTCGCATCGAGGACGTGCCGGCGCCGCTGCGCCGCCAGTTCTCGATCAGCGACGCCGACGTCGAGGAACTCTCGCGCCAGGCCCTCACCATCGAAAAGCACTACGGCCGCCCGATGGACATCGAGTGGGCGAAGGACGGCCACACCGGCAAGCTCTACATCGTGCAGGCGCGCCCGGAAACCGTGCGTTCGCGCGGCAAGGCCACCGAAGTGGAGCGCTACCACCTGCTGTCGCGCGGTGAAGTGCTGAGCGAAGGCCGCGCCATCGGCCACAAGATCGGCTCGGGCGTGGCGCGCGTGGTGCGCACCCTGGCCGAAATGAGCCAGTTCCAGGCCGGCGACGTGCTGGTGGCCGACATGACCGACCCCGACTGGGAGCCGATCATGAAGCGCGCGTCCGCCATCGTCACCAACCGCGGCGGCCGCACCTGCCACGCGGCCATCATCGCCCGCGAGCTGGGCGTGCCGGCCGTGGTGGGCACCGGCAATGCGATGCAGCTGATCCAGGACGGCAGCGAAGTCACCGTGTCGTGCGCCGAAGGCGACACCGGCTTCATCTACGCCGGCAAGCAGGGCTTCGAGGTCATCACCACCGACCTGGGCAACATGCCCCCCGCCCCGCTCAAGATCATGATGAACGTGGGCAACCCCGAGCGCGCCTTCGACTTCGCGCAGCTGCCCAACCAGGGCATCGGCCTGGCGCGCCTGGAGTTCATCATCGCCCGCCAGATCGGCGTGCACCCGCGCGCGCTGCTCGAATACGCCAAGCAGCCGCCCGACCTCAAGGCGAAGATAGACGAGATCACCGCCGGCTACGCCGACCCGGTGAGCTTCTACGTCGAGCGCCTGGCCGAGGGCATCGCCACGCTGACGGCGGCGTTCGCGCCCAACCCGGTCATCGTGCGGCTGTCGGACTTCAAGTCCAACGAGTACGCCGGCCTGGTGGCCGGCAGCCAGTACGAGCCGCACGAAGAGAACCCGATGATCGGCTTCCGCGGCGCCTCGCGCTACGTGCACCCGGACTTCCGCGAATGCTTCGCGCTGGAATGCCGCGCCGTGCGCAAGGTGCGCGACGAGATGGGCCTCACCAACTGCTGGATCATGATCCCGTTCGTGCGCACCCTGGGCGAGGGCCGCGCGGTCATCGACACCCTGGCCGCCAACGGCCTGGTGCGCGGCGAGAACGGCCTGAAGGTCATCATGATGTGCGAGGTGCCTTCCAACGCCCTGCTGGCCGACGAGTTCCTGGACATCTTCGACGGCTTCTCGATCGGCTCCAACGACCTCACCCAGCTCACGCTGGGCCTGGACCGTGACTCCGGCATCGTCGCCGACCTGTTCGACGAGCGCGACCCGGCGGTGAAGAAGCTGCTGTCCCTGGCCATCGGCGCCGCGCGCGCCAAGGGCAAGTACATCGGCATCTGCGGCCAGGGTCCGTCCGACCACCCCGACCTGGCCGACTGGCTGATGCAGCAGGGCATCGAATCGGTGTCGCTCAACCCCGACACCGTGGTGGACACCTGGCTGCGCCTGGCCAAGCTCAAGGCGGGCTGATGGCGGCGGCCGCTCCGGAGCCCGGCGTCGTGGGCATGCTGGGCGACCTGGCGGCCCGGGCGGCGGCGTCGGAATGGCTCTGGCGCATCGGCGTGGCCCTGGCGATCGCGCTGGTGGGCCTGTGGCTGGCCCGCGTGCTCAGCAAGGCCCTGGACCGGGTGCTGGCGCGCTTCGGCGTCGAAACCATCCTGCGCGACTTCCTGCGCAACCTCGCCTACGCCATCGGCCTGGTGGTGGTGCTGGTGGCCGCGCTCGATTCCGTGGGCGTGCCCACCACGTCGCTGCTGGCGGTGCTGGGCGCCGCCGGCCTGGCCATCGGCCTGGCGCTGAAGGACTCGCTGTCCAACATCGCCTCGGGCGTGATGCTGATCGTGCTGCGGCCGTTCCGCGCCGGCGACGCGGTGCAGATCGCCGGCCAGGAGGGCGTGGTCGAAAGCGTGCGCATCTTCCAGACCGTGCTGCGGGCCTACCAGAACCACGACATCTACCTGCCCAACAGCCAGATCACCACCGCGCCGATCGTCAATTTCACCGCGCGCGGCGAGCGCCGCATCGACATCGCGCTGGCCGTGGGCCACGGCAGCGACCTCCGCCAGGCCCGTGGCCTGCTGCTGGCCATCGCCTCGTCCCACCCGAAGGTGCTGGCCCAGCCCGCCAGTGACGTGCTGGTGTCGAGCCTGGGCGAGAGCAGCGTCCAGCTGGTGCTGCACGCGTGGGTGAAGACGCCCGACTTCGCCCTGGTGCGCAGCGAACTGACCGAAGCCGTGCAGCGCGACTTCGCCCAGGCCGGCGTGTCGGTTCCCTTCCCCCGGCGCGACCTGCACGTGTACCACCACGACGCGGACGGCCGTCCGCTGGAACAGCTCACCCGCGCGGCGGAAGACCCCGGCGCCCGCTGATCAGGACATCACCCGGTTGCGGCCGGCGTGCTTGGCCTGGTACAGCCGCTCGTCGGCGCGCGACACCAGGCGTTCGTGGTGCGACAGGCCGGTGCGCTCGGCGATGCCGATGCTGGCCGTGATGCGCAGCCCCGGCGCGAAATCGCTGCAGTCGATCGCCTCGATGGCCTCGCGCAGGCGCTCGGCCTGGCGCACGGCGTCGGCGGTGCCGGCCTGCGGGAACAGGATCGCGAACTCTTCGCCGCCCCAGCGCGCCACGCGCTCGTCGCCGCGCCAGCGGCCGATCTGTTCGCGGCCCATTTCCTGCTGCATCACGGCGGCCACGCGGCGCAGGGCCTCGTCGCCCACGTCGTGCGAGAAGCCGTCGTTGATGCGCTTGAAGTGGTCGATGTCGAGCAGGCCGAAGCACAGCGGCTGGTCGTTCAGCACCGCGTCCTGGTAGGCCCGGGCCAGGCACTCGTCCATGCTGCGGCGGTTGCGCAGGCCGGTGAGCGCGTCGGTGCGCGAGAGCTGTTCGAAGATCTCGGACTGCTTGCGGATGGTTTCGTTCTTGGCCTCGAGCTCGCCGTTCTTCTCGCTCAGCGCCTTGGTGCGTTCGTCCACGGTCCGGCTGAGCTGCGCTTCGCGGGCCTTGAGCTGGCTGACGCGGGCGCGGTACAGGCCGTACAGGAAGATCGCCAGCAGCGAACCGGCCAACGGCAGGAACCACGGCCGCTGGTAGAACCGCGGCTGGATCTCGAAGTTCACCGACGCCGTTTCCGGGCTCCAGCCGCTGCCGCGCTGGGCGGCGCTGACCTGGAAGCGGTACTGGCCGGGCGGCAGGTTGGTGTACTGGGCGTTGCGGCGGGTGCTGCGTTCCACCCAGCCGTTGTCGAAGCCTTCCAGGCGGTAGCGGTAGCGGATCTGTTCGGGCGTGCGGTAGCTGAGGCTGACGTAGTCCAGCTCCAGCTTGCGGGTGCCCGGCGGCAGCACCAGGTTGGCGTTGGCGCTGGTGCTGGCGTCGTCCACGCGCAGGCCCTCGATCACCACCGGCGGCGGCGCCAGCTGGTAGCGCGGCAGTTGGTCGGGCTGCACCACCGACACGCCCTTGGCCGTGGCCACCCAGATGCTGCCGTCCTGCGCACGCAGCGCGGCCGGTCCGGCGCCGCCGTTGCACTGGGCGCTGCCCATGCCGTCGGCTTCGGCGAACTGCTGGTAGTCCAGGCGCGCGCCGCTGCCGTTGGCCACCGACTCCATGTCGTCGCGGCGCACGTACACCACGCCCGCATTGGAGGTGAGCCAGAAGTTGCCGTAGCTGTCCACCACCACCTGGAACACCGCGTCCACCGGCAGCCCCTGGCGGCCGCCGACGATGCTCAGCGCGCCATCGCGCAGGCGCACCACGCCGCGGTCGGTGGCGAACCACAGCGTGCCGTCCTCGTCCTCGTGCATGCCGAACACGTCCTGGGCGCCGTCGAGCTTGCCCAGGTCCAGCGCCGTGATCTTGTCGCCCTGGACATGGCCGGCGCCGTTGGACGTGCCGACCCAGAGGCTGCCGTCGGACGCCTCGAGCAGGCTCAGCACGAAGTCGCGCGGCAGCCCGTCCTTTTCGCCCAGGCTGGTGGCCACGCCGTCCTTGCGCCGCATCAGTCCGCGCGCCGTGCCGGCCCACAGCGTGCCGTCGCGACCTTCCAGCACCGCGCGCACCTGGTTGGAGGGCAGCAGGTCGGCGCTGGTGAACCGCTCCTGGATGGCGCCGTCGGCCCAGCGCAGCAGACCCGTGGAATAGGTGCCGATCCAGATGTTGCCGGCCTTGTCCTCGGCCAGGCTCAGCACGGATTCGTTCTCCAGGCCCACGCTGGGCGTGGCCTTCTCGTCGCGCCAGGCGTCCATGCCGCGGCTGCTGCCGATCAGCATGTCGCCCGCGCGCGTCTGCAGCAGCGCCCGAACGTAGTCGTCGGCCAGGCCCTGGTGGCTGTCAATGGTGACGAAGGGTGTGTCGGCGAAGCGCATCAGGCCCGCGTTCGTGCCCACCCACAGGCTGCCCTCGCGGTCGGCGAACAGCGACGCGACGCGGTTGTTGGGCAGGCCGTCGGTGGTGTCGAAGCGCTCCAGGCCGCGGTCGCCCAGGCGCATCAGGCCGCGCGTGACCGTGCCGATCCAGACGCTGCCCTGCTCGTCAATCTGCAGGCTGGCGATGGCCACCTTGGGGAAGTCGGGCAACACGAGTTCGAAGCGCCCGCCGCGGCCCACGTAGAGCCCCTCTTCCGTGCCCACGAACAGCTGGCCGTCGGGCGCCACGGCCAGGCTGAAGGCCGCGCCGTCCGGCAGGCCGGCCTCGGTGGAGAAAGGCTGGATGCGCTCGCCCTCGATGCGGGCGATGCCTTCGCCAGTGGCGACCCAGATGGCGCCGGTGCCGTCTTCGGCCAGGGCATAGCCCACGTCAGAAGGCAGGCCGTTGCGGGTGTTGAACACGCTGGCCTTGGAACCGTCCAGGCGGGTGATGCCGCGGTTCTCGGTGGCGACCCAGATGCGGCCGGCCCGGTCTTCCAGCGCGGCGAAGGTCTCGTTCTGGGTCAGGCCGTTGTCCACCGTGTAGGTGGTCCAGTTCTCGCCGCGCAGCACGCTGACGCCGCCGCGCGAGGTGGCCACCACCAGCGCCCCGCTGGGGCCCACGCTGACCGCCCGGATGCCGCTGTCCATCAGCGCCGGCACGTTGTTGCGGCCGAAGGCGCGGAACTCCTGGCCGTTGTAGCGCACCACGCCTTCCCACGTGGCGAACCACAGGTAGCCCTCGGGCGTCTGGGCGATGGAGTTGACCTGGTTGTGCGGCAGGCCGTCGCGCGTGGTCCAGACTTCGCGCGCGTAGGCGTCCAGGGCCTTCTGGTCCAGCGCCAGCGCCGGCGCCGGGAGCACGGTGGAAAGCAGCAGTGCCGCAGCGAAGATCAAACGCAGTGCCATGTCCTAGCCTCAGTGCCCGCCGAGCTTGCCCATGTGCTGGCGGTAGTGCGCCAGCTCCTTCACCGATTCGCGGATGTCCGACAGCGCGGTGTGCGCCCCGACCTTGGCGAAGCCTTCCAGCAGCGCCGGCGACCAGCGCCGCGCCAGTTCCTTCACCGTGGACACGTCGAGGTTGCGGTAGTGGAAGTAACGCTCCAGCCGCGGCATGTGCCGCACCAGGAACCGGCGGTCCTGGCAGATGGAGTTGCCGCAAATGGGCGACTTGCCGGCCGGCACCCAGTGCGACAGGAACTCGACGGTGAGCGCTTCGGCCTGCGCCATCGTCACCTGGCTGTCCAGCACGCGCTGCCACAGGCCGGAGCGGCCGTGCGTGCCGCGGTTCCATTCGTCCATGGCCTCGAGCCGGGCCAGCGGGTGGGCAATGGCGAGTTCGGGGCCTTCGGCCAGGATGTTGAGCTGGCTGTCGGTGACCAGGGTGGCGATCTCGAGCACCGAATCGGTGTCGGGGTCCAGGCCGGTCATCTCCAGGTCGATCCAGATCAGGTTCTGCTCGTGGCTGGGCATGCGCGGCTGGCGGTGGTGGCGATGCCCGCATCATACTTCAGGCCCCGCCCGCCCGAAGATGGCCGCGTGAATCCCACCGACGCCCTGGACCACTACCGCATCCTCACCTCGATGCTGGCCCCTGCCCTGCTGATGGCTGCCACCGGGTCGCTGCTGGTGTCGGCCAATGCCCGGCTGGCGCGCGTGGTGGATCGGCTGCGCGGCATCATCGCCCAGCTCGAGGGCGGCGACCCGATGACCCGGGCCGAGATCGAGGCGCAGATCGTCAACCATCGCCGGCGTGCGCATCTGGTGCTGCGCGCCTGCCTGATGCTGTACCTCGGGCTGGGGGCGTTCGTGGGCACCAGCCTGGCGCTGGCCGTGGACGCCGTACTGGGCTTCCGCCTGCCCTACCTGCCCACCGGCCTGGCGGTGGTGGGCGTGCTGGGCCTGCTGGGCGCCAGCTTCCAGCTGGGGCGCGAAGTCAGCCTGTCGGTGCGCAGCTTCGACCGCGAACTCGACCAGGAGCTGGCGCGCCGCCGCCGCTGAGTCAGCCGGCGGGCCGGGCCCGCTTGCGGCGGAAGTAAGCCGTCAGCCGCTCGCTGGCCTCGGCGCCCAGCACGCCGCCCTGCACCTGCACCCGGTGGTTGTGGCGCGGGTCGGCCAGCAGGTCGAAGACGCTGCCGGCGGCGCCGGTCTTGGGGTCGCTGGCGCCGTACACCACGCGCGCCACGCGGGCATGCACCATCGCCATGGCGCACATCGCGCAGGGCTCCAGGGTGACGTAGAGCGTGCAGCCCAGCAGCCGGTGGTTGCCCAGGCGCCGGCCGCCTTCGCGCAGGGCCACGATTTCGGCGTGCGCGGTCGGGTCATGGTCGCCGATGTTGCGGTTGAAGCCTTCGGCCAGCAGCGCGCCGTCCGGCCCCACCAGCACCGCGCCCACCGGAATCTCGTCGTGCTCGCGCTCGGCCCGCTCGGCCAGGGCCAGCGCGTGCTTCATCCAGTGTTCGTCGGGGTTGGGTGGGAGCATTTTCTTGCCACGGATTTACGCGGATGAACGCGGATGAAAGCAGACGAATGACGATAAAAGCCAAGGGGTTTTCGTAAGGCGGCCAAAGGCTGGCGGCCAAGCCACTCAAGCCTTCGTTCTATCCGCTTTTATCGGCCCTTATCCGCGTAAATCCGCGGCCAACCTGCGGTTCACTCCCACTCGATGGTGGCAGGGGGTTTGCCGCTGATGTCATAAACCACGCGAGAAACACCGCGCAACTCATTGATTATGCGGCGCGAGCAGTCGTCCAGAAGCGAGTACGGCAGGGGCGCCCAGTGCGCCGTCATGAAGTCCACGGTTTCCACCGCGCGCAGCGCGATCACCCATTCGTAGGCCCGGGCATCGCCCACCACGCCCACCGACTTCACCGGCAGGAACACCGCGAAGGCCTGGCTGGTCTTGTCGTACCAGCCCGACTTGCGCAGCTCGTCGATGAAGATGGCATCGGCCTGGGCCAGCAGTTCGGCGTACTCGCGCTTCACCTCGCCCAGGATGCGCACGCCCAGGCCCGGGCCCGGGAACGGATGCCGGTAGACCATCTCGCGCGGCAGGCCCAGCTCGACGCCGATGCGCCGCACCTCGTCCTTGAACAGCTCGCGCAGCGGCTCCACCAGCCCCAGCTTCATGTGCTCGGGCAGGCCGCCGACGTTGTGGTGGCTCTTGATGACGTGGGCCTTGCCGGTCTTGCTGCCGGCCGACTCGATCACGTCGGGGTAGATGGTGCCCTGGGCCAGCCACTTCACGTTGTGCAGCTTCGAGGCTTCCTCGTCGAAGATCTCCACGAACAGGCGGCCGATGATCTTGCGCTTGGCCTCGGGGTCGGTGACGCCGGCCAGCGCGTTGAAATAGCGGTCGGCGGCGTTCACGCGGATGACCTGGATGCCCATGCCGCCCTTCTGGGCCTCGGCCGCGAACATGGCCATTACCTGGTCGCCTTCCTGCCAGCGCAGCAGGCCGGTGTCCACGAACACGCAGGTCAGGCGCTCGCCGATGGCCCGGTGCAGCAGGGCCGCCACCACCGACGAATCCACGCCGCCCGACAGGCCCAGCAGAACGCGGTCGTCGCCGACCTGGGCGCGCACGCGGGCGATCTGGTCGTCAATGATGTTGGCCGCCGTCCACAGCGTCTCGCAGCCGCAGATGTCCACCGCGAAGCGGCGCAGCATCTGTTCGCCCGACTTGGTGTGGGTAACTTCGGGGTGGAACTGCACGCCATACCAGCGGCGGGCGTCGTCGCCCATGGCGATGATGGGCACGGCGCCGGTGCGGGCCGTGACCTGGAAACCGGGCGGGATGGCGGTGACGCGGTCGCCGTGGCTCATCCACACGTCCAGGCGCGGCGGGCTGCCGGCGTGGTCCTTGAGGTCGTCGAGCAGCGCGCACGGGGCGGTGACCTCGACTTCGGCGTGGCCGAACTCGCGGTGGTGCCCCGACTCCACCCGGCCGCCCAGCTGCATGGCCATGGTCTGCATGCCGTAGCAGATGCCCAGCACCGGCACGCCGGCGTCGAACACTTCCTGCGGCGCGCGCGGCGAGCCGGCCTCGACCGTGGATTCCGGGCCGCCCGACAGGATGATGCCCTTCGGGCCGTACTTCGCGATTTCCGCCGGGTCGTGGTCCCAGGCCCAGATTTCGCAGTACACGCCGAACTCGCGGATGCGGCGGGCGATGAGCTGGGTGTACTGCGCGCCGAAATCGAGGATCAGGATCTTGTCGCTGTGGATGTCGGAAGGCATAGGAAGTAGAGAGAAGGAAGTAGGAAGTAGTGAAAGCGGATCCGGAGGGCTGGGGGCGGCAGTGGAGCAGGCTCTTCTCTACTTCCTACTTCCTCCCCACTACTTCCTGGCTTCAGCCCATGCGGTAATTCGGCGGTTCCTTGGTGATCTGTACGTCGTGCACATGCGCCTCGCGCGTACCCGCATTGGTGACGCGCACGAACTTCGGCCGCGTGCGCATCTCCTCGATGCTGGCGCAGCCCACGTAGCCCATCGAGGCGCGGATGCCGCCCGAGAGCTGGTGCACGATGTTGCGCAGCAGGCCGCGGTACGGCACGCGGCCCTCGATGCCCTCGGGCACCAGCTTGTCGGCGTCCGAGGCGTCCTGGAAGTAGCGGTCCTTGCTGCCCAGCTCCATCGCGCCCAGCGAGCCCATGCCGCGGTAGCTCTTGTAGCTGCGGCCCTGGAACAGCTCCACTTCGCCCGGCGCCTCTTCGGTGCCGGCGAACAGGCCGCCGATCATGATGGTGCTGGCGCCCGCCACCAGGGCCTTGGCGATGTCGCCCGAGTAGCGGATGCCGCCGTCGGCGATCAGCGGGATGCGGCCCTTGAGCGCTTCGGCCACCATGCCCACCGCGGTGATCTGCGGCACGCCCACGCCCGCGACGATGCGGGTGGTGCAGATCGAGCCCGGGCCCACACCCACCTTCACCGCGTCGGCGCCGGCGTCGAACAGCGCCAGCGCGGCGTCGCCGGTGACGATGTTGCCGCCGATTACCTGCAGGTTGGGGAAGGTGCGCTTCACCCAGGCCACGCGGTCAATGACGCCCTGCGAATGGCCGTGCGCGGTGTCCACCACCACCACGTCCACGCCGGCCGCCACCAGGGCCGCGATGCGCGCCTCGGTGTCGCCGCCCACGCCCACCGCGGCGCCAACGAGCAGCTGTTCGTCGGCGTCCTTGGCGGCGAAGGGGTTGTCGCGCGCCTTCTGGATGTCCTTGACGGTGATCAGGCCGCGCAGCGCGAAGCTGTCGTCCACCACCAGCACCTTTTCAATGCGGAACTTGTGCATCAGCTGCAGCACTTCGTCGTCGCTGGCGCCTTCGCGCACGGTGACGAGCTTGTCCTTGCGGGTCATGATGTTGCGGACAGGATCGTCGAGCTTCTTCTCGAAGCGCATGTCGCGGCTGGTCACCAGGCCCACCAGCTGGCCGCCGTCCACCACCGGCACGCCGGAAATGTTGCGGGCGCGGGTGAGCTTGATCACCTCGCCGATGGTGGTGTCCGGGCCCACGGTGAAGGGCTCGCGGATGACGCCGGCCTCGAAGTTCTTCACCTGCGCCACGTGCGCCGCCTGCTGCTGCAGGCTCATGTTCTTGTGGATGATGCCGATGCCGCCCAGCTGGGCCATGGCGATGGCCAGGCGGGCTTCGGTGACCGTGTCCATGGCGGCCGACACGATGGGCAGGTTGAGCGTGATGCCGCGCGTGAGCTGGGTGCTCAGGCTGACGTCCTTGGGCAGGATCGTGGAGTGGGCGGGAACGAGGGAGACGTCGTCGAACGTCAGCGCTTCGGCCTGGATGCGCAGCATGGAGCGGCTCCGGGAGTCTGGGAAGCCGCCCATTATAGTCGTCCCGGGCCTTCCCATGTGCCCCACCCCACCGGCCTGCGGTTATTCCAGGGCCTGGGGCTCAGAGCAGGCCCAGCGACAGCGCCGGCCACCACGTGATCAGGGCCACCGCCGTGGCCAGCACCAGGAAGAACGGCACGCAGGCGCGCACCAGCGTGGTCAGCGGTTGGCCGAACCGGTACGAGGCGATGAACAGGTTCATGCCCACCGGCGGCGTGAAGTACCCCAGCTGCAGGTTGGCCAGCATCACCACGCCCAGGTGCACGGGGTGGATGCCGAAGCCCGCCGCGACCGGCAACAGCAGCGGCGTGAGGATGACGATGGCCGAGAAGATGTCCAGCAGCATGCCCACCACCAGCAGGAACAGGTTGAGAAGCAGCAGGAAAACCCAGGGGCTGTGGACGTGCTGGCGCAGGCTTTCGAACAGCAGGGTGGGCACTTCCTGGTCCACCAGCCAGTTCGACAGCGCCAGCGCCGCGCCCAGGATCAGCAGGATGGCACCCACCAAACGCATCGAATCGGCCATCACTTCCGGCAGTTTCGAAAGGGAAATTTCCCTTTTGACAAAGACAGTTACGACAAGAACATAAAGTGCCGTCACAGCCGCCGCTTCGCTCGCGGCCAGCTCGCCCGAGTAGATGCCGCCGAGCACGATGAACGGCAGCGGCAGCTCCCAGGCGGTTTCCTTCAGCGCCAGCCACAGCTCGCGGCCTTCGAAGCGATGGCGCGCCCGGGTGATGCCCTGGCCCACCCACATCGCATAGGCCGACAGCATCGCCACCATCAGCAGGCCGGGCACCACGCCGGCCACGAACAGATCGGGAATGGTCACGGCCGGGTCAGTGCCCATCTGCCCGGCCACGAAGCCATACAGGATCAGCGGCAGCGAGGGCGCGAACAGCAGGCCCAGCGAGCCGCCGGCGGTGACCAGGCCCAGGCTGAAGCGCTCGTCGTAGCCGGCCTGGCGCAGCGCCGGGTACAGCAGCGCGCCCAGCGCCACGATGGTGACGCCAGATGCGCCGGTGAAGGCGGTGAAGAACGCGCAGGCGACGATGGCCACGATGGCCAGCCCGCCGGGCAGCCAGCCCAGCAGCGCGTTCGACAGCCGCACCAGGCGCTTGGGCGCGCGGCTTTCGCCCAGCAGGTAGCCCGCCAGCGTGAACAGGGGAATCGCGATCAGGCCGGGCATGTCGCCCAGCCGGTAGATTTCCACCGTGACCACGATCAGGTCGTAGTCGGCCAGGTGGAAACCCAGCAGGGCGATGGCCGCGATCACCGCGAACAGCGGCATGCCCAGCGCCGCCAGCAGCGCGATCAGCAGCAGTCCCAGCGCCAGGGTCACGGTTCGACGCCCATCAGCGCGGCCTCGGGCGGCTCGATCCAGGCCGCCACCAGGAAACGCAGCCCCATCAGGCCGAAGCCCAGCGGCACCACCAGCATCGGCACCCAGCTCGGAACGCCCGCCACGAACGGCACCGGCGCTTCGCGCTCCATCGCCACCATGCCCCAGCCCAGCCACGCCAGCGCCAGGCAGAGGATGGCGGCCGCGACCTGCGAAACCGCCCACACCACCCGCCGCGGGCGGGGCGGCAGGAAGCGAGGCAGGGCGTCAATGGCAATGTGCTTGCCCGAACGCGTGGCGCCCAGCGCGCCCAGCAAAGCCAGGAACAGCACGCCGGCCCGGCTGACCGGCTCGGCCCACGGCAGGCCGGCGTCGAACGCCACCCGCAGCACGATCTGCGCCACCGACAGCAACAGCAGCGAACCCAGCAGCGCCGCCAGCAGCCCGTCCTCGGCCCGGTGCAGGCGGCGGAGCCAGCGTGCGCGCATCAGGGCGCCTTGGGTTGGGCCAGCGCGCGGCGGATGGCCGCCAGGATGTCGGGCGAGATGGCTTTCTCGGCCTCCATCTCGGCCGTGACCCGGGCGCCAAGGGTGCGCCAGCGTTGGGCTTCGGCCGGGTCCATCGGAGCCAGCACGGTGCCCTGCTTCCTCATCGCCGCCAGTGCGGCGGCGTCGTCGCGGCGGATGCTGGCGTCCATGCGCTTGCCGGCGCCGGCGAAGGCCGCGGACAGCACGGCCTGGTCGGCGGGAGCAATCTTGTTCCAGGCCTTTTCGTCCAGCACCAGGTAACCGACCACGAAGGTGAGCGGCAGATCCACCATGTGCTTCACCTTGCCGTGCCACTGCAGCACGATGGCGCCGCTGGGGGTGTTCACCACGGTGTCCACCAGCCCGGTCTGCAGGCTGGTGAAGACGTCGCCCAAGGGCAGCGGGATGGTGCTGATGCCGCCCATCTTGAAGGTGCGCGCGGCGATGTTGTCGTTGGAGGGGATCCACAGCTTGATGCCGTCCATGTCGGCGCGGGTGCGCAGCGGCCGGTCGCTCATCAGGTAGGCGAAGCCCAGGCCCGACACGCCCAGCATGCGGATGCCGCGCTGTTCGAAGCCCTTCGCCAGCAGCGGGTCGACGCTGGCGCGCACGCGCGCCACGTCGTCCCAGCTGCCCAGCAGGAACGGCAGGCTGTAGGCGGTGGCGTCGGGGTAGACCAGCGACAGCTCGCTGGAGGTCAGCACGCCGCCCTGCAGCTGGCCCAGCCGCATCTTGCGCAGCACCACCGCGTCGTTGCCCATCACGCCGCCGGGGTAGAACTTCACGTCCACGCGGCCAGCGGTGCCCTGCTTGACCTCGGCGGCCGCCGCGCGCAGTTCGCGCATCCAGGCCGAGCCGTCGGGCGCCAGCGTGGCGATCTTGATCACCTGCGCGGCGGCGGGCGTGGCCAGCAGCAGCGACAGCAGGGCGGAGAAAAGCAGCCTGGTCATGCGGGTTGTCCTTGGCGGAATGGCGCTCAGAAATAATCCTTGCCGGAATCCACGAGCGCCTTCGCGCGCTCCTGGGCCAGCACGTTGGTCAACGTGAAACCGGGCTCGGCCGGGTCCGCGGCCAGCACTTCCGACAGCAGGCGGTCGTGCAGCGCCTGGTCGAACACCAGGCGCGCGTAATACTCCGCCATCAGCGTCTTGGCGTAGAGGTTGCGGCCCTGGCTCATGGCGATGGCCGCTTCGAAGTGGCTGCGGGCGACGTCGGGCTTGCCGCCGAGGGCCTCGGGACGCAGCGAGTTCAGCACGCCCAGATAGACGCGCGGCATGCCGCGGGCGTGGCCGGAATCGGTGGCGACCACGCGGGCCAGCAGCGCTTCGATCTTGGGCAGGTCGGCGATGGCGCCCCAGTCTTCGCTGTTGGCCTGCAGGAACCCGACCCAGGCGGCGGCCAGCGCGTAGTGGCCCGCGATGTTGCCTGCCGGGGCGGCCGCGACGGCGGCATGGAAGGTGTCCACGTCCTTGTCTATCGCCGCGCACAGGGTCTTGTCCTGGACGCAGGTGCCGCGGCGCGCGTAGTCCAGCGCCTTCGCCGCCAGCCGCTTGGCGCGCTCGCGGTCGCCGCCGGTGAAGTTGCCGGCGTAGGCGCCGTTGAGCTCCGCGGCGGCGAACAGCAGCGACGCGTTGCGCTTGTCGCCCGGCGACTGGCCTTCGACCAGGCCATCCATCAGCAGCAGGTAGGCCGGCAGGCCGTCGCGCACCGTGGCGGGGTCGTTGCTGTTGGTGACGGCGCTGCCCAGCTGCGCGGCCAGCCTGTCGCTGGCCTTGCCGACCAGGGAGGCGCAGCCCGCAGCGAACACCAGGGCCGAAAGCGCGGCCAGGCAGGCGAGCCGGCGGACAGGGGGAAGGGTCATGGGCATGAGTCTCGAGAGTGCCGCGTCATTGTTTCGCGACGGCGACGGCGTCGAAGGCCTCGGCGGCCTCCAGCGTGTTCTGCATCAGCGTGGCCACCGTCATGGGGCCGACACCGCCGGGCACCGGGGTGATCCACGAGGCGCGCCCGGCGGCAGCGTCGAAGCCCACGTCGCCCACCAGGCGGCCGTCGTCCAGCCGGTTGATGCCCACGTCGATCACCACCGCGCCGGGCTTCACCCACTCGCCGGGCACCAGGCCCGGGCGGCCCACGGCCACCACCAGGATGTCGGCTTCGCGCACGTGGCGCTCCAGCACGTCGCGCGGGGTGAACTTGTGGCAGCTGGTGGTGGTGCAGCCGGCGATCAGCAGTTCGAGCACCATCGGCCGGCCGACGTGGTTGCTCACGCCCACCACGGTGGCGCTCTGGCCGCGCACGGGGCGGTCGGTGTAGGCCAGCAGCGTGGTGACGCCGCGCGGCGTGCAGGGCCGCAGGCCGAACTGGCGCAGCGCCAGGTGGCCAACGTTCTCCGGATGGAAACCGTCCACGTCCTTGCGCGGGTCAATGCGATGGATCAGCCAGTTGGCGTCGCGGTTGCCCGGCAGCGGCAGCTGCACCAGGATGCCGTGGATGGCCGGGTCGGCGTTGAGGCGGTCGATCAGGGCGGCCAGTTCTTCGTCGCCCGTGTGCGCCGGCAGGTCGAAGTCGATGGCACGGATGCCCACTTTCTTGGCGGCGCGGCGCTTGTTGCGCACGTACACGGCCGAAGCCGGGTCCTGGCCCACCAGCACCACCGCCAGGCCGGGCGCGGGCTTGCCGGCCGCGACCCGCGCGGCGACGCGCTGCGCCAGGTCGTCCAGCAGGGCTTCGGCGATGCCTTTGCCGTCGAGGATGCGGGCGGTCATGGCGCTCCGGGGCAGTGGGGGCGGATCGGGCGCACAATGGCCCGGGTCGCAAGCCGCGATTATCCCCGAAGCCTTCCCTGCCCCGCCATATGCCCGACGCCGATACCACCGCCCTGGAGGCCGCCGCCTTCCGCCGCCTGCTCGAACACCTGCGCCAGCGCAGCGACGTGCAGAACATCGACCTGATGATCCTGGCGGGCTTCTGCCGCAATTGCCTGTCGAACTGGTACCAGGAGGCCGCACAGGCCGCCGGCACGCCGGTGTCGAAGGACGCCGCGCGCGAGAGGGTCTACGGCATGCCCTTCGCCGAATGGAAAGCCCGGCACCAGGCCGAGGCCACGCCGGAACAGCTGGCCGCCTTCGAAGCCGCCCAGCGCGCCCACTCCTGACGCTCCCCGAAACCGTAGGAGGGCCTTCAGGCCCGACGCTCTTCGGCAAGAGCATCGGGCCTGAAGGCCCTCCCACAGGCCTCGAGCTCCGCTGGAATCAGGCGGCCTTGCGGGTGCGCTTGGCGGCCGGGCGCGCGGTGCGGGTGGCCTTGCGCGCGGTGCGCTTGGCCGGGGCCTTGGCGCCCAGCTTCACCAGCACCGGGGCGAACCGGGTTTCGAACTCGGCCTGGGCCTGCTGGGCGAAGCCGGCCACCTGCTTCTTCACCGGCGCCAGCCTGGCCTTGGCCTGCTTGCGGAACCTGGCCACGGTCTTGCCGGCTTCGCGGGCGGTTTGCTCCGCGCGCAGGCGCAGGGTGTCGGGCAACTCGGCCAGGCTGTCGATGGACCGGATGGCCTGCTTGCGGCCCAGGGAGGCGGCGCCGATGCCGGCCAGCACCACGGTGCGCGGGCTGACTTCGGTCTTGCGGGGGCTGCGGCGGCGGGTCGGGGTTGAACGCGTCATGGGGCACCTCGTCACTTCGGGCCGGAATGGCCTTGTTCGCGTTCGAGTGTGGTCGCCGCACCCTGAGCAATCACACTAGCGGCCGCGCCCGCCGCTTGCGGCCGGCAAGGTGCCGCGCGATGCTGGCCTTCTTTGCATGGAGCAAGTGTCGATGGCCGCCAAGAAGTCCAGCTGGGCCCGGTTTCCCCACGACGCCAAGGCGTTCGACTACGCGGGCGACAAGCTGAAGAAGGCCTGGCCCGCCCTGCACGCCGGTGACACCGAACCCTTCCCCGACGACAAGCGCGCCGCCGCCCTGATCAAGGCCGCCGGCAAGTCCGCGCCCAAGGGCCTGGACGCCGCGGCCCTGGCCGAGGCCCTGCAGGACGCCTGGCGCGCCTTCCACCGCGGTGATTTCCAGCAGGCGTACGAGGCCGGTGAAGCCCTCGGCCCGGTGGGCGCCTCGGTGGCGTGCAAGGCGATGGGCATCCACGCCACCTACCTGGTGGACGACGAGGACGAACAGCTCAAGCGCTACGAGCAGGTGGGCAAGCTGGCCGAGGCCGCCATCGCCGCCCTGCCCGGCGAAGCCAACAGCCACTACCGGTTCGCCTTCGGCATGGGCCGCTACAGCCAGGGCATCAGCATCGCCAAGGCGCTCAAGATGGGCCTGGCCACCAAGGTGCGCAAGGCGCTGGAGGCCACGCTGGACCTGGCGCCCAAGCACGCCGAGGCGCATACCGCGCTGGGCCTGTACCACGCCGAAATCATCAACAAGATCGGCGCGCTGGTGGGCGGCATGACCTACGGCGCCAAGGCGTCCGAGGCCGACAAGCACCTGGCCACGGCGCTCAAGCTCACGCCCGAGTCGCCCATCGCGCACCTGGAGCACGGCAACCTGCTGCTGCTCCTGCACGGCGACAAGCGCGAGGACGATGCCGCCAATGCCTTCGAGAAGGCCGGCAAGCTCAAGCCCCGCGACGCGATGGAAAAGCTGGATGCCGAGTTCGCGAAGGCGCAGCTGGAGTGATGCGCCGCCCGCAGGCCGGGCCGCCGGCGTGAGCGACAGCAACCGCACCCCGCCGGTGTCGGGGGGCGACGCCCCGCCCGCCGACCACGGCAGCTTCGGCACGCGCCACAATCCGCCGCCGCGGGGCGCCGTGGACCGCTTCATCCGCCGCTTCAGCCAGCTGTCGCTGCTGCTGGCCGTGCTGGCCCTTTACGCCCTGCTGGCCACGGCCGTGGGTTTGGCGCTGGCGCCGGCGCTGTGGTTCGTGGACGCCTGGTCGGGGTGGACGGGGGGCTGGACCGGGGCCTGGCACTGGCTGGGCCGGGGGCTTGGCTACGCGCTGGCCTTCCTGGTGTTCGGGTTCGCGCTGCTGTGCGTGGTGCCGGTCTACAACTGGCTGCTGCCGACCCGCGCCACACCGTTCAAGGGCGGCTATTTCTCGATCCCGGCGGTGCCCTGGCTGCTGCACAACGGCCTGTTCTACCTGGTTCGTTTCACGTTCCTGCCGTTCGTGACGCTCACGCCGATGGGCGGCTGGTTCCTGTCGGCCATGGGCATGCGGCTGGGCAAGCGCGTGTTCGTGAACACCGAATACATTTCCGACCCGCGCCTGATCACGCTGGGCGACGACGTGGTGATTGGCGGCAGCGTGCACCTGTTCGCGCACTTCGGCGGCGGTGGCCACCTCACCGTGGCGCCCGTGGTCATCGGCGCGCGTGCCACCATCGGCGAGAAAGCCACGGTGATGGGCGACGTGCAGGTGGGCGACGACGCCGTGGTGCTGCCCCACTCCGTGCTGCTGCCCGGATCGCGGGTGGGCGCCGGAGAAACCTGGGGCGGCATCCCTGCCCGCCACATCAGCCCCGCGGAATGGAAGCGCCTGCACGACGAGATCCGTGGGGCGGCGGGCTGAGGCCGCAAAAAAAGAAAGCCACCGCTGGGGTGGCTTCTTCTTGTTCGCGCGCAAGCGCGACCCCGAGGGGATTTGGTGGGCGGTACAGGGCTTGAACCTGTGACCCTCGCCGTGTGAAAGCGATGCTCTACCGCTGAGCTAACCGCCCGGAAGAGAGCGCGAAGTTTACGCGGCCCGGCGCAAGCCGGTCAACCGGTCCGTCACTGGAGTTTGCTGGCCTGCATCTCCCGCGCCCTGGCCGGCGCGGCGAAGCTGTCGGCCCGGGCCTGGTCCCAGAACACCTGGAACACCGGGTGGTCGGGCACGGTCTCGAGCAGTTCGCCCGGCCGAACGAAGTGGTGCAGCTTGGCCAGGGACCGCACTTCGGTGGACGAAACCCGCCGGATGATGTGTTCGGGCCCCATTTCGGACGGGTGCTGCAGCCCCGCCGCGGCCAGCAGGTCGCGCAGGGCCAGCAGGGTGTTGCGGTGGAAGTTGGCTACCCGCACGCCCTTGTCCTGCGGGTCCAGCGCGGCCTGGCGGTTCGGGTCCTGGGTGGCCACGCCGGTGGGGCAACGGTCGGTGTGGCAGCTCTGGGACTGGATGCAGCCGAGCGAGAACATGAAGCCGCGCGCCGAATTGCACCAGTCCGCACCCAGCGCCATCGTGCGGGCGATGTCGAAGGCGGTGACGATCTTGCCGGCCGCGCCCAGCCGCACCCTGGCGCGCAGGTCCAGGCCCACCAGGGTGTTGTGCACCAGCAGCAGCGCTTCGCGCATGGGCGCGCCCACGTGGTCGGTGAACTCCAGCGGCGCCGCGCCGGTGCCGCCCTCGCCGCCGTCCACCACGATGAAGTCGGGCAGGAGGCCGGTTTCCTTCATGGCCTTGGCGATGGCGAACCACTCCCAGGGATGGCCGATGGCCAGCTTGAAGCCGGTGGGCTTGCCGCCCGAGAGCTCGCGCAGCCGGTCCACGAACTGCAGCAGCCCCACCGGTGTGGAAAAGGCCGAGTGCGCCGCCGGCGAATGGCACTCCACGCCCTGCGGCACGCCGCGCGCTTCGGCGATCTCGGCGCTTACCTTGGCCGCCGGCAGGATGCCGCCCTGCCCCGGCTTGGCGCCCTGGGACAGCTTGAGTTCGATCATCTTCACCTGCGGGTCGCGGGCGTTGGCCGCGAACTTGTCCGCGTCGAAGTGGCCGTCGTCGGTGCGGCAGCCGAAGTAGCCCGAGCCGATCTCCCACACCAGGTCGCCGCCGTGCACGCGGTGGTGGCGCGATATCGAGCCCTCGCCGGTGTCGTGGTAGAAGCCGCCCTGCTTCGCGCCGCGGTTGAGCGCCAGGATGGCGTTGGCCGACAGCGAACCGAAGCTCATCGCCGAGATGTTGAACACGCTGGCCGAATACGGCTGCGCGCGGCCGGCGCCGACGGTGATGCGGAAATCGTGCGACTCAAGCCTTGACGGCTGCAGCGAATGGTTCATCCACTCGTACTTGTCGCCGTACACGTCGCGCTGGGTGCCGAACGGCCGCTTGTCCAGCACGTCCTTGGCGCGCTGGTAGACGATGGCCCGCTGCTGGCGCGAGAACGGCAGCTCGACGGTATCGGACTCGATGAAGTACTGCCGGATTTCCGGCCCGATGGATTCCAGCAGGTAGCGGAAATGCGAGGTGACCGGGAAGTTGCGCCGCAGCGCCTGCCTGCGCTGCGCCAGGTCCCCTATCCCCACGAGCGACAGTGCGCCGAACACTGCCACGCCCCAGCCGGCCTGCGGCGTCCACTGCAGCGACCACGCAAACGCCAGCGTCAGCAGCAGGACGGCGGCAAAGGGCCAATAGCGCGAAGGCAGCATGCGGGGCTCCGGTCAGGCGGCGGGCGGCGCGGCGCGCGTGAAATGCCGATAGATGTCCCACAGCCCGTACAGGCCGACGGCCGACACCGCCAGCCAGACGGCCTGGTAGAGCCAGGACATCGCCATGGACGAGTCGGACTCAAGGAACCGATACGCCAGCGAAACGCCCCAGCGCGCGACGATGCCCAGCCCATAGCTGCCGGCCAGCACCAGGAACCCCGTGATGCGGCTGCGCTGCCAGGTGGCCACCAGCAGCAGGATGGCCAGCGCATCGAGCGCGAAGTAGAAAAATCCCATCACGAAATCCATCGGCCTGTCCCCTGCTGGCGCATCGTGGTGCCCGGGGTGGGGGTCGAACCCACAAGGCCTTGCGGCCGGGGGATTTTAAGTCCCATGCGTCTACCAGTTTCGCCACCCGGGCATTCCCTGCCACCCGATGGTGCCGGAACCCTCGCGCCGCCGCCAGCGCACGAAAACAAAAAGCCCCGCCGGAGCGGGGCTTTCGGTTTGGAGGCCGAGGTCGGAATTGAACCGGCGTACGCGGATTTGCAGTCCGCTGCATAACCACTCTGCCACCCGGCCGGGGAAGCGTTGCGGGAAGCTTAGCGCGTCCCGCGGCGGTTGCCACCGCCTGAAAAAACAAAACCCCGGCGGGCGGGGTTTTGTTGAAACTGGAGCGGGAAACGAGACTCGAACTCGCGACCCCGACCTTGGCAAGGTCGTGCTCTACCAACTGAGCTATTCCCGCAGTAGACGCATATTTTGGGGGAAGCCCCCCGCAGGTGTCAACACCCTTTTTGCTTTCAGCCTTTCTTTCGCATCGTGGGCCAGGCCGCATGCAGGTAATCGAAGCCCGACCACAGGGTCAGCGCGGCCGCGATGGCCAGCAGCCACTCGCCGATGCGGAACACGGGCAGGCCCAGCAGGTCTTCCTGGAACAGCAGGCAGCTGATGGCCACCATCTGCACGATGGTCTTGAGCTTGCCCAGGCTGGCCACCTTGACCAGTCCGTGCGCGCCCATCTGCGCCATCCACTCGCGCAGCGCGGAAATGGTGATTTCGCGGCCGATGATGACGGCGCTGAGCAGGGCCATCCACGGTGTGTCGTGGCGTTCCACCACCAGCAGCAGCGCAAAGGCCACCGTCAGCTTGTCGGCCACCGGGTCGAGGAAGGCGCCGAAGGCCGAATACATGCCGTACCGGCGCGCGATCCAGCCGTCGAGCCAGTCGGTCAGCGCGCCGACGATGAAGATCGCCGCGGCGGCGATGTTGGTCCAGCCGTGGGGAAGATAGAAAACCACCACCAGCACCGGGATCAGCAGGATCCGGAACAGGGTCAGCATGGTGGGGATGGTCAGGGTCACGGCGTTCCCGGCTCAGGCTTCGGTCTGGGGGGATTGTGGCTCAAGTCCATGCAGCGCGGCGTAGATGCGCTGCGCCAGGGCGGCATTGACGCCCTCGGCCCGGGCGATTTCCTCCACGCCGGCGGCCTTGAGGCCCGCCAGGCCGCCGAAATGCTTGAGCAGGCTGGAGCGACGGCGCGGGCCGATGCCGGGGATGTCCTCCAGGCGGCTGGTTTCGCGGGTCTTCTGGCGCTTGCCCCGGTGGCCGGTGATGGCGAAGCGGTGGGCTTCGTCGCGCACCTGCTGCACCAGCTGCAGGCCGGGCGAGGCCGCGCCCGGCCGCAGCTCGCGGCCGTCGGGCAGCACCAGCGCCTCGTGGCCCGCACGGCGGGCGGCGCCCTTGGCCACGCCCACCATGGCCACGCCCTGCACGCCCAGTTCGTCCAGCACGGCGCGGGCCTGCGCCAGCTGGCCCGCACCGCCGTCAATCAGCAGCAGGTCGGGCAGCACGCCCTCCTCCACGCCGCGCTTGAAGCGGCGCTGCAGGGCCTGGTGCATGGCGGCGTAGTCGTCGCCCGGCTCGATGCCGGTGATGTTGAAGCGGCGGTACTGGCCGCGCACCGGGCCTTCGCCGTCGAACACCACGCACGAGGCCACGGTGGCCTCGCCCATCGTGTGGCTGATGTCGAAGCACTCGATGCGCTTGGGCGGCTCGGACAGCTCCAGCAGCTCCTGCAGCGACAGCAGGCGCGCGCGCTGGCTGGCGCTGCTGCCGATCTCGGTGGCCAGGGCCAGCGCGGCATTCTGGCGGGCGATGTCGAGGTAGCGTGCGCGCTCGCCGCGCACCACCGGCTTGATCTCCACCTTGCGGCCGGCCTGGGCGCTGAACACTTCCTGCAGCAGCTCGACGTCGGGGATGGCGTGGCTGAGGACGATTTCCCGCGGCGGGCGCTGCTCGAGGTAGTACTGGGTGACGAACGCGCCCAGCACTTCCTCGATGCTCTCGGCGCCGTTGGGCTTGGGGAAGAAGCTGCGTGTGCCCTGGTTGAGGCCGTTGCGGAAGGCCATCAGCAGCACGCAGGCCATGCCCTGCTCCATCGTGCAGGCCAGCACGTCCATTTCCACCTGTTCGCCTTCGACGTACTGGCGCGCCTGGATCTTGCGGATGCCGGCGATCTGGTCGCGCAGCTGCGCGGCCTGTTCGTACTGCAGGCGCTTGCTGGCTTCCTCCATCGCGCTGCCCAGCTCGTCCACCAGCTCGCCGCTGCGCCCCTCCAGGAACAGCACCGCACGGCGCACCGTGGCGTCGTAGTCGCGCGTGGGCACCAGGCCCACGCAGGGCGCGCTGCAGCGGCCGATCTGGTGCTGCAGGCAGGGCCGGCTGCGGTTGCGGAACACGCTGTCGGCGCAGCTGCGCAGCTTGAACAGCTTGAACATCAGGTCCAGCGTCTCGCGCACCGCGCCCGTGCTGGGGTACGGCCCGAAATAGCGGCCGGCCATGGCGCGCGGCCCGCGGTGGAAGCCCAGGCGCGGCCAGGTTTCGTCGGTCAGCAGGATGTGCGGATAGCTCTTGTCGTCGCGCAACAGCACGTTGTAGCGCGGGCGCAGCGACTTGATCAGCTGGTTCTCGAGGATCAGTGCCTCGGTCTCGGTGCGCGTCACCGTCACTTCGATGCTGGCGATCTGCGCCACCATCAGCGCGATGCGCCGCGACGGCAGCTCCTTGAGGAAGTAGCTGCCCACGCGCTTCTTCAGCGACAGCGCCTTGCCCACGTACAGCACCGCGCCGTCGGCGCCGAGCATGCGGTACACCCCCGGCGCGGGCGTGAGGTCGCGGACGAAGGCCTTGCCGTCGAAACCGGCGGGTTCCGGCGTGGTCCCGGCGTCGTTTGCCGTCATTCGCCGATCGGCAGGCGGGTCAGCTTGCCGCTGTCGAGGTCGTAGCGCAGCACTTCATGGGCGCCGGTGTTGCCGATCCAGAGCGACCCGGCGCCAGTCGCGAGCGCACTTGGCTGCACCAGCGGCTGCGGCAGGTCGTGCGTGCTCATTTCGCCGCCGCCCAGGCGCAGCTTGCGCAGGCTGCCGTTGTAGCTGTCGGCCACCCATAGCACCGGCGACGCCGGATCCAGCGCCAGCGCCATCGGCAGCTGCATGCGCGCATCGCGGCGCTGGCCGTCCTGCTCGCCGAACTCGTAGAGGCCCTGCCCCACCAGCGTCTGCACGTTGGCCTGGGACAGCTGGATGGCGCGGATTGACGACGTGCCCGAATCGGCCACGTACAGCGTCTGCTGCACCAGGGCCAGGCCCGCGGGGTGCGCGAACATGGCGCTGCGTGCGGGGCCGTCGGCGATGCCCAGCTCGCCCGTGCCCGCCACCAGCCGCAGCCGTGACTGCCCGAGGTCGAATTCCCACACCTGGTTGCTGCCGGCCATGGCGATGAAGATCCGGTCCAGGGTGCCGGTGACGTCCCAGGGCTG
>Ga0075160_10000284_pt1 | contig 32406 bp, 29 predicted proteins | sample JI91814C2DNA_FD_70969 | JGI IMG/M metagenome (GOLD analysis project Ga0075160, IMG submission 70969) | Wastewater effluent complex algal communities from Wisconsin, to seasonally profile nutrient transformation and Carbon sequestration -... | ecosystem: Engineered > WWTP > Effluent > Algae... | reverse complement strand
CTGTCTGCCAGCATAACCTGTGAAGGCTCAAGGTCTAATTCACTCTCCACAAAATCGATAAACCGATTGACGCTGTCTATCGTGGTCATCGCGTTTGGGTAATGACGATGAATGATGGCGAGCTTGTCTTTCTTTTTCATGGTTTTATTTTTTGTTAAAGTAAGACATCGTTGAAGGGCTCGATCTTTGGTGGTATGTTGGTTTCTTCCATCATTTCTAAAATATCAATTTCAATGTTACGGCAGATTGTAGATATGGGAATATCATTCAGTCCGTTATCAAATGGATTTTCGCTAGCCTCACCAATTTGCTCCATGGTCATAAATACCCAGGAGATAAGAACAGAAAATGGAATGGTTAACCAAAGCCCATATTCACCCAGTTTACTCATCTCGTTGATCAAGGCAAAGGGTAAGAGAAAAATAAACAGCTCAACAAAGATTCTACTAAAGAGACTGTATTGACGAAACAAAGGTGTTGTTTTAATGCGTTCACAACCTCCTTGGAGATTGTACAGCTCACCCAATAACTTAGTTAGGTCACTGTGTTCATATTCATCCAGTTGTTTGTCCCGTTTTAGTTTTGTCAATACACCGAATTGCACCTTCAAGGTATAGCTGGCAATATTTCCCTTGCTTTTTACGCGCTCAAATATTTCCTTTTTGTCAAGATGCTCAAACAATGCAGCAATGGCAGAGTCGAATTCTTTTATTTCTTCGGATGCGGATACAAATTGCTGGTGATAATCTTCGTTGTTGCTGGCCCAGGGAATGGTCTTGCGAAGCTGCAACCTGAGTATATTGATGTAGGCAATATGTCGAAGTAAGAAGGCCTTTTGTTTGGCCTTGTCATCTACCAGAGAGATAAACGAAGCGGCCAGCGCGCGGCTAGCGTTGGTAATGCCACCCCACAGGCGCCTCGCTTCCCAAAGTCTGTCGTAAGCCTGATTATTTTTAAAGCCTACATAAAAAGCAACGGCCGTTCCAATAGTGGCCACAGGTAAAAAAGGAATGGCAATACTATGCAGATCAAAGAAATAATAAATGCTCACAACAACGCTACTCAGCAACAACGTTTTGATAACGTTCTTTCTGGCAAATAGCCATATTGCGGCCAGGCTCATTTTTTTCCCAATGTACATTGCTCTATTTTTTTGTTGTGCTAACTAATGCTACTTACGTATACTATTCTCTGAATCATGAATTGAATAAACTCAATTTATATATTTTTATACTCAATTTCTGTTTTGTTTTCAATTTCTTCTTTTTGCATATATGCCACAAACCCAATCAATCAATAAGTCAACATTTAACTTCTTGAAGAACCTATCTAAAAATAATAATAGAGAATGGTTCAACGCCCATAAGAATGATTATTTGATAGCTCAGCAAAATGTAATTGAGTTCCTTGATGTGCTTCTTTTGAAAATGAATGTGCATGACAGTATCGAAACTCCTTTAGGCAAAAAGAGCTTATATAGAATTTACAATGATGTTCGGTTCGATGATGCCAAGACCCCTTATAATCCACGCTTTGCAGGAAGTTTTAAAAGGACTAAGCCTTGGCTCAGGGGCGGCTATTACTTTTGGCTTAAGCCGGGCGCGTCTCGCGTGGGGTGCGGTTTTACCTATCCGAATGCTGAAGATTTGAAACGAATTCGTCTTGACATTCAAGATAACCACATAGAATGGGATAAGCTCCTTAATTCAAAATCAATTAAGTCAGTATTTGGCGAAATGCAGGGCGACAGAGTGGTTTCAGCACCAAGGGGATTTTCAAAAGATCATCCTGCCATCGGTTTGCTGCGCTATAAACAATTTTGGTTTGAGCATAATTTCACAGACACCGAAGTGTTAGCGCCTGGCTTCTTAAATCACGTAAACAAGACGTTCAAAACCATTCGCCCGTTTTTTGATTATATGAGCGAAGTACTCACTACAGATTTGAATGGTGAGTCAATCGTATAGTTGATTCAACCTTGCGCTGCAAATACTTCTGCCGTAAAAAGCGTTGCGCGAGAACGGTATTTGCTGAAATTTCTTTGGAGTGACGAATATCAGATAATCAATAGTTTGTATTTTTAGAGTAATACAAATTATTTGAATGTCACTGCTGGCGGAAATATTGAGAAAGCATGTAGGTCTTTCAGAAAAGAAGATAAAGGCAGTAATGGCTGCTTATCAACCTATCGCCACCAGACGCAACCAACTGTTGTTAAGGAAAGGCGACATAGCCAATTATCTTTACTTTGTCGAGAAGGGCTGCTTGCGTGTTTTTGTCACCGATGATGCCGGCAATCAATTCACCCGATTCTTGATTGAAGAGGGGATGGATGGAACTGCCTTTCCGAGTTTCATTCAGCAAAAGCCTTCATCAGCTTCCATCCAATGCATTGGCAAATGCGAAGTACTGCGAATCACTTATGCTGAGCGTGAGCGACTTTATAAAATAGTGCCTGAACTGGAGAAGCATTATCGTAAAGTCATTGAACATGCCTATGTGGAAGCTATTCAGCGAATTGAAACCCTTATTTCAATGACCGCTCGCGAACGCTACCAACAGCTGCTTCAAGAAAAACCAAAACTCTTACAACAGTTACCCGCCAATGTCATTGCCGAGTATATGGGCATCAGCAAAGAAACTTTTTCGCGACTGAAATCCAGGAAATAATTTTTTTGACATTTGTCAACAGCCGTTTAAGGCGCAACTACGTCCTTTGCTAAATCAGATTGAATAATAATTTGCTTCTGCTGTATGGAAAAGCAAACACCTTTACCTAAAGCAACCCTGATAGCAGCCACCATTATCTCAGGTCTCCTTTGGTATTTTGCCATCGACCTAAGCGGCAATTATGGTTTTTTATTGTGGATAGCACCATTACCCATCTTGTGGGTATCACTTCAATCGACAGCCTTGACATCTGTTGTCTGCGCGTTTCTGGCCTATCTCATCGGGCGAATGAGCTGGATACCATTTTTATTGGTATTGATGCCGCTGATACCTATAATTATCATCACAGTGTTGCCGCCAATTTTATTCGGCATGTACATTTTATTGAATCGTTGGATTGTGCTGAAGAGTCAAAGTGCGTTGTCAGTCTTTGCCTTTCCGGCAATTGTTTCGGCTACGGAATTCTTAGTATTCAATAATCAAATTGATGGAACAGCCGGGGGCCTTGCCTACACGCAATCAAATTACCTGGCCGTGATACAAGTTGCTTCACTTACGGGAATTTGGGGAATTGTATTCCTGGTCTCAATGCCGTCCGCAGCCATTGTTACCGCATGGTACTTTCGATCTAACCGTAGAAAACAATTTATAATAGCAGGAGCTACCAGTGTATTACTCTTTGCAACAATTACGTTTGGTCTTCTACGTGTGAATCAATCGAAGGCCCACACCGAAGTTCCAATCGGTATTACTGTTGTGGCAGAAGATTTGTATAGCGATACTGTAAATCCAGAACTCGCCAGAAATCAAATTCTCACCCGTTATCTCGAGCAAATTTCATCGTTAGCAAATCAGGGTGCCCGCTACATTCTTTTTCCTGAGAAGATCATTCAAGTAAGTAAAAATAAAAAGGACTCACTGCTATCGGTTTTCCAATCAAAAGCAGTACAGATTAACGCAACCATCATTGGGGGATTGGCGATTCGGAAAGACAGCACCCGTCAAAATTTAGTTGAGTTTATTCCGCCTGTTGGGGCAGTGCAGGAGTACAAAAAAAGATTTCATGTAAAAGTTTTTGAGGGAGACTTCGAACCTGGAAGCAACGTAGGCATTCTTCATGATATTCCTTTCGCGGGAGGTATGGCTATTTGTAAGGATATGGACTTTCCTCAGTGGCTGAGAGAGTATCGGGATATGGATTTACTTTTTGTTCCAGCGTGGGACTTTGTACAGGACGGGTGGCTGCATTCCCGCATGGCCATTCTCCGAGGAGTCGAAAACGGCTATACGATTGTGCGGGCGGGTAGGCAAGGTCGCCTCACCGTAAGCGACTACCGGGGCAAGGTGCTGAATGAAGTCAATGCCGAAAAAGGAGGAGAAGCATCCCTGGTAGCCACCGCACCTTTGTACCATGTTGATACACTTTACTCGCAATGGGGAGACTGGTTCGGATGGATATGTTTATGCAGTGTTGTGATACTTGTTGGTCAGACATCCGTTATTAGCTATCTGCGCAAGCGAAGAGAGTCATGACTCTATAGCGTTTTTCTTTATTTTCAACTTATAAGCTGAAAGGGACTATCTTCCTGTTGTCAGCTTTTTGAAGCCCACACCCTCATGATGCCCATTAGGCAAATTTTCACTGCACAGGGAACTTATGCATCCTAATACTTGTATATACAACAATTGTATCTATTTTTGTTAACGTAATACTTTTAAGCATGAAATCAGTTGTGCACAAAGCCAATACCCGCGGCCATGCCAATCATGGTTGGCTAGACACCAGCCACACATTTAGTTTTGCACATTACTACGACCCCACGCGTCTAAATTTTGGAGCGCTTCGTGTTCTCAACGATGACGTGGTGGATGGCGGAATGGGATTTGGTACGCACCCGCATGACAACATGGAAATTATCTCTATCCCATTGTCAGGAGATCTCGAACATCGTGACAGCATGGGTAACGTAACAGTGATCCGCCAAAATGATATTCAGATCATGAGTGCAGGTACGGGTATTCAGCACAGTGAGTACAATAAAAACAAAGACAAGAAGGTAAACTTTCTTCAGATATGGGTTTTCCCCAAACAAAGAGACATTAAACCACGCTATGATCAGATCACGCTCAAGCCGGACGATCGGATAAACAAACTTCAGCAGATTGTAAGTCCGTCAAAAGACGATGAAGGTGTTTGGATTAATCAGGATGCATGGTTTTCCCTTGGTAATTTCAAAAAGGATATTAGCGGAGAATACAGCATTCACCAAAAGGGCAACGGAGTTTATGCTTTTGTCATTGAGGGTGATGTAACTATTAATGGGCAGAAACTTAATAAACGTGATGGACTCGGAGTAGCCGAGGTTGATAAAATTTCTATTGCAGCAGATAATGATGCCGAAATTTTATTGATGGAAGTACCAATGAATTGAGAATGGTTGTTGGTTTATAGTCGGTCGTGATTAGCTAACAACTATAAACTAGCAACGAACAACCAATACTATGAAGACAAGAACAGTCGCTCGATTATTATATGCTGAAATGGTAGACATGGGAGGATTCCCTGTTCGCCAGCCCCTTCCAACCAATCAAGTTGAACCAATAGATCCATTTCTGCTTCTCCATCATGCCGATGTAAAAGCACCAAAGCATGTAGACCCAGATCACGCAGGCATTGGCCCACATCCTCACCGCGGATTTTCTCCGGTTACATTTATTTTTAAAGGAGGCGTTCATCATCGCGATAGCCGTGGTAACGATAGCACCATTTATGCTGGCGGAGCGCAATGGATAAATGCGGGAATGGGAATAATTCATAGCGAAAGACCTCCGCATGACATACACGAAATAGGAGGGCGGCAAGAAATAATCCAACTGTGGATTAATACGCCAGCGGAACATAAGATGGATCCGCCTGCTTACTTTCCAGTAGCAGCCGGGGACGCACCCATTTTTGCTGATAAAGATGGAAAAGTAATTGGAAGGGTATTTTCGGGTGAAGTTATGGGTACCAAAGGACCCATTCCTTCTCACACAAATGTTAATGCCTCCACAATTGAATTTAGAAAAGGAGGAAAAATCGAAATCCCAATTCCTTCTTCGCATAATGCTATTATCTATCTGCTCGATGGTAAACTTAATGTTTCCGGATTTGGAATGGTGGAGGGGCTGCACCTCGTTCATTTTAAGAATGACGGAGATGCTATATCGCTCGAAGCATTGGAGGATACGCGTGTCCTCTTCTTGAGTGGTGAGCCATTGAATGAAAAAGTAGTGTCACATGGCCCGTTTGTAATGAATACTCAAACAGAGATTCTTGAGGCCATGCGCGATTACCAGATGGGAAAGATGGGTATGTTGATTGAAGAATAATTTTTGCAGGCTATAAAACCAACTAACCATAAAATGAATACACAAAACATTAATTTTTTGAAAGTGCTAAAGGGAGGAGCGATTGCCGGGCTTATTGGTGCAGGCCTTAATAATATCTGGAGCCTTATCGCCAATGCAATGGGTGCCACTATTCCACCAGGCTTCGCTATGGCGGTAACTGTATCTTCTATTTTTCCTTTGTTGATTGGAGCGGTGATTTATTTTCTCCTTCAAAAATATACCGTTAAGGGCGCTATCATCTGGTCGGTGCTTACTATCGGTTTTACGTTGCTTAGTTTTTTCCCCGTATTCAGTACGCCACAGTTACCAGACGGAACACTTTTGGATAAGACTTTCCCCCTTTTGGCCGGCCCTATGCATGCCATTTCCGGATTTTTGGCTTTCTGGGGAATTCCCAAATTCTCAAAATAAACTCTAAGTCAGTTTTTGTTGTTAGTTTGCTTGAGATAAAAAAGTCGGACCTTGATGGAAAAATCAACAGAATTTGAAATGCCTCTTTTAGAAACCATTCAGATAAGAAGGAGTAAAAGGGCATATTCTGATCGGCCTATTGAGCCTGAAAAAATACAATCGTTATTTGAAGCAGCTCGCTGGGCACCTTCCAGCTTGAATGAACAACCGTGGGTATATATTTATGCTACCAAAGAGCAACCCTCTTTGTGGGGTAAACTCTTTGATGCTTTGGCTGATAGCAACAAAATCTGGGCAGAACGAGCACCGCTTCTCATCATGAGTTTAGTCAGGAAAAATTTTGTAAGGAATGAAAAGCCAAATGGCTCTGCCAGGTACGACCTGGGTGCAGCCAATGCGTTCCTCACACTGCAGGCCACTCACCTTGGATTAAATGTTCATCAAATGGGAGGCTTTGACCGACAGCAGGCAACAGTGAATTTAAATGTACCGGATACCCACGAGGTAGCCGTGATGATTGCCATTGGCTACTCCGGAGATCCTGATATGCTTCCTGAAAATTTAAAGGAACGGGAGTTATCTCCGCGCGAACGATACCGTCAGGATGCTTTTGTGATGAATAAAATATTTTAATATGGTAACTGCAATCATTGGCAAGGATCACTATCATACAGAGCTGTTAACAAGCGGTCACACTGTTATTGCCGATGAACCTGAAGAGGTAGGCGGTTTAAATCATGGACCGGCACCCGGAGAGTTTTTGATGATTTCACTTGCATCGTGCACCGCCATTACGCTTCGCATGTATGCCGACCGGAAAAATTGGAATGTGGATAAGATTAAAGTAGAGGTGGCTTCCGAAAAGATTGATAGCAAAACGCTTTTTAAAAGAGAGGTAACATTTGAGGGGGCATTGGATGATGATCAGCGTAAACGCCTGTTACAAATTGCCAACGCCTGCCCTGTGCATAAAACGCTTACAAACCCGATTGAAGTTCAAACTGTTCTTGGATAAAATAAATTAAATTCTCTTACTATGAAGGACATAACCAAAAAGTACGACAACGGAGAAGTAACAATTGTTTGGAAACCGAATCAATGCATTCATTCTACCAATTGCTTTCACGGATTGAGTGAAGTTTTCAATCCTAACAATCGTCCCTGGATTACACCAGAAAAATCCACTACAGAAAAAATTATTGAACAAATTAAAAAGTGCCCCTCCGGAGCGCTTAGTTATTATATGAACAAGGATCAAAACAAAGAAGAGATGAACATAGAAGCAGAAACGATCGTTGAGACTGTACCCAACGGACCGCTCATGGTGTATGGCAATGTGTCAATCAAAAACAATTCAGGCGAGGTTACTAAAAAGAATAAAGTAACAGCCTTTTGTCGCTGCGGAGCATCATCGAACAAACCTTTTTGTGACGGTTCTCATAAAAAAATTGACTTTCAGGGCTGACCCTCTGCACACTACAAATCTCTTTTTTGCTCTAAATAGGCCTTTTTTCGACCCCGCCTACCTTTTTAAAGCAACCTGAAACAAATCAATTTGGTTTGCTGGCATAGTTTTGGGTTATTGGTGTAGATAACCAACAAAAAACGTTATGAAAAAAACTCTATTACTATTGTTTATCGCTGCATCATTTGCCGCACAAGCTCAGGATTACAAACCTGTTAAAGTCGGAATTGGCTTAGGCTATGCATCGCCAAGCGGAACCGGAGCAAAAGGAGGCGTACTTTTTTACCTTGAGCCTGCCTACCGCGTAAATGATATGATCGCAGTGGCATTGCGACTTGAAAGTGCGGTAATGGCAAGAGGCTATGAGATTAGCGGAACAACAACAAGTTCATCGGTGGATTTGGACGTTTCTGCAGCCGGGTCTTACACTGTTAATGGACAGTATTACTTTTCAAATAACTCATTCCGTCCATTTGCCGGACTTGGCTTGGGCATTTATTCTTTGGCTGCGGTAAAGGCAAGCGCATCTACAGGCACTGGAGGAGGGTCATCCTCAACTAGTGTTTCTGCTTCCAGCAGCAAATTTGGATTCTATCCAAGATTAGGTTTTGATCTTGGCCACTTTACCATGCAAATAGAATACAATATTGTTCCTTCCACAAAGTCACAAGTATCTATATCAACAGGTACCGGAACAGTTAATGCATCCTCGGAAAGCAAAAATAACTACCTTGGTATTAAGGCAGGATTTTTCTTTGGTGGAGGTAAAACATCGAAGTAAAAATTAGGAACGAGAAGAATAAAAAAGTGGTGTAATGCCACTTTTTTATTTTGATCAATTCAATAGCGGGATAAAGTTGAATAGTATTACTTTGTCCACAAAGGGCTGTTAGCTCAGCTGGTTTAGAGCACTACCTCGACAAGGTAGGGGTCACTGGTTCGAACCCAGTACAGCCCACTGGTTTTTGGTCTTGTACCTCCGCTGCAGCCTAAAATTTCTGAGGCTCAGTCTAAGACAAATCTCATCGTTTAGTTAATGGTAAATTATTCTATAATATATTACCTATATTTGTTAAACAAATAATAAACTAATGGGTAAAGATTACCTGGGAGAACTTGAGGAGTTAATCTTAACAGTGGTGGGACTTCTAAAAGACGAGGCCTACGGGAACGCGATTAATAAAGAAATAAAAGAGCAAGTGAACCGTGATGTAAGTCTGGCTGCCATTCATGTCACACTCTATCGTTTGGAACGTAAGGGGTATGTTGAGTCGTACGTAGGGGGAGCTACTAAAACCAGAGGCGGAAGGCGGAAACGTTTTTTTACAATCACAAGCATCGGCATTTCTGTTTTGCGCTCCATGAAAGAAGACAGGACAAAGTTATGGAGACTTGTTCCTCAATTAAAATAAATAAAAAGGTCATGCATGAAGTCTTGAAGTCATATCCTCAGCGAGTTGTTTTGCGATTATTGAAATGGATTTGCCCCTCCAATTTATTTGAGATGATAGAGGGAGACCTTATTGAACAATACCATGCTGACGTTGAAGAAATTGGCGCGAGTAGAGCAAAGCGAAGACTCATTTGGAATGTCATTCTCTTTTTCAGAGTAGGAATTATCTCAACCAATAAAATTAAGCAAGGCCGATTGAAATTAGATTCTTATGTTGGAAGTATTAAACATCTGGATTTTGCCAAAGCCAATAAACTTATTGGTTGGATTGTATTTGGTATAGCATTAACGGTATATTTTCTGACGGTCGAAGAAACAGCAAGTTTTTGGGATTGCTCAGAATTCATCGCAAGCACTTATAAACTGGAAGTGCCACATCCGCCAGGAGCACCTTTATTCCTGATGATAGGAAGACTCTTCTCATTTTTTTCGTGGGGAGACAATACGAAAGTGGCGTATACACTGAATATGATGAGCGCGTTGGCAAGTTCATTTACCATTCTGTTTCTTTTTTGGTCGATCGTTCTATTGGGTCAGAAGCTTTTGTCCGCCTCTGAATTAATCTCTGAAGAAAAAAAATGGCTCTTGCTGGGTTCAGGTTTCGTTGGCTCTCTGACATATGCATTTTCAGATTCTTTCTGGTTCTCGGCAGTTGAGGCTGAGGTCTACGCCATGTCATCCTTTGCAACAGCTGTCGTTGTATGGTGTATTTTAAAATGGGACGCTATTCAAGACGAGGCGAAAGCCAACCGATGGCTGATTCTTATCGCTTATATCATTGGATTGTCAATAGGTGTTCATTTATTAAATCTCTTGACACTGCCCGCTCTGGCTCTTGTTTATTATTTTAAAAAATTCAAGCCGAGTGTATGGGGAACTCTGGCAGCAATAGTTCTTGGCGGATTGGCGGTGGTGTTTATAAATGACTTTGTAGTTCTGGGACTCCCAACATTGGCTGGGTATTTTGAATTGTACTTTGTCAATTCGCTTGGGTTATTTTTTGGATCGGGTGTTATTGTTTTCATAGTGACCCTGATCTCATTGTTGATTTATGGAATAAGGGTAACGCAACGAAAAAATTATGCAATTCTAAATACTTCTTTATTAGCGGCCACTTTTATTCTTATCGGTTACGCTTCTTATTCTACCATAATCATTCGATCAAACTTTGATACCCCCATTAATGAAAATGCACCTAAAGATGTAATGAGTGTGGTCAGTTATTTGAAACGAGAGCAGTATGGAAATTGGCCCCTTCTTTATGGCCCATATTTTACCGCAAACCCAATTGGAGGAAAATATAATGAACCAAAATATGTTAAAGGGAAAAAAAAGTATGAAATAGGCGAGCGCAGATACACCTTGGAATATGAGCCAGAAGATCAGACAATTTTTCCGCGATTATGGAATCCTCAATTCAAGGATGATTACAAATCTATTATTGGATTAAAAACAGATCAACGACCTACCTTCTTACAGAACATATATTATTTTCTGAGCCATCAGATTGGGACAATGTATCTACGATATTTTATGTGGAATTTTTCTGGGCGGGAAAGTGACGAAGATGGGGCTGATTGGCTAAAACCTGGAAGTTGGCTGGCCGATATGCCTATAGCACTAGCCACGAACCCTGCACGGAATAATTACCTGATGCTTCCATTTATCCTGGGTCTCATTGGAATGTTTTATCAGTTCAATAAAGACACGAAGAGTTTTTCTGTACTGTCGCTATTATTTTTTATGCTCGGTATAGCTGTTGTGATCTACTTAAATTCGCCACCAACAGAGCCAAGGGAAAGAGATTATATTTATGTGGGATCATACTACGCATTCGCATGCTGGATTGGCCTTGCACTTCTGGCCATTGCAGATGCATTTAGACGAGTGATTAAAAATAGAAAGATACTGGCTGTAGCCTCAGCACTTATCGTGTTTTTTTTGCCCGCATTAATGCTCAGGGAGGGCTGGGATGATCATGATCGATCAAGTCGTTTCTTTTCGGTTGACTCCGCTACCAACACGTTAGACTCGTGTGATGCAGACGGAATTCTCTTTACGGGAGGGGACAATGATACTTTTCCATTGTGGTATGCCCAAGAAGTAGAAGAATGCCACCCTGATCTGCGCGTTCTGGTTTTGAGCTACTGTAATACCGACTGGTATATCAATCAGATGGCCCAACAATCTAATCTTTCAAGGCCATTTTCATTTACGCTGAGCGCTGACGATTACAAGCAAGGTGGACCCAATGACTATCTCACGTATGCTGATTTAAAAATCAACAATATTGATGCAAAACAATATTTGGACTTGCTTGCCAAAAATCACCCGCAGCTTCGGAAAGGTGATCAAAATATTTTCCCCAGCAAAACTGTCACTATTGACGTTGATGAAAAAGCAGTTCGATCAACAGGGGCAATACCCAAGGGAATGGAGAGTCTCATTGTGAAGCAAATGCAGATAAAAATTTTGAATGATGTGATAGAAAAGCGCGATCTGGTTTTTCTAGACCTATTATTAACAACGAATTGGGAAAGGCCCATCTATCTAAATCCTACGTCCTTGGCACAAATGAATCTGGACCTTAAACCCTATGCTGTCCAGGAAGGAAATGTGTACCGGATTCTCCCATTAAAAAATAATAGATCTGATCGCGATTTTTTAGTGAACACAGAAAGAAGTTTCGATTTATTGATCAATAAATTCAAATATCGCGGATTGGATGACTCAAGTATTTATTATACGAATGACTATGCTTTGCAAGTTTGGAATCATCGAACCAATTTGAATTCACTGGCGGAGGCACTGATAGACAAGGGTGAAACGGAGAAAGCCGCTCGTGTTCTATCTTTCTCGCTTTCAAAAATGCCAGATGCGGCCATCCCTTACGATCTCTCTTCTCCGGATACTGTGAATTTACTTTTCAAAGTTGATAAAAAGCAGATAGCGATTGATGTTGCAAAGATTGTTGCCAACAGGGCCAGAGAGGTATCCTCTTTTCTGATAGCGGATGGACAAACATCTTCCTTTCAATTGAGAAAGAATATATTCTTACTTGGAGTCATGCAAAGGAATTTATATGAAAATGGTGAAGAAGAACTCGCGATGAAATACGAAGAGGAATATCTTGGTTTAATGGATCGACTGGAGAGTATAGGCTTGGAATCAACGGACTAATAATGTTGTTTATCTCCGATCTCCCCTGCAGTTAAGAATTATTCATCGCCAAAAAAACTCCATTCGTCCAGCCAAAGCCATCCTGATTGGGATACTCGCCACCGCTCGCTTCTGCCTTGTCGCTCCAGACATCATATTTTTCCGTCATCTTGCCTGTCTTCTGATACACTTTAAGATTGGCATTCGTCCAGTTTGATCTTAATTGATTTGCTAAATCATCTAACCCGTAATTGAGCAATCCTCTATAAGTAATCCATTGTAATGGAGCCCAACCGTTGGGAGCATCCCATTGTTGACCACTGATTTCAACCGTTGTGGTCATGCCACCCGGCTTCAGAAATTTTTCTTCAAGTATTGTTGCTGTATGTACAGCCTGGTCTGGAGTTGCGATTTCAAAAAATAAAGGAAAGGCGGCTGCCAGCGTATATTGTTCTTTCTGTTTCTGAGCTATGAAGTCATAATCAAAGAAGAATTTTTTTTGCTCGTTCCAGCAATGTTTCTTTATAGAAAGCTTTCTTTTGTTGGATAACAATAAATATTCCGTTGACTTCCTGCTGTTGCCCGCAAGTTGATAGGCTTCGGATATAACCTGTTCAAGGTGAAATAATAAACAGTTCAGATCCACTGGAATAATTTCGGTTGTGTGAATTGTAGCAAATGAGTTTACGTCTTTAAACCAACGACTGCTAAAATCCCACCCCGATTCGGCAGCAGCACGCAAATGACGAAAGAGTGCCTCCGGTTTCTGATTGGATTGATGAGAAAGTTCCACATCTTCTTTGTAAGCTTCTGGCCTTGGCGTATCGTACTCATCCCAATAACGATTGAGAATAGATCCATCATCCATTCGCACTACACGATTTATTGAAGGCTCAATGGGCGTGAGTAAATCAATCCCCTCCATCCAAAATTGATATTCCTTCTCAAGCTGAGCTAGGTATTTTACTAGCACTCCCTCTTCTTCCTCTCTTCCATCTCTCACTACCTTTTCGTCTTCATCGTTTAGCAGTTTTACCATCAATGAAAAAAAAGGAGGTTGTGAACGGCCAATGAAGTATGTTCGGTTGCCATTAGGGATATAACCAATCTGATCTATAAGGAAAGAAAAATTATCAATCATATTGCGGATCATGCCCACGTGACCAGAAGCCTGCAATCCCAGCATGGTGAAGTAACTATCCCAATAATATATTTCGCGAAAGCGACCACCCGGAACAATATAAGGATGTGGAAGTGGAATCAAAGATCCTCCCTCTTCATCTGGTTTTCGGGTAAGAACGTTCCATAATGCTTCAATGTGCTGCGTTGCCGATTTGGAGGCATCACTCTTATAGTCTGAGGAGTACGTTTTTGGCAGTGTAAAATTCAATGCAACGAATTTTTTCAAATCAAACCCTACTTGATTTCTTGATTGAAGATAGTCGGCATTGATTTCTGTTAAGTTTCGTTTGGGAAGGCAATCAGGAAATGTTTTTCCATCACCGAGAATGTTGTTCATTTGAACCTGCTCAAAGAGAGAACCGAGTTCATGAATTTGAAAAGTTTTCATAGACATTTTATTAATGTCCGCCCTTCGAGGTAAACTCAATTTTAGCCTCAGATTTTTTCTGAATCCTGTTAAAGAAATAGAGACATACTGCCAATATTCCAATGGGTACCAAAGAAAAGTAAAATGCTGTCTCGCCTCCATAGGCTTCAAAAATATTTCCGGTAATAATAGAGCCGGTTGTTCCACCGAGAGCAGAAAAAATTACAATCAAACCTGACATTGGTCCATGCTGGCGTGCAGGAAGCGTGCTTAAGATCACCGAATTGATAGCAGGATAAATAGGAGAGAGGAATAGTCCGATCAACGGAAAAACAAACGCACCTAAGGGCGCATTGCTCCAGCCCGTAACTTCATCCGTGGTATTCTGAGCTAGAGGAATAGCAACCAACACCAATGTGCCTGCCGCGAGCAAGCAAACGATGAGAACGGCAAACCAATGAATTTTTTGCAACGCAAAACCTGCGCTAAATCGGCCTAGCGCTGTGGAGGCAGCTAAGATGCTGGCCATTTGAATGCTTAGCGTTATGGGAAGGTGCAGTACTTTACTGTTGAAGGTTGGCAACCAACTCATGATACTTTGTTCAATTAACACATAGGTGAAGGCACTGAGGATAAAAACCAAAACCAATGGCTTGATGGCAAGCTTGATCATGTCCCCAAAGTCTTCTAGAAAAGGTTTTGATGCATCTGTTTTGACACTGGATTCATCAAGCTTTGTGCTGAGCAAAAGCAGAAATGCTATAGCGGCAATTACTGCTAAGAGATAATACACACTCAGCCAAGCGGTAGATTGTGGGTTTTGATCATCGACAAAGGCGCTGAAAATAAAATAACCTGTCAATATCCCGATCATGAAAAAAGATTCAATAAAATTCATGAAGCTTGCATGTTGCTTTTTATCGGTGGTGATAATACCGATGGTCGCGTAGACAGATACCTTGATCAACGCAAAAGAAGTTCCTGTCACTGCAAACAAGACTTTTGTCATGGTGAAGCTACTTAGCGAAGGCATAAGCAAACAGGCAGAGGCAACAAAGCTCAGCGCAATCAACATTGAATTTTTGTAACCGATGCGGGTGATGTAAGAAGCAACGAGAAAAGAAACGAGCGCAATACTTAAATCTTTAAAGGCTTCGAGAATACTCGCGGAAGACTCGGACACTCCGTAGTTGCCCTGTACCTGCAATATTACCGTGCCTACGCTGTTCAGAAGTATGGCAAAGACAAAATAGTTAAGGAAGAGCGAGAGTTTGATTTTCCAGTTGGCCATGATTGATTGTTCGGGTGCAAACAAATCTAATCACTTTCAGGCAGAATTACCCCACGGCAAAGTGATAGCCAACACCCTTAACGGTAATTATTTCAATAGTCGGGTCTTCTTTTAAATAGTCACGAAGCTTAGAGATATATACATCCAGGTTGCGTGAGTTGAAAAAAGAATCATCGCCCCATACCCGCATAAGGACTGTTTTGCGATCAATGCTGGAATTCTGATTCTCAGCGAGAATTTGCAGCAGCACGGCTTCGCGATGAGAAAGTTTTCTGACACTCCCGCCTTTTCTCAGCTCATAACGTTGCGGAACAAAATCAAACAAGCCAATCGAAATACTTTCTCTTGAATTGGCAGTTATTACTTTAGTCAGTTGTAATAAATTATTCACCCGCACAATCAATTCCTCGAGACTGAATGGTTTACGGAGATAATCATTGCCCCCAACCTCAAAGCCTTTTATCAGATCTTCTGTCTGCGTTTTAGCGGTAACAAAAATAATTGGAACGGAAGAATTAACCTGACGAATGCCCTGTGCAATTGAATAGCCATCTTTGTTGGGTAGCATGATATCCAATACACAGATATGTGGATTCATTTCCTTGAATGCATTCAAGGCATGATTGCCGTCAGTTATCATTCGAATCTCAAAGTCCCTCACTTCCAGGCTCTCCTTTACAATACGACCAAGAAATGGTTCGTCTTCAACATACAGAATTTTCGTTTTACTCATTCCCAGAAGATTCTTTCGGTAAAACGATTTTGAAGCAACTTCCCTTTCCCGGTTCACTTTGCACATCAATTGTTCCACCATAATTTTCTACTACAGTCTGAACGTAACTTAGCCCAAGCCCGTATCCCTTACTATTATGGACATCACCAGTAGGCACTCTGAAAAATTTTTCAAAGATTTTCTTTTGATATTCTTTAGCTATTCCCAATCCGTTATCCTGCACAGTAAGCGTGACCGTAAGCTCATTTTCCTTCAACGCTATTTTAATTATTGGATTAACAGGACTATACTTTAATGCATTGTCAATTAAATTGTAAATGACTGAGGTAACGTGGTCAACGCCACCCGTAAGTTGAAAATTATTGCCCTCCTTCTCAAATTGAATAATAGCCTTAGTTTTTTCAATGACTAACCTCAAGGACACAAGAACTTGTTCAATCAACTTATCAAGTTCAAAAACCTCGCGTTTAAACTCAATTTTATTATTTTCAAATAAGGATGTTTTTAGAATATTATCCGTAAGAAGCGAAAGTCGGTTGAGTTCATTTTGCGCTATGGATAAATATTCTTCGGTCAGTTTAGGATTATCAATGCCTTTGAAATTTTTTAATGCTTCTATGGCTACGCCAACTGTTGTAATGGGCGTCTTCAATTCATGCGTTACATTGCTGATGAAATCATTTTTAATTTCCATCAGTTGTTGCTGTGATCTCAGACTTCGATAGAGAAATGAAAAGGAGACGATAGTCAATACGGTAAGAAAAATTGAAAAGGCTATTTGCGGAGATATTTTTTTAAGAATTATAGATTTCAGGTTTTGAAATATTAATTGATATCCCCCTGACGGTGTATAGACTATATCATCGCTTACTATTACTCTCCCTAAAGGAAATGGATGCTCTACACTTGCTTTTATAATTTGGAAGGGGACATTGATCTTCGCTGATTTTAATACCTCGCCAAACTTCTGCCTGATGTCAGCAAGAGGAAGTGAGTCTGGAGAAAGACGAATAGCAAATTTTTTTTGGTGTGGACCTTTTCTGATTTTAGTAATCAATGGTTTTAAAAAGCGTTCGATTGAGTCATGGGCTCCTGATGAGATGATTACTTGTACCTGAGCAATGGAATCCTTGAGTTTAAAATGCGCCCTTTGCTGATAGCGAAAGGTATCACGTTCAGAGGATGAGAAATAACTTATTGAAGTGTCTCCCGCCAGAGGCTCTACACTTCTCAACAGTAAAGAGTCACTCATCGCAAAGACCATCGTTCTTAGCAACGAATTGGTTTCTTTCTGGAAACTTTCTAGCTCGTTTTTATAAACCTTTTGCAACCAGAAAAACTGCAGCACCAGCAGCAATACTATGCTGCTGCCAATGAGCGTGAGTGTCAATGAATTTCCGGGGCGGTTCATTCAGGCAAAAATACAACCTTAGCCATTCCCAACTCCCTTTTTAACCTTAATTAACATTGCTTTCAGGACTATTAACCTAACTGCAAGCTCTATCCCCGTAAGTTCACATATAAATTAAATTGAAACATAAACGCTATGAGAAAATTCTTAATTCTGGCAGGAGTATTTGTCTCGATAACTGCTGCTCACGTTGTCTTTGGACAAACGCAAGGTGTTATTACCTATGAAGTAAAAGTGAATCTTCATAAAAGACTGCCGCCTGAGCGAGCTGAAATGAAAGCCATGATTCCTGAGTTCAGAACAACGCGCGCGCAACTCTTTTTTACGGACGCAGAATCTTTGTCAAAACCATTGATTGAGGATGAGGAAGATGAGATAGGAAGTGGTGGTGGACCTCAGATTAGAATAGCACAACCCAACAATGAGTACTATTTAAATCAGAGTTCAGGAAAATTTATTTCAAAAATGGAGTTCATGGGGAAGGATTATTTGATTGTTGATTCTGTAAAAGTTTCTCCCTGGAAATTTGGTACTGAGACGAAGACCATACAAGGTCGTGCATGCAAGCAGGCATTTTATACAGATGAATCTATACCCGATCGTAAGCAAGAAATAACAGCCTGGTATACGGATCAGATCAGGCCACTTCTCGGCCCTGAAAAATTCAACACGTTGCCGGGAACTGTTTTGGCCGTTGACATTAATAACGGAGAGCGTTATATGGTTGCTTCCAAAATAGAATTTCGCCCTTTGAAGAAGAATGAGCTTAAAGAACCTGTAAGCGGGCAAAAAATTTCCAGCAGTGAATTCGCAAAGTTTACACAGGAGCAGATGAAGAAGATGGGCGGCAGCGGAGGAATGATTATCAAGCATTGATTCCCAGCGAGCATGAGAAAGTTGTTATTTGTTTTCTGTCTTAGCCTTATTGCCAGCACGGGCGTTGCGCAGAAATTTTCAATCAAGGGATTTGTTACCGATTCATTGGCGCTCCCGCTTGCTTCGGCTACGATAATGCTTCTCAATCCGGCAGACTCTTCACTTGTCAATTTTGCGGCAAGTGACGCCAAAGGATTTTTTGAAATGAAGAATGTAAATCGTGGAAGCTATCAATTGAAGGTGACATTTGTTGGCTTTGCTTCATTTTTAAAAAACCTTTCGACTCCCGTCAACTCCACAGTTGTTGATCTCGGGCAAGTGCGCCTTCAACCTATGACAAAGCAGCTTGATGAGATCATAATTCAAGGTGAGAAAGCCCCTGTAACGGTAAAACGAGATACCATTGAATTCAATGCGGGCTCATTTAAAGTAAAGGCAAACGCCAACGTTGAAGATCTTTTAAAAAGAATGCCCGGAATGGAAGTGGAATCTGATGGAACAGTAAAAGCACAAGGTGAACAAGTACAACGCGTAACGGTAGATGGTCGTGAATTTTTCGGCCGCGATCCAAAATTGGCCACACGCAATTTGCCGGCCGATGCGATTGACAAAGTGCAGGTGTTCAATAAAAGATCAGATCAATCCTTGTTTACAGGTATTGAAGACGGGCAACGTGAAAAAACAATCAATCTCGAATTGAAGGAGGAGAAGAGAAATGGCGCATTTGGGAATATTCTCGGAGGTGTAGGAACTGACGATCGCCTTCAGGCAAAAGCCAGCATTAATCGATTTGGCAAAGGGAAGCAACTTTCGTTTCTCGGAATGGGTAACAATATTAATGAACAGGGATTCTCTCTTGATGAGTTCATGAACTTTACTGGTGGATCTCAACGACTCATGAGCGGAGGAGGAGGAATGATGCGGATGGAGATCAACAGCGACAATCAGAATGGCGTGCCGCTTAATTTTGGTGGACGACAAAATGGTATTATGACTAATTATGCCGGTGGGGTTAATTTCAATAAAGACATCAGCAAAAAAACCCAGCTAACATCGAGCTATTTCTACAATCGGCTTGATCAAAATGTGAGACAACAAACGCAACGGATTAATTATTTGCCGAACGACAGTAGTTACAACTACGCTGAAAATGTTGAACAGATGAATGCAAGCGATAATCACCGTGCCAATCTGGTGATTGATCATAAGATCGATTCAGCTAACTCTATCAAATCCACTACTAGTCTTACTTATTCAGATTCAGAGTTGAATTCTCAAACAAATAGTCAGACAACAACCTTGAATGAAACGCTACAGAATACAAGTAGTCGAACCAATTACAATACGCAGACCAACGCTAATCTGAATTCGAGCCTACTTTACCGTCATCGGTTTGCAAAGAAAGGGAGAACCATCTCAACTAATATGACATTGGGATTTACTCAAACACGAAGTAGCGGGAGCCAACAATCCTTAAATGAATACTATACAGCAATTCCGGAGAAACGTGAAATACTTCAAACAAACTCACAGAGCAACGACTATCAGTCATATGGTGTTACTTTTTCCTATACAGAACCTTTGGGAGGCAGAAAATACCTGGAGGGAAACTATAATCTTCGTACTAATCGCAATCAGGTAGATCGTTTGGTCTTCGATGAAAGAAATGGTCAGCCAACACTCAATACACAGCTTTCCAATAAATACAACAGTGTATATGTTTATAACCGACCAGGCATTAATTTCAAGCTCAATCGTCAAAAATACAATTTCACGGTAGGTGCCAGTTGGCAAAATACAAGACTCCAGGGCGAATTGATTTCACGAGGTGAAAAAATTGACCGCACGTTTGAAAACCTCCTTCCGATAGCTCGCTTTAATTATGATTTTTCTAATTTCAAGCACTTGCGTCTGGATTATGAAACATCTATGCAAGAGCCCGGTATTCAGCAGCTTCAGCCCGTGGTGGATAATAGTGATCCGCTTAACATTTACGTTGGAAATCCTGAACTAAAACCTTCGTATCAGCAACGTTTGTCAATCAATTTTACTACGTATGACCCTGCGCGATTTATCAATCTCTTTGCTTTATTGGCAATCACTAACACAGGCAATGCTATTATTAACTCCCAGACTGTAGATCAGAATTTGATAAGGACTACAAAACCAGTCAATGTGAAAAACAATGTAAATGTTAATACTAATTTGAGTTTTGGCTTTCCGATAAAAAAGCTAAACAGCAGATTTAACATAGGCCCTATGGCGACCTATGCCCGGGGAATTAATTTGCTGAACGAACAGGAAAGCAAAACGGTACAGCAAACGATGGGAGGAATGGCGCGATTTAATTATACTCTCAAAGAAATACTGACCGTAGACTTAGGAGCCAGCCTCAGCCATCAGGAAACGAAGTATGAGTTTAACACGCAGAACAATCAACTTTATTTCAATAAAACTTACTCGGCCGAGACGAATCTTAATTTCCTAAAGAACTACCAGTTCAATTCTGGTTTTGAATACCTGATTTACAACAGTGAAACCTCCAACTATAATCAGACTATACCGGTGCTAAACATTGCCCTTTCGCGGTTCTTGTTGAAGAGCAAAACAGGAGAACTTAAAGTAGGAGTAAACAATTTGCTGGATAGAAACCTCAGCGTTTCTCAATCAGCTACAGCCAACTATTTGCAACAACAGGTCACAAACAATTTGGGTAGATTTTTTATGATAAGTTTTACTTATTCACTCAACAAACAACTCAACCCAATGGGCGCCATGCAAAGACCAGGTGTGAGGACAATCAACTCTCATTAGCGCAAGCTGAAAAGAAGACAATTCTTATCTTTGCTCATGCGCTATGCTTTTTTGTTTCTCGTTTGTTTAATGGCAACATCGTTAACGGCTCAGGTTTACATTCCCAAGTTTGACATCCAGGGGCACCGTGGAGCGCGAGGGTTGAAACCAGAAAATACGATCCCGGCTTTTTTGACCGCACTTGACTCTGGAGTAACCACGCTTGAGATGGATGTGGTGATCACAAAAGATAAAGAAGTAATTGTTTCACACGAGCCCTGGATGTCTGCTGGCATTTGTTCTGATCCTTCCGGAAAAGCTGTTTCCGAAAAGGAAGAAAGGAAACACAATATTTTTAAGATGACGTATGGCCAGGTAAAACAGTTTGATTGTGGCATCAGGGGAAATGCGCGATTCCCGGAACAAGAGAAGATGGCTGTCGTTAAGCCACTGCTGAGCGAAGTAATAATAGCCGCTGAGAATCACATCAAGAATTTCACTCGCTACGAAGTAGACTATAATATTGAGATAAAATCAGAAAAAGAACTTGATGGTAAGTTTCAGCCAGCACCAGAAGAATTTTCTGATCTCGTTTATAATTTGATTGATCAATACTTGCCCCTGGAAAGAGTGGTCATTCAATCTTTTGATTTCAGAGTCTTGAAGTACTGGCACGAGAAGTACCCCGAGGTAAGACTAGCCGCCTTGGTGGAAAACCTGAATACTATTGACGAAAACATGAAGGAACTTGGATTCACACCTTCTATCTACAGCCCCGATTACAAATTGCTAAGCAAGTCTGAAGTAAAGTATTGTCATGAATTAAACATGCGCGTGATTCCCTGGACGGTCAACGATCCTGCAGAAATGCTGGCATTAAAAGGAATGGGTGTCGATGGATTTATAACAGACTATCCGGACAGAGCCGCTAGGTTCAAACGCACATTAAGCATAAAATCTTCAACGAAACCTGGAAGAAAATAGAATTGATGGCTATTGCTTTTCTACTTTTCCATCTTTCATAACAAAGACTACTTTTTCCATTGCCTCAATTTTCTGCAAAGGATCGCCATCTACTGCAACAATATCTGCGTAAGCACCTTTACTGATTTCTCCCAACTGGCCACTCTTATTAAGAAGTTCTGCCGCTACGGTTGTAGCCGACTTAATCGCTTGCATTGGTGTCATACCCATTTTGACGTAGAAACTAAACTCGCGCGCTTGCTGAATCTTTTGCCAATCAAAGCCACCTGCATCCGTGCCAAAAGCAATCTTCACTCCCTTTTGCATAGCCTTTTTGAAAAGCTGCGGCACCGCTTGATACATCTGCAAATAACTTACAGCCCCTAGCTTGGCTCTGCCTTCCGCTACGTAATCCATTACGGTAAGCGTAGGAACCCAAAAGGCACCTTTTGCAACAAACAAATCCATACATTCTTCATTCATGGCAGAACCATGTTCTATCGTTCTTGCACCCGCTTTTAGCGAATAGATAATTCCATCCGGTGTCATAGCATGTGCGGCCAGCATGCGTTTTGATTTTATGGTTTCATCCGCAACGGCTGCAATTTCTTCAGGCGTAAAATTGGGTAAGCTACCAAACGTGCCGTCCGCTTTGCGAAAGTAACTCCGGTCGGCATAAATCTTTATCCAATCTGCACCATAGCTGATCTGTTCGCGTACAGCTTTTCGGGCTTCGTCAGCACCTGTTACTTCCTGAATACCTTTGGGCATCCGCAATTCCCAACTGTATTCACCGTTTCCTATACTATAGTGACCAGTGGTATTAATGGCGCGAGTTGAAACAAACATGCGCGGCCCTGGAATCACTCCATTGTTAATTGCTTTTTTCAAATCGACATCGGCATACATGGCTCCTTCTGTTTCTACATCGCGAATAGTGGTGAACCCATTCAAGAGTGCAATCTTGCAGGCTACGCTACCGCGAAGAGTGCGATAAGGAATACTTTCTTTCAAAAGCTGAGCATCGTATTCTTCGGCTGTAATGTCTCCTTGCAATAAAACATGAGTATGGCAATCAATGAGTCCGGGCAACACCGTTTTTGTCGATAGGTCAATAACGTTCCCATTGGCGGGAATTTTATTCCACTCGATAATTTCTTTAATGAGATTGCCCTCTATTACAATTGCCTTCTTTCCCAGTGACTGATCTGACTTTCCATCAATCAATTGACCACACTTAATAATTGTAGATTGACCAAAGCAATGGATGCTTAAGACAGTAAAGAACAGGTAAAATATCTTTTTCATTTTTTTAGAAGATTGACTTCTCATAATTAGGTAATTCTGAAGTAGGAATCAATGGATTTGTTAAATGTGGTAGGCATCGACAATATCTTTTATTTACTTTGCCGCCTAAATCAGGTAACGATGAAATATGATGTGTACGGCATTGGAAATGCCATCGTAGATATAGTAACGGAGGTAGAGTACGATTTCTTTGAAAAAAATGCCGTAGAGAAGGGAGTGATGACATTGGTGGATGAAAAGCGGCAGATCGAATTGATGAAAGCCATCGACATGAAGCGAAGCAAAATGTCAGGGGGTGGATCGGCCGGAAATACACTCGTGGCACTTAATCAATTTGGGGGCAAGAGTTTTTTCTCGTTTCAGGTTGCCAAGGATGAAATGGGCAAATTTTTTCTGGAGGACCTAAAGCGGAATGGTGTGGATACCAATCTAACACATGAGCAATGCCCTCCTGGTCACTCGGGAAGATGTCTGGTGATGACATCACCCGATGCTCAGCGGACCATGAACACATTTTTGGGAGTGAGTTCTTTTCTTTCACCCGAGCACCTGGATGAGGAAGCCATTAAGCAATCATCTTACGTCTACCTGGAGGGTTATTTGGTAGCCAGCCCAAAAGGTCTGGAGGCTATGAAGGCGACAAAGAAGCTGGCAGAAAAAAGTAAAGTAGAAGTGGCGCTTACCTTTTCAGATGCCAGCATGGTAAAATATTTTTCCAAGCAGATGGAAGAAATTGTAGGTGCAAGTGTGGACCTTTTGTTTTGTAACGAAGAAGAGGCGATGATATTTACCGGCACAGACAACTTGCAGCAAGCTCGTGAAAAACTAAGACAGGTAGCCAAACGATTTGCGATAACGCTCGGTGCTAATGGAGCACTCATCTTTGATGGCGATACTTTTATTGAAATTGAACCCTATAAAGTCAGGGCGATTGATACAAATGGTGCAGGAGATATGTTTGCAGGTGCCTTTATGTATGGCATTACACATAAACATAGTTATGCAGAGGCGGGTAAACTGGCTTCGCTGGCTTCATCGCACGTAGTAACACAATGGGGGCCACGGTTAACCCCTGATCAGGCAAAAAGGGTGATGTCGGATCTACTTTGACATAACGCTAAATAATAAATCACTCTTCTTGCAGGCGTTTACTTGCAGAGATTGCCTATTAGCATGTAAATTGGTTCTTCATCAACAGTTGTTGGCGATGGCTTAATAGAACCCTTTCCGGAAAAAGACGTTTTAATTACTTCAGTTCTTCTTATCAAAAATTATAATCTATGACACGAAAGATAGTAATGTCGCTACTTGCCCTCTTGGCTATGGTTCAGAGTGGTATCGGCCAGGGCCGGAAAATTGAATTTACCGAGTACAATCTTGATAACGGCATGCACGTGATTCTTCACAAAGACAATACAACTCCCATAGTGGCAGTATCTGTCCTTTATCATGTTGGATCAAAGAATGAAAATCCGGAAAGAACAGGGTTCGCACATTTCTTTGAACATTTGCTGTTTGAGGGAACAGAAAACATCAAGCGTGGCGAATTTGATAAGTATATCCTTGCTGCCGGGGGTACAAATAACGCCAATACGTCAAACGACAGAACTTTCTATTATGAAATACTTCCTTCCAATCAATTGGAATTAGGATTATGGCTGGAATCAGAGCGGTTGATGCATGCCAACATTGAACCCGCGGGAGTTGAAACACAGCGCGAAGTAGTGAAAGAGGAGAAGCGTCAGCGAATGGACAATCAGCCCTATGGTAGTATTCTTACAGAGATTTTAAAGCGAGCGTACACAGTTCACCCTTATCGTTGGCCAACAATTGGATCTCTTGATCATCTCAATCAAGCCAAGTTGGAAGAGTTTATTGATTTCTATAAAACATTTTATGTGCCTGAAAATGCAACACTCTCTATCGCGGGAGACATTGATATTGAGCAAACAAAGATCGCTGTCGCGAAGTACTTCAAGGATATTCCAAAAGGAAAAAAGACAATTCCTCGTCCGACAGCGGTGGAGCCTGCGCAAGCGAAAGAAGTTCGTGACGTTGTCTTTGATAACATTCAGCTTCCGGCAGTAGTGCAAGCCTATCATATGCCTGCCCAGGGCACTGATGACTCTTATGCATTGGATATGCTAAGCACTTTGCTCAGCGGAGGGCAGAGTTCTCGTATGTATAAGGCATTGGTGGATGAGCAAAAGAAAGCCTACACAGTACAATCATTTCCATTTTCGTCCGAAGACCCTGGATTATACCTGGCCTTTGGTCTGGCAAACGTTGGGATAAATGTGGATGACCTTGAAAAAGCGATGGATGCAGAAATTGAAAAAATAAAAAACGAACCTATTTCTGATAAGGAATTTCAAAAAATACGCAATCAGGTAGAGAGTCAGTTTGTACAACAAAATTCTACTGCCGTTGGTATTGCCGAGCAATTGGCTAACTACCATGTCTATTTTGGAAATGCCAACCTGATAAATACCGAGATAGACAGATACACGAAAGTAACTCCGGCTGATTTGCAGCGTGTGGCAAAAAAATATTTGAATAAAGAAAACCGTGTAGTGCTTCATTACCTACCCAAATCGGCTCAAAGCAAACCGGGTGATACACAAATCAAAAAAGACAACTGATTATGAAGAATATATATTTAATTATCGTTTTGGCGTTATTGTCGCTGACCACCGAGGCACAGATTGATCGTTCTAGAGCACCAAAGCCTGCGCCAGCCCGAGAAATAAAAATCGGAGAATACCAATCCTTCGTGCTAAAGAATGGCTTGCAGGTTTTCGTGGTTGAAAACCATAAACTACCGAGGGTTCAATTTACGCTTGAGTTAAAAAATGATCCGTTGCTGGAGGGCGAAAAGGCAGGCTACGTATCCATTGCAGGTGATTTGTTAGGTACAGGAACGAAGACAAGAACAAAAGCACAATTGGATGAGGAAGTTGATTTTATAGGAGCATCGTTGAATACATCTTCCGGTGGAATCTTTGCATCAAGCCTTACAAAGCACACTGCACGATTACTTGACTTGATGACGGATGTACTTTACAATCCGATCTTCTCTCAGGAAGAGTTAGATAAACTGAAGACTCAAACCCTGTCAGGAATAACAGCGGGTAAGGATAATCCAAATGCAATTGCTGCAAACGTACGTGGAGCTCTGGTTTATGGCAAAGGGCATCCATACGGTGAAATAACGACAGAGAAGAGTGTCGGATCAATTACACTGGCTGATTGCAAAAACTATTTCAACACATACTTCAAGCCCGGCAATGCCTATTTGGTAATCGTAGGTGACGTGGATTTTAAGAACGCTAAAATATTGGCCGAAAAATATTTTGCTAAGTGGACAGCGGGAGAAGTTAAAACACAAACCTTTGCCAAGCCAATAGAGCCAGCCAAGACTTTTGTGGCTCTGGTAGATCGTCCTACTTCCGTTCAGTCAGTCATCAATGTTTCATATCCTGTTGAATTGAAAACGGGGAGCATGGATGCGATTAAGGCCAGAGTCACCAATCAAATACTGGGTGGAGGTTTTTCTGCTCGCCTCAATCAGAATCTTCGTGAAAAACACGGATATACGTATGGCTCAAATTCTCAGCTTTCGGCAGATCACCTGATAGGAAATTTCAATGCAAGCGCGAGCGTACGAAATGAAGTTACGGACAGTTCTGTCTTTGAGTTACTGAGTGAACTGAAGAGAATAACCACTGAGCTGGTAACCGATAAAGAATTGTCTGATGCAAAGGCATCTATTTCAGGTGCCTTTGGCAGGTCACTCGAAAGCCCTCAAACTATTGCCAACTTTGCCGTGAACACAACCAAATACAATCTTCCCAAAGATTACTATAACAATTACTTGAAAACCATTGATGCCGTAACGATTGCCGATGTTCAAGTCACGGCCAAAAAATTTATCAAACCAGACAACGCATATATAGTGGTAGTAGGCAAAGGTGCAGATGTAGCTGAAAAACTAAAGCGCTTTGGAGAAGTTCACTACTATGACATTGAAGGAAACACCTACGTCCATTCAAAAACTACACCACTCCCCGCAGGACTAACATCGGAAAAGGTTGTTGCCAATTACCTGGAAGCAATTGGCGGAAGTAAGAAGCTATTGGAAGTGAAAGGGATTAAAACCTCTTACAAAGCGAACGCTATGGGAATGGAGCTAAACATGACAGTGACCAAGAAAGCGGGAAACAAGAGTGTGCTGGAGATTAGTGGCAACGGCACGACATTTCAGAAAGTAGTTTGTAATGGAAAAGATGTTTCCATCGCTGCGATGGGCCAGAAGCCACCCGTAGATGATGAGATGAAGGAGAAAACAATCTATGAGAGTGCGATAGTTCCAGAACTGGCGCTGGGTGGTGCTAAGACAACACTAACCGGAATCGAATCTGTTGAAGGAGAGGAGGCCTATGTAATCGAGTTAACTCTGCCCTCCGGATCAAAGTCCACTCTTTATTATGATAGAAAAACGGGACTGAAGATTCAGGAATTGGAGTCAATCGAAAGCCCGCAGGGTAATGTTACTTCAACGACCAGATACCTTGACTATAAAGAAGTTAATGGAATAAAAATTCCCCATACCCTTTCACAAATTCAGGGCGCAATGAGCTTTAAGTTTGAATTGCAAAAGGCGGAAATAAATCCGGTTATTGAGGATGCGCTGTTTAAATTGGATTGATAAACCAGTTATTGACATCGCTCGGAATGACCTCTTTTACAGCATTTAGAGCCGATTTGACAGGAATTTCCTTGAATCATTTGGTGCACATCTTGCAAATCCGGAAAATCGTGGTCATTTTTGCAGCCCTTTTATTTGTTAGGAAAGTAATCAGACAATATTATGAAGCGTACATATCAGCCCTCGCGTAAGAAAAGAAAGAACAAGCACGGTTTCCGTGAGCGTATGGCCACAGCCAACGGACGTAGGGTGTTGGCAAGCCGCAGAAGAAAAGGAAGAAAGAAACTCACCGTTTCTGACGAAAAGACCTTAAAGCGTAAGTAATCCGCGTCGGAGTAAGTCTCCCTGAAAGGGATTAACTTTAATCTCATGGGGAAGTTTACTTTCAAGAAGGAAGAAAGACTTAATAAAGAAAAATGGATAAAGGAACTCTTTGAAAAGGGTTCCTCTTTTCATTTATACCCTTTCCGTGTTATCTACCTTCCGCATCCCGATGCACAACATCCGGTAAACCAAGTGCTGATTTCTGTTTCGGTACGAAACTTCAAAAAAGCAACCGACCGAAATACTTTAAAAAGGCGCATCCGCGAAGCCTATCGCCTTAATAAGCCAGGTATTTCTTCTATGGGTAAATGGCTCATTGCTTATATTTACGTAGGAAAGAAAATAGAACCATCTTCAGTTATTCACAGCAAGCTACCGATGACATTCGATAAGATGTTCAATAAAGAAAATGTGAAGTAGGATCAGAATAATAAGCTGCGCTTTTGCAATTAGCCTTTTGGGACTGTTTGCTTTTGTTGGACCTGAAGAGAAGTACTTCGATATAGCCAAGAGCCTCGATATTTTTGCAACCCTTTTCAAAGAAGTCAATGCCTACTATGTTGACGAAGTTGATCCAAAGAAACTGATCAATACAGGCATCAAGGGAATGCTGGAGTCATTGGATCCTTATACTGATTTTATTCCGGAAGAGGATTTAGAGTCCTTTAGCATTAAAACTACAGGGCAGTACGCGGGAGTTGGAGCGCTCATAGGTGTTATCAACAAAAAGATAGTAGTAACAGAACCGTACCTCGGCTTTCCGGCACACCGGGCTGGACTGCGTGTAGGCGATGAGCTGATTTCAGTTGATGGGCAAAAGGTGCAAGGAAAAGGAACCGCTGAAACCAGCGCGTTATTGAAAGGTAAGCCGCACACCGAGGTAGAAGTTGTTGTTAAGAGAATTGGAGAGAAAGAAGACCTCCGTTTTAAAATTATTCGTGAGAAAATAAAAATCAGCAACGTCACCTATCAGGGCCTTATTCATGGAGACATCGGCTACATAAAATTGGATGACTTCACACCAGGTGCAGCCAAAGAAGTGGAGGAGGCGTTAATTCAATTGAAACAAAAAGGAGCAAAAAAAATAATACTCGATTTGAGAGACAACCCGGGAGGTCTTCTCTACGAGGCCGTCAATATTGTAAACATCTTTATTCCAAAGGGGCTCGAAGTAGTGGCCACCAAAGGCAAAGTTCAGGATTGGAATAAATCATATACTACTTTAAATAGTCCTGTTGATACTGAAATTCCATTGACCGTTCTGACGAGCGCAGGCAGCGCATCAGCGTCAGAGATTGTTGCGGGTTCATTACAGGATTATGACAGAGCGATTTTAATCGGACAAAAAACATTCGGCAAGGGATTGGTTCAAACAACCCGGCAGCTTTCTTACAACACTCAATTGAAGATAACTACCGCAAAGTATTATATTCCAAGTGGCAGATGCATTCAAGCAATCGATTATGCTCATCGCAAAACAGATGGGTCTGTTGAAAAATTTGCTGATTCACTAAAGACCGAGTTCAAAACTAAAGCCGGACGCAAAGTGTACGATGGAGCCGGGCTCGATCCGGACGTTATTATTCCCGATCAGCCTGCCGGAACGATTACCTATGAGTTGGTGAATAGTGCCATGATCTTTGAATATGCCACTCAGTATTGCAGCGAACACCCGGAAGTACCGCTGTCAATGAAGAATTTTAAAATCACAGAAGTCGAATACGAGAAATTCAAAGCCTGGCTTGCAAAAAAGGACTTTACATTCACCTCCGAATTGGAGCGGCAAATGGATGAACTGATTAAAACAGCGAGAAACCAGCGATCTTATGTCGAACTGCAAGATCAACTCACATCACTCAAGCAGAAAATAACATCAACCAGGGCAACAGATCTTGTAAGATTCAAAGATGAAATCACAAAAGCCCTTGAGATACAGATTGCCTTTCATTATAGACTCGATCAGGGACAGGCAGAAGCGTCTACTGATTTAGATCCTGAGATTCAAGAGGCCAAGCGAGTACTGTCAGACATTGGTGCTTATAAGAAATTATTATTGCCTCAGTAATGTCAGTGCTATTAAGCCTGGAGACTTCTACCTCCGTTTGTTCAGCTGCACTTCATGACGATGGAAAGCTCCTGGCAAACATCGAATTGCATATCCCTCAGTCAGCATCATCGAAGCTCGCAGTGATGATTGATCAACTTTTCAAGACGGCAGATATAGTACCAAATACAATTAAAGGAGTGGTTGTTTCTGCTGGCCCCGGTTCGTATACGGGCTTAAGGATTGGTGTCGCAACTGCGAAAGGCCTTTGCTTTGCATTGAGTATTCCCCTGCTGTCAATCAACACACTTGAATTAATGGCCTATCAGGTTCTCTCTTCGCTTCCTTTCTCATTAGACAAGGGGTTCGCAGATGAATCTGCTCTTCTTTGCCCCATGTTGGATGCCCGCAGAATGGAAGTCTATTGTTTGATAGCAGACCATAAGTTGAATGTGTTAGAACAAACCAATGCCAGAGTTATCGATGCATCAAGCTTTGATGCATTATTGGAGAAAAACGTTATTTATTTTTTTGGCAACGGAGCAGCTAAATGCAAGAGCATAATCACTCATAAGAATGCAAGATTTATTGCGGAGGTAATTCCAGCGGCCTCTGGATTGGGAGAATTGGGGCACAAAAAATTTCAACTAAACCAGACTGAAGATGTATCTTCATTCGAGCCTTTTTACTTAAAAGATTTCGTTGCAAAAAAACCAAAATCGGTTTAATCCTGTTTCAATACCATGGATGAAATCATTAATCGTGTAGCAGCAAGCCCCTTAGTAACGTTTGACCTCGAGGAGTTATACACCAGAGGCGATAGAATGGTGTTCGACATTAAGGATCAACTTTTCGAAGGAATAATATTGAAGGAGAAAGATTTTCGTTCCTTCATCAAAAATCATGATTGGTCTCAGTATCAGGGTAAAAACATAGCTATTGTTTGCTCGGCAGATGCAATCGTTCCTACATGGGCATATATGTTACTTTCCGTAGCACTTCAGCCATTTGCTTCCTCTGTAATTTTTGGAAGTCTTGCCGAACTTGAGTCACACCTTTTTCATCAATCACTTGCAGCCATTAATTGGCAACAGTATAAAGACGCGAAGATTGTCATTAAAGGCTGCAGCAAAGTGGCCGTTCCGGTATCTGCCTATGTTGAAGTCACTAATCGCCTCAGACCCATTGCCGCCAGTATTATGTTTGGCGAAGCCTGCAGCACAGTTCCTCTCTACAAGAAATCAAAGGCAGATTAATTTCTCTATGCTTTTAGCTGACTGGTGATTATGCAAATCTTCAAATTTTTGCATTTTATTTTGCGCTCTTGCGGCTTTGTGTGAAAATTTCTATCGACATGCGAACGTCCAGTTAGCTGATTACTATCAATTTTTTGATTTTTTTTGACAGCCCTTCGTTCCTCAGGCCGGGCTATCCGTTACAAGTCCTCCCCCGATGCATTCGTCATTGGAAGTAACGGTATATAGGCATCACGTAGTAATGTAAAGCAATCTTTGCCTGCCATCGGGGTCCGGGCTTTTCACTGCTATCCCTGCTGCAATGTTTTGATTCTCACAATATCTCGTCAATTGAGGCGTTTTTAGCGTCTTTTCTCAAGAAAGCACACCAAAATCTTTTCCGCAACTATTTGCAGAAACCCAACTGACTGTTATCTTTGCACTCCCAAATCGGGTTATGGGTTTGGGAGTTTCAACGGAGACTTGAGTTAAGGAGGCATAGGAGTCTTCACAAGAATCAGGGAAGGAGTCATTTTTTAGGAGATGATTTTGGTAACTGAATACGTTCTTTGAATAGATGGAAATTGATAGCGGACCCGTCCCGATGGCTAGCCTGTCGG
>Ga0075160_10000283_pt1 | contig 32465 bp, 40 predicted proteins | sample JI91814C2DNA_FD_70969 | JGI IMG/M metagenome (GOLD analysis project Ga0075160, IMG submission 70969) | Wastewater effluent complex algal communities from Wisconsin, to seasonally profile nutrient transformation and Carbon sequestration -... | ecosystem: Engineered > WWTP > Effluent > Algae... | reverse complement strand
ACAAGGACCGGGGCGGCTTGCGAGGCGTGCACGGTGACTCTTGCAAGGAGGGCGCAGCTGCCATGCAGGCCCAGGAAGACGCCAAGCGTGACGCCATCGCGGCGGGCGAGATGTTCGTCCGGGCGGCCTGGGGCGACTGGCACGATGACGTGCCGAAGGGCATGGTCGGCGCGCTCTACTCCGGCAAGGAGGGCGAGGTCTACATCCTGATGCCCAAGGACCGTTACGACCTTCCCGGCAAGCCCTACCCGATGCTCTCGGAGGTTGCCGACGTGATGGAGACCTGGGAGAACCATCCCGGCGCTCGCAGCAAGCGGCTGGCGTAAATCAGTGGCTCCCGAGCGAGGCCCCGCGTAGCGTCCCCGACAACACGTGGACAAGAACGGAGGTGATCCAACCAGCTCGGCTAGCGCCGTCCCTGCAGGTCAGGGGCGGCGTTTCGAGTTTTATCGGGAATATATAAACCGTTCCTAGCGCTGTAATAATCGCTTACGACGCCGAGCGGACTTTTTGCAAGCGATACAGTGGCGCGAGCCGCACTTTTTGCGCGTATGTGTGTTCTCCGGGGTCATCTCATGGATGCCACGCCTGCAGTACGTCCGATCGATGTCGCTGATGTTGCTCTGGTGTGTGTCCCATCGGAGATTTCCCGGGGTGTTGTCGTCCACACCTGCCGGGCCATGACAGACCTCAAGGCCAGCAGGTCGCGGCCCCAGGAACATTTCGGCCATCAGGACATGGACTCGACGGCTACATTTCCGACCCTCTCGGTACAGGCTCACACTTCGATAGCCCGTGCGAGGGTCACGGTATTGGCGAAGAACAATCCCCCGTCGGACGGAGCGCACGTTCGCTTGGTCTGAGATCTCGTACAGGCCTTCGAAGTCACGTACCGGAAGCCAGGTCTCCATCTCGACAGGATACCCTATTGGGAATGTATAGTGGCTGGTGAGCGTTGTAAGAGTGTGAGGGTGAGGATCCCTCCGGGACGGAGACCTGATGAGCTGGGTCAAGGAACACCACGGGGCCAAAGACTTCGGCCACCGCCGCCATGACAACCTCGCCTACGTCGGCAAGCGCGCGTCGAACTGGTGGTGCGCCTACGTGCGCGTCTCCCCGGACGCCAACTTCAAGCCGCTCGACCAGTACCTGTACGCCACCGACCAGCAGGCCATGGCCGACGCCGACGCCTTCCTGGAAGGCAAGGTGGCCGCGTGAAGCACTACGACGTCTCCCGCGACGACGGCATGGTCTTCGACCGCGAGGGATCGGTCTGGGTCTTCAACGAGGTGTCTGAGGCCTGGGACTACATCTCCGACCCCGGTAGCACCTCCGGCTGGGATAGCCGCGAGTACCTGCCCCAGGAGTACGAGCCCTACATCCGTGTCAACGACGCCGCCCAGGCGACCATCCTGAAAGGACTACTGGCCTGATGAGGCCCTACAAGGACCGTGAGCATGATCGCTCCAAGCCGGTCATGGTCTATCGCAACCTCGCCGACGAGCACAATAGTCCCAGCTCAGCGTTGTAATAGAGGTGCCCGCCAGGGCTCCGGAAAGAGGTTCGGAGATGGATCCGCAAGTCATGGAGCAGATGGCCCAGGAGCTCGCGCTGTTGATCGTGCTGGCTGAGAGCCCGGACCCCGAAGGCCTGTTCGGTCTGGCCAACCTGTCCTTGGGCGGCGAGAAACTGAGCTCGCACTACGCGCTGTCCGAGTCCGCATGGGCGATGAGCTGATGCACTACATCAGCACCATGCCCGGCGGGGCCGAGTGCTCCTGCGGAAAGGTCTTCCGCTACCCGCCCAAGTACGGCATGGACAGCGTCCGCATGACCAACATGGCCCTTGGCAACGCCCGGCGTCACGCCGAGGCTCAGAACAAAAGGGAGGTCGCCGAGAAGGAGGCCGCCAACAAGAAGCTCGTGGAGTCGGCTCTAGCCATGGAGGCCGCCGACAACGCCTCGTACTTCGGGGCCTTCACCAACAGGAAGGGAAAGTGATGACTAGCGTCGCGATGGCCCAGACGATCGACAAGCTGGAGCGGTTGGCCGACGGCGCGCCCTGGGAGGAGCTGATGATCAGCGACTTCTCCTCCAACACCCTGGAGGCCGCGCTCCCTCACCTCGACGGACTGCCCGAGGTCAAGGACATGGTGATCGAAGAGCTCGAATTTCGGGCGTCATGAATGCCGAGGCCTACATGAGCGCGCTGCGGCTGGCGCTCAACCAGCGGACGGGGCGGCGGTGGCAGACCCGCCGGGGCCGCCTCACCAGCATCGACAAGATCTATGTGACCAGCCCGCCGGATCGCAAGCGTCCCGAGCTGGGCACCATGATGAGCCGCGCTGATCGCCAGGCGCTGGCCGAGGCCCTGATCATCCCCGTCGACTCGATCATGGATATGGCCGTCATCAACCCCGAGGACCGGGCCGAGAAGCTGGCCAACGTCCAGCGCGGAGCGCAGCAGGAATAGGCCTGTCGGGAATGTGTTGTAATCTGACAATGGAACAAGGAACAGGAGGCCGTGATGGCCGAGATCACCAAGCAGACCGTGTTTGCCAAGATCCACAAGCTGGATCCTCGGGTCCACGGCCCCGTCGCCGACAAGCCCTACGCGGTCATGACGATGGATTACAGCGCCACCCGTTCCTACGGCAACAAAAGCCGATGGGGCACGGACTGCGCCACCCTGGACGAGGCCCGGGCGTTCGTCGCCGAGAAGGGCTGGGTGCTGGTCAAATCCTGGAAGGAAGCCAAGGAGTTCACCAAGGAGCTGCGCACAGCTGACAGCGCCGCCAGGCAGGCCGTCGAGGATGCCCGCAAGGGCAAGCGCCTGATCAGGGTCGACAACGCGGAGGGCGGCACGTTCTACGCCTACATCGATGCCGAGTTGGCCGACGCATTGATCACCGGCTATTCGACCATCATGGATGAGAACCGGGTGGTGCCCAGCTAATGGCCCCCATCCGCTTCTATGACGTCGAGCCCCAGGCAGATCGCCCGGTGATTCCGATCTGGGCGGCTAAGGAGCCCGGTCACCATGGCCTGCACGAGGTGCCCCAGATCGGCGACGAGGTGCGCCTCTTCGAGAGCCAGGATGTGGCGCACTGGTGGCGGGTCATTCGGCGCAGTCACGACATCAGCGCCAACGGAGCCCAGCTCGTCGTTCTCGGCGTCAGGTTCATCTCGTGACCGAGGTGCGAGATTTCCTAGCCAGGACCGCCGAGAACTGCGGGTGGAAGCGCACCAGGTTCGCCGTGAGCGACGTCTACAAGCGGGGCTATTGGACACTGCTGGTGGAGTGGTCGCCAGGAAAGCGGGTCGCCGGGGCCACCCTGCACGAAGCCCAGCTCGATCCCGACACCGGCAAGCCCAAGCTCAAGGACAACGGCAACTGGCGCACGTTCCTCCGCTTCGGCCTGACTGCCAGGTCACGGGCCAAGCGCGAGGCGCTCTCGCTCATCCTGGCCACCAAGGACGAGGATCTGGGTTGCCTGGTCGAGGACCTCAACCGACGATGACGGACTTCGAGGTCAACTACGGCGAGCTCGGGCCCGTGGACTTCGACCGTTTCGGCACCCGAGAGGAGCGCGTCGTCCGTCAGCGCTGGTGGATGCCGGGGCCGACGTACCGCACGCTGCGAATGGTCGACATCCACGACGTCTACCGCAGGCTGGAGCTCACCGTGCACCGCGCCTGGCGTGAGCGGGGCCGCGATCTCTACATGCTCTCGTTCGCCTCCCGGGCCATGGAGGTCAAGCAGCTCAACGACGATCGCCTGGAGATCACCCTGGACGGGCATCTGATCTTCCGGGAGAAGGTCAAGTACCGGGGCCGTCACGGGGAGCGGATCCGCGAGATCGTGGCCCATCAGATCGCCACTGAGAATCAGGAGCACGAGGAGGACATGCTGCACTATGAGGCGATCAAGGCCAACGCTCAATTCGACCTGCAGGAGCGGCTGAAGAGGGTTCGGGCCGAGCTCGATCAGGCACGACAGGCAGTCAACACCCGGCGGGAATAAACCTATCGAAAAACTGTTGTACAGTGACAGAACCACCCACGAGGACAGGAAACTCATGGCAAAGAAGCTCGCTCCCAGAGAATTGCCATTCAAGCTCAACGGCATCCCACTGAACTATCTGGAGTGCTACGACAAGCTGCACGCCTGGGACGATTACACGTACACCATCGTGCGCAACAAGCGCACCCGCCGCCAGCAGATTCGTCGCGTGCTGATGTGCAGTCGTTGCGAGAGCCTGCGGGTGGAGATGCTCTCCATCGCCTCCGGCGACCGGCTCAGCAAGCCGATCTATCACCATTCCGAGGGCTACAAGCTGGCCAAGGGCGAGGCCATGACCGCCGCCGATCGTGCCGCCATCCGGCTCTACCGCGCACCCAAGACCATTACCGAGGAGGACTGATGGGCATCCATCGCCTCACCGAGGACGACATCAAGGCCATGGCCACCGAGCTCGTTGGCAACACCCTGGTTGTCGCCTCGGCTATCCCCGAGGACCTGATATCGATGGTCTTCATCCCGATCGCCCTCGGCGGTCTGCCCGGCGACATCGACCCCGCCGACGTTGGCAACATCGTGGGCAGCTTGAAGGGCTCCACAGGCCAGGCCGTCAATGGATACCCGGTTCTGATGAGCTGCCAGGTCGTGCACCGCGACGACTGGGACCAGGTCCACAAGCTCTACGAGCAGGCCAGGGCGGCACTGGCATGAGGGCCCTCATCGCGCCGGACGGCAGCTTCGAGCTCGAAGGCGACAGCGCCGAGGTGGTCGCGGCCATCCTGCAGATCCGCGACACCGTCACCAAGCCCATCGAGTTCAAGGCCAGGACTCGCCGCAAGGGCCGCCCCAAGACCACCGAGGACGTGGTCCAGCTCAACGAGAGCCAGATGCAGACCTGGCAGTACCTGATCGCTCACGACACCGAGCAGGGCCTGAGTGCCACCGACTACGCCAAGGACGCGAGCATCGCCCATCCCGTCGCCGATAACCGGCTGCGCAAGCTGGTCTCTCTCGGCATGGCTACCAAGGTCGCCCCCGGGCGCTTCCGCCCACTACAGCAGGAGAACTGACATGCCCGACATCGAAGTAACCGCCACACCGCGAGGCTTCGCCGTCTTCGGCGATGAGGTGGTGACCGACTACGGCCACAAGGTGCGCATTCAACAGTCCAGCTCGGCGATGAAGGACGCCTGCTGGATGTTCATCGACAAGGAGGAAGGCGTTCCGGGCGAGCTCCCTGCCTGCGATGTCGCCGTGCACATGACCGTGGACCAGGCGACGGCCATTCGCGACCGACTCACGGCCTGGATAGAGTCGGTTCCCGCCCCTGAATAGGGGGAGAGGGGAAGACATGGTGCTCGGCGAGGTTACGGTGCGGGTTCGGTTGTCTCGTGGTGAGCAGGACGGGATGCAGTTCACCTTGCCTGCCGACTGGGATGTCATGGAGCCCCCACTGCACACCTGGGTCCTGCCGGTGCAGGCCGAGCGACGACTGGCTGAGTACGTACAGGAACCCCCGGGGCTGCGTGAGAAGCTCACCACCTGTGCCTACAAGTACGCCGACTACGACGTGGACCCCGAGACCGACGAGATCGTCGTGCTGCACTACGAGCGAGATGAATCGGCAGATCTAGTTCCTGGCGCTGACCTGCATTCGAGCTGACCTCGCAACCCAAAGGGTGAGGAGGCCACCATGTTCGACAGCACATTCCGCACCCGCACTGCAGCACGGACCGCAGCGACCCTGCACGCCGCACTTGATGACTGGCGTGCCGGTGATGGCGGCTGGTTCGACAACTCGATCGGCTCGGTGGATGCGCGCATCGCCAAGGCCGACAAGCTGATCCACGCCCTTCGCGCCGCCGGACCCAATTCGTTCAACCAGAGCATCATCGCTCAACTCTCCGGAGAACGCGACGATCTGGTGGGTTTTCGACAGTCGATGCTCAATGCCCACCAGGACCGCGTGGCCGCGCACGTCGGGAGGGAGAACGACCGCAGCGAGTACCGCATCGCCGCCCGGGACTTCGTGCGTAACAACATCGAGGCCGCGCAGTATCCCGAGGAGATGCGTGAGCGGGCCTATCGACATGCGGAGCTGTACTCGTTCGTCTACCCGGGTAATTTCGCCGACGACTGCGTGAAGGTCGCGGCGGCACTGCCCAAGCCCAAGACAGCAGCAGCACAGCCCACCCACGTCGCCGACTTCCCCGACAACCTCCTGTTCTCCTGAGGGGCGCGCCGCTGATGCGACTGCCCTACTTCGCCCTGCGTGACCACGTCGACATCGGTGGTTTGCGCGGCTCCAACGACATGTACAACGTGTTCTATGTGGCCTTCGCCTGGGGACAGTCCGCGTCCTTGATCGCCTCCGGCAGCGAGCGCTGGCAGGGCGAGCAGTTCTCTTATGCCAGGGAGATCCCGTACTCCCCGCACTCCTGGGCCATCGCTCTACTGACATTCTCGTGCATCCTGGCCATCGGCTTCACCCTCCACGACACCGGCGACCCCCACGCCCTCACCGCCCGGGGCTGGTTCATCGTCATCGGCGCGCTGGGCTGCGCGATGTGGTGCGCCTACTACTCCTGGTGCTTCTATCAGTCCGGGCAGGACTTCCCCGACCAGGTCAGCTACAGCGGCACTTACCTCTGGGCGTGCTTCGCTCTCTGGTACATGCTGAAAGTCGGCCAGCAGGAGTTCAAGACCACACCGCCGAGGCTGTCATGAGAGAGTGGCTCCGGCGTGAGGTCACGGTGGTGCACTGGCGTTCCAACCCCTTCCAGCTCACTGCCACGGCAGCGCTGGGCACCTGGTCGCTGATGCAGTTGCTCCATGGGGTGACCAAGAACAGCGTGCTGGACACTCAGATCGACACACAGGCCCAGAGCGCGATCAGCCTGACCAACCTGCTGGGCGCGCTCATCTGCATGGTCGGACTGCACATGCGTGACCTCGCCACCGCGCTCTGGGTCGAGGTCATCGGCTACATCAGCCTGTGTGGCTCGTTGGGGATCTATCTCTGGCTGGTCGCCGACAAGTCGGGGTGGGCCAACTCGGTCTACGGCTATGGCCTTTCCTGGGCCTTCATGAGTGGCGCGGTCATCCGAACCACCCAGATCTTCTTGCTCAAGCGCGCCGAACGGCGACGCGATGAGCTGGCTCGCCTGGTCGACAGGGTGGCCGAAGAAGTGACAGAAGAGGCTGATGACGATGGCGGACGTTAATGCGCTCACCAGCATCCTGTCGGCGCTGTTCGCGGCGATCTCGGGATCCTCGGTCATCGGCGTGGTGCTCACCCGGCGCAACCGGCGCGAGCGCGAGCAGGACCTCAAGAACCAAGAGGCCCTGAAGGAGAAGACGGTTCAAGAGGCCACCGACCTGGTCCTGACCCGTCTGCGCAACGAGCTGGAAGCGGCGTACGACGATGTCGAGCGACGACGGCTCACCATCCGAGGTCAGGACGAGCGCATCGGAAAACAGAACCGTGTGATCCGCCGACAGTCGCGACGTATCGATCAGCTAGAGCAGCACGTTCGCGACCTGCAGCGCTACATCACCGACCTCCGTCCCCTGCTGATCAATGCCCAGATCGATCCGCCTCCAGTACCGTTGCTGGCACAGGATTACGAAGAGGGGTCCGAACATGGCTGACGCCGTGACCAACGCCATCGCCAAGCTCGACGGACGGGATCCGGACGCACCGGGACGCCCGACGCTGCCCTGGCGACTCACCCAGCTCTACAAACGGGTCTCTGGTTACCAGGGACCATTCAAGACCCCGGCCCGCAAGGTCGGTGGCTCGTTGAGCGACAAGCCCGGCGAGATCTGGAATACCCCGAGTATGCCCGACGAGGTCACCGTGCTGGCCGAGATCCTCACCCAGGTTTACGTCGACAAGGACGGCAAGGAGTTCACCGCCTTCGATCTGTTCGTGGCCATCCACCAGAAGCTCAACGAGGACCAGTGAGCGCGCCGGTCCGGATCAACACCCTGACCGGCACCTGGGGCGCGGTCAACAACGGCTTCAGCGCTGATCTGGCTTTCCGAGTCGCCCGGCCCGTCGACCCCATGGAGGAGTTCCTCTCCCGATTGGATGGGCGGGTCATGCCACAGGCCGTCTACGAGTGGAACGGCATCGACTATCCCGCCCAGGGCTTCGGGATCAACTCCGAGCTGTCGATGGACGAGAGCTGCGAGATCGCCAAGACCAATGGTGTGGCTCAGATTAATCGCACGCCCCGAGGCACCAAGCACGTGTTGTCGGGCTACAGCCAGGGGGCCATTGCCGCCTACATGATCGCCCACGAGTTCCTGCCCGGGGGCGAGATCGATCGCCCCGAAGACCTACTGCTGGTCATCAACTTCGGCGACCCCACCTGTCCGGAAGGCTTCTATCCGGGCGGACACGGCATCACCCGTTATGAGTGGCATCCCGAGCTAGCCAAGATCCTGCTGTCCTACAACAATCCCGCCGACATGTACGGCATCGCTCCGCTGGACACCTACCTCAACATCGGTTTCTTGGCACTCAAGCAGTTCAAGCTCGACCTGGGATCGATGGTTTCGATCATGATGGCCATGATCCGCAACGACGAGTTCGTGGACGCCATCGTGGAGTTGCTCGACCCACTGACCCCGGGCTTCTTCGACACCATCATGGAGCTGACCGGGCTGGGCCGCGACGAGGCCGAAGCCCTGGTGGCCACCAAGAAACCAGTCACCGGTGGCGTCCTGGGATCGCTGCTCAGTGGTGGGCGCAACATGTCGCTGGCCGAGATGAGTGGCGTGGTGCCCATCGTCGGCGCGCCGCTGGGCATGGGCCTGGGATTCCTGGGAGGGCTGATCGGCGGCATCGACGGCCTCGGCCAGTTCGGCCAGATCACCGGCGGCCTGCTTGGCGGTGGCTCCGGATCCGGGGGCACCAACCGGGGCTGGGTCAAGATGGGGAACACCTTCGCCAGCCTGCTGGAGTTCGGCGTCTCCGGGGACCACATGCGCTACTGGGACCCTGCCCGCCGGGGCTGGGATGGCATGACCGCCATCGATCACGCCGTCCTGCAACTCAATCGCTTGGCCGCTTACCTGTAGTTCACGTGTTGCCGCTGCTCAATGAGAGAAGAGCGGGTACCGCCTGGTGACTGATGGAGGCAGCTGTGAGCTATGGGACGTTTGAAGCGATCGAGGCGTCGGAGTCTGAGCACCGGATCGCGGCCAACGCCGCCGCCCGCGAGCTCGACGTCGCCATCGACGCGGTCAAGGTGCGCCACTCGTCGTACCTGAATCTGGCCACCAGCCAGAAGGACTTCTTCTCCCGCGTGAATGTCGTTCGCGGCGACATGCGCAACATCGTTGCCGCCCATGGCATGGAGCCCCGCAACGGCATCATGAACAAGGTCATCAAGGCCTGCAAGAACGACGCGCGCCAGCACTGGCTGCAGCGCCAGGCCAGCGAGGGCACCGAGGTCGCCGATGCGGCCCCGGCCACCGACCTGTCCACCCCGGTGAGCACCCTGGCCGACAGCCCGGTCGGCGCAGTCACCGCGCGCCGTCGGCGTACTGCCAGCGACGTCCCGGGCTACAGCACGCAGCCGGGGATGCCCGCCACCGAGAGCACCAACACTGCCGCCGAGCCCATGACGCCGGTTGCCCGCCGCGCCAGCTTCCGCGACTTCCTGGCCGCCGAGGAGCATGGTGGTTTCAACGGCCCGTTGATCCCCGAAGGCAACTTCGACGCCTACCTGCGCCAGGTCACCGGCCCGGAGACTGATGAGGCCGCCAGCGAGCCCTTCGTCGCCGACAGCGAGGACCGCTGGGAGAACACCGGCAACAAGACCAGCCGCTTCGAGGCCGCCCTGCGCCAGGCCGAGGACTACAAGTCCCGTGGACGGACCGAGGCCGATGGCTCCAACTACGACTTCACCGGCAGCCCCGAGACTCAGTACCACCACAAGCAGGACGTCGACTGGGGTGGCATCCGCGACAAGCAGTCGCCGGAGTCGATCGAGGAGATGTACGAGCGCGCCCGCCGTGGCGAGCCCGTGCACGCCATGCGCGCCGCTGCCACCGCCTACGCCCGCTGGTGCGGTCGGCACGGACTGCGCAGGGCCAGCCGCAAGAACGTCATGGCCTTCGGCCAGCGCGCACCCCACGCCATGTTCACCGACCTGGTCAGCGGCATTCAGCTGGCCCATCAGCGCCAGCTGCAGCGCGTGGCGTCGGGCAAGGACCACCTGCAGACCAGCACCGACGCCATTACCAAGATGCTCAACGAGCTGGCCGAGGAGTTCCAGAAGTCGATCATGCCGCTGCAGGACGCACTGCAGTCGGTCACCTACGCGCAGCAGGCCATGCAGGCGCAGCAGTCCCCGATGAATGTCATGCCCCCGGGGTCGGTCAACGTCATGCCCGAGGGTCAGGCACCCGGTGGCCCGCCGATGGCAGGCCAGGGCATGCCCGCTCAGCCGGGCCCCGGCGGCGTCAGCCCGATGGTGGACCCCAATGCCACCGGAGGTGCCCCCGCAGGCCCCGGTGCCCCTCCGGGAGCCGGTGCTGGTGCCATTCCGCCCGAGGTTGCCCAGATCCTCCAGCAGGTACCCCCGGAGATCCTTCTGGAGGTCGCGACACAGGGCCTCATGGGAGGCGGTGGGGCCCCCGCGCCGGGCGGCGCACCAGCAGGCCCTCCTCCGGGTGGAGGGGGCGCGCCCGCGCAGCGCCCCGTGGCCAACGTCCGGCGGTTCGCCGAGTTCCCCTTTGGTGGGGGCGGCGGCGACAAGAAGGACGACGACAAGCCCAAGGACGACGAGAAGAAGTCCGACGGAGGCGACTCCGAGAAGAGCGAGAGCAAGCCGCCGGAGGACAAGAAGGACTCCGGCGACGGACCGCCCAAGGAGGAGAAGTCCGAGGGCGGCGAGCCCAAGCCCAAGGGTCCCCCGCCCGCCGAGGGTGGCGACGCCCCCGCTGGCAGCCCTGAAGAGCTGGACGACGCCATCTCCACCGTGCTGCAGTTGCTCGACCTGGGCGACATCGACACCGCTCAGGCCATCGCCAACAGCCTGCAGATCACCGACGAGGACATCAACGGCTTCATCAACGACGACTCCTACGAGAGCGGCGATCCGTTCGAGCAGGGCCCGCCGCCCGAGGCCGGACCGCCCGCTGGTCCGCCAGAGCCACCTGCTGGACTTCCGATGGCCGAGGAGCCGCCGTTGCCCGGCCCACCGCCGGAGTTGATCCAGGCGCGCGCTGAGCGCTACCTGCGCTGGGCGAGCAAGTACAACCTGCCGATCAACGGACACACCCTCGACCAGTTCCGTCAGGCCGACTTCCAACAGGACTTCGCCCGCGACATTGCCGACGGCGTTCCGGACACCAAGCAGCAGGCGCGATTCGTCAACTACCTGAACCGGTGGAATGACATGCGCGCCAACGAGCAGGGAATGTACAACCCGAACCCCGAGCTGGTGACCGCCGGGAGCCGCCGCCCTTTAGTCTGACCGGCTCCCGTCGACAGGCCTGGACCGGCTGGGGCCCTGCCCAGTTCCCCAAGCACGAGAAGGTTGCCGGGTGGGACTGGGACAGCCACCTGGCCGCCTACGTCGCCGACGAGCGCCGGGAGTTCACGTGCAGCTGCGGTGAGGTGCATCCGCCGCCGCCGTCTTACCAGCAGTGCAAGTGCGGCAAGATCTGGAACAGCTACGGCATCGGCTCCGGTGGCGACCTGCGCACCGCTCAGGCCACCATGTACCTGGCCCGAGAGATCCCGGTCCGCAAGGACGTCATTCTGGCGTCCAAGCGCACCGCCGCGCGTCAGCTCGTGACCGCTGAGGCCGACAGCGCTGCCTACGTCGAGCAGGAGTTCGCCGACTGGCTGATGGGCCAGGGGACTTCGCTGGAGGCGCTCAAGCTCAACCCACCCGAGCTGGAGGCCAAGCTGGCCGAGTTCCTGGCCGAGCGTGGTGGCGGCGACGATCTCGGCGAGGTCGCCCAGCACCTCGGTGCCCTGGACTGGAGCGTTCCCGTATCGCAGGGCAACGGGCTCAACGTCCAGGTCGCCCAGACCCCGGACTGGAGTGCCGGAGTGCATCCCAGCGGAGAGTGGACCATCAGCAGAGGCGACATGTCTTTGCTCGCCCAGGGCCGCGCGCCCGACCCCGAGAGGGCCAAGCAGGCCATCGAGCGTCACCTGCGCCGGGTGAAGGCCCCCGGCCTCACGGCATCGCGACGCCAAGCCGATGGCGGCCCCGGCAATCCCACCGAGGACCTCAACGGCACCACCTCGGTGTATGGGGGCAGTCGGGTGGCCGACTTCACCAACATCGGTCCGCGCTGGACCGGCAAGACCCCCGGCGGCCCTCAGGGGCCTGGCGTCGGCGGCCTCAAGCAAGTCACCCGATACAAGGGCATGTCGACGCCACAGCTGCGCGAGATGCAGCGCCAGATGATGACAGCCCAGGGCCAGATGATGGACCCGGAGCTGCTGCGCGAGCTGTCCTTTCGGGAGGTCTTCGCCTCCCAGATCATGGGGGCAATTCACGACCTCACTTCGCCCGGGCCGACGCCGGACGCCGATGGCACCAAGACCAAGCGCACCGATCCGGGAATGAAGGCCGCCGAGGACTGGCACCATCGGGACCAGGCCGGTCGCTGGCAACGCAGCGACGGGCATCCGACGAAGGTGAAGGCCGTCTGATGTGGCGAGAGATCCCGGGGCGTCCCGGATACGAGGCCTCCCGGGAGGGAGAGATCCGAAGCGTTGATCGGATCATCACCCGAAAGGGCAAGCCCGCTCGGCTTCGCGGGAGGGTACTTGCTCAATTCGCGCATCCCCTGACGGGACATAGGACTGTTCGCATGCCAGGGGGCAGTCCCAAAGTGCATCATCTCGTGCTGGAAACCTTCGATGGGCCGCGACCATTCCCTCGTGCGGAAGGTCTTCACTGGGACGACGACCCGGCCAACAATCGGATCGAAAATCTGCGATGGGGGACCCGGAGCGAGAATCAGCTCGATGCGGTCAGGAATGGTAGGCATGCCGAGGCAAAAAGGACCGAGTGTCCCCAGGGTCATGAGTACGACAGGGTTACTCCCGGCGGGGCCCGTCGGTGCAGTCGCTGCGACGCGGACGGTGCACTACGGAGGAAAACGGCATGAGTGCCATCTGCTGGGGCTGCAAGAGGGCTCGTCCGGTCGGATCGCCAGATCCGTTGGGCCGCAGTTTCTGTGCCGCCTGCCAGGAGATTGGGGGTCTGCAGGGCGCGGCTGCGGGGATCGCCTTTCTCGCGGCAACGGTGCCCTTCGAGCCCGGCGATCGGGTAGATTGCCGACTGGCTGGCACCCGATACGAAGGACGCGGCACCGTCGAGAAGGTGTCCATGGACCCCACAGAAGGCGGCACCGTCATCAATCCGATCTTCCGCATCGCGTTCGATCCAGGTTCTCCCTGCGGCAAGGCGGCGGGCTGGCATTGTGAGGGTGATTTGTCGAAGGTCGATTCGTGACTCTCACAAAAGAAGAGCGACAGGAGTCGTACCGGAGGCGTGGGGCACTCATATCAGCGGCCAAGAAGGGCATTTTCACTGAGTCGATGAGGGCTGCCACGGTAGCCACAGGGGAAAAGGCCCGGGGGAAACCCAAGCGTAAATGTGTAGACGGGTGCACATGCAGGAAGCACAACCAGACGCCCGGTCGGTACGTTAGTTGCAGGGGATACGTGATCCTGACAACCCTGGCTCACCCCCTCTCCAACAAGCCCCCCGGTATCACCGGCAATGTGCCCGAACACCGCTATGTTCTCTGGAACAAGCTGGGGTGCGAGTCGCTGGACTGCGAACATCCTTGCCACTGGTGTGGGACACCACTGAAATGGTCGATTCTCAAAGCCGATCACGTTGACTTCGACACGCTAAACAATGCTCCAGAGAATCTCGTTCCTGCCTGCAATCGGTGCAATGTCACTCGTAGTTTGCGGCGCAAGAAGGGGGCCACGACGTGACGGGCCCCGTGCCACCGAGCACACCGAACTTCACCTTCACCGATCGCCGAGGGCGCACGGCCTCCGGACTGCAGGTCAACAACTTCGAGGCCTCGATGGCCGAGATGCGCAAGCGCGGATACAGCTTGCCTCGCAACGAGACCCAGGCCCGGGCCGAGGTCGTCAACGCCCAGCAGCAGATGCAGAACCGGCGACTGCAGGCCTCCTTCGACCGCGACCGGCTGACCAACGCCAAGACCGCGACGCCGACGGGATCGCTGCGCACCGCATCGAACATGGTGCAGGTCGCGCCCAAGAACCGCACGCCCATGGGCACGCTGGCCGACAAGAACATCCCCTTCAACTTCGAGAGCCCCAAGGAGCTCGCCGAGATTCGTCGCTGGGCCCGGCTCTTCTATGCCTGCCACGACCTGGTGCCGCTGCTCATCGACATCTATTCGAAGTTCCCTCTCCTCGGACTGGAGTTCGACTCCAAGGACGACGAGATCCAGAAGTTCTACACCACGATGTTCATGGACCACCTCGACTACGCGAACTGGCTGCCCAACGCCTTCGCCCGCGAGTACTTCATCTCCGGCGAGGTCACCGCGCTGGCGCACTTCAACGAGCAGCTGGGCACCTGGGAGTCAGAGGAGATCCTCAACCCGGACATGATCGACGTCAGCCGCTCCATGCTGGTCGAGCGTGAGCGCGTGCAGTTGCGCGTCAAGGAGATGGTCGACAACCTGCGCACCGGCCCCGGCGGCATGGTCGACTCCGACGAAACCGAGTCCCAGCGCAACGAGCGCCGTTGGCAGTACCAGACGCTGGAAAAGTACTACCCCGAGATCATGCACGCCGCCGCCAAGGACGACGGCCTGGATCTCTCCGAGGCGTTGGTGTCTCGCATCGTCAACCGGGTGTCCTCCTGGGATATGCGCGGCACCCCGTTGATGTTGCGCTCCTTCCGCACGCTGATGAGCGAGGAGAGCCTCAATGCCGCCCAGGACGCCATCTCAGACCGCCTGTACTCCCCTTTCATCCTGGCCAAGCTTGGCGTACCAAATCTGGGAGATGGCGAACCCTGGATCCCGGACCAGGGCGACCTGGACAGCGTCCGTGACGACATCAACAACGCCCTCATGGCCGACCTCCGGGTCGTCGTAGGCAACTTCTCCCTCGACATCGAGAGCGTGTTCGGTCGCGAGGCCATGCCGCGCTTCGACTCCGACTACGACCGCATCGACCGCAAGCTCATGCAGGCCTGGGGCATCGGCCAGGAGCTGATCTCCGGAGGGTCCAGCTCCACCTACGCGGGCACCGCCATCAACCGTGAGTTCGTCACTCAGCAGATGGTGACCTTCCAGAACCAGGCCCGCCAGCACATCCTGCATCGCGCCGAGGTCATCGCCGAGGCGCAGGAGCACTACGAGTACGAGAAGAAGGGCGCGTACCGCCGCCCCGTCTGGCGCGAGATCGTGGAGACCGATCCGATCACCGGCGAAGAGCATCTGGTGCGGGTGCCCAAGCTGCTGCTGCCTGACATCAAGTTCCAGACCCTCAACCTGCGCGATGAGGCCCAGGAGCGCGCGTTCCTGATGCAGCTCAAGCAGGCGGGCGTCCCGATCAGCGACCGCACGCTGGCCATCAACATCGATATGGACCCCAAGCAGGAGCTGGAGGACACCTCCGAGGAGACCTACCAGAAGCTCATCGCCCAGGCCCAGACGATGGCCAAGGTCCAGTCCTACTGCGACCAGCAGCGCAAGCCCTATCCGCCCGAGCTCGTGCAGCATCTGTCGGCCACCCTGCAGCTGCGCCAGGCCATGGGTCAGACCGAGATGCTCGAAGAGCAGAACAAGATGCTCAAGCAGCAGGCCGCCCAGGCCAGCCCGGCGGGTCAGATGGGCATCCTGCCCGGCACCGTCGGCCAGCCGACGCCGCCCGCCGAGGGGCAGAAGCCCGGCGGCCCGCCACTGAGCCACGATCCCAATGTCGCCGCGCAGCAGCAGATGCGCGCCGCGTCCGCGCGCGAGGCCGCTGGCAAGATCGAGACACCTGGGGTGCCGGTCGCTGCTCCTCCGGGTGCCAGCCCACCCACGGCTAAGCCGCCGACCTTGCCGGGAGCCCCTGTCGGGGCCGGGGGCAGTGGCGGCAGCGAGGTTGCCCGAAACCGCCAGCGTCCGCCGGAGTCCGATGAGATGCGCTCGGCCAGCCGCCAGCGCCGACGCAAGGGCACAGCAGACCCCCGCACGTCGCGCTTGACCAACGGGCCCAGCTCGTACCACCGGTCCTACGACGCCGACGAGGACCGGGTCATCTCCGCAGTGCGCCGCCGTCAGCGCATCGCCGAGCACGAGCCCGTCCGCGAGCTCGTCGCGCTCCTGGAGAATCCGGTGTTCTGGGAAGCTACCGAGAAGCAAGCACACCAGCCCCAGATCATGGCCCACCTGGACAAGATCCTGGCCGTGCACGGCGACTACGAGCGGATGGACAAGCAGGTCCGGCAGTCGGCTAAGCTCCTGGACGAGGGCCTTGACCAGTACGAATACATCATGGGATGTGTCGTGGAACGGCCCGACTCCTACTGAGTGAAGGACCGTCCATGACCGAAGCATCCACCGTCACCGAGGCCACCGAGATCGGGTTGCTGTGCCCGGATGGGTCGGTGATCTGGCCGCCCCAGACCTACGTCGGCCACGGCATTGCCACGCCGGAAGAGCGCAACGCCATTCCGAACCTCCTCGCCGCCGCCGCGCCCCAGATGCGCCTGGACCCCCAGACGTTCCTGGCCTCCTTCCGTTGGGTATTCAGGACTGTCACGACCGTGGTGCTGATGAAGACGGAGGAGGACAGCCTCGACATGACCGCGCGCTGGGAGGTCGACACCGTCAACGGGTGCGCGGATGCAGAACCGCCGGTCTCGACACCCAATGAATGAGGGCCTTCGGGCCAAACGAAAGGTGTAACCCATGATCATCATCGGCATCATTCTCTTGATTGCCGCGTGGCTGTTCCCCTCGCTGGGAGTGCCCGTGCCGCCCCCGATCATCCAGCCGTTCACCGTGGGTGGCTGGATCCTCATCGCCGTGGGCATCATCCTGCTGCTCTTGGCGCTCCTGGGACGACCGGTGGGCACGGGCTGGAGTCGAACCGGGACAGGCAGACGCGGCATGTGGTACTGATCTAGCTGTGCGCTTCACCAGTCAGCTGTCGCTGCAGGTCATCACGGAGTTCGGCGATTACATCGTCGTGCGCCTGCACCTACCCCAGTTCATCTGGATGAAGCACGGCACCCGAGGCGGGCTCGATCACACGGTCGAGCCCGTCTTCTATGTGGACGACATGCCACCGTTGACCGATCTGACACAGATTCATTTGCTGCGCGGGGCCACAGAGGCCGCCTGTGAGGAAGCCTGGTCGATCTATGAGGACCTGGTAGCAAACGGTATTCCCGAAGCGGTTGTGTCCCAGCTACTTCCGGTTAACCTTATGAGCTGGGGGACGGTGACGTTCACACGGAGCGAGCTCAAGGACTTCGTGGTCGCTCATCACGAGAGTCCGGTCAAAGAATTGGCGCTACTTGCGCAGGGATACGAGAGGGCCTTAGGTCATGCGGATTGAACAGGAATCAGTACTCGGGACCGCTGAAGACGCCGACGGGATGTATCTGCTCTACGCAATGCCCGACGGCAATCAAGCGGACTCGCTGGCGAATTATCTGACCAGGCACGGCCACGAGGCGGTGGCGTCGGGCAACGAGGTGAATTGCCCGACGACCGGTGCCACCGATGCCGCCGAGGTGTTTCAGCTCAAGACCTTCTGGCGCATGTACTGGCGCTACTTCGAGTGCGAGCTCTATGGCCTGCCCTGCTACGTCAAGCCTGCCTGCGCGGATCACGCTGAATGATCGCCGGGTATCCGGCCAGCGGGCTGAGAGCCGTCTTCGAGATGCTCGCCCGGGCCGACGCCGATCACAGCGATGACGGCATGGTCGCGCTCATTCCCCGCGCCGTCGACCTCGCACCCTTCCTGGTTCCGGGTGGCGAGCCGCTGGAAGAAATGCACGTCACCATCCAGTACTTCTCTGACATCGCCAGTATCGATCCCACCCGATTGATCCGCCGCCTCGATGAGCTCTCCAGCATGACCCCGGCCATCCAGGCCCGTGTCATGGGGCACGCCACCTTCAACCCCGACGGCGGCCCAGACGGCACCATGGACCCCTGCGCGGTGTATCTGGTCAGCGACTCCAAGGATCTGGAGGACCTGTCCTACCTGATCCGCAGCGAGTTCCCCTCACCCAAGGCACACGCCCCGTGGCTGGCCCACATGACCGCCGGGTACGGCATCGACGCCTCGGCACTGCGCGCGGTCGGCCCGCTGGTCTTCGACCGGATTCGGCTGGCGCTCGGGGACGACTTCCAGGACTTCCCCCTGTTGACCTGACCCCTGTCGTTTTCCTCTAGTGGCTACAGAAGAGATAGACCACTCTGAGGAGGACAAGCGCGTGAGCGAAATGGTTCAGACTCCCCGTGGCGCGGGAACGATTGTTGAATCTGACACCGTGCGGGGCCGGACCAGCCATCTTGTGGCCGGTATCGGCTTCAAGCAGTGGTTCCCCGAGACTCAGGTCCGGGTCGCTTCCCTCGAAGACGGATACATGCCGATCCCCGAGGATGAGTTCCCGGGCAACCCTTACGGCGAGGCCTTGCCCGCAATGCCCCCGGAGGGCATGGATCCCGAGATGGAGCCCGGGATGGAGATGGGCGGTCCCGAAGAGGGCATCGGTGACATCCTGGACGGGCTGAGTGAGTTCGCTGCCACCGGCGAGCTCTCGCCCGAGGACCAGATCCAGTACTCCGGCAGTCCCGACGAGGGGCCGATCTATGCCAGTCGCGACGCTGACGGCTACTTCCTGGGCGGCCCCGGCGACCACGTGGACGATTCCAACTCGGTGCGTCTGCCCTACAACCCGGATCCTCAGCATGACGCCACCTACTCGACGCCGGACGCCTCGTGGGGCCCGGGCGAATACACCATCGATGCCGACGAGCGCCTGCACCCGTCCAACTCGCTGACCCTCAACGACGTTCCGCACTCCGAGGCAGGCGACGAACCGGGTCCGGCCAATCACCTGTTCGCCGCCCAGCAGTGCGAGTTCTGCGGCCAGCCCGGCCACAGCTGGGAGGTGCACCCCGAGGCGCACGCCGACGTCGCCGCCTGGGATCGCGAGCGGGCCGGACTGGAGGAGCCTTTCGGCCAGCACTTCCCGCAGGCTGCGCTATCCGATCGCGAGGCCGCCCTGCGCCTGTACGGACCCGCCCCCAAGCTCGGCAGCAAGTACGCCACCCCGCTGCTGTACCAGGCTGCCGACCACTTCAACGATCCCGTGCAGATGTTCCGCGACGACAGCCACGGCTTCATCGAGCGCCGGGGCTCCAATTACTCCGAGAACGATGCCGAGCTCGACCGGTACGCCGCGCTGTTGGACTCCGATCGCACCATTCGCACTGCCGCGTGGAACGACGTACAGCGCAAGGCCAAGCGCCTGCGTCGCGAGGGCAAGGTGGCGGTCAAGGACATCGGCCCGGATCGGATCTACGCCACCGTCCAGGGCGACACCGGCACCTACGAGACCATGATCACCAAGGGTTCCAGCCTGGGCGGCTATGACGCCTATGGGCCCCACGGCGGACAACAGGTCGGCAACTGGCACTGCTCCTGCAAGTGGGGCAACTGGGCCTTCAAGCGGCGATTCACCTTCATCGGTCGACTGTGCAGCCACGGCCTGGCCAGCTACTGGGAGATGCAGGCCGCCCACAACACCGATGACCGGTACGTCGACAAGCGGCGGAACAAGGTCAAGACCAAGCGTGCCTGGGTGGCCGACGCCGACGATCGGCCCGTGCACCGAGATCGTGGGCTGGGCGAGATCATCGATCACTACGGGCCCCACGACAAGATCGATCGCGAGCAGGAGTTCGATCGTCGGACCGACCTGGCTCAGGAATATGCCGAGGCCACCGATCTGCCGGGCGACGCCGACGACGTGCCCCTGGGCTACTACGCCCGTCGGACGGCTGACTTCCTGCGCACTACTCCGAGGGGGATGGTGCCCCAGCTCAATCACATCCCCCGGGAGAGGGAGCACAGCACCGTGGATGTCACTTCACTGGACGACACCGACATGCTGGGGGCAGCCGCAGAAGGCACAGAGCGCGAGGCCGCCATGCTCGTCGGCCGCCGTGTCGTGGCCTGGATCGTGGATGAGGTGCTGCCCCAGTTCGAGGAATGGTACAAGCGCAACCACGGTCGCCAGCTCGACCAGGCCCGGCCCACCGAAGCCAGCCAGGCTGCTGCGGAGTTCGCTCACGAGGTCGGTCTGGACCAGGCCACCACCGAGATGCTGCAGGAGTTCATCAACCAGGACTTCGGACCCGAGGACATGGAGGACGAAGAGCCGACGGAGGAGATCAAGCACTTCACCGCCGCCGCCGGTCGCTATCTGTTGCTCTCGGCGCGCACCGCTGCCCCGTACGACCCGATGGACCTGCTCAATCCGAGTCCGACGGCAGGCGAGTACGACTCCCAGAACCCGATGCTCGTCCCCTTCAATGGGCTGCAGACGGGCAACCCGATGACCGACCCGCTCACCGGCCCGGGAGCGGGCTACGCGGCGGACTCCCCCGGCGGCACAGGGCTGCCCTGGATCCAGGATGGCGCGGGAGGCGGTGCCCCGGAGATTGGACTCAACACCAACCCCGGCGGCACGACACAGGCCCCTGCCAACCCCGGGACGACTCAGGCAGCCCCTGAGGTTGACCTGGCAGCTGCTGAGACCGATACCGCCGGAGGCGGCTCTACCTACACCGTCAAGCCTGGGGACACCTTGTCCGACATCGCCGCAGAGAATGGGCTCGGCAGCGACTGGCAGAGTCTCTATGACACCAACAGGGATGTTGTCGGCGACGACGCGGACCTGATTCTCCCCGGCCAGGAACTGACCTTGCCGGGAGGGGAGCACGACGGCACCGGTGCGGCACCGGGCCCGTCGACCGCCCCCGTTCAAGGCCCGGGGCTCAATGGCGATGCCCCGGCAGCCCCGACATCGACAGCACCGGAGGGTGCGGCGACGGATGTGACGTCGTTGGCTGGCGGTGGGTCCGGTGGCAGCAGCGGGGCTCCCAGCGTGCCAGACCTCATCATGCCCACGGGCCCGTCGACCAATACCAGCACCGAGCTCACCGGATCGCATCACCTGGCCAGCGACGAATCGCTGATCAATCACCTGCGCGACCTGTCATCGCGGGGCGTGGAGGCCAAGGACTACGGCAGCATGGCCCAGCGCAACAGCGACGTCCGCAAGACCGTGGACGAGTTGCGTGATCGGGGCTATGACGCCAATCAGCTGGTGGCCGCCATCAGCCGGACGGCGGCTCCGACAGTCATGCCCGCCTCGGGCGGCTACGCCACGATCCCCGCCGACAACGGCGGCGAGAGCGAGAGCGTGAGCGGCGGCAGCCAGACAGATCCGGAAGCCAGCCAGGTCCAGTCCCCGACTGATCAGGCGGCCACCGGTGGCGCGCCCGATCTGGGTGGTATCGGGGCCGACTTCATGCAGATGCTGCCGGGCCTGGCTTCGGGTATCGGGGGCGGCATCGGTGCGATCGGCGACGCGCTCTCGGGCATGGGCGGCGGTGCCGCAGGCCTGGGTGGGCTGGCGTCCGGCGTTGGCGGCGCGCTGTCCGGGATCCTCGGAGCCAAGTTCGCCGACGGCGAGAGCGACGAGCCCCTGCTCGGATACAACCCGCCAGAGGGCACTCAGGTGCCCACGGGATTTGCGGGGTCCGGCCCCGACAAGCAGAGCTGGGCGTCGAGCTCGGAGGACTACGTCGAGGAGTACGAGTCCGACTTGCGCGAAGACATCGACAGCTTCGACGGCAACATCACGCGCTACTCGGCATTCGATGCCGCCATGCGCCAGGCCAGTGCCTTCGATGACTACGCCAACTGGGCATATGCCAAGTCTGGCGGATCTCAGGACGCCAGCGACTGGGATTCGGTCGAGGCATTCCTGTCCGAGTCCGAAGGCCGCCAGGATGGAGTGACCAGCCTGGAGCCCGCACGGGACCTGATCAAAAACCACCTGGAGTTCCGCGCCAGCCGCCAGCCCTACTACGCGGCAGGCAACTCCGGCTACTTCGGTGTCGGTGCACAGCCCGGGTACCCGAGTGCGGACGGCCTGTCCCACTCCAATGGAGCGGCCAACCTCAAGGGTGTCACCAAGCCCAAGAAGATCAAGCCGCCGAAGCCGCCCGCCCTACATCAGGCACCGCCGCAGCCCGCGCAACTCTTCCAGCCGCCGCCGCAGGGTGGCGCACCGCTGGCTCAGCCGCGCCAGCCCATGGTGCAAGGCCCCGGAGGCAGTGGTGTCAACGCGCTCGGCAAGCCGAAGCGCACCGAGGGCGGCATCGCTCGCCAGGGCCAGCAGCTCCAGGCTGGTGTGCTCAACTCCGCGTTCGGCGAGATGGGCGTACCCGACCCCGGCATGGTCGCGGCCTACGGCCACGAGCCCCAGTACCACGAGGCCGGGGCGTTCCCGACCGTCATGGGTGGTGGGCAGCCGGGCTACTCCGGTGTGCCGGACTACCAGCCACCGAACCCGACACAGCACCTCGGTGGATTCGGCTGGGACCCGCTGCCCGGGCAGAACGGTGCACCCAACGAGGTGCCGCTGGTGCGCCAGGCCGGACCGGTGGATGCTTTCGGCTCCAAGATGCTGGCCGCGCACATGGGCACTGCTGCACCCCAGCAGCAGGACGGCCAGTACTACCAGCCGGTCGTGCAGCAACACATCGCCCACGACCAGCAGGCCGCACAGGCCATGGGCGAGTACCGCACCCCGCATGTGGCCAGCTACGGGCAGACCAATGACGCCTCCGACGTCGTGCGCCAGTTCCAGGCGCAAATGGGCGGGGGCTGGATGTCGGACTACCAGCCGACGGGTCCGGGCGGTGGCTACGGCATGGGCATGCCCGACAATGCGCGCACCGCAGGCCGGGTGTACAGCTTGGCCGAGCAGGCCGCGCTGGAACAGGAGCAGCATCTCCACGGGGCGCGCAATCTGGGCGAGCTCGACCTGAGGGGCACCCACTACCTCGGTGAGGCGTAGGGGCGTCGATGAGCTTCTTCAAGACACTCGACGGTGAGCTGAAGCGCAACGTCAGCAAGCAGGCACTGAACCGCAAGATCCGTCAGGCTCGCGCGGAGCCGACCGGCGCGGTCGTGAAGGCCGACAATGGCGACGACTTCACGATGAAGAACGGTTTCCTGTACACGGTGGTGCGCGCCATCACCGCACGGGTCAACCAGAACTTCGATGGTTGGCCACCCGAAGAACTGAAGAGCGCCGCGCACACGTTCGTGGGCAAGCCGGTCTTCGTCAACCACCAGAACTCCGATCCCAACAAGGCCCGGGGGCGGGTGGTGGCCGCGCGCTACTTCGAGAACGGTGCCGATAAGGGCATCGAGTGCATCATGGAGGTCGACGCCGAACGCTTTCCCAAGCTCGCCCACGAGATCCGCTCTGGCGGCCTGGACTCGGTGTCCATGGGCGCGGAAGCCGGATTCACCATCTGCTCGATGTGCGGCAATAAGGCCGTGGACACCCACGACATGTGCGACCACGTGAAGTTCCACAAGGGCGAGCACCTGATGAAGAACGGCAGCGCCCAGCTGGTCTACGAGACCTGCCACAAGCTCGGGTTTTTCGAGCTGTCCTACGTTTTCGATCCCGCCGACGAGACTGCCGTGGTCTCCAAGGTCATCCAGGCCTCCGTGCCTCAGCCGAAGGTGGCGAACGTGAGCGACTTCGCGCGACTGCTCAAGCAGGCCGAGGCAGGTGACCTCGATCTCGCGGGGGACGCGGGCCAGATCGGCGGGGCCCCGGACGAGTTCGCCGTCAAGGACTTCGCCCAGGGACTGCCCACCGGTGGCGGTGGCGGCATGCGAGGAATACAGACGCCGGGATCCGGCCCTGTCGCACAGCAGGGCCAGGGCATCAATGCCTTCGGCGACGCACTGGAGGGCCAGCGCTCCGATTCCTCCGGTGCCCCTGCCGGTCTGGCCGGGGCCGACAACCAGGATCTCTATGGACCCGACAGCTTCCTGGGCAGTCCCAATAGCCCCGGCTATTCGCCGAACATGATCCCTAGCACCGAACTTCGCCCGTCCACGGCTCCGTCGGGCACGCTGGTCGCCCCGCCGCGATCGCTGATGGATGGCGGCTTCGGGGAGGCGATGGGCTTGGAGCCACCCGCGTCGACCTCGCCCCAGCCCTTCCAGGCCTCGGTGCTGGGCATCATCCGCCAGGCCTACGGCGAGGTGGAGGCACCGGAGTCCGTGGATACCTTGCGCCAGGAGGAGCCTGGATCCGAGGAGGACTTCCACTCCTACGTGGAGACCCCCGCCGAGCTGCGCGACCCCAACCTTGACCGGACCCAGCAACTGGACCGGGAGCAAGAGGCGGAAGGCCTGGATCAGGGCCGGAACGTCGAGAATGTGGAGGGCTGGGAAGCCCCGGACCACGCCATGAATGAGCAGCGGATGCAACAGCAGCCGTCTCTGCGGCCCGAGGACGAGTTCCTCATGGCCATGCTCTCTTACCCCACCCCTGTGAATGCGGGTGGTTCCAGGATGAATGAAGGAAGGACTAGGGAGGACAACACCATGGGACGTAGCCGGAACAGCCTGGCCTCGCGTGGCAAGGTCGCCACCGCCGGTCGGCAGACCCATCGCAAGCAGGCTGAGGGGCCGCTGACCGATGGTGGAGATCACAGTGTCGACGGCCAGTCCGTCCGCGAACCGAGCGAGGACGAGTTCCTCACCCAGACCCCCACGGAGGAAGCGGTCGAGACCGCCGCCGACGGCCCCATCAGCAACACCGAGAACAACCTGGTGGCGCGGATGAAGCACACCCAGCAGCAGCTGCTGCGCGATGCCGCTCGGTATCAGCAGATGCAGGCCGACAAGCGCCAGGCCGGAGAAGACCCCGCTGTCCCCGGTGCGGCAGCGGCTTCCGGTGCGGTGTCCCTCCCCGGCGGCGCACAGCCAAACGTCGACCTCGGTCACGGCGAGCCCGCCAACTACGGCACCTACCCCGAGGTGCTCAGCAACAAGCGCACAGCGGCCATCGCTCAAAAGATCGCGTGGATGAAGCAGCGCTTGGGGCGCGAGCTCACCGCCGAGGAAGCCGCCACGGTGGCCACTTCGGTGCCGGAGACCGCCGACGTCGTCAACCCGCCCCTGTCGGGCACCGACGACCAGAGCCTCCGGGGCAGCGACTTCCAGCCCGCCGATCCCAACTCCGGTGTGCGCGAGACCCAGCCCCAGGACTCCAAGCAGTCCTCCCGGGTGTGGGCGGCATTCGACCACTACCTGCAGAAGCAGACCGGTAAGACCGCGCGCCAGCACGGCTTCCAGCGTCAGGCCGCCGTCCTGCGAGAGGCCAAGCGTTTCGCCCAGGCGAACCGCTTCGACCCCGAGGCGTACTTCCCGCACCTGGGAAATGTGCTCTCCCAGATCCAAAAGGATGAGAACCACCGGAGGGCCAACATGAACCGTCGTCACGCCGACACCTCGCTGGATGTTGCAGCGCCGGGTGGACGCATCGACGTGGAGGCCCCGACCTCGAACACCACCGACGCAGAGGCTCAGGCGTCGCAGTTCGCGATCGATGAGTTCGGACGTAATGCCGGAGACGGCATCTCCGACCCCGACCTGTCCACCGATTACGTGACGTGGGCACCGGGCGAGGGAAAGAAGGAGGGCGGCTTCAAGCGCGCCTCCACCGCAGACGCCGTACGTGCGGCGGATCTGTTCGTGGAGGCGGGTCTGCGCGCCCCAGAAGACCGGTACAACCTGATCGCCCAGCATGAGGTCATGCGGGCGGGCCAGGTCGCCGATCGGATCGCGATGTGCGAGGGATTCATCGCGGTCCGGCAACACGATATGCAGCGTTCTGCATCTCGACAGCGCTTGGCTGCCAGCGGTGTTACTCGCGGGTCGGCGCGGCAGGTGCCTCCGGGCTTCGGTAACGGGCGAGTGGCCCGGACCGCAGGTCGGCACACCTCTGCTCTGGAAGACCAGAGCACTGACGGCCTGCTCTTCATGTAAGCCGTTGGCCCCCAACCAAACCCGTTTGAGTATTCCCTGAAAGGAGGGAGACACCAATGTTCTATGTAACCCCGGACAATCCGGGCCAGAAGCGGACCATCCGCGAGATCTACTCGCGGACCCAGGCCACCCCGTGGGCGTGCAAGCTCGACCCCGCGTGGGACAAGTCCAAGGACATCTTCCCCGGCTCGGTCATGGCCCGCACCACCCGCGAACAGGTCACCCTGTTCACCGGTGCCACCAACCAGACCCCGATCGGGCTGTCCGCCCTGTGGCTCGCGCCGCAGTACGGCATCGATGAGTGCACCGCGACCGGCACCAACGAGTTCGCGGTCTGGCTCTTCGACGCCCAGGGCTTCTTCGAGATCCTGGCCCCCGCGTTCGACACCACGGCCAACTGGACGCTGCTGACTGACGGCTCACGCCAGATGCTCACCGGCAACGCCAACGGCCAGCTGACCCCCGCCGGGGTCAACCACGCCAACGTGATCGCCGAGCTCATGGACGTCACCGGCACCGACAAGATCCTCATCCGTGGTAACCGTCTCGACCTGGCTACCACCGTGACCGTGGCGGGAGGTGCCTAAGTCATGACCACAGCACTGCCAGTAGCAGTCAACTCCGGCCTGGGACGGTTCTCCCGCTCCTCGGAGGACTACGCAGCCGAGATCGTCGCCAGCCAGCAGCGCATGGGCGGACGGGTCCTCTCGGCGGTGGAGAAGCAGGCCAAGCTCGCTCACATCCTGAGCGACAAGGTCGGCGGCATCCAGCGCCTGGGCCAGTCCATGATCGGCCCGATCCAGCTGCAGCTGCGGTACCAGGGCATCCTGCGTAACGTCCTGCTGGAAGACACCCTGACCCCAGGCGTGCCGATCCAGTACGACGTGCTGGACGACCTGGGCCAGGCCTACCAGATGCACGGCACCGAGGGCGAAGTGAAGATCACTCCGTTCGAGGGCAAGCGCATGGAGGTCGCGCTCTTCCGCATCGCTTCGTTCCCGCAGATCAAGAAGGAAGATCTGTACTACCTGCGCTCCAATATCGTGGAGTACACGCAGGACATGACGAAGCAGGCCATCATGCGGGCCGAGGACACGCGCCTCATCACCCTCATCGAGGCCGCAGCGGTGGACTACCGCGCAGTCGACGCGACGGCGAACCCGTCGACCGGCTCGCTGCCCAACGAGATCACCATCGCCGGACAGCACCTGATGCCCGACGATCTCTACACCGCCGTCACCTACACCGACCAGCGCCAGCTGGATTCGTCTCGCCTCCTGTGCAACCCGCAGGAGTACCGGGACTTCTACCGGTGGGACATCCAGACCACGGGCTGGGCGTTCAAGGACTCGGTGGTCGCGGGCGAGCGCATCGTCCAGTTCGGCGAGTTCCAGATCGGCAAGTCGATCATCATCCCGCGTGGCACGGTGTACCTGACCCCGGACCCCAACTTCCTGGGCGTCTTCCCGGTCATGTACTCGCTGGACGTCGAGGAAAACCCCATGGTGGAGCGCTTCCACAAGGGCTGGGTCATGGATGAGTTGGTCGGAATGGCGATCCTTAACCCGAGGGGCATCGTCATCCTTAGGAAGTCCTGATAACCGTAGACCCATACGGTATCTCTTCCTGAAGCTACAGGCAGGGGCCCTCTTCCGCAAGGGAGGGGGCCTTTGTCGCGTCATGGGGTATCCTTATGTTGTGAGCGAATGTGTGCAGTGTGGGAAAGAGTTCGAGCAGCCCAACAAGTACCGCGAGAGCAAGACCTGTTCTCGCGAATGTCGCTATGCGCTGTCTGCACGAAGCAATCGCCAGACCCAAGGCGCGCAGTACCTTGATCGGGAATGCCCTCAGTGCGGCAAGGCATTCGACGGCAAGACCACGCACTGTTCGCGCGAGTGTTCGAACAAGGCGCGCTCAGGCGACAAGCATCCGGCAGTGCTTGCCGCTCAAGAAGGTCGCAACAGGCCATGCAAGGTCTGCGGTGAGCCCACCCAACACAGTCAGCGCGATACTTGCCCGGATCACCGGCGTGGTTGGCAGAAACAGGAGCTGGCGACATGTCCGTGCGGGCAACCCGCCGCCAACATCCGGTCGAAGTATTGCTCGGACGAACACCGCAAGAAGTGGGGAAAGAAACCCCCGGCCAAGATGGTCACCAAAATCTGCCTCGGTTGCGGTGAAGAGTTCACCCGACCCCACTACTTCCCCGGGAAGCTCAAATACTGCTCCAACAAGTGCGCTCACACCGAGGTCAAGAAGGTGCGAGACAAGTACATCGCCGATCTCCCCGAAGGTGCGGTCGTCTTCAAATCGATGTGGGAGATCCGCTTCGTCGCCGCCTGTGCCCGCCTGGGCGTCGACTGGCGGCGCTACGACGGACCGGACGTCGAGACCTCTCAGGGCACCTACCGACCTGACTTCATTGTCGGACCCAACGATCTCATCATCGAAGTGAAGGGCTGGGAGGATCGCCCCGGCACCCCAGAGAAATTGCTCGAATCTGGGGTGCTGGTGATTGGTAAGACTCACCTGGAAGTGCTGGAGGGGTGCAGTTACGTCGACACCTTCTGGAGAGCCTTGGAGATGCTTCAGGCCGACACAGAAAGAGTGTGAGGGCAAAACCCCTGTTCGATCCCCTGCGCCGACGCACAAAGAGTGTGAGGCGCATTCAGACCGCGAGGGAACAGCACGCTCTGCGGATGATGTTCGTCGCCGATCTCGACGCCGCCGCAGCGGGCCTGGGCGTTGGTGGCGGCGACTCCTGCGATCCGACCACCCAGGACTGCTCGACCACCAACGGCGGGGACAAGGCGGCGACCCCGACAGTGAAAGCTGACGGACATGAGGGTGCTGGGACTGAGCCGACCCAGGGGTCGAATGCCGAGGGCTTTTACGACCGCAGGCCGACGCCGAGCGTCGGCGGGGGTAGCGCGGGGGCCATGAGCTCGCCGGGCGTCGGTGGGGCTGCTGGCGGGCCATCCAGCCCCATCCAGTACGACGTGGACGCAGGCGTGGAGCAGTGGCGTCAGAACGTCGAGATCGGGCTGGAGCGCAACGGTCTACCCACCTCGCTGGCCGACCAGGTGCTCTACCAGATGCAGACCGAGTCCTCGGGTAATCCCAACGCGATCAACAACTGGGACTCCAATGCCCAGAAGGGCACGCCGTCCGGCGGCCTACTGCAGACGATTGGACCCACCTACGACGCCTACAAGCTGCCCGGCGCGGGCAACGACATGTTCGATCCCCAGGACAACATCGACGCCGCCATCAACTACGCCCAGGAGCGCTACGGGCCCACGCTGATGAACGAGAACGGCGGCATGGGCTCAGGCCGGGGCTACTAGTCCTGTCACCCGGTCTGCGCCGACACAGAAGAGATGAAGCCACCGAGCCCAACCAGGAGATGTCATGGCCTACTACGCCAAGCTGTTCAACAACATCGGTTCGATCAGCGCGACGTACAAGAACGCTGACGGGGCCGACGAGACGGTCGTCATCAGGGGCGGCGGCGCGGTGACGCTCGTGCCCTTCCAGGTGCTTTCGCTGCCCGGCGTGGTGGCCGCGCACGTCGCAGGCAACCTGAAGGTCTACTCCGACCAGGCCGCCACCGCCGAGATCACCACGCTGCCCAACAGCACGGTCTCCCCGGCCACCACCACGGTGGCGGGCGTCGTGAAGCGGACCCCGGCCATCGCCGACCTGGCGGGCGGTGCGGATCTGCCGACCACGGTCACCAAGGTGAACGCTCTGCTGGCCGCACTGCGCACCGCTGGCCTCATCACTCCGTAATTCCCCTCCCTTCGAGCCTTCGGAAGGGGAGGAATGGCCGACATCCAGCGTCACGGCGGACCCTTCGGGCCAGCGCGGTTTCCCTACACATCGCCTGTCCCCGAGGGGCAGGAGCCGCGTCCCAGCGCGTTCGGTCCATGGGACGGCTATGGCGGGGCGATGGGGTTCATCGATTCCCAGGAACCGAGAACGCCGGACTACCAGGAGGCGGTCGACGCCGTCTCCGACACTCTGGAGCCCCGAGACTTCACCGACAAGCGGTTCGAGCAGGTCATCAAGGACATGGGCGCAGCCCATGGCATTCCTGCCGAAAACGCCTGGTGGGACGTCATGGACGACCCCGAGGGGCACGCCAAGGGCTGGATGGAGCTGCACGGCAATCCCGGGCAGATCCCCTACAACTGGGCATACAGCCAGGCTGCGCCCTTCAGCGACGGCTTCAATGAGCAGCAGCGCAACTATGAGCGTGTCAATGGCCCCCGCCCGTACGACTCCCTGGTCGACGGCCCCATAGACCCGTCGGACCTGCATCTTTATGTGGGTCGTGTGGCCGTCGAGCACGACATGGACATGGAGCGTCAGGTCTCCACTGCCAAGGCCCGCGCGAACGAAGCACGCCGACGCGGCGACGCCGAGCTTGCCGACTACATCGAGGGCTTGATCGAGGTCATGCAGGCCGACGCCGCTACAGGTCGACCCGAAGCGTTCAAGCAGACCTATTGGCCGATGGTCCAGGAGGAGTTCGGCGACGAGCGCGCGGGCGGGCCCAACGGCTACATCACCGGCGCGCACCCTCGCGCCCAGGAATACAAGGACTCCTTCCTCCCTCGCAACTGGGGCAGCACCCCCGAGGTCCCCGAAGAGCCGATGTACCGGCTCATGCCCGGATACCGTCCTGAGGTCGATGATCCGACGCCCCCGCCCTACGAACCCGACCGTGCCTTCGTTTACGACAGCCGGGAAGTCCTTCCGCCGGACATGCCGCACGACATCGCCGAACAGCGGTTCAGGGACCAACTGGAGTTCCAGCGCGCATTGCCTGAGTACGACGACATGAGCTGGGGCACCGATCTGGACTACGCCGACGACCTGCAGGACTTGCAGCGCCCGTCACGTGTGGCCTTCCAGGGCAGTCCCGGCGACGCCCCGGTGCCCGAAGTCGACTGGGGCCCGATGATGGACTCGGTCCGGGAGACGGGCGGCTACACCCTCGACGGCCCGGACTCCGGCTACATGATCAGTTTGCCGGGCACCGAAGAGCGTCGCCCCACGGAAAGCGTGTCCCCGCAGACCGAGGGCGACTACCTCAAGCGTCACTGGGACAAGCTGCTGGAAGACCCCGATCTGTCGCAGGGCGGGTGGGACTCCGGGGGCACCTTCTACACCGACCTCTCCCGTAACGACGAGGATCTGTATCGCACCATCGGTGACGCCGTAAGTACTGACCAGCTGGGCATCTATGACCTCAACCAGGGCCAGACGATCGACACCTACGACAACGACGACACCGATCGCGACGACTACAACCCGTTGATGGTCAGTCCTAGCCCCGTCGTCATGTTCGGCAGTCACCAGGGTGGCATGCCGCATCACCCGGGCAAGACCACCCAGGAACGCCGCGACATGTGGCATAACCTGGGCCGGAACATGCTCGCCGACGTCGATGTCAACGGCTTCGGCCATACTCCGGGCGAACAGTACATGCGCGATGCCTCCGGGCACAATGGATCCCATGTTCGTGAAGGCGCACACCGATTGGTCGCTGGAGGAGACCTGGCTTTCAGTCAGGCGTTGGCCGAACTACGAGGTGTCGAACAACGCCAGGGTGCGCAACGCCTACACGGGTCGCGTCTTGCGGGCCCAGCTACGCGGCAACCAGGGCAAGAAGTACCACTGCGTCACGCTGGGCAGGGTCTCGTACAAGATCGCGGAGTTGATGCTGGAAGCGTTTGTGGAGCCCAGACCGCCGGGACGACAGGCACTGCATCGGGACGACGATCAGCTCAACGACTGCCTGACCAATCTCTACTGGGGCACGCCGCAGGACAACGCCCTGGATCGGGAAGCCAACTGGATTCACGCCCGGTCGTAGGGCGCGACTTCCTGGCGCTGCTGCGTCAGGCCGGTCCGCTGCAGCCCGGCACCGACGATCTGGCCGCCTACGAGACCGAGCAGTTCCCCACGCCGCCCCGCTCGCTGGCCAAGCCCCGCAAGAAGCCGCCGACGCCCGAGCAGCGCCGGATGGACCGCAAGAAGTTGCGCCAGAAGCAGCGTGACCAGAAGGTCCCCAAGGAGTCGCTGGACCCTGACATGCTCGATGACCGCATCGACATGGATCAGCTGATCACCAACGCCCTCTCTCGCTACCGGGGCGCGACTCCGGAACAGCTGGAGGAGGGCAAGAAGTGGTACGCCATCGCCCGGGCCCGGGCCGAAGAGCTCGCCCGGCGTACCGGCGGCGACTTTTCCAAGGCTGCGGCCATCATCTCGGCGATGAGTCCACAGA
>Ga0075160_10000280_pt1 | contig 32582 bp, 35 predicted proteins | sample JI91814C2DNA_FD_70969 | JGI IMG/M metagenome (GOLD analysis project Ga0075160, IMG submission 70969) | Wastewater effluent complex algal communities from Wisconsin, to seasonally profile nutrient transformation and Carbon sequestration -... | ecosystem: Engineered > WWTP > Effluent > Algae... | reverse complement strand
TGTGGTTTCATGCTCTTCTCCCTTTTATATATAATTCTAACAATGGGCAGGACAAATTAGGAGTGATTCGGAAAAAATTCCTAAAAAAAATTCTTTCATAGTAAATGTTTGTTTATGTTACATAATTTTAGCTCGTCTTGTGCCTGGGGAATTAAGATTTCCGATCTTATAAAGAGTGCTAAAATTTAGAATAAACTGTCTATTTTTGAAATATTTTTAATTATTCTCTCTAATCTGTCCTGCTTGAATACTACTATTTCGATATAGTAAAAAATTGTATAGTTAAAAATAAAGGCTATACAAAAAAATAGTAACTAAATTATCTTAAGACATAAACGGAATTTTGAGAGAAGGATATTGTATGAAAAGAAAACAATTAGCTAAACAACCAGGAATTGGTGATTTTAAAAATAAGTGCTCGGAAATGGTTAAACTCTATGATGCTCGAATCATTCGAATAATCTATGAAACTATTCATGAGAATGTGTATTGGAAAGGGGTGAGTCCTAGTTCTATTAAAAAAGATGTCCTAGTTGAAATTAGTGCTAAACTATCAAAACAGCGCGTAAGTGTGATTCATTTGGATTTTATTGTGGATGAAGTTCTTGTTTATTTTGGGAATTTTTTAATTCTTTTAGATTCAGGCAAAAGACGACAAAATTAGAAAAAATACCTTTACAAAGAATATATATCTATATAATTATTCCTTTATAGGGGGATTATATGGAAGTAGAGGAACTTTCTGTCCTTATTTATGAGTGGCAGTCTTTTTTATTATCCCAAGACGAAGGAATTGAGCGAGACGCTGAAAAGATGATTTTAGAAAGCATTGGCTCAAAGCCTATGAAAATCATTACTGGATTTCGTCGCTCTGGTAAATCTTTTATCGTTCAAAGAATTGCTCGAAAATTAGTTAATTCCAAAAAGTATTCGCGTGAAAATCTTTTGTATTTGAACTTCGAAGACTTTCGTCTTGCCGAGGTATTGAGTCCAAAAGATTTATCTCGCATTTACGATTTCTTTCTATCGCGAATTGCGAAAAAAGGAAAAAAACTTTTAATTTTAGATGAAATTCAAAATGTAAATGGATGGGATAAATGGATTCGAACGGTTTATGAGAAAGAGAAGGATATAGAGATTATCCTCACTGGTTCAAACTCACAACTTCTGTCGCAAGAATTAGGCACAAACCTCGCTGGACGTTTTATTGAATTTTTCATTTTCCCTTTTAGTTTTAAAGAATTTTTAACTTACCGACAAATCAGTGTTAATCACGAGAAAGATTATTTACAAAATCGGCAGGAAATTAGAACTCAGTTTTATGAATTTCTAAAGTTTGGAGGATTACCGGAAGTTCTAGATATTCGAAATGAAGAGTCAAAACTATCCTACCTACAGGGAATTGTTACAAAGGTTATTCTAGACGATGTAATAAAAAGATTTAATATCGAAAATATCAATCTTTTGGAAAAGCTTTTAAGTTATCTTTTGTCCACTGCTGGAAATATTGTAGCTTATACAAAACTCAAAAATAGAATCCAGGCTTATGGGTTGTATGATATTAAAGTAGAAACTATTATCAAATACATTAACTATCTTACTAAACCATTTGCATTAGTAGAATTGAATAAATTCGATTGGAAACAAAGTAAGGTTTTCTCTACTTCAAAAAAATTCTACGCAATTGATACCGGACTTTTAAGTTTATATAGACCGTTTAATGAGAATTATCCGTATCGTTTAGAAAATGTGTTATTTCTAGAATTAAAACGCAAAACTAGAGAGATGTATTATGGTTTAATCGAGAATCATGCTGAAATAGATTTTCTAACTCATTCCAACTTAGAGAATTGGCATCTCTACCAAGTGTCGGCAGAGCTAAAAGAGGAAAATCTAAAACGAGAACTAAATGCATTTTACCTCGCTGATAAACACTTAAAGAAAGGAAAATTTACTGTGTTTACTCTGGAAGAAGAATCAAACGATCTCTCCTTTAAAGGTATTTCAATTTATCAAAGAAACATTATTAGATACTTACTCTTTGGCGAAATGGAATAATGCTCAGTGATGAAAGTCGTTGTATAATTTTTTAAACATTTTTCTTTCTAATATTGCAGGGGCAAATAGCCGTAATACTTTCACAAAGAATCCGCTTGTATCCATTGTAACTAGGCGAGAGTTTTTGTTTTCAACTGCGGCTAACATAGCGTTTGCTACTTGATCGGGAGTGAGTAATTTTCCTCCGTGTTGTTTGTCGTTTAACTTTTCGCCAGAGCCTGTTAATCCGGAAGTTCTAAGGTTTGTTTTAGTGTAAGGAGGACAGAAGATAATAGAGCGCACGCCAATTTCGGAAAGTTCGATGCGAATGGATTCAAAGACAGCGTGGAGGGCAGACTTGGAAGAAGAGTAGGCTGCTCTCGCAGGAACTCCGTATAAGCCGGAGACTGTGGAGGTAACAATCATTACCCCTTTGGCTCGCTTAATCGGCTCAATTAGCTTAGATGTGAGATTTACAGTTCCAAAGAAATTAATATCAAACGTTTTTCGGAAAACACTTATATCTGTCTCATCAAATCTACCATGAGTGGTAATTCCTGCATTATTGAATAATACATCTACTGTATCGGTCTTGGCTAGAATTTGTTTTTGGACTTCAAGAATATCAGTGTCTAAGCTAATATCGCATTTAAGAGGAATGATTTCTGCTTTATGAATTCCTTCTAGATTCTTTGGGTTACGGTCTAGCGCAAATATTGTGCAGGGTATATCTTTTAGAGCGGTTAATATTGCTTCGCCGATGCCACTAGATGTGCCGGTAATAACTATCGTTTTGTTTTGCCAAAAATTTATATTCATACTTTGTCCTAGAAAAATTTCAATCTTTAATTTTATACTCTAATTTATCAGAATGGAAAAATCTGGCAATGATAATCTTCGATTGTTTATACATCCTGTAAACTTGGGGGTTCGCGGAGAGGTAAAACAACAATGAATCGACTTCCTTCATTTACTTTGCTTTCTACAGAAAGATCCCCGCCGAGCAAGTTGGCAAATTGTTTAGCGATTGTAAGTCCGAGTCCTGTGCCTGCGTATTTTCTCGTATTTGAATCAACGGATCGTTGGAATGGATTAAATATTTTGTTTGAATCTTCTTCTGAAATTCCAATACCTGAATCAACTACTTCGAATTGTATCCATTTTTCTAAATCTATTTTAGTTAATTTTACGATAAGCGAAATACTTCCACCATTTGTAAATTTACAAGCATTCGAAAGCAAGTTCAATAGTATATGCTTTAATTTGTCAATGTCTTGGTAAATGAAAGTTATCTCCTCCGAAATGGAAAGAGAAAAAGTGTTTTTGTTTGCGGAAATTAATGGTTTGATTGTATCAATTAATTCTTCCAATAATGTATTTAATTCAAATAAATCATTCTTTACTTCCATTTTTTTGGCATCTAATTTCGCGATGTCTAGAATATCATTGATCATTTTGAGTAGATTTTTTCCTGACCGATTGATTTTGAGGCTATCGCTGAATATCTGCTCAGCACTTATTTGCGCAGCTTCTTCAGCGATTAATTCGCTGTAACCGAGGATGGATTGTAGAGGAGTTTTCAGTTCATGACTCATGGATGCAAAAAAATGACTCTTTGAATGGAGTGCTTCTTCTAAAACATTTTTTGCGTTTAATAAATCAGATTCAATTTTTTTAAGCTTAGTAATATCTTGCATCTGGATGATGTAGTATTCAGGGAGATTTTTTTCATCTCTGAGTAGAGAAATACTTAAAAGTGCCCAGACCAGAGCTCCTGATTTGTGCTCGAGTCGATTTTCCATTTGTAGACTTTCTACTTTACCGGATAGCAAATCGTCAAACTTTACAATGTAGTCTATAACGAATTCTTTTTCTAATAGGCTAAAAAACTGCCTAGATGTTAGCTCCTCTTTCGTATAGCCTAAGATATTACAAAAAGGCTGGTTGACTCTGAGCCAATTATCATTTATCCCGATGAGCGCCATCCCTGAGCCGGAGTAATGGAATGCACTTTCGATTTGTTTTTTAGCTTCATCTAATTGAATTTCTACAATTAATCTATGCCTCATTTCTGGAATTGAGCCTGCAAGAGAAATTCCTATCCCCAAAAAAACAAAAGAAATTGCACTATTGAGTGACATCGGGACTTGATTCGTTGAATAGAACAATGGCACTCCGTAAATGTAGCCGAGTGAAAAAATAGCTCCGATAAAACCAATGACATTCCCGAAGAAAATGGAAGTGTATTCAAAAATTTTCAACTTTGAATTAATGGATAATAGTATTATGCCAATAGCTGCAAGTGCACTGCAAAGAGATCCAAAGAAAGAAGTCTTTGCCGCTGTGCTATACCATTTTCCATAATTTTTGAAATGAAAAAAAATAAAATCAATCCCCACCTCAGATTCCGTTGCGTATTCAAAAATTCTAGTGATTGAAATGAAAATAATGAAAGAGCATCCAAGGAATATAAATCTCTTTTTCCATGAGAATGAATTATTTAACACATATAAAGAAAGCCCGATTATTATGGAACTCAATGCACCGTTAGGCGGCATAGGTTTATAATTCGGATTCATGCTAAATAAAAATCTTGAATCCAGAACCCATCCTATTATGGCAACCAATCCTATACCGAATGTAAAAAACGCACATAGTTCGATAAAAATTAAATATCTATCGATTTTCTGACCTAAGTTCATTAATTTAGAATCATCCCTTTGAACTGCTAGAAATAGTTAGTTTTAATATTTTTGTTCGTGTAGTTTCTTCTTCTGGTAGCTTTGAAAAAAAATCTCCTCGCAACAAGAATCGATTTTCTTTTACTTTGAACTCTTCCATAATTTCTTGCAAAAGAAAATCAATCAAATCCACAGCGCCTTGGGTATAATTGAATTCATTGCTTACAAATATTGTAAAATCCTTTATACTCGAAGAATAAGTTTTGAGTTCAGCAATGTAATTTGCCAGCGCGTTTTTAAATTGTATGGAATTGGCAATGCCTTTTATTATCAACTTGATACTAGACTCATTTATGACGTCATGCGAAATGGAAAAAGGAAAATCTTTTTTAGAAACCAAATCTGTTTCTTTAATGCCGAGAGCCTCAGTAACTTTTGCAAGCAATTTTGATTGTTCGAATGGTTTGATTAGATAGTGCGTTATCCGCAAGGCTGCTGCTCTTAGTATGTCTTCTTTTTCTTGCAGCGCAGTTATTATTATGATTGGAGTATTTTGAATTTCTTCTCTGTATTTTTCAATGAAACTAAATCCATCCATGACCGGCATCATGACATCCGAGATGATTAAGTCATAAGGGATTTTTAGTTTATTAATAGCAAGTCTCGCGTTGACCACGTGATCAATTAGAATATTATACTTTTCTAATGTTCTGGTTACTATTTCAGCAGAATTGGGATCGTCTTCTAATAAAAGGATTCGATAGCTTTTAAAATTTTTACTCACTGACATTCTTATTTCTCCGTTTAATAATTGTTTTGCGCTCACTAAATTCTTCCATTGCAAACCGAATACCTTCCCGTCCAAGGCCTGAATCTTTTACGCCACCGTAAGGCATATGGTCTACTCGAAAGCCTGGAATTTCATTGAATAAAATTGCGCCTACATCCAAATCATCTGTCGCCTGTCGCATAATTTTGTCGCTATCCGTAAATACTCCAACTTGAAGACCAAACCGAGAGTCATTTACTCTCTGAATTGCTTCCGAGAAATTTGTATAGTCATCTAAAATTACGACTGGTCCAAAGACTTCTTCTGTTGAGATTTTTAGATAGGGAGGCACTGATTCTAATACGATTGGATATACTATATTATCCACTGCGTTAACAGAATTTAAGAACAGTGCATTGGCTCTCTTTGCTTCTTCTACCCAGTTAAGAATTCGATCTCTTGCCTTTCGATTGATTAAAGGACCGATGAGCGTATCTCTTTCGAATGGATTGCCAGCTATGACCTTTTCTGTTTCCCTTAGAAACTTTTTTTTAAATTCCGAAAAAATGCTATGATGAATAAATATTTTTTGAACGGATATACAAACTTGACCTGCATATGCAAACGCGCCAAATACACAGCGGCTAACGGCTCTCTCTAAGTCAGCATCTTTGTGCACAATGACAGCAGCGTTTCCTCCTAGTTCAAGACAAACTTTTTTGCGACGTGCGATGGTTTGCAACTCCCATCCTACTCGATCACTTCCGGTAAAGCTAAGAGTGGATATCCGCTCATCCTTCACCATCTCTGAAGCTAATTCATTTGAGCAGTGAACGACCTGAAGAGCATCGAGAGGAATTTTTTCGAGAGAGTCAGAGATGAATTTTGCCGCATCCGCAAAAACTTGCGCAAGTAAATTAGAGGCACCGGGTGCTTCAGGGGATGGCTTTAAAATTACACTTGCTCCGATAGCGAGGGCAGGGGCGACTTTATGTGCAACAAGATTGAGTGGAAAATTAAAAGGTGTGATTGCTAAAATAATTCCGCGTGGTGTAAGAAAGCTGATTGCAGAATCAAATTCTCTTCCATTTCTATCTCCATCGAGTGGAATAAGTTCTCCCGCATAACGTTTACATTCCTCACTTGCAATTTGGAAGCAGGAAATTGCTCGACTTACCTCTATTTCTGCTAGCATAATTGGTTTGCCTGCTTCGTCGACGATTACGGAAATAAATTCGTCTCTAAGTTTTTCAATTCCCTCTGCAATTCTTTCTAGCAAAATGGATCTTGCATAACGGGATACATTTTTGAATACTGTAAATGCTGATTGGGCAAATTCAATTGCTTCTTCAACTTCTGATTCCCTTGCTTGTTCACAAAGACCAACAGTGGTTTCAGAAAAAGGGGAAGATATAATGTGAGTATCCCCAGTTTCTTTCCATTCTCCGCCTATCCAAAGTTTGTATCGCAATTGATTTACTCCTACTTCATTTTTTTATTTTTATAGCCATAGAGCAACTAGAAAAAATCGAGCCTGAGAAGAGTTTTTGACAAGTTAATTAAGAAATGTTTGAGTTTTTTGAATTTTCAAGAAAAGAGAAGGGAAGCATTTATTTGCTTCCCTACAAAGGTTAGATAAAATGGGATATGAAATCCCTATGATCTTTTAACCTAATAGAAGTGTTTCTAGTGACAGATTTTTTTTAAAAAATAACATTACATTGGCTCATAATCTGTGTTTTGTATTTTGGGTAGATGGTTGCATTGTAATGAATTTGATCGAGCATTAAGGAGGTGTCAGGTGGATCAGTCTCGGTGACACCGAAAATAGGAAGTGGGTTTATAAAGCAAGATATAAGCTGACTTACTCCTGCATTAACAGGATTTTTAGCTATATTCTCATTAGGTAAAAGAATAGGATGAATTCCTATTACGATGCTGTTTGCATTCCATTTTTCTTTTATTCTAAGAATAACTTTTTTCATTGTGTCAATGCTAGTCGCACTCGAAACTTTTTTTAGAACTCCATTTCCATCTCCAGTGGCGATCAATACATTCTTCGGATAACATTTAATAGCCTCCATTTGATAAAGATAATCACAGGCTGTATTTCCTGAAACTGCATAGTTTAAAGTTTTTGTAGTATCATAAAATGTTGGAACAGAGCGTGCCAAGTCCATCGTAGAATCGCCGATAATAATTGTTTCGCAAGTAGTCGAATAATTTGCAAATTCTGTTGTTGCATACTTTGGATAAAGTGAATTCATACTTTTGTATTGGGTTTTACAATCGTTAGCCTTTTGGGATTGTTGGTGGTTATATGCTACGGCTAATAGCAATAATTCGTTTTTAGTGGGATGCTGTGGTTTAGTGTTTTTACAATCTAAGATAAAAAGGCTATATAAGAATACCACTGATGCACACCGAAGACACCGATAGATATGTATAAATCTAATTGGCATTATTCTAGCAAATCCATCCATTTATCCACTGGAATATATTGTAGAATATTTTTCTCCAAAAGAAAATGCCCAAAGCAAGATTGACACATGGCAACTATTCCATACTCAGTTTTCACTTTTTCTAAAGTTTGATTGCATCGTGGACATTTCATAAAGTTCACACTTTCTTTTCAGTTCCAGTTATCCTGTCTACAATTCCATACGCGAGTTTCCACAAAATGAGCGGCAGAGCAATGTTAATCGCAAAGGTGATAATCCAACCTAGATAAAATCCACCAAAGTAATAAGGATCTATCATATGCATTAAGTGAATGATCATTGGATGAAGTAGAAATAGGGCAAGACTATTCTCGCCAATGTAGGCTAATCCAGAGTAGACGCGCTTCCATTGAACAGATTGTGTAGACTCCATTTTAATTCCAAGAAAGGTGAGAACAACGAAACAAGCGATAGGATAGAATAAGAAATGATTTGAAATTTCTAGGTTTATGCTGACTGTGAAGTAGGTGACTACGACAAGATATAGAAAAATTGCAAAAAGGAGTGTTGGGAAATAATATCTATTTGCCTGTAATTGCTCTAAAAAAATTTCCTTGTTTGTTAAAATTCTTTTAGCACTGAACCCTGCGACAAAGAAGAAGAGGTAATTTGAAAAACTAATTGCTTCTAGACTACCGAGGATAGGCAATGAACTTGGATAGAAATGGTTCGAAGCAAAGTTGAGTAGAAAAGAAAATGTAAGCACGGAATAAAAAATTCCTGAACTCCAAGTTTGAATATTTCGAAAAACAAATGCAAATAGAAAATAAAATCCAAAGAGAAGAGGGACATAATAATAAGGTTGGAAAACTTGTCCGAGAAGAAGCTTTGGAATTATGTCCGATAGAAAATCAGCAGGCGGATATTTTGTAAAGTATCCAATGCAAGCAATGATCACATAGGGGACGAGCAAATTTTTAAGTTTGGAAACCCAGAACGCAGAGCTTCCCTTCCAGGAAAGAAAGAATCCGGAAGAAAAAATAAAAGCTGGAACACAAAATCTAGAGACATTTGCCAGCCATTTAGATAAAATCAACTCAGAATCCTTCGGATGAAAGAATGCAAAATAGGAATCGATATGAATAATTACAATGGCGCACATTGCAATGCCTCTAACGAAGTCCACAACTTGACTTCGCTCTCCTTTCTTTGTGGGGACTTGGGTCGTAAGAGTAAATAAATTTTTGAATGACGAAAAACTTACTGCAAGTAAGATGAAAAGAATCATTCCAAAAAGTTCGATATATAAATTAGTTGTTTGTATCATGCTTGTATAGGAAGTTGTTAAATATTGGGATTTGTAAACCCTATTGTTATAATCTAATATGTTCAAGAATTTTTTATACAAACTAAATCGTTTTTCCGAGTCGAGGAACTTAAATGGCATCCATTGTTAGTTTAAAAGCGGGCAAAACTATCTTCAAAGAAGGGGATTTTGGGAAGTCCATGTACATTGTCCTCGAAGGCACGGTAGAAATTTATGTGATTTTAAACCGACAAGAGACACATCTTGCTACTATGAACCAAGGTGACTTTTTCGGAGAGATGGCATTGTTTCGTGATAAACCGCGAAGTGCCTGTGCGCGGGTAATCACTGATGTTCGTTTAGCAGTCATCGAGAGTCGCGCGCAATTAGAAAAATTTCTATCGGATAATCCACTGTTTGCCGCTAAGATGGTAAATATTATGGCGGCACGATTGGCGAATACAAACGATTTACTCTTTCAAAAAATCAACGAGCTATCCGCAAAGAAAATGGAATTCCAGTGAGTTTTCCTTTGTGAATTTATTTTCCCTTTTTCAATCTGGCGGATTCTTAATGTATCCGCTTACATTTATTGCTCTCATTAATACATCGCTTATCTTACACCTCTTAACTACTCTTTTTAGTTTAATAAGAGATATTAACTCCATTCAAAAAAAAACTCCTTCTAGCTCTTTAATGAAATTATTGTTCAGAGCTTCCAAACATTCTGGAAAAAGAAAATTCTGGATGGCATTTGAGGATCGGCTGATGCTCTACGAAAGGCGTATTTATTGGTTGAGTAACCTTGCTGGCTTATCAACCTTATCCGGTCTGCTCGGAACTGTAATTGGAATTTATATATCCTTTCAAAACATGAAGGCAAGTGGTTCGGCTTCTGCGGAAGTATTTGCGGATGGAATTGGCGTTGCTTTACTTACAACGATTGCTGGACTCATGATAGCCATTCCCTCTATGATGTCTTTCTATATATTGAAACATTTACTAGAAGTCATAGAAGAAAAGGCGTATGCATTTTTATTTCATTCGGAAGAGGCTAATATTTCTTAGCCGAATGGAATCATGAGCACCGGAACTTTTGATTCATGGACAATGGTTTCATCAATGTCTTGAACAAAAATCTTATAGAGTAGATTGTGTTTGTGATGCCCGATGATGACTAGGTCAATATTTAACTTAACAGATTCTCTTAGAATCATATCAACAGTGGCCCCTTGGACTAACAGTCCCTCTGCATCAAATTTTTTTTCGCGGAGTTCATCTGCGTATCTTTTAACAAGCTTGTGTTCTTTTTTTAATTCATCCGCACGATGGTCGCGAATGTATTGTGGACCAACTTCATAGCCCACAAAATCTGGATCGGGAGCAGCAATATGTACGAGCCAAATTTTAGAGCCAAATTTTTCAGCAATGGACATTGCTTTTTCGAGTAGGACTGAAGTTTCTTTTTCTTCGAAGGTAACGGTAACGAGTAGATTTTTCATAATTGGATGCCTTTGTTTCTATGTTTTTATTCCTCAAACTTTTCGTCAAAGAAAATTACATTCATTAAGTCTTTCGATGTCACAATGCCTTCCAGTCTTCCTTCGTCATCTAATACAACCACTGATTCTACAAGATGATTATTCATTTCGTTTACAGCATCGTATGCGTTTGCGCTTGAATTAAGAGCAATCAATCTATGATGTGGTTGGACTTCCTCAATGGTTTTCAAAAGAATAGCTTTATCGTTATTCAAGGCAAACTTTAGGAAATCCGTGACAGACATGACTGAAACTGGATGATGCATCTCATCAACGATGACAAGGTGGTGAATATTTTTCGAACTCATTTTCCTAGCTGCGTCTTGCCAAGTATGCTTTAGACTGACAGTAAAAACATTTTTTGTCATTACATCTCTTATCTTCAATCCATCAAATGAACTCTTCATTTCGTTTCCTCTCTTAGAAATCTGGATATTTGATAATATCATATTGTCTCAGTCTTGGCAATAATTTTTAAACATTTACCATTTCTTTCCAAAAGATAATTTCTCTATAAAAAGAAAATGGGTTGATTGTTTCTAATATATTTTCAAAAATAAATTTATGAAAATAATTAAGATTTTTATTATAACTCTATTTCTCCTATCGTTTCAATTTTCATTTTCACAAGAAACAGATATGGCAACGATAACTCTTTTAAGAAAGAATGTGCAGGTCATCGTCAATGGTGAATCAAAAGTTCCAAAAGTTGATGAAGAATATCCCTTAACTGCTAAAGTCCAATCCGACGGAATGGGTTTTTTAGAATTCAAATACAAAGATGAAGTATACCGTGTAGATAAGAATACAACCATTCTTCTTTCTGATGTTATCAAGTCTGCCGGAATGAAAAATTTTAAGCCAGATGGAAAAACTGACCCCGCTGGTGTTCGCGGGGGAGATGTAAATAGAAAGAAGAATAAAAAGCAAAAGCCTAAAAGAAAAGTAGAAGAGGATAAATAACTCACCTTACGCAAGGTGAGTGACCAGCGTGCCCATCGCTGGATTTGGGGTTTCACCTAACGGTGGGTTCGCTGCCGCGGGCTATTGACTTTATTGCTTTGTGTATAATGGGTAAACAAGTATTATCCTCAATCGAAGATAAGTAGCCTTTCTACTTTGTTTTCATCGAATGAAAGGCCTATCTTATCTTTTTTTTCAAAAATAATAAATTTGTTTTGTTTTTTATATTTTTTCCCAAGCTCTTTTTCTACGAGAGACTTATCGGAGCCAATTTTAATTTCTCCATAGGCAGGACTGTCTTCGCCCAATAAATGAATTTGATGCACGATTCCGTCACGCATATATACTTTGGAAGATTTTTTATCATAATACCAAATCTCCATTCCATCTTCTACTTTCGGTTTTCTATCTGGCTCTTTCCATAAAGAAAGAAGCTCTTTAATTGTTGTTCCGATTTGAATTCCATCGACTAATGAAGCTTTACCTTCGTCTTTTGGCGGGATTGAAACAGCGGTAGATTTACTGAGAAATTCAGCCCATTTGGATGAAGAGTCAAAATTTAAAAAATAGAATTTTACAGTTCCTTTCGCTGAATTCATATCAAGCATTGCCAAGTTCAGGATAACAGCGCTTATATCCTCTTCCTCTGCTTCTTTGTTTTTCATTGATTTTTGTAAATCTTTTACAAGTTGAAGGGCTTCGTTATTTCTACCTTGTCCTTTGTAGAATTCCTCTACCTCTGGAACAAGAGCACGAGCCATTTCTTTAAATATCTCACGGGATAATTTTGAATTGCCTTCTATTACTGCCAGGGTATGACAGAAAGCAAGGTTGTTTAGAGTTTGAACAGTTGGTTCTGCATGAAAAGAAGAGCGTGCAAGTTTTAGTGCGTTAGCCTCATCTTGTTTTTCTGGAGAATAAACCAATAAAACAGAGAAGTTGGAAACAAACCAGGGGTCTTGATTTTCTTGAATTAAAGTTCTGTAAGCGGTTAATGCCTTGTTAAACTTTACTCGGTCGCCCGGGATTTTTTTTGTAACACTTTTTTGAGCTTTTTTATCGAAGACCATATTGTCACGAAAAGAAGGTAGATCTATAATGCTTTTTAATTTTAAATCTTCCACCAGTGCGGATTCTATCCAGATTTTATGTAACGCTACCGTGCGTGCCTTTTGGAAATCTAAATTATCGGGATATGTATTCAATGCTTCGTCTAATTCTTTTAAAGCCTTTTCTAGATTACGAGAAGTTTGAATATCTGCAAACACATACTCCATCTTAGCTGCCCAAGCGTAAAGATCCTTATGCTCGGAATTTATTTTTGAAAGTCTTTCATTAGGAGAAGGGTGAGTTTGAAAATAGGTATTGGATTTTGCCCCAGCATTCAAATCTTTTTGCCTGATGTCATTTAGATGTTTAAGCATTTTTGTGAAATACTTTACATCATAGCCAGACCTTTGCAGTAATATAATTCCGCTCATGTCAGCGTCTAATTCGAATTCTCTACTTTCCTCATTTTCATCCTTGGAATTTTTCTTTTCAATCTTAGCAAGGTATGATTTGAAACTATGACGATTATAAAAATGTCCTAATTCGTGTGCAAGCATTGGAGCTAAATATATTTCTCGATATCTCTCAAATTCGGGAGTGTTAGACTTACTACCAGTATCCTTTTGAATCTGATTGTCCATTTCATCGAGTAGACCGGTAAGAATGATAAATTGTCCCGCAGGGAATGCGAATGCGTTAAACGCATCATCTTTAATGATCGAGTATTGTGACTCAAAAATGGTATTGCCTGAATTACTTTTCAGTTTATGAAAAGTTGCGTCTATCGTATGACGCCAGTTTTTATGTTCTTTGATGTCGCCGCCTAAGTCCTTTACATGCTTCTTATAATCCGCTAAACTGAGAGATTGCACTTGCAACCAAAGAGCTTCTTCGAAATTTACCGACTCTAACGGAAAAATGGAATTAGCCGTAGCGATAAAGAAGGCTAAAAATATTGATTTAATTAGGTTTGTTTTCATGTTTATTTCTCCCTTGTTTCAAAAACAATTCGATTGACATCGTATTTTGTTTTTCCAGTTTTATCTAATTGTAAAGTGATCCCCTTTGTGCCTAACAAGCTTTTTGTGCTACCGGTATAAATTCCCTGTGAAACTCCATTTTCGAGCGCAACAGAGGAATCAGAGGCAATCACAACCATTGTGTCTTCGCCGATTGGAGTGGAGGCTATGAGCTTGTATTTCTTCGGAGCATCTGGAGGTGGAAACGCAAACTCTGTATTAGTCGCAACTTTATTATCGGATTGGTATTTGTTGGGAAATAATTGTGTAATAGATCCATCCTGTCCATAGACTAGTATTGTAACGTATGCATATTTTTCTTGCTTCGAGCGGATAATGAATTCTACCCGCAACTCATCTCCTATGACCGCTCCACCGTTATCCTTAGAGCCAAGTGCATTAGTAATTTCAATTTTATAATCTCGTTTGCCAGGAGATTTTAAATTCGCTAATTCCTGTAATGATTTTTCTCTTTCAAGAACGGCTAAGAATTCTTGGGAAGAGGTATCATTCAAACCAGTCCAACTACCAATAATTCGAGAAGATTGAGTATGAACTATTCTAAAACTAGTTGAGCCTTTTTCTACAAGCACTAAGTAGGAAGCGCCTAACGTATTGCCTGCTTTCGCGTATGTCCCTTCTTTTAAAACACCTTGTTGACCGAGTTTCAATTCCGTGAGTAATGAATCAATCCGTGTTCTCTCAACCGGTTGTAGAAAATCGGTTTTACTCATGGCAGATTCAATTTCTGCTCTGAGATCAGGCTGGGGTCCGATGACGGCTACAGTTAATTTGCCGTTGGAAAGAATTGGAGATGCAAAAAATAGTAAGCTTTGAATTACCAACATAGTATAAATTATTCTCTTCATTTTATTTCCTTATTTGAATAAATTTGACCGCTGATAAAATTGTTTTCCCATTCATGATTTACTTTAACTCTCTTCCAAAAGGAAAAAGCGCCAATGGAACTAATTTTAGATGTTGATAGGCAAAAGGAAGTCCTATGATGGTTAATGCTAATAATCCAGCAGAAACCAAATGAGCAGTTGCAATTCCCCAACCAAAAAAGATTAGCCATAACACATTAAAAATCATTCTGAGCAGACTATTGGAATTATCCACTACAACGTTTTCTTTTCCGAAAGGTGCCATAGTCGCAAATCCAATTTTGATTGCTTGTAATCCGAAAGGAATGCCAATGATTGTGAGGCATGTTCCGATTCCGCCTATGACATATCCCAATCCTGAAAAAAAACCACCACATATTAACCAAATAATATTTCCGAGTAAACTCATTGTAAACCTCTAATAATTAATTGAAGCTTTCACCCAATCAATCTATTTGCAAGCCAAATTCCAAGGAAACCGCCTATTACAGTTCCAAGAATTGAACTAAACGAAAATACATCTGCGCCAAAGAAAGTTGGAATATATCCTCCGATAGCCGTGCCGATGAACATACAGATCATAACGATTTTTCTTTCCAAAGAGTCTCCCTTCTTTATCATTTGTAAATACTTGACGAATAGATGTAAATCAAAATAAGTAGATTCATGCAAAGTGGAATTACGCAAAGAAAAATTGGAAATCTAAATTGTTACGAAGTAAAAGGAAAAGAAGGCGGCCCTGTCATTGTATTGATGCATGGATTTGGTGCTAATGCGCAGGATTTACTTCCACTACATCAATACATCAAAGCACCAGTAGGGACTAATTGGTATTTTCCGGACGCGCCGATGGAAATGGATATGGGAGCGGGTTTTCAAGGAAGAGCCTGGTTTCCTCTTATGGCATCTGCAATCGATCATGTTGCAAAATACGGAATGAATTTTGCGAATTTACATCCGCCCGGACTTGATAAAGCGAATGAAGAAATTATGAAAATGCTTGAAGATTTAAAAACGCCAATGGAAAAAATTACACTTGGGGGCTTTAGTCAAGGCTCTATGCTTGCGACTGACGTTACCTTGCGCCTTACAGAGAACACAAACGGCTTAGTCATATTATCCGGAACTTTGATCTGTCAAAGTGAATGGTCAGTGCTTGCGAAAAATAAATCTAAGATTCAATTTTTCCAAAGTCATGGAACAGAAGATCCAGTTTTAATTTATCAAAATGGAAAGAATTTAGAGGCACTTCTTCGCGAAAATGGTATGTCCGGAGAGTTCGTTTCCTTTAATGGCGGTCATGAAATTCCTGATAAAGTTTTGAAGCGGTTGAGTCAGTATTTATTAAGATAAAGGAAGTTTGCCACAGAGACACAGAGGGTTTTATGAATTTGAAATTATTTATCCTTGCTAATTACCTTCTCTTCAATTCAAATCTATTTGCTTCCATCGAGACTAATAACTGTAAGCCTATACCTATTTTCCAATGTGAATCTCTTGGGGCAGAAGCTAAATTATTTTACGATACTTTTGGTGAATGGAATGGTATTTATACGATGCAACCAGTTCGGATTGTTCAGGATAAAATAGGAACCTGTCATATCAAATATTTTTATACGCCGGCAAAGGGAAGTTATGCGAATGATACAGGTTTTGACTTTCGTATATTCTATTATGCACTTGATAATAAAACTTGTAGATGGAAAGTAGTGAGAATGAACTCATATATGTCTGGTTTTCTGGCTTATGATTGATTTTCTTATAAAAGGATTGAATAGAGAAATGATTGATTTTACAAATTTGGCGTCTTACAAAAAAGTTCCAAATCAGGAAGATGGTGCTTGCTTTGCTTGTAGTCCCATCAATGAAAAAGGTTTAAAGATGAAGTTTTATACAGACGAGGAATCTGTATTTTCTAGTCTACAAGTTCCTGCTCATTTATGCGGCTGGAGTAATGTGGTTCATGGTGGGGTAACGACGACTATCCTCGACGAGACAATTGCCTGGACAGTTATCTACTTACGTCAAAGTTATATGCTCACAAAAGCGCTTAACGTTGAATTTCTACAACCGCTTTTTGTAGGAAAGGAAATCCATTCCATCGGAAAAATTACCGAAACCAAATCAAAGCGGGAAGTAATTGTAGAGGCTTCCGTGTTTAACCACGAAAATACTCTCGCGGCAAAAGCAATCGGGAATATAATTCTATTTTCCCCCGAGCAAATTCGAAAACGTAAAATATTTCCAGAAAATTTTTTAGCAGACTTTGAAGAAAAAGTTTTTGGGAAGTAGGTAAGGTTAGTTTTTATACTATTTAAGAATTTATTTTACCACTTCATCTTTACTTAATTCATTCAGTAAATTAATTACCATTGAGTTAATCATTTCTTTTCTCTCTGCCACGGGAGAATTAAAGACTCCGATTATAGCAGGAAACCAACCAAACCATAATTTGCTTTTTGATTTCTGAGAATAAAATTTTGTTTCTTTTCTTTTGGCTTCGTCTTTTATAATTGCTTCCAATTCTAAATCTACATCGTAGTAATGTGGAATGATGTAGATGGTTAGTGCAGTTACAAAGATTGCGAGTATATTCGTGCTATTTTTAAATGTAACTTTAACATTTAAGTCTAGATTCTGTTTATTGCTATTTAGTTCTATTGATTTGAAATTACCTTTTCTTGTAAATGATTCTCTGATAAAAATTAATTCATCCAGTGCTGTCAATGATGGAATATATGACACTAGACTCAAAGGGACATCAAGGATTTTGTCATCACTTAAATAATTATAGCTAATCATAAGATTTACATCTTTATTGATAGGAGGATAATCTAATTTAGTCGCAGATTGTGTTTTGTAATCTGTGCTTAGACAGTTAAACAGAATTAGACTCAAAATAAAAAGGAGACTGTATTTCATAAGACACTCCTGATTGAATCTAGAATAAAATTAAATCGAATACTTGGAATTTCCCTTCTCGCTTTAAATGCAGAATATATATTTTCATTTGTAGAGTCTTTAAAGTTTTGCGTTGCGCTCTTTATTTTATTTCCTTTGCTATCGTAAGAATTTACTTCCAGAGTATAGTCTGCTTCATATCTTACTATCGGTCCGCCAAACCAAATGTATAAAGTCAAAGTGAGAGTGGCTAATGGAAAATAAAGTGGGTGAACTTCTAGTTGGTTAAAATATTTTTTAAACTTTAAATCAATAATTTTTACTTTTGCATTCGTGTTGGAATCTTTATAATAATTGACTTCCTGAAAAGTTTCGGTTTCAGTTAGCGCATTATATAGATTCGCCTTTAACATGGACTCGAAAAAAGCTTTCTGATTATCAGGATAGTCGATGATTTCAATATTCCTGATAGCGATAGTTTCTTTATTTAGGTTTGTAGAACTTTTATACTTTGATGAATTTAATAACACCGAATCATGCGTAATACAGTTCAGAAATGAAAGCAGAAATAGAAATGGAAGAATTGTCTTCATAGATATACATCCTGTAAATCTTGTTAATCCTGTCAAAAAAATCATTTACCGAAAACTAAACCAGCTCTGCATTATATAATCTTAGCTTCCATACATATAATGTATAAAATAACCTTGACATTTATACATATCTTGTATATAACAGCCTTATGAAACGAAAATTGTATCCAAAATTACTAGAATGGAGAAATTCTCCCTACCGAAAGCCGCTGATTTTGAGAGGAGCAAGGCAGGTGGGAAAGTCATTTCTTGTGCGAGAATTTGGTAAAAATGAGTTTTCGGACTACATTGAAATTAATTTTGAATTGCAACCGGAGTTGAAAAATTCTTTTAAAGATAAAAAGCCAGAACGCATATTAAAAAATTTGGAATTATATTTAAATCGAAAAATAGAATTGGAAAATACGATTCTTTTTCTAGATGAAATTCAAGAATGTCCAGAGGCGATTCTTTCTCTTCGTTATTTTCATGAACAGATGCCGACACTTGCAGTGATTGCTGCGGGCTCCCTTTTGGAGTTTGCTTTAAATTCTGAAGAGTATCGTTCTCCGGTTGGACGAATTCAATTTCTTTACCTTTATCCGCTCAGCTTTCAGGAATTCTTAGAAGCGATAGGCGAAACAATAGTATTAGAATTTTTACACGAAGTAAAACTCTCTGATGAATTTAGTTCAGTTGTTCATGAAAAATTATTAAACTTATACAAAGACTATCTAATCGTAGGTGGAATGCCAGAAGCTGTAAAAGTATACTCTGAAACGAAAAATTTTTCGCTTGTAAAACAAATTCAACTTTCACTTTTATTGACTTATCGAGATGATTTTTCTAAGTATGCGGGTAAGATCAAACAAAAGTATTTAGAGAAGGTATTCTATAGTATACCCACGATGCTTGGAAAAAAAATTCGCTATTCGGAGATTGATAGAGAAACTCCTTCGCGAGAATTAAAACAAGCAGTAGAACTTTTAGAATCGGCAGGAGTTGTGAATAAAATTGTTGGGACTAATAACGCAGAGCTTCCTCTGTCTTATCATGCGAAAGAAAATTTTTATAAACTAATATTTCTAGATACAGGTCTTTCTTTAAAAGCCAGTGGACTAGAAGAAACAATTTTAACTTCTCCTAATATACTTGGAGTCTATGAAGGTGGACTGGCAGAACAATTCGTAGGGCAAGAACTAATTGCTTATGCAAGTCCAGAAGAAAGAGCAAAATTTTTCTATTGGGAACGATTTAAACGAGGGAGTAGTGCGGAGATAGATTATCTGCTAATATATAAATCAGAAGTTTATCCTGTCGAAGTAAAAGCAGGGAAAACTGGGAGCCTAAAAAGTTTAAAATTATACAAAGGAGAAATGCAGAATCAAATCTCAATTCGTTATTCGAAGCTCCCTTTATCTTACTACGAGGGGTTACTCTCTATTCCCCTCTATTTGATTGCAGAGACTGAGAGGCTATTAGAAGTCATAAAATCCTCTCAACTGTAATTTGCGTTAGGCGATCAAAGTTCCAATTCCGCTATTTGTAAAAAGTTCCAACAGCAATGAATGCATTATCCTTCCATCTATGATATGAGTTTTCTTAACTCCATTTTGAATTGCATCTAAACAACATTCTACTTTTGGGATCATGCCGCCTGAAATATCTCCTGATTGAATGAGTTCTCTGACTTGAGCTTCATTCAAATACTCAGCCAATTTTTCCTTTATGAGAATGCCCGGAGTATCCGTAAGTAAAATGAGTTTTTCTGCGTTAAGTGCTCCAGCGATTGCTCCCGCCATTGTATCTGCGTTGATGTTGAGCGCCTGACCGTTGTTATCCTCAGCAACGGGCGAAATGACTGGAATTGTTTTTGCATCAAGTAGTGATTGGAGTAGGACTTTGTTGATTTTTGTGATTTTCCCTACAAACCCAACATCGACTAATTCCATTTTGCCGTTCTCGTCTTGGACTTCAATCTTTTGAATTTCAGCCGTCGCCAATTTTCCATCGCGACCAGAAATTCCTAAAGCGTTTCCTGATTTTGAATTGATTAAACTTACGATTTGTTTGTTTAATTTTCCGGATAAAACCATTTCCACAACTTCCATGGTTTTGGCATCTGTAACTCTATGACCTCGCACGAACTTTACAGGTAGTTTTAATACATCTAGAATCTGGTTGATTTCTGGTCCACCACCATGCACGATGATTGGGTGAATTCCTAAATATTTCAAAAGCACTACATCTCGCGCAAAGGATTCCTTCAAATCGTCTTTAATCATTGCGGCTCCGCCATATTTGATTACGATAATTTTATTTGCGAATTCTGTGATATACGGGAGTGCTTCTAAAATGTTTTTTATCTTTGAAATATTTTCTTCCATAGTTTCCTATCTTTTCACAAGGGATATATACTAAAAGTTTTTTTTATTCTTGAGATAGGCGGTCGATTCCCTAAAATGGATTTATGAAAAAAGCTTTAATTCTATCAGGTGGCGGAGCGCGTGGCGCATATCAAGCAGGAGTTTACAAATATCTCTCGGAACAAAAATTCATTCCCGATGTAATTTGTGGAACTTCTGTTGGCGCACTCAATGCAACTGCACTCGGTTGTGGGTTCACTCCTGAAAAGTTAATTGAGCTTTGGCGAAGCATTCAAACTGGAAACGTAATGCATTATTCCATATGGCAGAATATCAAAGATATTTTCTTTAGACGTTTTTCTCCAATGGTGGATACAACCCCGATGAAGCGTCTTCTGAAGAACGAATTGGATTTTGAAAAATTACGCAGTTCTAAAGCAAAAGTTTTTATTTCAGCGGTTAATATCAGTAATTCGGAATTAGTTTATTTCTCAAACGAGGAAATTGGAATTCAACATCTTATGGCATCGTCTGCAATTCCTGTTGTGTTTCCCTGGCAGTATGTAGATGGTCAGCCTTATTGGGATGGTGGGCTAATGGCAAATACGCCCATAGCTCCTGCAATCGATGAAGACGCTAAAGACATTATTGTGGTATTACTTTCTCCTGTCGGGAAAGTGCAAATGGAATTACCTACGTCTAGAAAAGAAGCCCTCGAAAGAGTATTTGAAATGACTCTTATTTCTTCCTACCAAGCAATTAGGTCTAGCATTGAATACACAGAGCCTCAAAAAGATTCAAAATCAATTCTATCTTTTTTCGATTACTTAATTCAAAATAAAAATATTCGAATAAGAGCCGTTAGCCCTAAGAATTTTCTAGGTCTTAGAAGTATTTTAAATTTTAGTCATTTGCAAGCTGATTCGCTTATCGAAATGGGATACAATGACGCAAAAGAACAATTAGGTGTTTTATCATAATGAATCGACTCTATTCTAAAAATGGTTTTTTTTCTGACAAGAACGGGGGTATAATACTATTACGCGGAGTTAATCTGGCAGGTAGTTCTAAACTGCCTACTATTCCCGACGGAACAACCTTACTCGATCAAACGGAAAGTTTTACAAATCACCGTAATGTTTCTTTTGTTGGTCGTCCTTTTTTAGAAGAAGAAGCGAATGAGCATTTTGATCGACTAAAAAAATGGGGATTTAATTTCTTACGTTTTTTAATTACATGGGAAGCAATTGAGCATGGTGGTCCCGGCATTTATGATGATGAATACATTGAATACATTGTTCGAATGGTAAAACTTGCAGAAAAAAAAGGATTTTACCTTTTTATAGATCCGCACCAAGATGTATGGTCTCGCTTTACTGGTGGTGATGGAGCACCCGGCTGGACACTTGAGTCTATCGGCATTGATACAATGAAGTTAAAAGATGCTGAAATGGCTTACATTCATCATGCGCAAGGAAAAGATTATAAGAAAATGATCTGGCCTCAGAATTATCAAAAGTATCCTACTGCAACTCTCTTTTCTCTTTTCTTTGGAGGTAAGGCTTTTGCGCCCAATCTAAAAGTTGATGGTGCGAATATTCAGGATTATCTGCAATCTCACTATATAAAATCAATTCTTCGACTTGCACGCAAAATTTCAAAATTTAAAAATGTAGTAGGGTTTGGATCTTTAAATGAGCCATCGCCTGGTTTCATTGCACGTAAAAATTTATCTGAATTTGGAGGATTTGGAAACGGGATTCTTCATGCATCTACTCCTTTTCAAGAAATGTATGCCTCGGAAGGTGTTTCTTGCAGCATTGATATAAAATTTCTATTAGGTCCATTTGGAATTACGATTGGTAAACATGCAATGAATCCGAATGGAATTTCTATCTGGAATAAGGGGCATATATGCGTTTGGCGAAGGCATGGTGTATGGAACTACGACCCAAATGGTGCGCCAATGCTTTTAAAAGCAGATTATTTTTCAAAGGTAAATGGAAGAAGCATAGATTTCTATTCTGATTTTATGAAGCCATTTATAAAAAATTTCAAAACGTCAATTCAAAAAGTAAACAAACAGTTTTTTGTATTCATTGAAAGTGATCCAACCAAACTCGAATTAAAATGGGAGGAAAAAGAAAAGAAAGGTTACTCATCAGTAGTCAATGCGAGTCATTGGTATGATGGAGTTTTGCTCTTTACCAAAAAATACTTTGACTGGTTTGGAGTTCATGGCTTTAAGATGAAACCTGTCTTTGGAAGAGAAGCAGTCAGAGAGATGTATAATGACTCGATTGGGGCTATTAAGAATATGTCTACAACCGAGATGAATTCATGCCCAACTCTAATAGGTGAAACTGGAATTCCTATGGATATGGAAGGGGCTAATGCATATAAGACGCTAGATTATAGCAAACAAGAATCCGCGATGGATGCCATCTTTAGAGCGATAGAAAAAAATTTAGTCAATGTGACTGTATGGAATTATTCTCCGGATAATACTCACAAGCTAGGGGATAGATGGAACGAAGAGGATTTATCTATATACTCCAAAGACACTCCAAAAGAAGTCTGCGAAGATGGGGGCAGAGGAACAAAAGCGTTTTCGCGTCCGTATCCGATTCTAACGGAAGGAAACCCGGTATCACTTTATTTCGATATAAAGAAAGGATTGTTTAAATATTCCTTTCGACGCGGGGATTACGATAAGGGTTCCTGCGTTATCTTCATACCAGATGTTCACTATGGCGCGGGGTTTAAAGTATTGATTAATGCAGGCACTTATACCTATAAAAAGGAAAAAAACCTGTTCTTTTTTCAAGGAGAAAGCGGCGTAGATCTTTATGGAATTACGATTCTAAAGGATTAATAGACTCAAAGTAAAAAATATGCTTGTAAAAAACATGTGGCATATTTCAATTTTCTCTATGTATAAATTAATGTTAGCTGACGATCATCCAGTAATTCAAGAAGGCATCAAAGCATATTTAAAGGATTCAAATATTTTTTCCTTAGTTGGGACGGCCTCGAATGCCGAGGACCTTTTTCAGATGGTATCCAATGATTGCCCTGATATTATATTAACAGATTTAGATATGCCTGGTTCAAATACTATTGAAGTTTTAAAGCGACTGAAAGAAAAATTTCCAAAGTTAAAAAAAGTTGTTTTTACTTTTCATGAAGAAAAATCATTCTTCTTAAAATCTGTCGAAGCAAGTATTAATGGTTATATTCTCAAATCAGAACCGTTTGAAATGCTTTCTCCTCTGTTGAGTTCCATTATGGATGGCGGCTTTGCTGCTTCCCCCAAAATGCAGAAGTATCTAATTGCTCATTCTACCGAGAATGTTGGTTACGATTCATTAACCCCAAGAGAAAAGGAAGTTCTTGCTTTCATTGCGAAAGGACATTCTAATATAGAAATAGCAGAAAAATTCAATCTATCTGTTAGAACGATTGAGTTTCATAAAAATAATATCAAAGAGAAATTAAATATGAAGAGTCTTGCTGAAATAATTCGGTATTACGAAAGCTTGAATATATAATTTTCCCTTTTGAGTCATGTCTAGACTATTTTAATTTTTCCATCATTGCTTTTCTGTTAATTTCTCCTTTTGGAGAATAAATCCATTCTGTTATTGTCAAAGGTTCAATTTTTAAATTGGTCTTTTTGAGAATGGATGGAAGGGAATGGTGAATAATGGCTATTTGACTTTCAGTGTTTGTATCGGAGTAAGAGGAAAAGAAAAATTTGATCTCTTCTTTGTAAAGTAATAAGCAATTTGAAATAAATTTGTGTTTTTCCTTTAAGTCTTTTTCAATGGTCTCCGGTTGTATCATTATTCCATTTGAAAGCTTAAATGAGAAATCTAAACGTCCTACGAAAAAATATCCATCTTCTTTCTCCTCTACAATATCACCGGTAGGTATCCATGTATCTTTGTGGATACTCTCTATTTTCCCTTCATTCCAATAACCAATTAGGGCGTTTTTACCTCGAAAAAAAAATTCACCATTTACTCCCTGCTTAACTTCACAGCCTAACGGATTACCAATGTAATTCGCAAATATCTTGCCTTTTTCACCAAGGCAAATTCCTGGTGAAGCCTCTGTTTGCCCGTAACCAATGGATAAATTTGAGTTCTTTAAGCTAGACGCAATGGTCTTGGAAATGGGTGCTCCCCCAATGATGCCCGAGGATAATTTTTCAAGAAAACCATTACTTCTCTGCAAAAGTCTTTCGATAAGTAATGGAACGGAGGAGAAATGAGTTATATTGTATTTCTCAAAATAACCAATTAATGAATCTAAATTTTTCCCACTGTCCTGATCTCTAATTACTATTTCGCAATGGAAAGTAGATAAGAGTAAATCTAGAACTAGTCCAAAGCAATGACTCCAGGGTAATACTGATAAGGCGGTATTCTTAGTTGAATCAAATATTTTTGCATGAGTTTGAATTGCATTAAAAACTGCCTCTTCGGATATGCCAACAAATTTTGGATTTCCTGTTGAGCCAGATGACTGCAGAATAAAGCGAACTTCGGCATATGTTTGAGAAACTGAGGATCTAAATTTTTTAGTTTCCGGTGGCATACCCATTCCATCCGGTTTAATTGAGAAAGGTAAATCAGAGTCTGTGACTATAAATTTTGCATCCAGTAAATTCAAAGTATCCTCGTCTGCTTGATTTGGCTTTAGTATAATGAGTGTTAGCTTTTCCCATATGGAAGCAAATAAGATATGAATGAACGCAGGACTTTCGGGGTAACTTAATATTATCCGATCTCCTCGAATTAGGTTTGATTCTCGGAAGAATTTAACCCAAGCCCTTACCCCAACCCAAATCGTTGCGGCTGGGATTAAACTATCTTGAAAAATAAAAATTGGTTCCGGCTTCTCTGAAAGCCGATTGTATAGTTCATTTTTGAGGTTTCTCATGAATAACCAATATTTTGATTCTAGACTACAATCCATTAAAGTTTTGTTTTTGACATGGAAAAATCTCAATCCAAAGCAAAACTCTAGAATTTCCATAATCCACTATTCCATTATACTAGACAGAAGTTCTAATATATTGACAATACGCGTATTGTTTTCTATATGGTAAAGATACACTAAGAATTGAGGTAGCAGACGTGGCAAAAGAAGAATCCAAAGTAACAAACGAAGAAAGAATAAAGAAGGAAAAGCATCCTCTAAAATTGCGTCCAGAAATTGACAAATGGGCAAAGGAAGGCTTTCAGGCAATTCCTGAAGATGACCATATTCGATTTAAATGGTTTGGTTGCTATCTTCAAAAGCCAAAGACAGATGGATATTTCATGATGCGAATGAGAATTCCTGCTGGCCAATATACTTCTAGTCAGGGAAGAGAAATTGCAAAATTTACAAATGAACGTGCTCGTGGGCTAATCGATGTTACTACACGTCAATGTTTTCAAGTGCATTGGCTAACGATAGCTGACATACCTCCCATTATTGATAAGCTAGAAGAAATTGGTTTAGGTGTATTGGGTGCCTGTGGTGATATTACACGTAACGTTACTGGAAATCCACTCGCAGGAATAGATCCAGAAGAATACCTAAGTGCAACCGATTTAATCAATCGTTATGTAAAAGAGATTGCGGAGAGATCAGACCTTGGCGACTTACCTCGCAAATTCAAAGTTTCGATTTCGGGTGCACCGCATAATTTGGCTCAACCTGAAATCAATTGCATTGGAATTGTTGGCGCGAAATTGGAAGTTAACGGTGAAACAAAGTATGGTTATACCATACGAGTCGGTGGTGGTCTTTCTACTAATCCATATTTTTCTAAGTGGTTAAATGTTTTTTTAAAGGATGACAATGAAGTTCTCGCTGTGTGTGCGGGGTTAACAGAGCTTTACCGTGACAATGGGAATCGGGAAAATCGTCGTAAGTCACGTATGAAATTTCTCATGGAAGATTGGGGACCTGAAAAAATGAGAGCTGAACTAGAAAAAAAACTCGGCTATAAATTAACAGATTATCCAAATCCACAAATTCTAGAGCGTAATGCAGATCCGCTTGGTCCACATAAAATGAAACAACCTGGACTGAATTTTATTGGCGTTCCAATTAAAGTAGGTAGGTTGAATGGTGATCAATTGATTACTTTATGTGATATCGCAGAAAAATACGGTAATGGCTTGCTTAGAAATACGAATAAACAAAATATCATAATTTTAGGTGTCCCTGATGCAAAGGTAGAGTCGGCTGTGAAAGCTCTCGAGGATTCTGGCATTTATAATGCGAAGCATACACATAGCAGAATTGTTTCTTGCACAGGCTCAGAATTTTGTAACCTCGCCATAGTCGAAACCAAAAACAGAACTTCCAAACTGATCGATTATCTAAATGAAAGAAATATAAATGTGGATAATATCAATATCCATTTCTCCGGTTGCACAAATAGTTGCTCTCAATATTCTATCGCGGACATTGGGTTCATTGGTGGAAAAACGAAAGGGGAAAATGATGAAATGGAAGAGGCTTACATGCTTCATCTAGGCGGCTCTATAGGGAATAATCCATCTTTTACTCACAGTGTCTTGAAAGTGAAAGCAGATGTGTGCGGTCCAATTGTTGAAAAGTTGGCTAATCACTATTATGCAAAGAAAGCGGACGGTCAATCCTTTCGCGATTTTTATAAAGATTACGAAAAGGAACAAGTTGCTGATTTGGTGGGAATTGCGATCTCTAAAGGAGATTAGCTAAATTTAATTTTTCCCTTAATTCAAATAATGAGTTAAATAAAACTATGCAGAATATAGACGAATTTAATCAAACGTTTCAAGTTTCGAATACAAAAGAAATTTTGCAACTATCCATGGCTAAGTATAAGGGTGGAGTTTTGTTTTCCTCTAGCCTTGGTGCAGAGGATCAAGTTTTAACGGATTTAATTTTGAAAATTGATAAATCAGTTCAGATTGTTACGTTGGATACTGGTCGTTTGCCGTATGAAACTTATAAAACAATTGAAGACACTGAAAAAAAGTATCAAATAAAAATCCAAGTTCAATTTCCTAATTACATTTCTGTTGAAAATATGGTGCGCAGTAAAGGAATTAACCTCTTTTACGAAAGTATCGAAAACAGAAAAGAATGTTGTTTGGTTAGAAAGCTTGAACCACTTGCACGTGCAATGAAAGAAAAATCTTTGTGGATTACAGGTCTCAGGAAAGAACAGTCTGTTACCCGCTCTGATATGAAGTTTGCTGAATGGGATGAAAAATATTCCGTTCTAAAAATAAACCCACTTTTGAATTGGACAGAAAAGCAAGTCTGGGAATATATAAAAGAGAATAACGTTCCCTATAACGAACTGCATGACAAAGGATATCCAAGTATAGGATGCGCTCCTTGCACAAGAGCCATTGAGGAAGGGGAAGATTCTCGAGCTGGAAGATGGTGGTGGGAAGATCCCGCTACGAAAGAATGTGGACTTCATTGGAAAGATGGAAAACTAGTTCCAAATAAAACTAAAAACGACAAATCAATGTTTGTCTAATAAATTTAAACATAGTAAGCAAAGTTATTTTACGGGAGAGAAAATCATGAGTCAATATCATATGAATCACTTACAAGAACTAGAAGCCGAGTCGATTTACATTATGAGGGAAGTTGCTGCTCAATTTGAAAAACCAGTGCTTTTATTTTCAGGTGGAAAAGATTCAATTACACTAGTTCGACTCGCCGAAAAAGCTTTTCGACCGGCTAAGTTTCCTTTTCCGCTCCTTCATATTGACACAGGTCATAATTTCCCCGAGACAATTACATTTCGCGATGAAATGGTAAAGCGAATTGACGAGAGGCTAATTGTTCGTTATGTGCAAGATTCCATTAATCAAGGAAAGGCAGTTGAAGAAACAGGAAAAATTCCAAGTAGAAATAAATTACAAACAATAACACTCTTAGATGCGTTAGAAGAATTTAAATTCGATGCAGCTTTTGGTGGAGCCAGACGTGATGAAGAGAAGGCTCGCGCAAAGGAAAGAATTTTTTCTTTCCGCGATGAATTTGGTCAATGGGAGCCTAAAAAGCAAAGACCGGAGCTCTGGAATTTATATAATGGCAAAATTCAAAAAGGGGAGCATATACGCGTTTTCCCCATCAGCAATTGGACTGAGATGGATGTATGGCAATATATTTTAAAAGAAAATTTAGCTATTCCCAGTATTTATTTTACTCATAAAAGAAAATTATTTATGCACGATAATATGCTTCTTAGTGTTTCCGATGTAGTAAGACCGGATGCAAATGATGAAGTAAAAGAAATGCAGGTTCGTTATAGAACAGTGGGAGATATGACATGCACGGGAGCAGTCGTTTCTAATGCTTCCAATATCACTGAAATAATACAAGAAGTTGCCTCAGCTCGTGTCACCGAGCGTGGCGGTCGTGCAGATGATAAACGTTCAGAAGCAGCAATGGAAGATCGAAAAAGAGAAGGATACTTTTAGTTTTTTTTTGAAAAACCTTGACAAAAATAAGTATTACTTTTTGCATTAAAAGTAATACCGGAGAGGTCAGATTATGAACCGAATGAATTTAAAAACTATCACCATGAAGGTCAGCGAAGATATGCTGGAAGATATTCAAACTTTAACAAAGGACTTGGATATTTCTCAATCTTCCTTTGTAAGAGATGCAATCATAGACTATATGACAAGGATTCATAATCAAAGCAAAGCTTCCTTTGCAGAAAAAACAAAAAAATATCGAGGAATAGTTTCCCTTGCCCCTGACTTATCCACAAACAAACAAAATTTAGTGGGATTTGGAAAATGAAATACGTTGTAGACACAGGTGTATTAGTTGCCTATCTCAATCGAAGGGATAATTTGCATGAATGGGCTTGCAAGGAATTGGATATGGTCGCGCCACCTTTACTAACCTGCGAGGCAGTAGTGGCAGAGTCCTGTTATCTCCTGCAAGGTAGCGGTGGTGATGAAGCAATCCTAAAAATGATTGAGGATGGCTTTATACAAATTCCATTTAGCCTGAGTGATCATGCAAAGGAAGTTGGTCAAATTTTAACGAAATATAAATCCAATAAAGTTTCCCTTGCCGATGCATCTCTAGTGCGAATTCTCGAATTGGTTAAGGGCGGAATTATCCTTACTACAGATAGCGACTTTCAAGTTTATAGAATACATCGAAACAAGAAAATTAGCATCATTTCACCAGACTAAAAAGGCAAAAAAAATGAACACAGAAACTTATATGAATATGGATATGCTTCGCTTTATTACAGCAGGAAGCGTTGATGATGGAAAGAGCACTTTAATAGGCAGACTTCTTTTTGATAGCAAACAAATTTTTGATGATCAAATGGATGCTATTGAAAAATCAAGTGAGAGAAGGGGTGACGGTTACACCAACTTAGCCTTACTTACTGACGGACTCAAGGCAGAGCGTGAACAAGGGATTACTATCGATATTGCGTATAAATATTTCGCAACTCCAAAGAGGAAGTTTATCATTGCAGATGCTCCGGGGCATATACAGTATACCCGCAACATGGTAACAGGCGCATCAACAGTGAATCTTGCTATCATATTAATAGATGCAAGAAAAGGTGTGATTGAGCAAACTTTTAGACATACCTTTTTAGTTGCTCTATTAGATATTCCTTATATTACAGTCTGCATTAACAAACTAGATCTTGTAAACTACTCAGAAGAAGTTTTTGAAAAAATTAAAGCAGATTATTTGAAATTTGCAAAGCCATTGATCGAAAAAATGGGAATCAAAGAAATTAACTTTATCCCTATTTCTGCTTTGAATGGAGATAACGTCGTCGAACTATCTAATAATATGCCCTGGTATAAAGGTTCTTCTCTGATTCAATACTTAGAAAATATCGACATTGATAAATCGCATAATTATGATTTACCTCGATTTCCTGTTCAATGGGTGATTCGACCAATCGCTAATGAATACCATGATTATCGCGCCTATGCAGGAATGGTAAATGCTGGAGTCTTTAGAAAAGGAGATACAATTACAGTTCTACCATCTGGAACTAAATCTAAAATTAAAGCAATTGATACACTCCAAGGAGAGGTAAACGAAGCTTATCCTCCAATGTCTGTAGCGATTCGTTTAGAAGATGAAGTCGATATAAGTCGTGGCGATATGCTAGTAAAAGAAAAAATGCCCGTCGAAACACAGGAATTTGAAGCATATATCTGCTGGATGGACACGAAAAAAATGCAGACCGGCGGCAAATACCTATTACGTCACACGACTAATGCAGTAAAATGTATTGTCAAAGAAATAAAATACAAAATCAATATCAACACTCTTGAAAAAATAGAAGGCGTAGATTCTCTCGAATTAAATGATATTGCTAAAATTGTGATTAAAACAGCAAAGCCAATTTTCTATGATGAATATGCGACCAACCGTGGGACAGGAGCTTGCATTCTAATTGATGAAGGCACAAATCAAACATCAGGCGCCTGTATGATTATTGAAGGAGATTTAATCTGAATCGAAAGTATCTTCCCATGATGCTCGATGTAACAAAGAAAAATATTTTGTTACTCGGGGGAGGAAAGGCGAGTGCAGAAAAATTAAGAACCCTTTCTCAACTCGGGAAACGGATAACAGCCATTTCTCCCGATTTTATTGAGGAGTTTCATTCTTTAGATTGGATTGATTTTGTTTATCGCAAATATCAATACGGAGACCTTAAAGGATTCGATGTAGTCTACTCGGGAGTAAACGATAGAGACGTCGAAAAAGAAATTTTAAAGGAAGCACAAGAACGAAATGTTCTCATAAACTTTATCGACAAAGTAGAAGATTCTCTTTTCATTTCTGCATCAACTTTAATTTATGATAATTTTAGCATCTTTATATCAACTTACGGTCGGGCGCCGGGTGGTGCCAAATTAATTCGACAGGAATTAGAGGCTAATATTGACTTGCTTGGATTAAATCAGAGAGTAGGGGAAATGGCAAAAGAAAGAGAAGCAAGAAAAATGGAATTATGAATTTTGAATTAAGAATGAATAATGGACATGTCTTAGAAAGACAACTAAAAAGAATTCAATGCGATTAAAAATTCCATTTGAGGATAATACCGTTTACCTAGTTGGGGCAGGTTCTGGTGACATCAAATATCTCACACTCGAAGCCCATCATATTCTTTCGCAAGCAGAGATTATTCTCTATGATTCAAACCTTGATGGATTAAAAGAGTATTATCCGCAAGCAGTCTGGAAAGCAGTTGGAAAACGAAAAGGATTCCATGAAAAAAAACAAAGTGAAATCAATGAACTTCTACTGAAATGCTCGCTCATAGATATGAAAGTTGTTCGCCTCAAAGGAGGAGATGTTAGTTTTTTTGCCCGTAGCTCGGAAGAAATTAGTATATTAAAAAAACATGGAATTCATGTTAAACTTATCATGGGAATTTCTAGCCCGCAGCTTTTAGCAGAAGCGTTAGGTGAATCCCTTACGCATCGCGATTTAACAAGAAGCATTTCTTTTTACAGCGGCTACTGGGATAAAGCAATTCCGCGAGTAAGTCTACCGAATACAGATGCTCATATCATTTTTATGGGACTAGGGGAGGTAGAATCTATCGTCCAACTCCTTCTCGATTCCGGCAAATCACCCGAAACCTCCTTTATTGCAGCAAGTAATTTAGGTCGCCCCAATCAGCGGATAATCAAGACTATTCTCTCGAAAGCAATAGAAGAAGTGCGAAATTCCAATCTAGAAAGTCCTACACTTCTTGCCATTGGATTGAATCATGTTTGAGGGGAAATCCTGCCCAAACTTTTTTAAACTGTGTCACATAACCTTTCTAATAATTATCTATTGAATTGCTATACTTACTTTAGTGCTTATATATCCGTTTGAATTTGTGGCAGTAATTGTATAAACCGTTGCTACTTGACTAACATTAGGCATTCCACTAATGGTACAGGTTGTATTGGAAATGGAAAGCCCAGTTGGTAATGTAGGACTTGAACTACAACTCGTTGGGGAACCTGTCAGTGTC